>Ga0302314_10023072_pt1 | contig 10176 bp, 11 predicted proteins | sample III_Palsa_N2_3_FD_200533 | JGI IMG/M metagenome (GOLD analysis project Ga0302314, IMG submission 200533) | Peat permafrost microbial communities from Stordalen Mire near Abisko, Sweden - III_Palsa_N2_3 | ecosystem: Environmental > Terrestrial > Soil > Palsa > Peat permafrost | place: Sweden...
CTCTGCAATATCCCGCCTGGCTAAGCCAGAGCCTTACGGCTGCCCAAATCTATTGACGGCGAACATGAGAGAGCGTGAGGCCTCACGCTCTAAGCCGCCCGGTCGCGGCCGATCAGCGCCAGCCCCTCGGCGACCGAGACGAATTCGCCGCCGCCCGAGACGTTTTCCACGCCGAAGCGCTGTTCGAACAAGGCCCGGACCGCCGGTACGAAGGAGGTGCCGCCCGTCAGGAACACGCGGTCGATTCCCTCGGGCGGGAGATTGGCGCGTTTCAGCGCTTCGTCCACCGCGGTGGCGAGGCGCTTGAGATCGGGGGCGATCCAGCTTTCGAAATCGCTCCGCGCGATCGGCTGCTCGATGACGAAATCCTCATGGGCAAATCGCAAAGTGGCGGTCTCGGCGCGCGACAATTCGGCCTTCACGCTGCTGACCGCCTGGTAAAGCTGATAGCCGACCTCGTGTTCGATCAGCCGGATCAGGGTGTGCAGCCGCTCCGGATGGCTGCTGGTCTGCGCCACCGCCGCGATGTCGCGCAAGGTTCGCGGAGCGCGCATAAGGGACAATTTGTGCCAGCGCGCGAATCCGGTGAAATAGTCCGAGGGGATCGGCAACTGACGGCCCATAATCGCCGTGTAGCTGTCATTTTTACCGAGCAGTGGGCTCACCACGCGGTCGATGATGCGGTAGTCGAAACTGTCCCCGGCGATGCCGACGCCGGCATAGCCCAGCGGCGTCACGCGCTGTGCCGCACCGGGTTCGAAACGCATTATCGAGAAATCGCTGGTGCCGCCGCCGAAATCGCCGACCAGCACGGTGGCCGGCCCATCCAGAGTCTGAGCGAAGCGGTAGCCGGCGCCTTCCGGCTCGAGCGCGACCTCGATCTCGGGGAAGCCGGCCTGGGCGAAGGATTGGCGCAGCCGGGCCTCGCCATACTCGTCATCGGCAAAATCGCCGGCGAAGCGCACCGGGCGGCCGGCTACCACGCGATAGTCCGTCAGATCGTCGCCGAGGAGCGACTTGAGGAACTGGGCGACCAGCGATTCCAGCGAGAAGGTGCGGCCGAAGATCTGCGTCTGGGTGAAACTGCGCTGAGCCAGGTACGTTTTCATCGACATGATCAGCCGGCTGTCGAGCGGATCCTCCAGATAGGACTGGATGGCATGCGGCCCGGCGGCGTGCCGCAGCGAGGAGCCGGCGCGATGTTCCTCCGACCAGAAGCACAGCACGGTGCGAAAGGTGTCGAGTTCCGCCTCGCCGATCACATGGCGCCGGGTCTGCAGGGTGCCGTCGGGATTAAGGATCGAAACAACGCTGTTGGTGGTGCCGAAATCGATACCGATGATGGGCTTCATGACAAGTTTATCGCTTCTTTATTTGGCCGGGCCGAGCGCCTCGCATTAGCTGAACTCCGCAAAAAATCAAGGAGTTCCTATGATCCGTTTTCTTTTGGCCGTCGCCCCGGCCGCCTTTTTCGCCCTGTCCGCCGCGGCCGCCGACACCGCCGGGATCGAGCAGGTGATGGCTGGCTTCCACCAAGCCGTGGTCTCTCACGACGGTGAACGGCTGAAAGGCTATTTCCTGCCGCAGGGGACCGCGTGGTTCAATGTGCTGACCGACGAGGCGCTGGCCCGGGTTCGCGCCAAGACGCCGGACGCTCCCAAGGTGCGGCCCGGCAGCTACCAGGACTTCGCCGCCTTCGTCACCGGCAGCAAGGCCGATCTCGATCCCAGACATACCGAAATCGAGGTGCGCGACGACGGCACGGTCGCGACGGCCTGGTTCCATTTCCGCTTCATGATCGGCGGCGAGGAGAAGAATCGCGGCTACGAGACCTGGCAACTGGTCAAGAGCGAGGCCGGCTGGAAGATCGCGGCGATTTCCTATTCGTCCGATCCGGCGCCGTGACGCAGCCGGCGGCCGAGGTCACCGATCTCGTCCGCCGTCAGCCTGGCGATGACATCCTCGCCGCCCTCGGCCATGCCGGTCCACACCACATGGCCGTCTGCGGGATCGGTGGCGGTCAGTCCCAAGGCAGGCGCGCCGTTCCACAGGATCAGGCGCGCCTCCAGCCTTACCTGGGCCTCCGTCCCCTGGGTAGCGACAGTGATTCCGACCAGTTTCGAGGCCTGGCCGATGACGACCTGGCTCAAGGCGCGGGATAGCGGTTCATAGCTTTCCTGCCCGGTGTCGTTGCGCACAGGATCCACGGCGAGAATTATGGAGGACTGCCGTGTCAGGGCGAAGACGGCCAGGGCGGCGATGAGCGCGACGATTGCCAGCCAGGCGCGGATCGGCTGGGGCGGCGGCGTCTCCGCCGTCAGGCGATAGCCGCGCTTGGCGACGGTTTCGATAAAGCGGGGTTTGCGGGCGTCGTCATCGAGCGCCCGGCGCAGATCGCGCATCACCACGGCGACGCTGTTGGGGCTGACCGAGCGGCCGCTCCATACAGCGTCCAGGATCTCTTCCTGCGAGACGATTTCGCCCCGATGCTCACAGAGCAACGCCAAGGTGCGCGCCGCGCGCTCCTCGAGCTTGCGTTCCTCGCCGCCGGCGACGAGCCGCGCGCTGTCGGCATCGAACGTCCATCGGCCGAAAGTGATCCGCTCGGTCATGAATTTGCTGCGCCCTGGCATTAAACCTCGTCCCCTTCGGCGCTACTTTCCGCCCATCGATTTTCCCCAGCGGGAAATGCACCTCAAGACGGAAAGAGACTCAAGATGAAGAATATTTCCAAGATGGTCGCCATCGCTTTGCTGGCGACCGGCCTGCAGGCCGCCAAGGCCGACGGCTTCGTCACCACCGCCCCCACCGCGCATATCGCCGTTTCCGGCGTGCAGAGCCAGGCGCAGCTCGCCCAGATTCTGCGCGACCAGGGTTATAGCGATGTCCTCCTGGCCGATACCGACCCGACCTTCACCGCGCCGCACCCCGAGTTGAACCCGGAGCGCGTCGCGCATCCGGGAACCACCCCGGTCCGCGAAGGCTGGAACGGCGTGGCGGTCAAGGACGGCAAGACCGTCGAGATCTACGCCCAGTTCTGACGAGGACTGGCGTAGGGAGCCCCTGGCGGTCCACCCACCGCCAGGGGCTCGATGTCGTTCGCCGGGTCAGTCCTCGTCGCGGGGAATGACCGGCGGTTGCCCGAGCGGCAGCCGGATCTCGAAGGCGGCGCCGCCCAGGGCGGACGGAACGGCGCGGATGGTGCCGCGATGCGCCTCGATGATGATTCGGCACAGCGCCAGGCCCAATCCCACGCCGGGGATCGACGATTCCGCCCGTCCCCGCCAGAAGGGAATGAACAGATCCTCGGGGTCGCCGGGCGGAAGACCCGGCCCGTCATCCTCCAGCACCAGGCTCATCATGCCGTCGCCCTGGGCGGCGCGCAGCCTGATGGTGCCGCCGGCCTTGGCGTATTTGGCGGCATTGTCGAGCAGATTGACCAGGACGCGCTGGACCATGACCGCGTCGATCTCGATCAGAGGCAGGTCGTGGGGCACGTCGATGCGGACCTTGCGGCCGCGTTGCGTGGCGACCGCATTGCCGATCACTTCGCTGAGGAAATGCCACTCGCTGTTGAGCCGCATGCCGTCGCTCTGCATCCGCGCGAGGTCGAGGATATTGGCGACGGAGCGCTGCAACTCCTCGGCCTGCTGACGGATCGAGCCGGCGAGGTCGCGCTGATCGCCATCGCTCAGCCGGTCGGGCTGTTCGAGGGTTTCGGCGAGCCCGCGGATCACGGTCAGGGGCGTCTTCAGATCATGCGAGACCGAGGCTAGCAGCGCGTTGCGCAACCTCTCGCCGGCCACACGCATTTCGGCCTTCTGCGCCAGGGTGACGAAATGGGTCCGTTCCAGCGCCATGGCGATCGAGGAACAGCAGGCCAGCAGCAGGCGGCGATCCTCCGGATCGTTCGCCACGGCGCCCGTTTCCGGCTGGAGCACGAGCACGCCGCGGATCCCCTCGGACGCCGTCAGCGGAAAAGAGAGCGCGCCCGTGCCGGCCTCGTTCTGCGGGCTCGGAAACACGCCGTTCGCGTCCGGCAGCAGCAAGGAGACCCGCGCCGAGAACATCGGCGCGATCGAATTCCGGCAGATGGCGGCGATCTGGTCGGCATCCATGGCGGCGGCGAGGTCGGCGGCGATCCGCGCCAGGGCCGAGGCGCGCTGTTCTCCCGCCGTGGCGTTTTGGGCTTGCGAAGACAGCCGCGCCGCCAATTGGCCGATGACCAGCGAGACGATCAGCATCAAGGCGAAGGTGAACAGATATTGGGTGTCGCTGACGACGAAGGAGAAGCGCGGTTCGACGAAGAAAAAGTCGAAACTGGCGACGCAGAGGACCGACGCGAAGGCGCCGGCGACCCGGCCGAGCTTCAAGGCGATGAAAACCACCGCGACGAGAAACAGCATCACGATGTTGGAAAGGTCGAACACCCGCAGCAGCCAGGCGGCCGCGGCCGTGGTGGCGGCGCAGACGAGGGCTGTGATGAGCAGAGGAAGGCCGAGGCCCGCTGGCTTGCTTTTAGTCAGCAGGGATGGCCGAACTCGCCATGGTATTCGAGTCACAATGTCAGGTCTCGAAATCGACGGTGAGGCGATCAAGGATGTCTTCGAATTCAGGCGGCTGCGTCACGCTGGGTCCAGTTCCAAGACGGATGGTCGTTGAGCCTTTGTACCGGATGGGCGGCGATGCGCGCCAGCAGTTCGGCGGGACCGATGCCGACGAAGGCGCGGCTACCGGCGGCCCAGGAAGAATCCGAGCGTCATACCCACGCCGATCGCCATCAGAAGGGCGCCGACCGGCTGATTGGCGGTATAGCTTTTGACTTTGTCCGCAGCTTGGCCATACAGCTCCTGCGCGGTTCCCGCAGCTTGATTTGCTTTGCCGCGGAGCTGTGTCGTGGCGTCGCCCATGACCCCTTCGACGGCATCCTGAACCTTGCCCCCAAGGTCGCGGGCGAAACCTTCGACGCTATTTTTGTCAACCATGGTGAACTCCTGGTTAAAGTTATGGCCGAGGGAAAGGCTCGGAAGTGTCGAGGTTGTGAGGCCAGTGCCCCCTAAACCGATCGCACGGTGCGCGGTTCCGACGACGTGTGGGGTGGCCGTTGCACAGGAGGGGAACAGAGGCGGGCCGTGCTGGGCGTAGCCAATGGTCGCTTTCGCCCCGATTTCGGCCTGGAGGTTTCGGCGGCTGGGTACTTTCCGAGTCTGCCTTCCGCCCCATTAACACCCTAAGCTTCCATGCGACGGATAAAATCGGATTCCCCGCCAAGTGACTTCGGATCCTCCTGCCGGCAGAAATTTGCTGGTGGGACGTGGATGCGCTCGGTCCTTGCGGTGTCAATTCCGTTGGAGAGGGTGCCCCTTGCCGACCTATCACTTCGAAGCACGCAACCTGAGGAAGCTGGGCTCGATGGAAATCGTCGTGCTCTCCAACTGCTGGCGTGAGGATAAGGTGACGATGGTGCATCGGCTCGATCAAAAGGTGGATCTCGCGCTCACATGCGAAGCGGAACCGTGCGATTGCGCCCAGGCGCTAAGCCAGTCGAGATCACAGATCAACTGAGCCTACTAAACGTCTATTCCGCGGCCAGCGTCGTCACGGCCTTGGGATCGTTCGGTGATCCTCGATCTCTTAAAAGGACGACAAAGAGTTGAGGGGCTCCGCCAAGGAAAGGAGCCCCTCAATGAGGGTGGCTTACTGCATGCCGCCGCTGGTGACCAGGCTCTGGCCGGTCAGCCAGCCGGCATCGTCGGAAGCCAGGAAGGTGGCGACCGAGGCGATGTCGGTCGGCTGGCCGATACGGCCGAGCGGGGTGCTGGCGACGACCCAGTTATCGAAGTCGGAGCCGATAAAGCCGGCGGTATGCGTGCCCTCGGTCTCGATCAGGCCGGGATTAACCGAATTGACGCGGATGCCCTTCGGGCCCAGCTCGCGCGACAATACGCCAGTAATCGCGTCGACGGCTCCCTTGGTGGCCGTATAGACAGCTGAGTTGGGCGGGGTGATGCGCGACACCGTCGAGCCGACATTGACGATGCTGCCGCCCTGAGGCAGGTGCTTGGCGGCCTCCTTGGTGACCAGCAACAGACCCAGCACGTTGACGTCAAATTGCGAGTGGAAATGCTCTTCGGTGATCTCTTCGAGCGGCTTCATATCGTAGACGCCCGCATTGTTCACCAGCACGTCGAGATGGCCGTAGGTCTTGATCGCGGCGTCGACGATGGCCTTGGCGTCGGCGGCCTTGGCGACATTGCCCTTGACCGCTACGGCCTTGCCACCGGCAGCGGTGATGGCTTCGACGATCTTGTCGGCACCTTCCTTGCTGGAGGCGTAATTGATAACGACGCTCGCGCCGCTGGCGGCCAGCGACTTGGCGATGGCGGCGCCGATGCCCTTCGAGGCGCCGGTGACGATCGCGACTTTTCCGGAAAGCTTGCTCATGATGATGTCCTTGATAAGAGCGGCGTAAGACCGCGGGGGGTGAAGGGGATTTGTGAAATCAGACGGTGACGACGAGTTTGCCGACATGCTGGTTGCGCTCGAGCGCGTGGTGCGCCTCGACGATGTCGTCGAACGGGAAGATCCCGGCGATGGCGATCTTGAGCTTGCCGGCCGCGACATTGTCGAAGACGAACTGGGCGACCTTGGCCTGACGCTCGGGCGATTTGGTGATACCGAAGATGTTGTAGCCGCGGATCAGCAGTTCCTTGCGCACCATCGGCAGCATGGGCAGCGGGGTCACGTCCTCGCTGAGCGCGCCATACACATAGATCGTGCCGCCGACGGCCATCGCCTCGACCAGTTTCGGGAAGATGGAGCCGCCGACCGGGTCGAAGGCGACCGTGGCGCCCTTGCCGTCGGTGATGCGCGACACTTCCGCGACGAGGTCTTGTTCCTCGGTCGCGATCACATGGTCGGCACCGGCTTCGATGAGGTAGTCCTTCTTCGCGCTGCCGCGGCTCAGGGCAACGACGGTGGTGCCGGCCAGCTTCGCGACCTGGATCGCGCCCAAACCGACGCCGCTCGAGGCGGCGGGAATGAGGACGATGTCCTTGTCGATCAGCGGCGTCCTCTCGAAGAACGCGCCCCACGGGGTGACCGCGCCGCCGACGGCGTCGACGATTCCGGAGCACTCATAGCCGAGACGGCCCGGCAGTTTGACCGGTTCGACATAAATACCGGTGCGCCACATCGACTCCGCCCGGTTGAGGCCGATCGCCTTAACCCGGATGCGGATCTCGTCAGGCCCAGGCGCGGGCACGTCGACATCGACGATCTTCAAGACGTCGGGTGAACCGTATTCCGTGAAAGTTACGATGCGAGACATTGCTCTCTCCTGTGTTTGAAGCTCGACCGGCGAACCGGATCCCGCCCGACTGCGTTTTCAGCGCGGTTCTGGGAAGAAGCGGTTGGGAGGGCGGTGCAGACCGAGATGGTCGCGAAGGGTCGCTCCCTGATAATCGCGGCGGAACAGCTCTCGCCGCTGCAGTTCGGGAATGAGCAGATCGACGACGTCGTCGAGGCCGCCCGGCAGCCAGGGGAACATGACGTTGAAGCCGTCGCAGGCTTCGCTCTCCAGCCATTCCTGCATTTCGTCGGCGATGGAGTCTGGTGTGCCGACGAAAGCGACGCCGCCATAGCTGCCCGCCGCCTGTGCGAGTTCACGGATCGTGAGGCCCTTGTCCCTGGCCAAGTTGACCATGCGCTCGCGCTGCGACCTGCCAGAATTGGTTTCGGGTATCTCGGGCAACGGGCCATCGGGATCAAAGCCCGATACGTCATAGCCGAGCATGGAATTGAGGGAGCCGATACCGCTATCGTAGTGAACGAGAGAATCGAGCTCGGCCCGACGCTGGATGGCCTCTTCCTTGGTGGGAGCGACAATGACGAAGGCTCCCGGAAGATAGCGCAACGTGTCGGGGCCCCGCCCGATCGCGGCCATGCGCGCCCGAAGGTCGGCGTAATAGCTGCGCGCGGCCTCAATCGACGGCGGGGCGCCGAAGACGACCTCCGCGGTCTCGGCGGCGAGTTGGCAGCCGGCGGGCGAGGCCCCGGCCTGGACGATCACCGGCCAGCCCTGTGGCGGACGGGCGATGTTGAGGGGGCCGCGCACATCGAGCAAAGCGCCTTTGTGGTCGAGGACGTGGATGCGGCTGGGATCGACAAAGATGCCGCTCTCCTGGTCGCGGACAAAGGCGTCGTCGGCGAAACTGTCCCAGAGACCGGTGACGACATCGACGAACTCGCGGGCAAGCCCATACCGTTCGTCATGCTCCATCTGGATTTCATGCCCGAAATTAAGTGCCGCGTCCGGATTGGCGGTGGTCACGACGTTCCAGCCGGCTCGCCCCCCGCTTATCTGATCGAGCGAGGCGAAGCGCCGAGCAATGTGGTACGGCGCATCGAAGGTGGTCGACGCGGTCGCGACGAGACCGATCCGGTCGGTCTCCATAGCCAGAGCGGAGAGGAGTGTCAGCGGTTCGAACGAAGTCACCGTATGGCTGCGTTGGAGCGCGGCCATCGGCATGTTCAGAAGAGCGAGATGGTCGGCCATGAAGAACGCATCGAACTTCGCCTCCTCCAGGCGACGGATGGACCGGCGCATCTGTTCGAGGCTGAAATTGGCGCGGGGATCGGCGCCGGGATACCGCCACGCGCCGGTATGGATCGCGGCGGGGCGCATGAAGGCACCGAGGTGAAGTTGGCGACGAGCGGTCATCATCGAGTCTCACAATCAAGGTGACGACTGCATCGCCGATCCGGTTCGGATCGCTGATCAACCGTCATTTGGTGGACTAGAAATGACCCATCGCGAGCCTGGGAACTAGCCGGCGAATCTGGTTATCATCTATGCAGGTTTAGGATAAATTTGGATCTATTCCTGCCAGAGAGACACATTTTGGATACGCTTCACCTCAAGATATTTTCGCGAGTTGCAAGACTGCGCAGCTTTTCCGCGGCCGCTCGCGAACTCTCCATATCCCAGTCCCAGGCGTCGAGAGCCGTCTCCGAGCTTGAGGCGGAACTCGGATCCCTGCTGCTGGCGCGCACGACAAGAGCGGTGATTCCGACGGAGGCCGGGACCGAATATCTCGCGCGCATCGAGTCGATCCTGGACCAGCTCGAAGATGCCGGGCACAGCGTGCGTCAGGACGACCTGCGCGGCACCCTCAGGATCGGCATGCCGACAAGCGCCGGCGTCCGGGAAATCATCGCCCGCCTGCCACGCTTCACCGAGCGCCACCCCAATCTCCACCTGCAAATCCTCCTGGATGACCGGCGGCAGGACCTTGTGCGCGACGCGGTGGATGTGGCCATCCGCATCGGCACTCTTCCGGACTCCAACGCCACGGCTCGCCTGTTGACGACCTATTCCCGCCTGGTTGTTGCCTCCCCCGATTATCTGAAACGCTTCGGCACTCCCGAAACTCCGCAGGAGCTCGCGGCGCACCGGATCGTCCACGGTCCGGCGGCGGCGCCCGAGACCGCCTGGGTCTTTGCCAAGGACGGACGAAGGGAGACAGTCGCCGTCAGCCCCAGCATCTCATTCAGCGACAATGAGGGCGCCGTCTCGGGCGCGGTCGCCGGCCTCGGCATTACTTCGATCGGGTGGTGGACATGCCGCCGGGAAATTGAAGGGCGAGCGCTGGTCCACCTGCTGCCCGACTGGGAGATGGCATCCACGCGCGTACACGCTTACTTTCCTTTGGGCAGGGCCACGCGCTCAGCGGCACGCGCGTTCATCGACTTTCTGATCGAGGACTTCGCCACAACCCCACCACGCTGAACGCTCGGCGATCCAAGTTTGCACCGATCTCGTTGAGCGCAGCGCCGCCGTAGGGCGCGCGCCTATCTCAAGGACATTAAGCAGCCGACCCTCGTGGTCAGCGGCAGCCCCCTCAATATACCCCCAGAGATACCCCTAAATTTCGCGGTTGCATGCAGGCGTAGGCAAACACTGACGGCTTGCGAGCCATCAATGTGCGCAGGAGTTCTGCCGGCATCAAGGACGCCAGCGAATGCGGGCGAACGCCAAAAGAGAGGAAAATGGTGCCCCAGGCCGGACTCGAACCAGCACGCCCTCTCGGACAACAGATTTTGAGTCTGCCGCGTCTACCATTCCACCACTGGGGCACAGCGAGGAAGGGTGACGTATAGCGAACGGTCACGCCT
>Ga0302314_10023073_pt1 | contig 10176 bp, 7 predicted proteins | sample III_Palsa_N2_3_FD_200533 | JGI IMG/M metagenome (GOLD analysis project Ga0302314, IMG submission 200533) | Peat permafrost microbial communities from Stordalen Mire near Abisko, Sweden - III_Palsa_N2_3 | ecosystem: Environmental > Terrestrial > Soil > Palsa > Peat permafrost | place: Sweden...
CCGCTACGACAAGAGCCCGGAGAGCTTTGAGGCCGGACTCCACCTCCGAGGCTCGATCATGTGGCTGAAGCAACTCACCTCAACCACATGATCCGAACCCCGAACAGCTCCTAAGCGTGTGCCTCCCCCGGCGCGCCCGCCGGGCCCTGGGGCGGCGCGGCCGGTCGGCCCCTGCTGTCTCTTGCCCGGGTGTGTCTCGACGCCCGTCCGTCCGCTACGCGGGCACTGCGGAGTGGGTGCTCCCCGGGTCGGCCGGGGTCAACGTCGTGACCCCGGCCGCGGTGCTCAGCGCCAGTGGACGGCCAGGTGGGAGAGCAGGTCGGTGGCGCCGTTGACCAGGACTCCGGCGGCTACGGCGGTGGCGATGGCGGCCAGTGTGCGGCGGCGGTGTTTGCGACTCACGGTTTCGTCCCCCTCGGGTGACTCGGTTGCAGTAGTGTGTGACGAGATAAACAATACGAACGCGTTTCTAGGGTGACTAAATGAAGATGAATGATCCGGAGGTCAGGGCAGAGGTCGTCGCCCGCCTCCGTCGCGCCGATCACCGGGCCGAGGACTGGCAGCTGGAGAAGATGGCCGCGAACAACGCGTTCACGGTCGACGAGGAGGAGTACGGCAGCCTGTCCCAGGCCCGGGAGACGGCCGTCCGGGACGCGGTGGGCGCGTGGCTGGCGTACTACGAGAACGCCCCGGCCACGGTCCGCCGGACCGAGCACGGGACCTCACGGCCCGACGGGCCGAAGCACCTGGCGGCCCTGCGGGGCCGGGCACTGTCGAAGCTGTCGGCGGCTGACGCCGCGAAGCACCCGGGCGTCGTGGCGTTCCGGGCCGAGCACCTGGCCGGGCAGCTGCTCCCGGCGGGGGAGGAGGCCGACCAGGCCTGCCTCGACTGGATCACCGAACGGGGCCCGGAGTACTACGGCCGGCTGATGGGCGCGAGGTTCGTCGCGGACGAACCCGACACCGACCGGCACCCCCGGATGCCCGAACCGCTGCGGGAGCTGTACCTGCTCAGCGAGGAGATCGGGAAGAAGTACAGCTGGATCAAGGGCGCGGCGACGATGTTCGTGCTCACCGGCCAGGAGCCCGAGGTGTTCCCGCTGCGCGCGAGCGGCCGGATCACCTACAACTGGCTGCCTGCGAGCCGGATCACCCTGGTCATCGACCCGTGGGTCTCACCGGACGAAGTCCGCGACCTCTACCACCACGTCCGCAAGAGCGACAGCTACTTCGGCGCGGACGCGAACCTGCGCCCGCAGTTGGAGAAGGCCCTGCTGCTCGCCGAGTTCTCCATCACCTGCACCGACGACGAGTCTGGAACGGAGCAGGTCCAGCGCTGGAACACCGAGCACCCCGAGCACGCCTACCCGGACGGCGTCCGCGTCGCCGGCAACTTCCGCCGCGATATGCGCCAGGCCGTCGACCGCCTCCTCAATCCGAAGCTTGGCCACATCGGCCGTGCCCTGAACGGCAGGTGACCCGATGTCCGACCCGTTGTTCGACTCCGTTGACGCCCTGCTCTCGGCCGTGACCGCCGGCACCGTGCTGCCGGTTCCGGCGGAGCGGCTGCGGCTGCGGCTGGTGGCTGGGCTGACGACCACGCACATCGCCTCCGCGCTGCGGGTGGACCCGGTGCTGGTCCAGGGCTGGGAGGACGGCAGCACCGTCCCGGGCCCGGACGTCGCCCCGGCTTACGGTCGGCTGCTGGAGGGCCTGGCGGAGCGCTTCCCCGCCCCTGCGCCCGTGCAGCCGGCGGCCGCACCGGCCCCGCTCGTCGGCCCGGACCGCGACGCGGACGGCGAGCTGCGGCGGTACGAGCCCGCGCCGTGCCAGTGGTGCGGCAACCCGACCCCCTACCGCTACAACAACACCCCGGGCCACCTGGGCGACTTCTGCCGCACCCAACTGCCCGCCGCCCCGGCCCCTGTCACCGCTCCGCCGGTGCAGCCCGCGGCCGCACCGGTCGCCGCTCCCGCGCCTGCTCCGGCGGCCTCGGTCGCTCCGGTCACTGCGGAGCCGGTCCGGTCTGCGCCCGCCGTGCCGCGGACCCCGGCCGGCGGAACCGGTCGGCGCCCCGCGCCCGCCAGTGCCACGGGCCGTCCCCCCGCCACTGCGCATCCCGCCGGTTCCGCCGGGACAGCCGCTGCCGCCCGGTGGTGGCCGGTGGTGGCGCTGGACGTCGCCCCGGACGGCGGCTGGGTGCTGGACGTCCCGCAGGTCCCGGCCCCGGCCGGACCCAAGCTCGCCGACTGGTTCGCCTGGCTGGGCACCGGGCTTCCGCTGCGGGTCGAGCGCGCCCACCCGTCCGGCCGCGGCGGCGACGGCATGGTCGTCCTGACCGCGCCCGCGCTGGGGCAGCTCGGACTCCCTGCCGCCCTGCCGGCCACCGAGAAGGCCCTGGCCGCGCTCCAGGCGAAGCTGGCGAAGACCGCCGCCGGCGTCGGGATGGAGATCAGCGACCAGATCGGCCCGAGCTTCCACGCCTTCCGCCGCAAGGGCTCCGCCGGCGGCCCCAGGACGTCGGTGCGGATCACCGTCGCACCTTGGCTGGGCCAGGGCGACGCCCGCCAGCAGGCCACCAGCTCCCTGGCCACCCCCCTGGCCACCAACGCGGACGGCACCGTCGACGGCCTCACCCTCGCCCGCCGCTCCCGGGCCTTCACCACCGACCTGGGAGTCGCCCCCGGCGCGAGCACCGCCACCACCGCGATGCTGCTCCTGGACGCGGTCCGCCCCCGCGTGGAGTGGACCCGGAACGAGACGACGGGGGAGTGGACCTCCAAGTTCCGCGAGGGCGCCCTGCCCGGCGGTGACCTGTGCGTGCCCCCGGCCGCCGGCGCCCGGCACCCGCAGACCCGCGAACTGCTGACCAGCGGCGGGACGGTGTGCGAGGAAGAGGACTACAAGTGGTGGTCCCGCGAGCTCACCCCAGTGGAGGCCGGGCGCACCTGGGCGGTCGCGGTCGACGTCTGCGCGTCCTACCTGTCCGTCACCGAGACCCTGCGGCTGCCGGCCGGTGAGCTGACGTACGCCAAGAACCCGGCATGGGACTCGAAGACCGCCGGGCTGTGGTGGTGCGACTTCACCACCACGAACGTCGACACCCTGCTGCCGCACCCGGCGACATTCCACGGCCGCCCGCCAGCCGGGCCCGGCTGGTACACCACCGAGACCGTCGCCTACATGTCCACACCCGAGAGCGGCATGTACGGTTTCGACACCTCCACCATCACCGCCGCCTACCTGTCGACCCACACCGTGCCGCTGCTCAAGGAGTGGACCGGGCACGTGCGCACCGGCTACAAGCGCGCCTACGCGGAACTCGGCCTGGTCGACGGCCAGAGCCCGGAGCAGTTCCTGGCCTCCTACGCCGCGCACAAGAACATCGGCCTGGACCCGGTACGCAGCGACGCCCTGGTCCTGGCCGGGCTCTACAAGAACATCTACAAGGGCGGGATCGGCAAGTGGACCGACTCCGCCCGCAACGCCCACCCGGACGACGCCCTCTGGCTGGAGAAGGTCGCCGCGAATTGGTCCTACCGCCCCGAGATCCGCTTCCACATCATCGCCGCCGCCCGCATCGCCGCCCACCGCCGCCTGCGCAAGACCCTGCGCCTCACCGACCGAGCCCCGTTCGCGGTCAACGTCGACTCCTACCTGTACGCGGCCGACGCGCCCTCCCCGCTGGAGCTGCTGCCGGTCAAGCCCGACGGCTCCCCGGTGCCCGGGGCGCTGCGCCTGGGTATCGCGCCGGGCAGCCACAAGCACGAGTCCTCGATCCCCCTGGCAGCGGCGGTCGAGGCGATGGAGCGGCAGGTGCACCCCTCCAAGCTGGTCCACCAGTACGGCACCGACGGCACCCCCGTCGACCAGGCCGACGCCGAGGGCGCCGGGCACGACGAGGAAGACGGTGATTTCTGATGGCGAAGGGCATGTTCGGCCGGGTCCGCGAGGCGCTGTTCCCCTCGAGGAAGGCCCCGGTGCAGGTCACGACGCAGGCCGTGCACACGCGGGACAAGCTGTACGGCGGCAGCACGAAGGCCATGGCTGCGGCCTACGGCGTGAGCCAGCGCACGGTCGAGCGCTGGATCGCCGGCACCCGCACACCCCCGCAGCTGTCGAAGGCGGCGGAGAAGCGGTGGGAGAAGCAGAACGCGGCCCGGGCCAAGCAGGGCCGGCCGCCGCTGCCGCGCCCGACGACGAAGGCCGACCGGCTCGCGACGGACGCGGTCCGCGCGCAGACCACCGAGCGCGGCCGCGAGCGCAAGGCCAAGCAGCTGCAGCAGACCGGCGGCTTCTCCGGCCACAGCGCCCGCGTCGGCCGCGCCATGACGTTCTCGATCCGCGGCTCGGACGCCGTCCGCTCCCGCGACGTCCACCTCAACCTCAGCGGCGACCAGGCCGCCGCCCTCGCCCTGGCCGAGAACGAGGACGAGGTACGGGCCATCATCGGCCAGGCCCTCGCCGACTACTTCAACGGCGGTACGTACGGAGGCTTCGGACCGGACGACTTCGAATGGGACGAGAACGACTTCGACCTGCGCTGACCCGTACCTGTGTGACTGAGCGGAACTTGGTCACGGCTGTTGGAATCGGAGCGTCCCAGCTTCGAGGCCCGCTAGGCGGGCCTTGAGCAGTTCCGGGGCGTCAGCAACGGCCCCACACTGGGGCTACCCGTACATCTCCTTGAGGTCGTCGCGGTGGTCGTCGATGTCCTGCTGGAGGTCTTCGGCGGGGATGCGGGTCCAGGTGACGAGGCTGTCCAGGGGGATGCCGGCGGTGTGGGCGGCGCTGGCGACGGCGGTGACGGCCTGGTCGAGGGTGTCGATGCTCTGGTTGAGGGTGTCGATCAGGCGTTGGGCGACGGTGGCCAGGGGCGCGGTGTCGTGGGGATCGAGCGATGCGAGGAGCTCGGTGGCGTCACGGACCCGGTCGTTGATCCAGGTGCGCTCGGGGCGCGAAACCGAGGCCCTCCAGGTGATGGTGCCGTCGGCGCGCTGGGTCAGGGTCCGCAGCTGCGCTGCGACGGCGACGGGCTGGTCCTCGCGTTTGATCCACCAGGGGTCGGTGCCCCAGTCGCCGGTCTGCCCGGTCCCGCGCCGTCGGCGTACCAGGGCGCCCCACCAGGCGTTCAGGGCGCTGCTGTCGGGGACGGCGCCGGCCTTTGCGAGCCAGGGCCGGCCGAGCCTGCGCCCGAGCTCCTGACCGAACTGCCCGTCGGGTGGGAAGAGCTGAATGTTGTCGGCGCCGCTGTCCTGCCAGACCATCTCGGCGACGGCTGGGTCGAGCAGGGCCTCGGCCAGGGCCATGACTTCGGGGAAGGTGGCCGGTTCGCGTGCGACCGCGCGCCACCACCAGAACTGCGGCCCCGCGTCCCCTCCGGCCAGCTGGTGCAGGCGGGCGGGCCAGATCCGCTCGTCCGTCCATCCCAGGGCCAGGTTCCACCACTGGCACACCACCGCCTGCGCGACCGCGAACACCGCTCCCGGAGCCACCTTCGCCGCCGTAGCCCGGCGGACCACGGCCGGCCACCGGCGCTGCGCCGCCACGATCTCCGGGCAGCCGCTCAGGTCGAGGTGCTCCAAGTCGTGCCCCTCCCCGGCGCCCAGGGTCCAGCGCCGGTGGCGCCGACAGACCCGCTGCCACCCGTCGCGGTAGCGCATGGCGACTACCTGCTGTCCGGTGCGCCGGGCGGTGCACAGTCGGCACGCGTACGCGACCGGGCCGTGCGCTGCTGCTCCCAACTGCCAGCGGGCCTGTGGGCGCCCGGCCGTGGCCGGGGCGGTGAACAGGGCCGGTCCGTCGGCCCAGGTGGGCAGGGCGTGTTGCAGGGTGCTGGGGTCGGTGCGGCACATGGCGGTCAGGAGGTGCTGTCCGGCGGTGTCGAGCAGGACCTCGGCGTCGGGGCGCACCCCGCTGGTGCCGGGGGAGCGCGGGGGATGGTTCCGCCACTCCCATGACGTCCGCAGGTCGGTGGCCGACATCCCGTAGCGGGCAGCGACCCGTCCCAGCAGCGACCACGTCGTCTCCGCCGGGAGTGGTGCGATCCGCAGAGCCCCGATCTGGTTCATGGTTTCGCCTCGTTCTGTGGTGCTGCGCCGTTCCCAGGATCGCTGCAGGCGGTCGGTCGCGGTGCTGGTTCGGTGCGATACGCCGCCGGTTCTCGGTTGCCGGTCATGTCTCGCTGATGGGGAGTGATGCCGATGGTGATGAGCAGTTCGTGCTGCCGGGAGTCGAGTCGGGCCCAGCTGCGCTGCTGTGCCGTTGTCCACGACAGGCTCTGATCTGATGCTGGTGTTGTGCGGGCGTGGTGGTAGGAGCGTTGCCAGGCTAGTTCCCAGGGCGGGTTCCACCAGGGGTCGAGGGCTTCCAGGGCGAGGGCGCGTGGTGAGGGCTGCGCGTGGCGGCGGGCGTTGCGGCGCTGGCTGTCCAGCCACCGTCCCAGCGGGAACCCCTCGTGGAGGGTGCGTTTGGTCGGGTATGTGAGGTTGCCGTAGGTGGCGGCGTAGGAGCTGGCGTGCGAGTAGGCCTTCTCGAAGCCGGCCTTGACGCTGGGTCGTCGCGGTCTGGCGTGACTGGCCGCGTCTGCGGTGATGGCGATCTGCGCCAGGAGCTGCCGCTGCTCAGGATGCAGGGCGTCGTAGCCGGTGCACTGGTTGTAGAGCCACTCGCCCAGGCTGATGTCGGTCCCGGGGAAGCCCTGCCGCGCGTCCAGCGGCCCGTGTGCGCGTACGTGTGCCGCTGCTCGATGGTAGGTGCGCTGCCACGAGAGGTTCCACGGGGTGACCCACCAGGGGTCGATGGAGGTCAGGACCGCGACGCGGTCCGCGGGCATGATCGGGCGCGCGACGCGTTGGTCGCCCAGCCACCGCCCCAGCGGAAAGTCGTCGTACACGGTGTCGATGCGGGTGGCGAGGTTGCCGTAGGCGTGCGCGTAGGCGCGGGCATGGGCCGCACCGGTGGCGAAGAGTAGGTCGGACTGCAGGCTGTTGCCGCGTCGACGCCTGGGCTGCGGCGGCGACGCGGTGGGCGCCGACTGGTGGGAGTAGTCGGCCAACTCCTGTTCGAGCGGCCGGGGCCGGTAGGCCGAGGGGACTTTCCACCGGCTCCCCGGGGTGTACGCGGTGCCGTCCCAACCGCGCACGCACGCCACCAGCCAGGAGTACAGGGGACCAGTCGCCTGGGAAGACAGCCGTGCGGCCAGCCACGGACGCTCCAGCCGGACGCTGAGCTCGGCCAGGAGCAGGGGCGCGTCGCCCAGGCTGTGAGGCAGATGGCCGCGCGCCTCGGCAATGACGCGCTGCTGCCACGACGCGTCAGCCAGCAGCACGGCCACGGTCACGGTCTCCGGGTAGGTCACCGCCTCCCTCGTAAGGATCTCCCACCAGCCCGGATCGCGGCCGTTGCCCGGCAGGAGCCGTACCCGCGAAGACCACATGTGTTCCTCGGACCAGCGCTGCTCCCACCAGAACCCCACGACGGCCTGTGCCACCGCGAAGGCCTGCGTGCCGACGGGGGACCGGGCCAGCAGCTGCAGATGCCGACGGTTGGCTGCCGAGACCTGCGCGAGCGCGGCCAGATCCAGCTGCGCCGGGCGCCAGTCCCCTCCAGCGGCGTTTCCGATGGGAGGCAGCCAGCGCTGATGGGCATGGCAGACACGCTGATGCGCGGGCAGGTACACCCGGGCAGCGAACGGGCCCCGCACACGGGGAGCGGTGCACCGGCGGCAGCCGTAGCCCCACGCCGCCAGCTTCTCCCCGCCCCGCAGCTGGATCGCAGGCCCCGGCCCACCGGGCCCTGCCGGCTCCGCATCGCCCCATGCGGGAAGCGCCCGCCGCAGATGCCGGTCGGGAACGCGGCACAGACTGGCCACCCGCTCTCGTGCCGCAGCGTTCAGGAAGGCCTCGCCGTCCGCACGGAAGTCGCCGCGAAATTTGCGCTGGCCCGGCATGTCGTCGACCAGCACGGAGAACAGGACCCGCACGGAGGGGTGGCCGTAAGCCCGGGCAATCCGCTCCAGGAACGACAGCGTCATCTCTCCTGGAACCGGCGGCACGCGAAGAACACCGACCGCAGGAGCGACTAACGTTCCGGCTGCGATCCGCCCGGTCACCAGTGCATCCCCAGTTCACTGAGCCGCTCAGCGCGCTCAACGGGGATATCGGCCTTCCTCCTTTTGCTGTTGGCGCAGAACAGCCCGAGCGACACCACCACCTCTGTGCCGCCCTGGCCGTCGCCGGCACCACTGTCGGTGTCGTCCAGGACGATGGTCTCCTTGTGGCTGCGTGGGACGTTCAGGTGGCCTTCTCGCTCCCGGTACTGGGCGGCGGCAGCGAGATTGCGTCTCTCCTTCTTCGCCCAGCTGACCTTCTCCTTGGGCCGTTCCTCCGGGGCCAGCGGTTGCAGTCCGAGGACGTGCTCGCACATCCACTGCTGCGCCGGCCCCAATTTCGCCCAGCCGATCTGCTGGACCCTCGCCCATCCGGCGAGGTCTTCGCCCTGGGCGGTGACGCTGCCGGGCTCGGCACCCAGCAGGGTTCCGCCGGCCTGGACGTGGCGGCGGGCCAGGGTGAAGCTGCGCTGCCATTCCAGGGACCAGCCCGCCGGGCACCAGGCCGCGTCGATCGCGTCCAGCGCCGCTCTGCGGTCCGCAGCCAGAGCGCCGGTCCAGTCCAGCCCTTCCTCTCCGGCTTCGGCACGGCGCTCCAGCGCTTCGGTGCGCCGCTGCGCCGTTCTGAAGTTCTTCAGAATTACCCCTACTGGCCTCCCACCCCAGACTGCGTCGGTGGGTGGGCAGGCGTGGCCGTGTTCGGCGGCGTACCCGGCCACGGCGGTGATGTTGTCGGTGAAGGCCGTGTCGAACACCGACCAGACGAAGCCAAGGCCCTCCAGCAGTCCGATGCGTTCGTCGTCCAGGACGTCGGCGGCCGCGTAGCGGCGCTGATCGGCGACCCAGACCCCGAGCCGGTGCCCGGAGGGCGCCCGGTAGGCGTAGGGCACGCGGACGTCGCCGAAGGCGTCTTTGTAGGCGATGAGCTCGTCCAGGCCGCGCCGGAACTCCGCCCGTTCGGGTTCCATCACGCGGGTCCGGACGAACGCCGCGATCAGGGCGGGGTCGCGCTGGGTGGAGAAGCTCAGCAACTGCTCCCCGGCGCGGGCGGAGCGGCGCTCCTGCGGGTCGGTGTCGCTGGGCTCCCTGGGGGGCCGGGACTCGGACTGGGGCATCGCGAGGCGCTCGATGGCGGCGGAGTCGTGCGCGCGCAGGACCATGAGGATCTTGGAGAGTCCGTCGTAGGCCTGGGAGGTCAGCAGTTCCCGGCCGGTCTCGCCCGCGCCCCAGATGACGGGGACCACGATGGTGGCGATCTTGCCGCTGCCGGGCTTCGTCCGCAGGGCGCGTCCGACGGCTTGGACCAGGTCGACCATGCTCCCGCGCACGTCGGCGAAGTAAACCGCGTCGCAGTCGAATGTGTCGACGCCTTCCGAGAGTGTTTTTACGCTGCTGAGGATGTAGCGCAGCAGCCGTCACCCGTCGTCGCGGACCAGGGAGGCGTAGGTGCCCAGCACCGCCCGCCGCTGCGCCGGTGTGTGGACGGCCTCCAGCCAGCTGGTGCCGATGAGCTCGGGGCGCGGGTGCAGCGATGGCTCCAGCTCCCATAGCACCCGTGCCACGTCGTGCAGGCCGGTGCTCATGGTGCGGGCCTCGGCAACGAGGTGGTGGAAGGACAGCGGCCGGTTCAGGTCCCATTCCGCGCACGCGGTGAGCAGCCCGGTCTGCAGGGCGGCCAGCCGGGCCCCGCGGTACTCCACCGACCGCTCGTCCGCGCCCTGCTGCTCCAGGCTCTGCAGGACTGGGTCGGAGACGTCTACGCATACGATGCGGTAGGGGGCTACCGTGCCGTCGGAGATACTTTTCCCGAGGGGATAGTCGCTGGCCACGGGGCCGAAGACGGCCTCGTCGTCCATGCTTGCGATGAGCTCGGCGGCCTCGATCCCGGCTGCCGCCGCGGCCTTCTTGTCGCTGTCCTTGATCGCCCACAGGCGGGGTGTGGCGGTCATGAACAGGCGCCGGTCACAGGGGATCCGGGTGTTGTCGAGGATCGCCGCCCACGGCCGCGCGGCGTGGCCACTGACGCGGTGCGCCTCGTCCGTTTTACCGGTCGTCGTTGTGGTGTT
>Ga0302314_10023074_pt1 | contig 10175 bp, 10 predicted proteins | sample III_Palsa_N2_3_FD_200533 | JGI IMG/M metagenome (GOLD analysis project Ga0302314, IMG submission 200533) | Peat permafrost microbial communities from Stordalen Mire near Abisko, Sweden - III_Palsa_N2_3 | ecosystem: Environmental > Terrestrial > Soil > Palsa > Peat permafrost | place: Sweden...
ATCCGATCATCGCCCAGCGCCGGCCGCTGTCCTGGCTGAGCTGGCAGCGCAGCGAGGACTACTATTCCGAAGGCCAGCTGATCTGGCTCGACGCCGACACCCTGATCCGGGAGAAGACCGGCGGGAAGAAGTCGCTGGACGATTTCGCCGCCGCCTTCTTCGGCGTCGACAACGGCAGCTTCGTCACCCACCCCTACACCTTTGACGATGTGGTCGCGGGGCTGAACGCGGTGGTTCCCTATGACTGGGCGGGCTTCCTGCACCAGCGGCTGGATGGCCATGGACCCGGCGCGCCCTTGGATGGCGTCGCGCGCGGCGGCTACAAGCTGGTCTACACCGACACCCCCACGGACTATTTCAAGAGCAACGAGACCGCCCGCAAGAACACCAACCTGATGTTTGGCGTCGGCTTCGTCGTGGACAAGGACGCCATGCTGACCGAGGTGCAGTGGGACGGGCCGGCGTTCAAAGCGGGCCTGACCGAGGGGCAGACCATCGTGGCGATCGACGGTCAGGCCTATGACGCGGATTTCCTGAAAGAAGTGGTCAAGGCGTCCAAGGGTGGGAGCGAGCCGATCGAGCTTCTGGTGAAGGACAAGGACGAGTACCGCACCGTCCGCATCGACTATCACGACGGCCTGCGCTACCCGCGCTTCGAACGGGTGTCGGGAACGACAGCGCGGCTGGACGATATCCTGGCGGCGAAGAAGTAGGGGCGCGTGTCATCTCCCTTCCCCCTTGAGGGGGAAGGGACGGGGATGGGGGTGACAGCCTATCCGCTACGATCTGATTGACAGGCGTCCATACCAGAAGCGGGCGCGTGTCTTAGAGGATGGATTGGTGATCCGACAAAGCCTGTAGAGCGTCGCCGCCTTGGCTAGCGGGCTGTACCACCCCCATCCCCAACCCTTCCCCCCTCAAGGGGGAAGGGAGATTCACCTCGCTTCCAACGCCCCCGCCAGCTCTCCAAACGCCTGCTTCAGCACCGGCAGGTGTTCACTGAACTCCGTCGCCGGATCGATGTCGCCGGTGTTGGCCTCGATATATTCGCGGGCGAGGGTGAAGCCCGGCATGGTGTCGACCGTCTTCATGTGCAGCCCGTCCAGCACCTGGCGCAGTTGGGCGGCGCAGCGGCCGCCGCCGTGGCCGCCATAGGTGACGATCATCGCCGGCTTGCCCGACCACTCCTGGTAGAGATGGTCCAGGGCGTTCTTCAGCGCCGCCGGGTAGCCCCAATTATACTGCGGGGCCACGAAGACCATGGCGTCGCCCTCGGAAACCTTCCGGCTCCAGGCCTTGGTGTGGTCGAACAGGTAGCCGTGGGCGGCGGGGATCCCCGGCTCGTCGTCCATCGGCAGGGGCCAGTCCTTCAAATCGACGACCTCGAACTCGCCACGGAGGGTTTCGCGGCCGGCCTGGGCGACCCATTGGGCGATCTGCGGGCAGACCCGTTTGGCCCGGGTGCTGCCGATGATGACCAGGATCTTGGGTGCGTGTATCATGCACGCAATATGGACTCGGCGAAGGGTGCTGTAAAGGTGCATAATACACGCATTATGGACGAGCTCGCCGCGTCACTGATCGATCTGGTCGGCTTTCTGAACAGCCCGCAGCGGGATGACGTGCTGTTGCGGGAGGCGGGCGTCGATCTGGATCGTGCGCTGTTTCCACTGCTGGTCCGGCTGGGCATGCAGGGTCCGCTGAGCGTGGCCGTGCTGGCTGACCAAGTGGGCCGCGACCACACCACGGTCAGCCGCCAGCTCGCCAAGCTGGAAAGCCTGGGTTTCATTTCCCGGCCGCAAGGCGTCTCCGATCGGCGGGTGAGGTCGGCGCTGGTGACGGGGAGGGGCGAGGCGGTGGTCAAGGCTATCGTCGCGGCGCGCCATAGACTGCTGGCAAGGGTGCTGGCCGACTGGAGCGAGGCCGACGTCAAGACGCTGGCCGGCCTAAGCCGCCGGTTCGCGGAATCCTTGAACCGGGCTTGATGGGTTCAGGTCGCCTGGTCCGCTGAAACCGGCGTGTAGATCACCAGCTTCAGACTGGGGTCGTCGTTGGCCTGGAAGCTCGCGTGTTCGAAGGCGATCGTGCCCTTGGTCGGATGGTAGAGGATTTTGCGGCCGGAGACGGGGCGGCGCACGTCGTGGCGCTTCCACCAGCCCTCGAATTCAGGGCACCCGTCCCGCAGGCGCCGCAGCAAGGCTGCGAAGGCCGGATCGTTGGCCCAGAGGTCATGGGTGACGCGAAACCGGGCGATCATCCGCTCCGCCTCGTCCGCCCAGCCGGGGCCGAACAGGACGCGGCTGCGCGGATTGGTCAGCATGGAGACCAGGATGTTGCGATCGTCCGCGGCAAGCTGGTCGAAGCCGAAGATGTCCGTGGCCGCGGTGTTCCAGGCTAGCAGGTCCTTGCGCCGGCCGGTGATGTAGGCGGGCTGGGTCAGACTCTCCAGCAGACGAAGCAGACCCGCCGGCGCGGTCTCGGGTTGGAAGACCTTGCGCCCGCCGCCGCCAGCCAGGGCGCGCAGATGCTGATGCTCCATCTCGGTCAGCCGCAGGGCGCGGGCCAGGGCGTCGACGGTGCTGACCGATGGCGTCACCGGCCGGCCTTGTTCGAGCCGGATGTACCAATCGACCCCGATGCCGGCGAGCTCGGCCACTTCCTCGCGACGCAGGCCCGGCGTGCGTCGGCGCCGATGACCGGTAAGGCCGACGCTTTCAGGGCTCAGCCGGCCGCGCCGGGCGCGAAGGAAGTCGCCAAGCTCCCGCCGCTCAAGATCGACCATGCCGTCTCCAGGATGGGTGCGCCAATCCCAGGATAATACCAGCTCTGCACGGGGTTTGAAACGGGTGGTAGGGTGGCCGCATCAGCTTCCCTAGAGGTTCCCATGAAAGCCGCGGTCCTGAACGCGTTCGGCTCCCCCCTCGCCATCGAGACCTTGCCCGATCCGGTGCTGGGTACGGGCGAGGTCATCGTCGATATCGCCGCCGCCGGGGTCACCAGCTATGCCGCCAACGTGTTCAACGGCTCGCGCAGCTACCTGCTGGACACGCCGGTCGTGCCGGGACCGGGCGGCGTCGGCCGGGTGCGCGCAACGGGGCCGGACTCCACCAGGCTGAAAGTCGGGGACTGGGTCTTCTGTGACTCGACGATCCGCTCGCGCGACGACATCGCCAATCCCGATCAGATTCTGCAGGGCTGGACCTATCGGACCGAGGCCGCGCGGCCGTTGCACACCTACTATCACCACGGCGCCTTCGCCGAGCAGATGTTGACGCCGACGGAGAACGTCACCCGGATCGGCGACATCGATCCGGCGGACGCGGGCCGCTGGACCGCCCTCGGCCGGCTCCTCGTCCCCTTCGGCGGCCTGATCGCCGGCGATCTCAAGGCCGGCGAAACCCTTGTGGTGAACGGCGCCACCGGAGGCTTCGGCGGCGCGGGTGTCGCCGTGGCCTTGGCGATGGGCGCGGGCAGGGTGGTGGCCGCCGGCCGCAACGGACGCGCGCTGGAGGAATTGGCCCGCCGCTTCGGGTCGCGTGTGCGGCCTGTCCAGATGACCGGCGTCGAGGTCGATGATCGCCGCCTGATCGGTGAAGCGGCTGGCGGGCCGATCGACATGGTGCTCGACTTCCTGCCGCGCGAGGCGTCCGCGTCGCAGGTGCGCGCGGCCGCGCTCGCGGTGCGGCTGGGTGGGCGGGTGATGCTGATGGGCGGGCTGCGGGGCGCCGAGGGCGATCTCGGGCTGAACTACAATTGGCTGATGCACAACGAGACCACCGTGCGTGGCGTGTGGATGTATCGGAAAGAAGCCATTCCCCGGATGGTGCGGATGGTCCGCGGCGGCCTGATCGATCTCACCCAGTACGCGTTGGCCGAGTTTGCCCTGGACGACGCCAACGACGCGGTGGCGCACGCCGCCGCCAACGCCGGCCCATTCGCGCTCACCGTGCTGCGGCCTTAATCCTTCAACTCCAGCCGCCAGGTCTCGCCCAGTTCGGGCTTGCCGAATTCCTCGTGCATCTCGGTCTCGACGATCTGGAAGCCGTGGCCGGCGTAGATTTTCCGGGCGCTGATCAGCACCGCGTGGGTCCACAGGGTGACGGCGTCGTAGCCGACCTCTCGGGCGAAGGCGACGCAGGTCTCGACCAGGGCGTCGCCGATGCCGCGTCCGCGCGCGAAGGGCTCGACATACATCAGCCGCAGACGTCCCAGGCCCTCGCCCTCGTCGGTGAGCATCACCGAACCGGCCATGGCGCCCTCGGCCTCGGCGATCCAGCACTGCTCGCGGCCCGGCTTGAAGTCGCGCAGGAACTGGGTGGTGTATTCGCTCTCCACCAGCTCCAGGCCCCGGCCCCAGCCGTGCGTCTCGTCGTAGAGGATCGACTGGCGGGCGGCGATCATCGCCAGGTCGCCGACGCGGAAGGTGCGGATGGAAAAGCCCTTGCGCGGCGCCGGATCCAGCATGGCCGTGGTCGTGCCCAGGGCGGCGATCAGGTCGCGCCGCTGACCCGGCGCCAGCCGCTCCAACATGGCGGTGACCAGGGCGCGCTGGCGTTGATTGATCAGGTCGAGTATCGCCCGGCCCTCGTCGGTCAGCACGATGGGCCGGCGGCGGGCGTCCGCGCCACCGCGCTCGCGAACGATCCAGCTCCTCGTCTCAAAGCGGCGCAGCAGCCGGCTGACGAAGCCCGCATCCATGCCCAGGCGCGCCTGCAGCTCGGCCGCGACGGGGCGGTCCGAACTGGCGATCTCAAAGATCAGCCGCGCTTCCGGCAAGGTCAGGTCCGCGCCGAGGAACCGGTCGTCCAGCGCACCGATCAGGCGCGTGTAGAATCGGTTGAATTCCCTAACGGCGGCTATGGCGTCTTCCATGCGGGCAGGTTCGGATAGAAAGTTGATGGAGTCAACCATCTCGCTTTTCGATTTCGAGCCTGCCCGGTTCAGTTAGACTTGCTTCAACAAGGCCGCGCCGGGACGCGGCGAGGGGAGGGATCACCATGACCGCCACGCGCCAACGCGCCCTAGCCGCTATTTCCGCCGCCCTGGCCGTGGGCGCCGCCACCGCCGCGACAGCTCAGGTCGCGGCCACCCCGCCAATGGGCTGGAACAGCTGGAACCATTTCGCGGCCAAGATCGACGACGCCACTGTCCGCGCCCAGGCCGACGCCATGGCCAAGAACGGCATGCGCGACGCCGGCTATCGCTACATCAACATCGACGACACGTGGGAGGGAATCCGCGACGCCAGCGGCGTGATCCATCCCAACGCCAAATTCCCTGACATGAAGGCCCTGGCGGATTACGTCCATTCCAAGGGCTTGAAGCTGGGCATCTATTCCTCGCCGGGACCGAAGACCTGCGCCGGCTATGAGGGCAGCTACGGCCATGAGACGCAGGACGCCCAGACCTATGCGGCCTGGGGAATCGACTATCTGAAATACGATCTGTGCGGCCTAGCGCCGTCGATGCTTGCGGCGGGGTCGCTGGATAAGGCGCAGGACATCGAGCTGGCCGCCTACCGGAAGATGGACGCGGCGCTGAAGGCGACGGGGCGCCCGATGGTCTACAGCCTGTGCCAGTACGGCTTCTTCCAGCCCTGGCGCTGGGGCGCCTCGGCGGGCGGTAACAGCTGGCGGACCACTGGCGACATCGAGGACAAGTTTCCGCGCATGCTGCAGATCGGCCTCAGCCAGGCCGGCCTGTCCAAATTCGCCGGCCCCGGCCACTGGAACGACCCGGACATGCTGGAGGTCGGTAACGGCGGGATGTCGGCGATCGAGTATCGCACCCACATGAGCCTCTGGGCCCTGCTGGCCGCGCCGCTGTTGGCGGGCAACGACCTGAGCACAATGTCGCCGGAGACCACGTCGATCCTGACCAACCGCGAGGTGATCGCGATCGACCAGGACCCCGCGGGCCTCCAGGGCGACCGGGTCAAGGCCGAGGGCGGTCTGGAAATCTGGGCCAAGCCCCTGGCCGGCGGCGCCAAGGCGGTGGGCCTGTTCAACCTGTCCGACCAGCCGGCCTATCTGGAGGTCAACTTCGCCGACCTCGGGTTCGCCGGGCCGGTGAAGGCCCGCGACCTCTGGGCGGCGAAGGACCTGGGCGCGATGACCACCTACAAGGTCGCCGTGCCCGCCCATGGGGTGGTGATGTTACGGGTGGGGTAGATACCGTGTGGATCCTTTTGTTCTGTAAGATTTCCAATTCCTCCCCCAACGGGGGAGCAATTCGACGGCTCCCGTGGCGCCGATTCAGCAATATCCAACCCGCCTCAAACCGGCGAGAACACCGGGATCGGCGGGCCGCCTTCGGTCTCCTGGAACTTGACCTTCACCTTCTGACCGATCTTCAGCGCCGCGAGGTCGCAATCGACGAAGTTGGTCAGGACGGCGGGACCTTCGTTCAGGGTCACATAGCCGATGGCGTAGGGGCCGGTCGGCGTGCGGTGCATGACCGAGTAGGTATAGATCACCCCTTCGCCGGGGGACTCCTCCCACTTGGTCTCGCCAAAGCAGAAGGGGCAGAGCACGCGGGGATACCAGTGCGCCTCGTTGCAGGCGATGCAGCGCTTGATCAGGAAGCGGCCTTCGGTGGCCGCCTCCCAGAAGGGCTTGCTCTCATTGTTGATCGCCGGCGCGGGAATCTTGCGGACTTGGGGCGCGGTCGCAGTCGTGTCGGTCATTGGTCCTACTCCCGTTCCATGATCAGGGTCGCCGCGCCGTGGCGGGTGCCGAGTGAGCCGCCGGTGCCGTGGGCGAGGGCCAGGTCGCAGTTCGGGACCTGAACCTTGGGGTGGGCTTCGCCGCGCAGCTGGCGCACCGCCTCGATCACCTTGGTGATGCCGCCGCGGTTGGTGGGGTGGTTGTTGCACAGGCCGCCGCCATCGGTGTTGAAGGGCAGCTTGCCGACGCCGGAAATGAGGTTGCCATCGGCGACGAACTTGCCGCCTTCGCCCTTTTTACAAAAGCCGAGGTCTTCCAGCTGCATCAGCACGGTGATGGTGAAGCTGTCGTAGATCGACGCATATTTGATGTCCCGCGGCGTGATCCCTGCTTCCGCGAAGGCGGGCGGCCCGGTCCAGGCCGCGCCGGAGAAGGTCAGGTCCAGATTGCGGCCGCCATTGGGGCCCTTGGGCGCCTCGGCCGAGCCGATCACCTTAACCAAGGGCCGCTTCAGCGACTTGGCGATCTCGGGCGAGACCACGATCACCGCGCCGCCGCCGTCCGAGACGACGCAGCAGTCCAGCCGGTGCAGCGGATCGGCGATCAGCGGCGAGTTCAGCACATCCTCGACCGTGACCACGTCGCGCAGCATGGCGTGCTCGTTCCACTGGGCGTGGTGGGAGGCGGCGACCTTGATCCAGGCCAGCTGCTCGGAGGTGGTGCCATACTCATACATGTGGCGCATGGCGCACATGCCGTAGGTGTTATGGGTCGAGCCGCCGTAGATGCTCTCGAAGCCGGCCTCCGGCACGTCGCTGGGCGCGGCGCCAGGACGTCCACCGCCACCGCCGCCCGGCCGCATGGAGCGGGGCCGGCCAGCCAAGGTGATCAAGGCCACCGAGCACTTGCCCGCCGCGATCGCCTCGGCCGCGTGGCCCACGTGCAGGATGTAGGAGGAGCCGCCGGTCTCGGTGGAATCCATATGGCGCAGCTTCAGGCCCATATAGTCGGCCATCGACATCGCGCCGAAGCCGGGGGCGTCGCCGGCGCAGAAGTAGCCGTCGATGTCGTCCTTGGTCAGGCCGGCGTCTTCCAGCGCGCCCTTGGCGCATTCGGCGTGCAGCTGGGCCGTCGATTGATCGGTCGCCAGGCGGATGGGGTGTTCGAACACGCCCCCGATATAGGCCTTGCCCTTTATGCTCATCGTCCCTCCCGATTTTCCACGCGCCGCCGCCTATGTATCGCTGGGCGCATCCTCGTTCAGACCGACTTAAAGGACAATCATCCGGTTTTCTAGGGCGTGTTTTCAGACGGGTTCAGGAACCGGCGGCCATCTGCAGGGCCAACTGGGTGGTGCGTGTCAGGCGGTTGATCCAGCCGGTTCCGAAGGTCGGAAAGGTCGGCAGGGCGCGGTAATAGGCGCCACGGATCGCCGAGATCTTGTTGATCGTCGTGGTCGCGTCTTCCATCTGCGCCGCCGCCAGGGTGGCTGGTCCGGCGTTCCCGTCCGCCGGGACGCCCAGCGCGGTTTGAAGTGTGGTCACCGCGCGGCTGGGGCCCTGGTTCACCGCCTCGTCGAACACCATCAGGTCGACGCCCGACCCCCAGGAGTCGCAGGAGGTCTTGTTCCAGTAGTTGGCCTGATAGATCGGCGCGGCGGTCTGTGGCGTCAGGGCCTGAACGTCCGCGACGCTAGCGGATCGGCCCAGCCAAGCCGACAACGTGCCGATGGTGATCCCCAGATTGGTCGCGCCGCCCGGGTCCGCCGGATTGTCGACGAAGCCGCCCTCGCTCTGCAGGATGATCGGCAAACAGGCGTCAAAGCTCATGGTTATTTCCCCCGCGGCGTGTGTCTCGATGCGGATGCGCTTGCTTGTGGCACCTCGTCAAGGCTTGGCCGTGCGTCGTGTCACAGAACGGCAAACGGTCTACTTTAATCCGCCAGACGATACGTTCGCCCCGGGAAGGGACCCATGACCGACATTGTTCGCCGTCGCCTGATCCAGACCGCCGCGGCGGCCTCCGCCCTGGCCGCCACGCCGGATATCGCGGCCCAGGTCGCCGCCGCGCCGCCCAAGCTCAACGACATCGACCACGTCATTATCCTGATGAAGGAGAACCGCTCCTTCGACCACTATTTCGGCGCCCTGCGCGGCGTGCGCGGGTTCGACGATCCCAGTGCGGTGCGGCCTGACGGCCGCTCGGTATTCCACCAGGCCGATTCCGGTCACCCGGACGGTCACGTGGCGCCGTTCAGGCTGGACACCCGCCGCACGAATGCTCAGCGCTATACGGACCTCAGCCATGCCTGGTCGGTGCAGCATGCGGCGTGGAACGGGGGCGCCATGGACGGCTTCATCTCGGCGCATCGGGTGTCGGATGGCGCACGCGGCCCGATGACCATGGGCTATATGACCCGCGAGGACATTCCCTATTATTATGCCCTGGCCGACGCCTTCACGATCTGTGACGGCTACCACTGCTCGGTGATGGGGCCGACCCACCCCAACCGCTACTATCTGATGACCGCCACCAACGATCCAGACGGGCTGGCCGGTGGCCCGGCGCTGAATAACGCGGGCAACGCCTACAGCTGGGAGAGCTATCCCGAGCGGCTGGAAAGGGCCGGGATTTCCTGGCGCGTCTACCACGACTTCGACGACTACGACTGCAACATCCTCAAGCACATGGTGCAGTATCAGCGCGCGCCCAGGATCTCGGCCCTGTACGAGAACGCGCTGAAGGACCGGCCCTTCTATGAGCTGCTGTCCGACCTGCGCACCGGCAATATCCCGCAGGTGACGTGGATCGTACCCCCCGCCGATGTCAGCGAGCACCCGGACTACCTGCCGGCCGCCGGCGAGGACCACACCGCCCAGGTGCTGGCGGCGCTGTGGTCGAACCCCAAGCTCTGGGCCAAGACGGCGGTGATCCTCAACTACGATGAGAATGACGGCCTGTTCGACCATGTGACGCCGCCGACGCCGGATCCCGGCACGCCCGGCGAGTTCGCCCATGGCCTGCCGGTGGGGCTGGGGTTCCGCGTACCCTGCTTCATCGTCTCGCCCTTCAGCCGTGGCGGCTATGTCTGCGGTGATGTCTTCGATCACACCTCGACACTGCGCCTGCTTGAGGCCCGGTTCGGGGTGGAGGTTCCCAACCTGTCCAAATGGCGGCGCGGGGTCACAGGCGACCTGACCAGCGCCTTCGGGTTCGGCCAGTCGCCGCGCTTCGACACGCCGAGCATGCCCGAGACGGCGGAGGCGCTGCGGCTGGCGGAGTTGCGGGCAATGACCTTGCCGCCACCCGGCGTTCCGGTGGCGCAATCCATCCCGCGGCAGGAGCCTGGGTCGCGGCCTCGGCGCGGCGCCGGCCTTCGCTCGGCCTAGGTTTACGCCTTCGCCGGGGCTTTCTTAACAGTCTGTGACTCGCGCCGCCGTTCTGTTGTCACAGACCTCTGTCATGAGGCTGCGCGTGGCGGGCCAACGACGGAACGATCGGAAATCCCAT
>Ga0302314_10023075_pt1 | contig 10175 bp, 10 predicted proteins | sample III_Palsa_N2_3_FD_200533 | JGI IMG/M metagenome (GOLD analysis project Ga0302314, IMG submission 200533) | Peat permafrost microbial communities from Stordalen Mire near Abisko, Sweden - III_Palsa_N2_3 | ecosystem: Environmental > Terrestrial > Soil > Palsa > Peat permafrost | place: Sweden...
TCTCCCCTGGTCAGGTCCTTGACACCGGGCCGCTCGTCGTGAACAAGGCGAATGTCTCCACCGTCGAGGCCGCCATCAACGCCGGTGAAGACTGACAATTCAATCTAGATATCGGTCAATCCAGATATCAGCTTCCGGGGCCGCACGCAGCCTGTGCGGCCCCGGAAGCCCCTTGAAAACCCGCCGAACGAGGAACAGGTCATGGAAATCAAACCTCAGGGCTCTGGCGGCATCCACCGCACAGCGGTGGGCGTCGCCGATGGGAAGAGGGCCAACGAGGCGGCCCCGGCAGGGAAGGACGAGCGGCTCGTCCAGGTCAGCCGCGTTACCAAGCTTATGCAGCGGCCGGAACTCGGCGCGCTGATGGGCGTGATCGCCATCTTCGTGATCTTCGCCGGCTTCGACGCCACGCCCAATCATCTGTGGCTCGCCCAGGCGGGGCTTGCCGCCTGGAGCCAGCAGGCGGCCTTCTTCGGCATCATGGCCGTACCGGTCGGCCTGCTCATGATCGGCGGCGAGTTCGACCTCTCGACCGGGGTCATGACCGGGGCCACCGCGATCGTCATGGCCCTGCTTGTGGGCCACGCGCACTGGAACGCCTGGCTCGCCATCGCGGGCACGCTGGTCTTCTCCGCGCTGATCGGCCTGCTGAACGGGTTCGTGGTGGTGAGGTCGAAGCTGCCGAGCTTCATCGTCACCCTCGCGACGTTCTTCATCATCCGCGGCGTCAGCATCGGCGGGGTGCTCAAGGTCAACAGCGGAAGCACCCAGGTCTCGCTGACCGGGACCTCGTTCCCCGGCCTTGCCACCGCCACGGACGTGTTTGGCAGTTCGTTCGCAAAGACCGCCGCGCTGCCAAGCGGGTACCAGACCGCGGTGCTGTGGTTCATCGCCGTGACCATCGCGGGCACCTGGCTGCTCGGCCGCACCAGGTTCGGCAACTGGATCTACGCCGTCGGCGGCGACGCGAACGCGGCCCGCAACACCGGCGTCCCGGTAGCCAGGACCAAGATCCTGCTGTTCATGTCTACCTCGCTGGCCGCGGGCCTGGTCGGGATCATCTCCTTCACCCAGGCCGACTCGGCCGTGTCCGAACAGGGCGTGGGATACGAGTTCTACTACATCATCGCCGCCGTGGTCGGCGGGTGCCTGCTCACCGGCGGGTACGGGTCGGCGGTCGGCGCCGCCCTCGGTGCCGCCATCATCGGCATGGCCTTCCAGGGCGTGATCTACGCGGGCTGGGACAGCTCGTGGGACTTCGCCTTCCTCGGCATCGTGCTGCTCCTCGCGGTGCTGGTCAACACGTTCGTCTACCGCCGGGCCCAGCGGGCACGCAGATGAGAGGAGCTCACCGATGAGCGCTACCGCACAGACCCCCGCCACCCCGGCGGAGGACACGCCGTTGCTCGAGGTGCGCGACGTGGCCAAGTACTTTGGCAGCGTCAACGCGCTGCAGGGCGTCTCGCTTAAGGTCCACGCCGGCGAGGTCACCTGCGTCCTTGGCGACAACGGCGCGGGCAAGTCCACGCTGATCAAGATCCTCTCCGGCGTGTTCCAGCCGGACGCCGGTGAGTTCCTCATCGAGGGGCGGCCGGTCGCGCTGGCCGGCCCGCGGGAGGCCAGGAACCACGGGATCGCCACCGTGTTCCAGGACCTGGCCACCATCCCGCTGATGTCCCTCTGGCGCAACTTCTTCCTTGGCCAGGAGCCGACCCTGGGCTGGGGGCCGACGCGGCGCCTGGACGTCGGCAAGGCCCTGGCGATCATGCGCGACGAGCTGTCGAAGATGGGCATCGATGTCCGCGACCCCAACCAGAACGTGGGCACGCTGTCCGGCGGCGAGCGCCAGGCGCTGGCCATCGCGCGCGCGGTGTACTTCGGTGCCCGGGTGCTGATCCTGGACGAGCCCACGTCCGCGCTTGGCGTGCGCCAGTCCGGCATCGTGCTCAGGTACATCATGCAGGCCCGCGAGCAGGGCAAGGGCGTCATCTTCATCACCCACAACCCGCATCACGCCTACCCGGTGGGCAACCGGTTCTACCTGCTCAAGCGCGGGCAGCTGATGGCCAGCGTGCGCAAGCACGAGACGACCATTGAGGGCCTGACCGAGATGATGGCCGGCGGTACCGAGCTGGCCGAGCTCAGCCAGGAGCTGATGGGCCTCACCGCTGGCGCCGGAGCGCCCGATCCCGAGCTCGCCGAGGTGGCCCGCGAACTGACCAGGGAAGCCCAGGCCCGGTCGGACGGCGCGGCACCCTGATCGCTGCCCGTCACCCCGCTGGTATCCGAACGAGCAGCTGCCCCGCAGCAGTGTCCTGCTCTGGCCTCGGGAAGCTCATGGTGAAGGCGTACCGAGAGGCCCGGTACAGGTGCCTGGCGAATTCGACGGGCTTGCCCGCCTGGTCGTAGGCGATGCGCTCCATGGTGATCAGCGCGGTGCCGCGGGCCTCGTCAAGCGCACGGGCCTCGGACGCCGAGGCGTTCTTCGCGCCCATGCGCTGAGTGGCCGAGTACGGTCCGATGCCGGACGCGCGCAGCAGCTCGTACAGGCCGTGCTGCTCGAGCAGCCCGACGTCGAGCCGCTCGACCAGCACGGCGGGCAGGTAGTTGTGCATCAGGGCCATCGGCTCGCCGTCGGCCAGCCGGATCCGCTCAAGCGACATCACCAGCGCCTGCTCGGGCAGCTGCAGCGCCGCGGCGACCTGGTCGTCGGCGTGGCTTACCTCTGCCTTCAGTACCCGGGTGCCCGGTAGGCGACCGCTGGCCGCCAGGTCATCGTAGAGGCTGGTCAGCTCGACGTTGCGGTCGATTCGCTCATTCACCACCACCGTCCCCACGCCACGTTTGCGGACGACCAGGCCCTTGTTGGCCAGGTAGAGGAAGGCCGCGCGCACCGTGGGCCGGGACAGGCCGAGCATCTCCGCGAGCTTCACCTCGTTCTCCAGCCGGGCGCCCACCTTGAGCGCGCCGGACCTGATGGCGGACTCAAAGTGCTGGGCCAGCTGGAAGTACAGCGGCACCGGGCTGGTCCGGTCGATAGCAATCGGGCCGCTCGCGTCGGCCTTGCGCTCAGGCATCATCGTCATCCGGGCAGGAAACTAGGCTAGTTTGTTTGAACATTCTAACCATCGCAGAGTTGCGGCGGCGCGGGATAGGTGTCCTATGTGCCCTGCTTGGGCATTTATCGCCGTGGCCGCCCGCACCAGTAGCTGGAGTAATGCGGAACGGCTCCTTGCTTCTAGAATCTGCGGGTGACCGAGTCTCCTGGCATCGAGTTCGCCCGCGCACTGCCCAAGGCCGAACTGCACATGCACCTGGAGGGCGCGCTCGAGCCCGAACTGCTCTTCGCGCTGGCCAGGCGGAACGACGTGGCCCTGCGCTGGAGCAGCGTTGACGACCTGCGCGGCGCCTACGAGTTCCGCGACCTGCAGCAGTTCCTCGACCTGTACTACGAGGGGTGCCGGGTGCTCCTCCATGAGCAGGATTTCTACGATCTCACCCGCGCGTACCTGTCGCGGGCGCACGCGGACGGGGTCAAGCGGGCGGAGATATCGATGGGCCCGCAGAGCTTCACCGGCCCGGACTTCTCCATCGCGGACTACTTCCGCGGCGCGCTCCGGGCCATGGACGACGCCGAAGCGGAAGACGGCATCAGCGCCGCCGCCATCGTCACGGTGCAGCGGCAGCGCAGCGAGCGCGAGGCCTTCGAGCAGCTCGACGCGGTCCTGCCATGGGCCGACCGGATAGCCGGGTTCGGCCTCGCCGGTGCCGAGATCGGCAACCCGCCATCCAAGTTCGCCGGCTACTTCGCCGAACTGCACCGCCAGGGCTTCCGCACCTGCGCGCACGCGGGCGAGGAAGGACCCGCCGACTACGTCAGGGCAGCCGTCGAGCTACTCGGCGTCGACCGCATCGACCACGGCAATCGCGCGCTCGACGACCCCAGCCTCGTCGGTGACCTCGCGGCCGCGCGGATTCCGCTCACCGTCTGCCCGCTGTCCAACGTGCGGCTGAAGGTCGTCACCGAACTGGCCAAGCACCCGCTCCCCGCCATGCTCGCCGCCGGGCTCAACGTGAGCGTCAACTCGGACGACCCCGCGTACTTCGGCGGCTACATCGGCGATAACTACGCCGCCTGCGCGAACGACCTCGCCATGACCCCCGGCGACCTCGTCGCCCTCGCCGCGAACAGCATCCGCTCGTCGTTCCTGCCGGAGAACGAGAAGGGCTCGCTCCTCGACAGCCTGCCCAAAGTCGATAAATAGACTCTCCGTGACGGAGATCACCGACCCGACCGGCGACCCACCGCAGCGGCCAGGGTAGCCGGGACCAGCCAGCCGGCCAAGTTCGCGGCGCTGCGCAACCCCGAATGCCGCCTGTACCTCGGCGGACTGCTCCTCGAGGGAACCGGCTGGGGTCAGGCTCACGGTACGGGCGGCGCTGTGGTCGACCGCCGTCTACGGCACGGCCACCGTCGGGTTCCTCGGCACCACGCTCGGCCTCTCGTCGGCCGCGCTCTGCGCCTGCGTGGCAATCCTCGCCGCCTACTTGGCAATCGTCGCTCGAAGTGACCATTTGAACACCCATCACATAAGTAACTGATTGTAGTCATTAGCTTATATTTGATCACTCAGCGTGTCAGACTGGCTGCCATGGACGCATCCCCCTCCGGCCGGCAGGCTCCCGATCTGCTCGCCATCCCCGTCATCACCGACCAGGACGTGCTCGACCGCGTCGCCGCGATCATCGACCCAGCCGCCAGGCGCGGCCGAACCCTCTGGCTGTTCTTCCTCGACACCGAGGGCAGCCAGGCCAACCTCGTCGTTCCCATCGACGACGTGCCCGAGCGCCCCGCGGCTGGAATGATCGGCAACGTCTGCTACATCGCATCCGAGGCACTCGCGCAGTCCCCGCCGGGGAGCAGCGTCGTGATCACGCTCAGCCGACCGGGAACGACCCGGCTCACCGACTCGGACCGGTACTTCCTGCGCGCGCTGCAGCACGGCGCGAGCACGCACGCCACGTCCGTCCGGATGCTCTGCCTTGCCACCCCGGCGGGCGTCCGCAAGCTCGGGCCCGTCACGCCCGGCTGAGTCGCGTAACGCGTCGCCTCCGCGCGTCGCGCAGGCGCCTGAGATCATGGCGCCATGCACCTGACACCTCGGGAACGGGAGCGGCTGCTCCTCGCCGCCGCCGCCGACCTCGCGCGGCGCCGCCTCGCCCGCGGCGCGCGGCTCGGCGCGACCGAGGCGGTCGCGCTCGTCTGCGACGAGATCTGCGAGTGGGCGTGGGACGGCGTGGACCTGGCCGAGGTGATCGAGCGCGCCCGCACGGTCGTCCCGGCCGCGGCGCTGCTCCCCGGGGCCGGCGCGCTGGTGCCCGTGCTCGAGGTCGAGGCGCTGTTCCCGTGGGGGTCAACCCTTGTCCACGTCGACGCCCCCTTCGGCCACGACCAAGATCAGCATCGGCCCGAACGGACCGCGGCGACTCGGGTACCCGCCCATGACCCAGGTCCCGCCGCCGGCACCGACCCGGCGGACGCGGTTCCCGTTGATGTGCGCCCGGGAGTTGACACGCGCCCGGGAGAGGTGCGGGCCGCCGCCGGGACAATCGCGCTCGCTCCCGGCGCGCCGCGTCGGGCCGTCGTGCTGCGCAACACCGGGCATCGCGATGTCTGGATCTCGTCGCACTTTCCGCTGGACCAGGTCAACCCCGCGATCGAGGTGGAGTTCGCTGGCGACTCGGAGACCGGGACCGTTCCATATCCGGATGGAGACGGGGGGACGGCGGCGAGCGGCGACGCGCTGGCCAGCCCGCTGACCGGCTGCCGCCTTGACTTGCCTGCCGGGGAGGCGGTGCTGCTGCGGCCGGGCGAGCGCTCCGCGCTTCTTGCTGTTATCCGTTCGAATCAAGGCGCAGCTCGTTAGCGCTGAAAATTTGACCGGTCATGGGCGGTCAAGCTTTCAGCGCTAACCAGCCAGCACGCACGGGAGGCTTAGTGAGCACGCTTGACCGGAGTGAGTACGCGGCGCGGTACGGGCCGACGACCGGGGACCTGGTGCGGCTCGCGGATACGGATCTGTGGGTCCAGGTCGAGGCGGACGACGTCTATCCCGGTGACGAGCTGCTCGGCGGGTGCGGGAAGACCGCGCGGGACGGGGTGCTCGTCACGGCGCAAGCCGGCGCCGGGCGGAACGGTGCCGCCAGAGACAGTGCCGCCAGAGACAGTGCCGCCAGAGACAGTGCCGCCAGAGACAGTGCCGGCCGGGACAGTGCCGGCCGGGACAGTGCCGGGCGGGACGGTTCCGGGCGGGACAGCGCGCTCGACATGATCGTCACGAACGTGCTCGTGCTCGACCCGCTGCTCGGCGTCAGGAAGACCTCGATCGGGATCGCGGGCGGGCGGATCGTCGGCACCGGGCGGGCGGGGAACCCGGACGTTCAGTCGGGCGTGGACCTGGTGGTCGACTCGCATACGGCGATCGTGCCCGGGGAGGGGCTGATCGCCACGGCGGGGATCATCGACTCGCACGTGCATGCGTCGAGCCCGCAGATCGTTCCCGCCGCGCTGGCGGCGGGGGTGACCACGGTCGTCGCGATGGGCATCGGGGGTGTCTGGGATGTCGGCGCCAATCCGGCCTATAACCTGCGGTCGATGATCGCGGGCTGGGCGGGGGTGCCGCTGAACGCGGCGTTCCTTGCCCGGGGGTCGTCGCGGTCCGCGGCGCTGCTCGAGGCGGCGGTCGAGGCCGGAGCGGGCGGGTTCAAGGTGCACGAGGACTGGGGGGCGACGCCGCTCCAGGTCGACACGTGCCTAACGGTGGCCGAGGCGACGGGCCTGCCTGTCGCGCTGCACACCGACACGCTGAACGAGTCCGGGTATCTCGCCGACACGGTCGCCGCGACCGCGGGCCGGACCGTACACGCGTATCACGTGGAGGGCGGCGGCGGACATCCGGACGTGCTTGAGCTGCTCAACTACCCGCACATACTTGGCTCCTCGACGACGCCGACGCTGCCGCTCACGCCGGCGACCGTGGCCGAGCTGATGCCCATGACGATGACCGTGCACAAGCTGCACGCCAGGCTGGGCAGCGACGCGGGGATCGCGGCCAGCAGGATCCGCCGGCACGGGATCGCCGCGGAGAACTTCCTGCACGATCTCGGCGCGATCTCGATCATCAACTCCGACTCGATGGGCATGGGACGGATCGCCGAGGTGGCCAGGCGCACGTGGCAGCTCGCGCACGTGCAGGCGGTGCTCGCGGGGCAGGCGGGCCCCGGTTACGTGAACAACGAACGGGTGCTGCGGTACCTCGCGAAGGTGACGCTCAACCCGGCGATCGCGCACGGCATGGCCGCCCACGTGGGCTCGCTGACCGCCGGTCGGCTCGCGGACATCGTGCTGTGGGACCCGGCACGGTTCGGCTCGACGCCGGAACTGGTACTCAAGTCCGGGTTCGTCGCCTGGGGCGCGTCCGGCTCAGGGTCGGGCTCGACGCGGATCACTCAGCCCCGGGTGATGGGCCCGTTCTTCGGCGGCCTCGGCGACGCGCCCCGGCGCCTGGCGGCGCAGTTCGTCGCGGCGGCCGTGCTCGACGACGCGGCGCTGCGCGCCGCGCTTCCCGCCGGGGTCGGCTATCTCCCGATCGAGGGCGCCCGCGGCCTCACCCGCGCGGACCTGGTGCGCAACTCCCGCGTGCCGCGGGTCGCCGTTCCCGTCGAGCCGGGCCCGGTCTTCGTGGACGGCGCCGAGGTCCCCGTCCACGAGGCGGTGTCCCTCCCCCTCACCAGGCTCCACCACCTCGGCTAACCGCCGCCGGCTCAGCGCTTTGTCGAGCTCGGGCCGACTGGCGCCTGCCGGGCCAGCGGCCGCAGTAACGTAGCCCGGACCCGGGAACGCCGAACTCGTGCGCGGCCGGGCCACCGACCCTCAAGGGGCGGCGGTCCTGTTCTGGTCACGTCTGCGCGTCCGCGATGTTGACCTGCTCGCAGCGGGCGAGGTCCTCCCCGCACAGCGCGCCAGCCTCGTGATCGTACGGGTTGGCGACGTGCCAGCGACGGATCACGTCCGGGGCCGGTTCCCCGGGTCGCGGACGGTGCGCCGGCCACCGGGCGAGCGGCGGCCGGCGGCTCCGGCCTGGCGGGCGGCGGCATGCAGGCAGGGCAGGACAGCGGGTCCCGGCCCTCGCCGAGGGAAACGCGACTTGCCTAGCAGCTGACCGTTGCCTGCGTCACATACCTGGCCCCCTGGCCGGTGATGACCACGTCCATGACCGTGGTCATCGTCTGGCCCGGCTGCACCGGGGCACTGAGGCTCCCCGCGTTGACCCCGGTGTAGGCCCTGGCCGGGGCGGTGGCGTCGACCGTGCACATGGGTGTGGCCGCGCTGGTCCCGGTGTTGGTGACCTGGATCGTGACGGCGAGCGTGGCGGGGTTGATCACCGTGGTACCGGTCACCTTCGCCGTGAACGACCCGCTGCTGCTATAGACGGACCACAGGAACCAGGCGGTGATCCCGGCGAAGCCGAGCAGTATCACGATGACGAGCCGTCGGCGCGGGGCCTTCTTCCGCTTCGGCGCTCTGCGCTGCGGCACGGCCTGGGCCTGGGCGTAACTGTAGGACATTCGTTCTCCCCCTGTCGGGCGGGATCGCCCCTCCCTGGTCGATTGACTCCCATATAAGGTGGGCGGCGCAGGGGGTTGACGGTACCGGTATCTCGCTGCCATGTAACCGTTACCTGGAGTAAATCAGGCAACGGCATCGTCTCCTGCCGGCCTGACCACAAGCGGAACCATGTGCGCGTCACTCACTGCGCCGGCTCTCAGTCGACGGTCAGGATCACCGGTCCGTCTGAGGTGATCGCGATCGTGTGCTCGGCATGGGCGGCGCGGCTCCCGTCCGTGGTGCGGATCGTCCAGCCGTCCTCATCCAGGTAGATCTCATCGCTGCCGCTGGCGATGAACCAGGGTTCGATGGCGAGCACGAGCCCCGGCACGAGCCGCATGCCCCGGCCGGCCCTGCCCCTGTTGGGGATGTGCGGGTCCTCGTGCATGGTCCGGCCCACGCCGTGGCCGCCAAGATCGGTCGAGATGCCGTAACCGCCGGACCTGCCGACCTTACCGATCGCGGCCGAGATGTCGCCGAGCTTGCCGCCGGGCACCGCCGCCGCGATCCCGGCCACGAGCGCCGCCTCGGTCGCGGCGATCAGTTCGGCGTCACCGTCGAGCGGCTCCCCGATGGTGAATGAGATGGCCGCGTCGCCTACCCAGCCGTCGAGGGTCGCCCCGGCGTCCACGCTGAGCAGGTCGCCCTCCTGGAGCCTGTAGTCACCGGGGATACCGTGCAGCGCCGCGTCGTTCACGGACGTGCAGATGACCGCCGGGTAGGGAACCGGGGCGAACGTCGGGTGATAGTTCAGGAACGGCGAGGTCGCCCCCGCCTTGGCGAGCACTTCCCTGGCGGCCTCGTCGAGCTCGGCGAGCGTGACACCTGGCGCGGCGCAGGAACGGGCCGCCGCGAGCACGCCGGCCACCACCTGACCTGAGGCGCGGATCGCGTCGATCTCCCCCGCCGTCTTGATCTCGACCATGCGCCAACGATACCGGTCGGGCGCGGGAAGCGCGGGAGTGCGGTACTTGCGTAAAGAGGTTCGGTCACTCGTGGATGCGCTGGGCGCTCGCCTGCGCCGGGCGGTGGTCATACATGAGGGGCAGCCGCGCGGCCGGTCCATCGGTCAATAGTCTTGGTCCATGGAATCCATGGAGACGGACCTGGCGGCCAGGCTACGCGCGGTCTGCCTGGCGCTGCCCGAGGTGAACGAGCGGGCCAGCCATGGCGCACCGACCTTCTGGGTGCGGGACAAGAAGTCCTTTGTGACGCTGTGGGCTTCCGGACACCATGGTAACGACTTTCCCCACCTGTGGTGCGCCGCTCCGCCTGGGGAGCAGGCCGCGCTGGTCTCCGCCGAGCCCGATCGGTTCTTCCGGCCGCCGTACGTGGGCGGCCGGGGCTGGATTGGCGTGCGCCTTGACGGCCAGGTCGACTGGACGCAGATCGCCGAGTTGTGCGATGAGGCCAAACGGGCGGGCGCACCCGCCCGCCTCAAACCCAGGCTCGACGGCTAGTAGGCAGGCGCAGGCGGCTAGCGCCAGGGCGATGTCGGCGATTATCA
>Ga0302314_10023076_pt1 | contig 10175 bp, 4 predicted proteins | sample III_Palsa_N2_3_FD_200533 | JGI IMG/M metagenome (GOLD analysis project Ga0302314, IMG submission 200533) | Peat permafrost microbial communities from Stordalen Mire near Abisko, Sweden - III_Palsa_N2_3 | ecosystem: Environmental > Terrestrial > Soil > Palsa > Peat permafrost | place: Sweden...
CGCCCCCCGTTGCGCAAGCCCGCCACGCCCCCTTCGCCTCCCCCCGCCCGTCCTCCCCAGCCTGCCGCCAGCCGGCGCCGGGGCATCCCCTTCTGGGTCTGGATCGTCGCGGTGGTGGCCGTCCTGGCGGCGGTCTATTTCCTGACCAAGCCCAAGGCGGCCGCAGCCGGCGGCAAAGGCAAGCACGGCCACGGCGCCGGCATGCTGGCACCGGTGACCGCCGTCAAGGCGGTGCAGGGCGATATCGGCGTCTACGATACCGGCCTCGGCTCGGTGACCCCCCTGGCCACCGTCACGGTGAAAAGCCAGATCAACGGCACCCTGACCCAGCTCTTCTTCACCGAAGGGCAGACCGTGAAGACGGGAGACCCGCTGGTCGAGATCGATCCGCGTCCCTATCAGGTGGCGCTGGAACAGGCCGAAGGGCAGCTGGCCAAGGATCAGGCCCTCCTCGACAACGCCAAGGTCGATCTCCAGCGCTATGCCACCCTGCTGAAGCAGGACTCGATCGCCCAGCAGACCTACGCCACCCAGGTCTCATTGGAAGCGCAGGACGAGGGAGTCGTGAAGACCGACGAGGCGTCGGTCGACAGCGCCAAACTGAACCTGGTCTACTGCCACATCACCTCGCCGATCGACGGCAAGGTCGGCCTGCGGCTGGTCGACCTGGGCAACTACGTCCAGACCAGCGACGCCTCCGGCCTCCTGGTCATCACCCAGCTGCAGCCGATCACCGTGATCTTCACCGTCGCCGAGGACCAGGTCCCCGCCATCCTCAAGCAGCTCAACGCGGGCGAGAAGCTCGAGGTCGACGCCTACGACCGCGACATGAAGAACGAGCTGGCCAAGGGCACCCTCCTCTCGCTCGACAACGAGATCGATCCCACCACCGGCACGCTCAAGATCAAGGCCTCGTTCCCCAACCAGGACAACGCCCTCTTCCCCAACCAGTTCGTCAACGCCAAGCTCCTCGTCTCGACCGAGAAAAACGTGGTGCTGGTCCCGGTCGCGGCCGTCCAGCGCGGGCCGACCAACAACTCCTTCGTCTACGTGGTGACGGCGGGCGCCAAGGAAGATCCGGGCGCGAGCGCGGGCGGAAGCGCGGCGTCGGGCGGAGATCCAAGCCAAGGCCAAACCCAGGGCCAAGGTCAGGGCTCGGGGGGACACCCCCTGGCGACCGTGAACGTCCGCGAGGTCACCGTCGGGGTCACCGAGGGCGATACCTGCGAAATCCTCAAGGGCCTCCAGGCGGGCGAAACCGTGGTGATCGACGGCGTCGACAAGCTGCAAGACGGCGCCAAGGTGACGGTGCAGATGAAGAAGTAGCCCCGGGCCGCTTGTTCCCGACCGCTCTCCCCATCGCCATTGCCGAGTTCCAGTCCCAGTCCCTTCCCGCATCCGTGAATTCATGAGCCCCTCCAGGATCTTCATCCTCAAGCCGGTCGCGACCACGCTCCTGATGGTCGCCATCCTCTTGGCCGGCGTGGTCGGCTTCACCCAGCTCCCGGTCTCGGCGCTGCCCGAAGTCGATTACCCGACCATGCAGATCCAGACCTTCTACCCCGGCGCCAGCCCGGAGGTGATGGCCTCGGCGGTCACCGCCCCGCTGGAGCGGCAGTTCGGGCAGGTGCCCGGCCTCCAGCAGATGACCTCGACCAGCTCCACCGGCAGCTCGGTCATCACCCTCCAGTTCAACCTCAACCTCGACATCGACGTCGCCGAGCAGGAAGTCCAGCAGTCGATCAACGCCTCCGGCACCTATCTCCCCGCCGACCTGCCCAATCCCCCCATCTACAGCAAGAGCAATCCCGCCGACGCCCCCATCCTCACCCTCGCGCTCACCTCGAAGACCCTCCCCCTCTCGAAGGTCGAGGATCTGGTCGATACCCGGCTGGCGGAAAAGATCTCCCAGGTCACCGGCGTCGGCCTGGTGACGATCAGCGGCGGGCAGAAACCGGCGGTCCGGATCCGCGCCAACCCGACCGCGCTCTCCTCCTACGGGATCAACCTCGAGGACCTGCGCACCGCCCTCACCGCCGCCAACGTCAACCAGGCCAAGGGAAGCTTCGACGGCCCGCTCCAGGACTACCAGATCGGCGCCAACGACCAGCTCCTCTCCAGCGCCGATTACTCCCAGCTCGTCATCGCCTACCGCAACGGCGCGCCGGTCAAGCTCAGCGACGTGGCCCGCATCGACGACGGGGTCGAGGACGTCCGGCAGGCCGCCTGGATGAACACCGACCCGGCGGTGATCGTCAACATCCAGCGGCAGCCGGGCGCGAACATCATCTCCGTGGTCGACAACATCAAGAAGATCCTCCCCCGGCTCAAGCTGACGCTCCCGGCCTCGGTCGACATCCACATCCTCACCGACCGGACGACGACGATCCGCGCCTCGGTGAAGGACGTCGAGTTCACCCTCCTGCTCACCATCGTGCTGGTCGTGATGGTGATCTTCCTCTTCCTGCGCAACTGGCGGGCGACCTTCATCCCGGCCGTGGCCGTGCCGCTCTCGCTGGTCGGCACCGTCGGCGTGATGCAGCTGATGGGCTACAGCCTGAACAACCTCTCGCTGATGGCGCTGACCATCTCGACCGGCTTCGTGGTCGACGACGCCATCGTCATGATCGAGAACATCTCCCGTTACATCGAGGAGGGGGAGGCTCCGCTGCAGGCCGCGCTGAAGGGCTCGGCCCAGATCGGCTTCACCATCGTCTCGCTGACCGTCTCGCTGATCGCGGTCCTGATCCCCCTCCTCTTCATGGGGGACATCGTGGGGCGGCTCTTCCGCGAATTCGCCGTCACCCTCAGCGTCACCATCCTGATTTCGGCGGCGGTCTCGCTCACCCTCACCCCGATGATGTGCGCCAAGTTCCTGCGGCACCAACCGGCGGAGAAGCAGAGCCGTTTCTACAAGGCCTCGGAAAAAGTCTTCGAGGACGTGATCGGCTTCTACGGGCGGACCCTCACCTGGGTGCTGAAATTCCGCGGCCTCACCCTGCTGGTGGCGCTGGCGACGCTGGTGCTCACCATCCTCCTCTACATCGTCGTCCCGAAGGGCCTCTTCCCGGTCCAGGACACCGGCATCATCCAGGGCGTCACCGAGGCGGGCCAGACCATCTCCTTCCAGGACATGTCCGCCCAGCAGCAGGCCCTGGCCCAGGCGATCCTGCAGGACCCGGCGGTCGACAACCTCTCCTCCTTCATCGGCATCGACGGCATCAACACCACCCTCAACAGCGGCCGCATCCAGATCGACCTCAAGCCGCTGGACGAGCGCGGCGGCCACATCAGCGCCAGCGACGTGATCCGCCGCCTCCAGCCGAAGCTCGACGAGATCTCCGGCATCACCCTCTACATGCAGCCGGTCCAGGACCTCACCATCGAGGACCGGGTGAGCCGCACCGAATACCAATTCACCCTCGAAGACCCCGACCAGGACGAGCTCAACGAATGGACCCCCAAGCTGATCGACCGGCTCAAGCAGATCCCCTCCCTCCGCGACGTCGCCAGCGACGCCGCCAACGGCGGCCTGCGCGCCTCGCTCAGCCTCGACCGCGACACCGCCTCCCGCCTGGGCATCACCACCGCCACGCTCGACAACACCCTCTACGACGCCTTCGGCCAGCGGCAGGTCTCGACCATGTTCACCCAGCTCAACCAGTACCATGTCGTGCTCGAGGTCGATCCCGATTTCCAGCGCGATCCGGCCAACCTGAACCAGATCTACATCACCCCCACCGCCGCCAGCGAGACCTCCAGCACCTCCTCGGGCACATCGACCGCCACCGGCACCGGATCGACGACCTCCTCCACCTCGGGCTCGGCCTTGGCCGCCACCCCGAACCAAGGGCCCGTCCCGCTCAGCGCCTTCGCCGCCTGGAACATCGTGCCCGGCCCGCTCACCGTGAACCACCAGGGGCAGTTCCCCGTCGTCACCCTTTCCTTCAACCTGGCCCCGGGCGCGGCGCTCGGCGACGCCGTCGACGGCATCAACAAGGCGCAGCAGGAACTCGGGCTCCCCCCGAGCATCGAGACCGCGTTCCAGGGCACAGCCGCCGCCTTCCAGAATTCCCTCACCAACGAGCCCCTCCTCATCCTGGCGGCGCTGGTGACCGTCTACATCGTCCTCGGCGTCCTCTACGAGAGCTTCATCCATCCGGTCACGATCCTCTCGACGCTCCCCTCGGCCGGGGTCGGCGCGATCCTCGCCCTCCTCCTCTTCCACACCCCGCTCGGCGTCGTCGCCCTGATCGGCATCATCCTCCTGATCGGCATCGTCAAGAAGAACGCCATCATGATGGTCGACTTCGCCCTGGCCGCCGAACGGATCGAGGGGAAAAGCCCGGAGGAGGCGATCTACGAGGCCTGCCTGCTCCGCTTCCGCCCGATCATGATGACGACGATGGCGGCGCTGCTCGGCGGCCTCCCGCTCGCGCTCGGCAACGGCGTCGGCTCGGAACTGCGCCAGCCGCTCGGCATCACCATCGTCGGCGGCCTCCTCCTGAGCCAGGTCCTCACCCTCTACACCACCCCGGTCATCTACCTCTGGTTTGACGGGCTGACCCGCCGCCGCAAACAGAAGAAGGGCCAGCCGGACCCACGGAGCCTCGGGCCGGAGCAAACCGGGGCGCCCGCATGAACATCTCCGCCCCGTTCCTGCGGCGGCCCATCGCCACCACCCTGCTGACCATCGCGCTGGTCTTGGCGGGAGCGCTCGCCTTCACCGCGCTGCCGGTCTCGCCCCTCCCGCAGGTCGATTTCCCCACCATCTCGATCAACGCCGGCCTGCCCGGCGGGAGCCCCGAGACCATGGCCTCCTCGGTGGCGACGCCGCTCGAGCGGCAGCTCGGGCGGATCGCGGGCGTAACCGAGATGACCTCCCAGAGCACCCTCGGCTCGACCAGCATCACCATCCAGTTCGATCTCGACCGGAACATCGACGCCGCCGCCCGCGACGTGATGGCCGCGATCAACGCCGCCAAGGGCCAGCTCCCGGCCAACCTCCCCTCCAACCCGAGCTACCGCAAGGTCAACCCCTCCGACGCGCCGGTGATGATCCTCTCGCTCACCTCGGACACCTATGGCAAGGGGCGGATGTACGATTCCGCCTCGACCATCCTCGCGCAGAAAATCTCCCAGATCGACGGGGTCGGGCAGGTCACCGTGGGCGGCAGCTCCCTCCCCGGAGTCCGCGTCGAGGCCAATCCGACGGCGCTGAACAAGTACGGCATCGGCCTGAACCAGATGAAGAACGTCCTGGCCGACGCCAACTCGAACATCCCCAAGGGCCAGCTCTCGGGCGACCACCGGATGCTCGACATCGAGGCCGACGACCAGCTCTTCAAGGCGGTCGATTACAAGCCGCTGGTGATCGTCTACCGCAACGGCGCGCCGGTCCGCATTTCCGACGTCGCCCAGGTCGTCGACTCGACCGAAAACATCCGCACCGCCGGCTACTCCAACGGGAAACCGGCGGTCCTCCTGATCATCTCCCGCCAGCCGAACGCCAACATCATCGACACCGTCGACCGGATCACCGCCATCATCCCCGAGCTCCAGGCGGAGATCCCCCGGGACATCAAGCTCGCGGTGGTGATGGACCGGACCACCACCATCCGCGCCTCGGTCCACGACGTGGAGAAAACCCTGGTCATCTCGATCCTGCTGGTGATCCTGGTCGTCTTCTTCTTCCTGCGCAACGCCCGCGCCACCTTCATTCCCGGCATCGCCGTCCCCGCCTCCCTGATCGGCACCTTCGGGGTGATGTACCTCCTCGGCTACAGCATCGACAACCTCTCGATGATGGCGCTCACCATCTCGACCGGCTTCGTGGTCGACGACGCCATCGTGGTGCTGGAGAACGTGACCCGCCACATGGAGGAGAATCCCGCCCTCGGCCCGCTGGAGGCGGCGCGCCTGGGAGCGCAGGAGATCGGGTTCACCGTCCTCTCGATGAGCGTCTCGCTGATCTCGGTCTTCATCCCCCTGCTGCTGATGGGCGGCATCGTCGGGCGGCTCTTCCGCGAGTTCGCGGTCGTCCTTTCCACGGCGGTGCTGATCTCGATGGTCATCTCGCTCACCACCACGCCGATGATGTGCTCCCGGCTGCTGCGGCCCGAGCGGGAGATCAAGCGCGGCTGGTTCTTCCACTGGTCGGAGCGGCTGTTCGAGCGGATCATCGGCTCCTACGACCGGGCCCTCACGACCGTGCTCCGCCATCCGACGATCACCCTCCTGGTCCTGCTGGCGACGGTGCTGCTCAACTTCTACCTCTTCTACATCATCCCGAAGGGCTTTTTCCCGGAGCAGGATGTGGGACGGCTCAGCGGCTCGCTGGTCTCCGATCAGGCCACCTCGTTCCAGGCGATGGAGCCGCGGCTCAAGGAGATGATCCGCATCATCCAGCAAGACCCGGCGGTCGAAACCGTGGTCGGCTTCACCGGCGGCGGCGGGGTGAATACGGCCAATTGCTTCATCATGCTGAAGCCGCTCAACGTCCGCAAAGCTTCCGCCGAGCAGATCATCAACCGGCTCCGCCCCAAGCTCTCCCACATTCCCGGCGGATCGCTCTACCTCCAGGCCCAGCAGGACATCCGCGTCGGCGGCCGGATGGGCAACGCCATGTACCAATACACCCTGGTCAGCGACGACCTGGGCGACGTCGCCACCTGGGCCCCCAAGCTCCTCGACGCCCTCAAGAAGGTGCCGGAAATCACCGACGTCAACAGCGACCAGCAGGACAAGGGCCATCAGGTGATCCTCGACTACGACCGGGCCACCGCCGCCCGCTTCGGCATCACCTCCCAATTGATCGACTCGACCCTCAACGAGGCCTTCGGCCAAAGCGACGCCTCGACGATGTACACCGCGCTGAACCAATACCACGTCGTCCTCGAGGTCGCCCCGCAATACTGGCAGAGCCCGGAGACCCTCAAGGACATCTACGTGCAATCGCCCACCTCCGGGGACATGGTTCCCCTCAGCGCCTTCAGCACCTACCAGCGCGACACCGCGCCGCTCAACATCAACCACCAGGGCCAATTCCCCGCCGTCACCCTCTCCTTCAACCTCGCGCTGGGCAAATCGCTGGGCGACGCGGTCAACGCCATCAGCGACGCCGAGCGGAGCATCGGCTTCCCCGCCACCATCCGCGGCAGCTTCCAGGGCACCGCGAAGGCCTACCAGGACTCGCTCAAGAACGAGCCGTGGCTGATCGCGGCGGCGCTGGCCACCGTCTACATCATCCTCGGCATCCTCTACGAGAGCTTCGTCCATCCCATCACCATCCTCTCGACCCTCCCCTCGGCCGGAGTCGGCGCGGTGCTGGCGCTCCTCGTGACCCACACCGATCTCAGCATCATCGCGATCATCGGCGTCATCCTCCTGATCGGCATCGTCAAGAAAAACGCCATCATGATGATCGACTTCGCGCTCACCCTGGAACGCCGCGACAACAAGAGCCCGCAGGAGGCGATCCACGCCGCCTGCCTCCTCCGCTTCCGCCCCATCCTCATGACCACGATGGCGGCGATCCTCGGCGCCGTCCCGCTGGCCTTCGGCACCGGCACCGGCTCCGAGCTGCGCCAGCCCCTCGGCATCGCCATCATCGGCGGCCTCCTGCTCAGCCAGGTCCTCACCCTCTTCACCACCCCGGTGGTCTATCTCTCGCTCGACCGCCTCCGCCTGCGGATGCTGGAGCGGAAGAGCCGCCGCCAGCAGAGCCAGGGCGAGGAACCCTCTCCCTCCATCACCCCCGCCCCCACCCGATCATGAGTTCCAGACTCCCCTTCCTCACCGTTCTCGGCACCCTCCTGCTCGGCGGCTGCGCCGTCGGCCCCGATTACCATCGCCCGGAAGCCCCCGTCCCCACCGCCTTCAAGGAGGCCACCGGCCTGCCGGGCGGAATCGCCTGGCAGCAGGCGCAGCCGAAGGACGGCGCGCCCGGCAGCAAGGGCAAGTGGTGGGAAATCTACCATGACCCGGCGCTCAACGCCCTGGAGGAACAGGTGGCGATCTCCAACCAGAACGTCCTCTACTACGAGGCCCTCTACCGCGAGGCGAAGGCGACAGTCGGCGTCGCCCGCGCGGCGGGATTGCCCAACGTCTCGGTCGCCCCCTCGGTGACCCAGATCCATTCCGGCGGAGGCAGCGGCGCCGGTTCCAACGGCGGCGGCAGCGGCGGGGACTCCGGCAACTACGCCAGTTCCGCGACCCAGACAGCCATCCCGGTCGACGCCTCCTGGACCCTCGACATCTGGGGAGCCGTCCGGCGCAACGTCGAGGAGAACGCCTCCAACGCCCAGGCCGCCTATGCCAACCTGATCAACGCCCAGCTCTCCTACCAATCGACGCTGGCCCAGGATTACTTCAACCTCCACGGCCTCGACGCCCAGCAGGCCTCGCTGCAGACCTCCGTCGCCTCCTATCAGAAATTCCTCCAGCTCACCCAGAACCAGTATAACAGCGGCATCGTTTCCCGCGCCGACGTCGCCTCGGCGCAGGCCCAGCTCACCGGGGCGCAGGCCGAGCTGATCGATGTCGGCATCCTCCGGGCCCAATACGAGCACGCCGTCGCCGTCCTCACCGGCAAGCCGCCCGCCGATCTCACCATCAAGGACGTCCCCCTGGCCGCCACCCCGCCCGCCGTCCCCCTCAGCCTCCCGACGACGTTGCTGGAACGGCGCCCCGACATCGCCTCCGCCGAACGGAGCACCGCCTCGGCCAACGCCGCGATCGGCGTCGCCGTGGCCGCCTTCTACCCGACGTTGACCCTGAGCGGCACGGTCGGCTACGAGAGCTACCAGCTCTCCCAGCTTTTCTCGGGACCCTCCTTTTTCTGGTCGGTCGGGCCGGCCCTGGCGCAGACCCTCTTCGACGGCGGCCTCCGCCACTCGGAGGCCCAGGAAGCGCGGGCCGCCTACGATGCGACCGTGGCCACCTACCGGCAGACCGTCCTCACCGCCTTCCAGCAGGTGGAGGACGATCTCGTCGCCCTCGGCCGCCTCGAACAAGAGCAGAAATTCCAGGAAGAGACCGTGAATGCGGCCCAGACCGCCCTCAACGTGACGTTGAACGAATACAAGGCGGGCACCGACACCTACCTCCAAGTGATCACCGCGCAGAACGTCCTCTTCACCGCCCAGATCAACGTGATCAAAATCCGCACCCTCCGAATGACCGACAGCGCCCTCCTCATCGAGGCCCTGGGCGGCGGCTGGGACGAGAACGAGATGGCGCCGCAGCACGGAGCGGCGCCAATGCAGCCGCCCGCACAGGCGACCGACGCCGCGAGCCATTAAACGCCGCTAGAACGCATCCTGTCCAAGCGAGCTCAAGATACCGCTCCCATAGAGGTTGCCAATCGACTCATGGCAGGGTCCAAGGGGGCGCAGCCCCTTTGCGTCGTTCCCAACTGCTTTGCCCCCGTGCATCCCGGGCCGCCTGTAATCGGCGCGTTCGATCTCCTCAGGACACGCGCCATCTGAAACCCAGGAGCCCGCTCTTCCGCGCTCCTCGCGTCCGCATGGTAGAACAGACCCATACCCGGCGATCATCCCCGCCCAAAGCGGGGCAAGGGGCGCAGCCCCAAAAGACGCCACCTTTTGACAGGATGCGCCCTAAGCAGCGCCCTTCCTCTCCTTCAACAAATCGCGGATTTCCGTCAGCAGCTTCGCCTCCGCGCTCGGCTCGGGGGGCGGCGGAGGCGTGGCGGGCGCGGCCTCCTTCTTCCGCTGCAGGCGGTGGACCAGTTGCACCAGCATGAAGACGCAGAAGGCCATCAGGATAAAATCGAAGCTGGCCTGGAGAAATTTCCCGTAATCGATCGTCACCGGGTCCTTGATCAGGCCGGAGCCGATCTGCAGCTTGAGATCGTCGAACTTCACCCGGCCGAGCACGAAGCCGAGCGGCGGAGTAATGATATCGGTGACCAGCGAATTGACGATGCTCTGGAAGGCCCCGCCCACGATCACGGCAACGGCCAGATCGATGACATTGCCCCGGGCGATGAACTGCCTGAATTTATCGAAAAACGACATGGAGAGCTCCTTTTTTGACTTGGGCTAGGGTCTGCTCACGAATTCCGGTGGGCCGCGTTGGCTCTAAAAAGCTTTCCATCAAGGCGCGATCGACGCTGTGTGTCCATAGCGACACATAAGGAGAGAGCAACGCGG
>Ga0302314_10023077_pt1 | contig 10175 bp, 6 predicted proteins | sample III_Palsa_N2_3_FD_200533 | JGI IMG/M metagenome (GOLD analysis project Ga0302314, IMG submission 200533) | Peat permafrost microbial communities from Stordalen Mire near Abisko, Sweden - III_Palsa_N2_3 | ecosystem: Environmental > Terrestrial > Soil > Palsa > Peat permafrost | place: Sweden...
CTGAAACAGGGCCGGCTGGGCCGGATTGACGTCCGCCAGGGGCAGGGAATAGGCGGCGGACCGATGGTCCCGTCCCAGATCAACCGAACCGTCGCTCATGATGCAATCCTCCCTGACGCTTTGGGGCATCTTAACACTGTTCGATCCGATGTTCGATCCCGGAATGACGCGGGGCCCGTGTAATCTTGTCGCCGGGGGACGAGGCTCGAATATCTCGCTGTTGCAACAAAAAACACTGGCGCCAAGGCTCAGGTTCGCGCGTTGATGCAGCTTGGCGTCATCAGGCCTTGAGCGACATCGCCAGGCGCCTTCTCGAGCCGGCGGAGCACCCTGATGACCGATCTAGCCACCTACCTGCCGATCAAGCTGACGCCTGATTCCTCGCGAACGGTGATCCGCCCCTTCAGCGTGGAGGATCCCTCGGCCTTCGCCGTCAAGGATCACACCCGGGCGCAGCGGATCGTCGACAGGATCATGACGCTGGACGATGCGACGCTGAAGGCCGACTACGACCTCGTCTCCAAGTCCCTCGATGACCGGCACCAGAATGTGGAGGCGGTGCTCCTGCAACGCTACGAGGAGCTGGAAGGCCTGACGATTGATCGCGCCAGCGTCAGCCGCCTGCAGGGGCTCCTGATCGGGGCCTACTTCAGCGAAGAGTTCTCGTTCGAATCGGCCGCCCTGTTCAATCCCAGCGTGGTGAGCCACCCGGATCAGTCCGGCGTCGCGTCAGGGGACACGCGGTTCGTCCTGTCTCTGCGCGGGATCGGCGAGGGGCATATCTCGTCGCTCACCTTCCGGACCGGGACCTGGAAGGCGGACGGGAGCGTCACCATCGACCAGCTCGGTCCCCACGCGGTGGGTCCGAACATCGACCGGCGCGAGCAGCCGGACGGCCAGACCATCGTCAAGCTCACCTGGGACGGGACGGAAGAGATTTCGGAGGCCGTGATCTATCCCTTCATGCCGAGCCAGGGGCGCGGGATCGAGGACGTCCGCATGGTGGAGTTCACCGACGACGACGGGGTGAAGGACTACCGCGCCACCTATACGGCCTTCAACGGCACCGACGTGCGCCAGGGCCTGCTGCACACCGCCGACTTCAAGGCCATCGAGGCGCGGGGCGTGCAGGGCGACATGTACAGCGGCAAGGGCATGGCCCTGTTCCCCCGCCGGATCGACGGCCGCTACTATATGCTGGGGCGGCAGGACAACGAGAACATCTGGCTCCTGTCGTCGGACGACCCCTACACCTGGAACGGCGGCCAGAAGATCATCGAGCCCAAGTTTCCGTGGGAGTTCGTGCAGATGGGCAATTGCGGTTCGCCCATCGAGCTCGACGAGGGCTGGCTGGTGCTGACCCACGGGGTGGGGGTGGTGCGCAACTACTGCGTCGGCGCCTCGCTCCTCGACAAGAAGGACCCGTCCAAGCTGCTGGCGCGGCTGGGCAAGCCCCTGCTGGAGCCCACCGACAAGCAGCGGGACGGCTATGTGCCGAACGTGGTCTACAGCTGCGGCGCCATGCTGCGGGACCGGACCCTGCTGTTGCCCTACGGCGAGGCCGACAACTTCGCCGCCTTCGCCACGGTGGAGATCGACGCTCTCCTGGCGGCGATGAGCTAGGCGAGCGCCTCCAGCTTCCGCTTCGAGCGAAGACGGAGCAGGCGCACGACGATCACCACCGCCATCACGCCGGAGACGGCGGCGGCGGCGATGAGGATATAGCTCATCAGGTTCAGCCAGATCAGGATGGCCAGGAGATAGAGCCCGTCGTCGAGGTCGAAGCCCCAGCGGCCGGCGTAGGCCTTCTGTCCGCTGCCGAGCAGCTTCTGGTAGACCTCTCCGGTCACCCAGCAGACCAGCATGGAGGCGGTGGCCGCGAGTCCGATGGGGATCGCCGCCATGCCGAGCCAGCTATGGCGCAGGCCGATCCCGACGGCGAGGAAGATCAGGGCGTTGACGATGACGTCCGAGGCGTAGTCATAGGCATGGCCGCCGGGGCTCATCATGTCGCCGACGCGGGCCAGTTCTCCGTCCGCCCGGTCCAGGAAGGCCGACAGGAGCCAGAGGCCGCCGGCCCAGGCGTTCCCCGCAGGCGTCCCGAGCGCGACCGCGGCGCAGGCCCCGAGGCCCGTGACCAGCCGCAAGGTGGTCAGGTGGTTCGGCGTGACCCCTGTGCCCACCAGCGGCAGGACGAGGATCCGCGCCAGCTTGTGCGTCCAGGTCGTGGCGGGCGGGATGTCCGTCCGCGCCGCCGCGTCAGAGGGGGTAGGGATCACGCGCAGTCCATCGAAAAAGGCCTCAAAGGCGTTGCGCCGGACGACGGCGGCGGCGCGACCGGATCAGGCGCGCCTGGCGGGCAGGAGCGATCCGTCCGCCGCTCCGTCGCGAGGGGCTGGCGATGAATGAAGCGCGGCGAATGTTTAGGGCCAATGGGCGCGCTTTGGAATAGACGGGACACAAAGTTGTGGCCAATATCACGCAAAGACACGGCGCAATGCGGTCGTTCAACGCTCTATGGTCGATTCCGGATACCGTGCGAAAGCGGAGGTGACGTGGACGAGTTTTTCAGAGCTGCGGGCTGGGCGCTCCTCGTCGTCTCCCTGATCGGCGCGGTCTATACGTTCGCCTCGGGCCTGGCGCTAAGCTGGTTCCTGAAGCGCAATGCGCCGACCGCCGCATCGTTCCCCGCCATCACGATCCTGAAGCCTCTGCACGGGGACGAGCCGGGCCTCCGCCAGGCCCTCGACGGCTTCTGCACCCAGGACTACCCCGGCCCGGTCCAGATCATCTTCGGCGTCCGCGACCCGCTCGACCCGGCCATTTCCGCCGTGCGCAGCCTGATGCACGACCATCCGGACATGGATATCGAGCTTGTGATCGACTCCCGCGTCTGGGGCTCCAACCTCAAGATCTCCAACCTGATCAATATGGAGCAGAAGGTTCGCCATCCGCTCCTGGTGCTGGCCGACAGCGACGTCAGCGTGTCGCCGGACTATCTGCGCCAATTGGCCGGCGCGCTGGCCAATCCGCGCATCGGCTATGTCACCTGCGCCTATGTGGGCGTGGCGACCGGCAATCTCTGGTCCCGCCTCTCGGCCATGGCGATCAACCATCATTTCCTGCCGAGCGTGGCGCTGGGCCTGCGGCTGAAGATGGCCGACGCCTGCTTCGGCCCGACGGTGGCCTTCCAGCGGGAGGTGTTCGACCGCAGCGGCGGCTTTGCGCGCCTGAAGGATTTGCTGGCTGACGATTTCGAGATCGGGCGGGCCATCCGGGCCCTGGGCCTGGATTTCGCCGTCACCCCCATGCTGATCGGCCACGGCTGCAGCGAGGGCACGCCCCGCAGCCTGATCAAGCACGAGCTGCGCTGGGCGCGGACCATCCGCCTCGTGGCGCCGCTGAGCTACGCCGGCACCGTCGTCTGCCATCCCCTGCCGTTCGTGCTCCTGGGGGCCCTGTTCACACAGGGGGCCGCGGAGTGCTGGCCGGTGCTCCTGCTGGTGCTGATGTCGCGCCTGTTCGTCATGGCGGAGGTCAGTCGGCTGACGCGGGCGGACTTCGGCGCCTGGTGGATGTGGCCGGTGCGCGAGTTCCTGTCCGCCGCCGTCTTCGTCGGCGCCTTCACCGGCGCGACGGTGGAGTGGCGGGGCCGCCCCTTCACCCTGTCGAAGGGCGGCGCCCTCGTGCCGCAGACCACGCGCCGGTCGCCGACCCCCGTGCTGCTGAGCGATCCGTTCGCCGACGTCGCCTCGGACGCGCCGCGGGCCTGAGCGGGCCTAGGCGCCGGCCATGTCGGCCAGCGCCATCTCCCGGATTTCACGCTTGAGGATCTTGCCGGACGCGGTGCGGGGCAGGGGTCCGTCCGCGGCGACCAGGTAGCGGGGCACCTCGAACTTCGCCAGATGCTCCCCGAGGAAGGCGCGCACCCCCTCCAGGTCGAGGGAGGGCGCGCCGTAGACCGTGGCGCCCACCTCCTCCCCAAGCCGCTCGTCCGGCACGGCGTAGACCGCCGCCTCATGCACGTCCGGGTGCATCAGGAGGGCCGCCTCCACCTGACCGCAGCCGATGTTCTCGCCGCCGCGGATGATCAGGTCCTTGATGCGGTCGACGATGTAGACGAAGCCGTCCTTGTCGATCAGGGCCACGTCGCCGGTGCGGAACCAGCCGTCGCGGAACACCTCGGCGTTGACCTCGGGCCGGTTCCAGTAGCCCGGAAACACCGACGTGCCGCGCACCAGAAGCTCGCCGCGCTCGCCCGGCGCCGCCGCCTTGCCGTCGTCGTCGGAGACCATCAGCTCCAGCACCGCCGAGCAGCGACCGCAGCTGGTGGGCCGGGCCAGATAGTCCGCGCCGCCGATGCCTGCGCCGATGGCGTTGGTCTCGGTCATGCCCCAGGCCGTGCCGGGCATGGCGTTGGCGAAGGAGGCGTCGATCTGCTTCACCTGCTCGGGCGCGCGCGGCGCGCCGCCGCCGCCCACGGAGACGAGGGTGGAGAGGTCGCGCTGCGTGCGCTGCGCCTCGCGAACGAGGTCGCCGGTCATGGCGGCGGGGGCGATGAAGCTCGAGATCTTCTCCCGCTCGATCAGGGTCGCGGCCAGCGCCGCATCCCACTTGTACATGCAGACCAGCTTCCGCTGCGCGCGGTAGGAGGCGAGATAGACGGCGTGGGAGCCGGTGACGTGGAATAGGGGCACGGCCAGAAGGGTCGCGGCCTGGTTCGCCGGCGCCGGCGGCGTCAGGCCGGCCATCAAGAGGGCCGCCTGGGCGTCGAGCTCCCACGACAGCAGCGCGGCCAGCACGTTGCGGTGGGTGGAGAGCACGCCCTTGGGCCGTCCCGTCGAGCCCGACGTGTAGGCGATGATCGCCCCGTCCTCGGGGGAGACGTCGGCCGCGGGCATGTCAATGGCGCCAACGGCCTCCAAAAGGTCGGTCAACGGGACGGCGCCGTCCGTCGGCCGCGTCGCCCGCACCGCGATGACCTTCACATTGAGTGCGTCGGAACACTGGGCGAGGCGATCGAGCCGCTCCTGGTCGGCGAACAGCACCGTCGCGCCGGAGTCCTGCAGCCCGTATTCCAGCTCGTCCGGCCGCCAGAGGGCGTTCATGGCCACGGCGATGGCGCCGATGGAGGTGACGGCGCTGAAGGCCAGCATCCATTCGGGGAAGTTGCGCATGGAGATCGCCACCCGATCGCCCTTGGTCACGCCATACCGATGGATCAGCACATGGGCGATCTTCGACGCCGTCGCATAGGCCTCTGCAAACGTCAGCCGCTCGTCCTCGTAGACGGTGAACGTCGCGTCGCTGACCGTATCGGCGAACAGGGTGCGCAGGGTGTCGGGCCCGGTGGCGAACACGCGCTGTGGCGCGCCGCGGATCGTCATGGTCCCAAGCTCATAGGCGGCGCCCGGCGCGGTCAGGGCCGCGAGGGCCTCCTGGCGCGACAGGGGCTGAGCAGGCGCCTCGAGGACGGCGGCGGAGGGTTCGGTCATGACGGCTCCCGGATCGTTTTCTTTCAAGCATCGTCGGCTAAGCGCTCGGGGGCAAGCGGGAACAGCGCCTCGCTCGACGGGCTGTCCATGCCGGCGCTTCAAAGGCCGTAGAATGAGCTCTCCGTTGCTCTCGGCGCGAGAAGCGCACATCTAGGCGGCATGAAGCGCATCCTGTGCATCGAGGACGACGAGGTCACGGCGCGCGAGATCATGTCCGCCCTCGGCCGCGACGGTTACGTGGTGGAATGGGTGGCCGACGGCAAGGCGGGTCTGGTGCGGGCGGTGAGCGAGACCTTCGAGGCGATCACGCTGGATCGCATGCTGCCCGGCGTGGACGGGCTAACCATCGTCACGGTGATGCGCAACGCCGGGGTGGAGACGCCGGTGCTGATGATCAGCGCGCTGGGCGAGGTCGACGAGCGGGTGCGCGGCCTTCGGGCCGGCGGCGACGACTACATGACCAAACCCTTCGCGTCGGAGGAGATGAGCGCGCGGCTGGAGGTTCTGCTGCGCCGCCGCCACGGCGAGGCCGCCCGCGAGACGGTGCTGAAGGTGCAGGACGTGGAGCTCGATCTCGTCACCCACGAGGCCCGGCGCGGGGGGCGCGACCTCGGCCTCCTGCCCACCGAGCTCAAGCTGCTGGAGCTCCTGATGCGCAATGCCGGGCAGGTGCTGACCCGCACCATGATCTTCGAGGCGGTGTGGGGCTATCACTTCGATCCCGGCACCAACCTGATCGACGTGCATCTCGGGCGCCTGCGCCGCAAGCTCGACACGCCGGACGCCGCGCCCCTCATCCACACCGTCAGGGGCTCGGGCTATGCCTTTCGTCCGGCGACCTGAGGCGGGCGGCGCGGACAGCGTGGGGCGGACGGTGCTCGGCCAGACCATCTGGCGCACCACCACCTTTCGCCTGACCGTCATCTATGGCGGCGTCTTCGCCGTGGCGGTGATCGTGCTCCTGGGCCTGATCTATCTGTCCACCGCCGATTACATGGCCAGCCAGATGGACCAGATCGTGCTGGATCAGGCGCTGCAGCTGCAGGGGGTCTCGGCGGAGGCCTTGCCGGAGCAGATCCGCCGCGACCTCGCCGCCGACACCCGCCACGTCTACTACTACGGCCTCTTCTCCAAGGGCGGGGAGTGGATCACCGGCAACGTCCGCACCCTCCCGCCCGACTTTCCCACCGATGGCCGGCCCCGGCCCCTCAACGGGCATGGCTTTCGTCTGGGCGCCCAGGCCCTGGTGCAGCCCTTGCCCTGGGGAGAGCTCCTGTTCGTCGGCTACGACGCCAAGACGCTTTCGGGGGTGCGCAACATCATCATCGAGTCGCTCTTCTGGGCGGGCGGCGGGATCATCATCCTCGGCCTGGCGTTTGGGGCGGCCCTGAGCGTAGGGCCCCTGCGCCGGCTCAGGGAAGTACAGGCCGCCAGCCTGCAGGTGATGCAGGGCGACCTTGGCGCGCGCTTGCCGACGGCCGGGCGCGGGGACGAGATCGATCTTCTGGCCGGCATCGCCAACGCTATGATGGATGAGGTGGAGCGCCTGCTCGGCGAGGTGAAGAGCGTCGGCGACAATGTGGCCCATGATCTGCGCACCCCGCTCACCCGCCTGCGCGTCGGCCTCTATCGCGTGCAGCAGGATCACGACGGCAATCCTGAGCATCAGGCCATGCTCGACCAGGCGCTGGTGGACACCGATGCGCTGCTCGCGCGCTTCAAGGCCATCCAGCGCATCGCCGAGATCGACCGGCTGGCGCGCCAGGCCGGCTTCGCGCAGGCGTCGCTGCCGGATCTGGTGCGCGAGGTGGCGGATCTGTTTGCGCCGGTCGCGGAGGACGCGGGGCTGACCCTGCTCACGGAGATCAGCTGCACCGACGAGATCTTCGCGGACCGGGAGCTCCTGTTCGAGGCGCTGGTGAACCTCATCCGCAACGCCGTGAAGTTCACACCGGCCGGCGGCTCGGTGCTGCTGCGCCTGACGGCCTGCGCCGAGGGGCCGCGGCTGCAGATCATCGATAGCGGCCCGGGGGTGCCCGAGGACGAGCGCGACGCGGTGATGCAGCGGTTCTACCGGGGCCGCCGGGACCGCGCCACGCCGGGCTCGGGGCTCGGCCTCAGCATCGTCGCCGCGGTGGCGCGCCTGCATGGCTATCGCCTGTCGCTCTCCGACGCGGACCCGGGCCTGACGGTCACCCTCGATTGCTGGCCGCTGCTGATCGGACAGAGGGGGCAGGCCGGCGTCGGGGCCCCGCGCTGGTGGCGCCCGGCCTTCTTAAATAAAGTTTCATCTGGCTGACAGCGCCGCTTTAAGCGCGATGGCGCATGAGCGCTGCAGTGCAGCGGAGGCTGCGTCCGGGCGGCGTTGACCGCCTTCGGCGCCTCGTTTCCCCGCCGTCAGTTCGAGGATTGTCATGATCGGCATCGTGCGCATCGCGCTCCAGCGCCCGTACACCTTCATCGTCATGGCGCTGTTGATCCTGATCGTCGGCCCCCTGATGGCGCTGAAGACCCCCACCGACATCTTCCCCGACATCAAGATCCCCGTGATCGGCGTGGCCTGGACCTATGCGGGCCTGTCGCCGGACGAGATGGCGGGCCGCATCGTCACCCCCTACGAGCGGCTGCTGCCGACCACCGTCAACGACATCCAGCATATCGAGAGCCAGTCCCTGCCGGGCATGGGGATCGTCAAGATCTATTTCCAGCCCAACGTGGACATACGCACCGCCACCGCTCAGGTCACCTCGGTGTCCCAGACGGTGCTGCGCCAGATGCCGCCCGGCGTGCAGCCGCCGCTGATCCTGAACTACAACGCCTCCACAGTTCCGATCCTGCAGCTGGCGACCTCGTCCAAGACTCTGTCAGAGCAGAGCGTGCTCGACCTGACGCAGAACTTCATGCGCCCGGCCCTGTCCAGCGTGCCCGGCGCGGCCATCCCCTATTCCTACGGCGGCAAGGTGCGGGAGATCCAGATCGACCTGAACCCCGAAGCCCTGCAGGCCAAGGGTCTTTCCGCCCAGGATGTCGAGGCGGCCATCGCGGCGCAGAACCAGATCCTGCCCGCCGGCACCGTCAAGATCGACAATTTCCAGTATACGGTGAAGCTGAACGACGCCGCTCAGACCGTGCAGGAGATGAACGACCTGCCGGTCAAGACGGTGAACGGCGCCACCATCTACATCCGCGACGTCGGGCACGTCCGCGACGGCAACCCGCCCCAGCAGAGCATTGTGCATGTGGACGGCGCCCGCGCGGTGCTGACCACCATCCTGAAGTCCGGCCAGGCCTCCACCCTCAGCATCGTGCAGGGGGTGAAGGACAAGCTGCCGCGGTTGATGCAGACCCTGCCCGCCGACCTGAAGGTGGTGCTGCTGAACGACCAGTCGGTGTTCGTGAAGGCGGCGGTCTCCAGCGTCATCCGCGAGGGCGTCATCGCCGCCGCCCTGACCTCCATCATGATCCTCTTGTTCCTCGGTTCCTGGCGCTCGACCCTGATCGTGGCGACGTCCATCCCCCTGTCGGTGCTGGCGGCGGTCGCGGCGCTGGCGGCCATGGGCCAGACCCTGAACGTGATGACCCTGGGCGGCCTCGCCCTCGCCGTCGGCATCCTGGTGGACGAGGCGACGGTGACCATCGAGAACATCAACTGGCACCTGGAGCAGGGCAAGGCGGTGAAGGAGGCGATCCTGGACGGCGCCGATCAGATCGTGGTGCCGGCCTTCCTGTCCTTGGTGTGCATCTGCATCGTCTTCATCCCCATGTTCTTCCTGCCGGGGGTGGCGGGCTATCTGTTCGTGCCGATGGCCGAGTCGGTGATCTTCGCCATGATCGCCTCCTTCATCCTGTCGCGGACCCTGGTGCCGACCATGGCCATGTACCTGCTGAAGCCCCACCACGAGGCGCGCGCCGACTACCAGGGCGCGGACGCCTACGAGCACGAGCCGCACGTCGGCGGGCGTTCGCGCAATCCTCTGGTGCGGTTCCAGCACGCGTTCGAACGGGGCTTCAACCGGGTGCGCGAAGTCTACCGCAACCTGCTCGCCATGGCCCTGGCCAACCGCATGCCCTTCGTGATCGGCTTCCTGACCGTCACCGTCCTGTCGTTCGGCCTCGCCCCGATGCTGGGCTCGAACTTCTTCCCCTCGGTGGACGCGGGCGAGATCCTGCTGCACATGCGCCCCCCCGTGGGCACGCGGATCGAGGACGCCAGCGCCATGTTCGGCCGGGTGGAAGCGGAGATCCGGCGCACCATCCCCGACAAGGACCTGGCCTCGATCGTCGACAACATCGGCCTGCCGGTCTCGTCGATCAACACCGTCTACAACAACTCGGGGCTGATCGGTTACCAGGACGGGGACATCTTCATCAGCCTGAAGGAGCATCACGCCCCCACCGCCGACTACATGCGCAAGCTGCGCGCCGAGCTGCCCCGCGCCTTCCCGAGCGCCACCTTCTCCTTCCCGCCGGCCGACATCACCAGCCAGATCCTGAACTTCGGCGCGCCGGCCCCGGTGGACGTGCAGATTTCCGGCCCCAACGGCCCGGCCAATATGGCCTACGCCGCCGAACTTCTGCATGACCTGAAGACGATCCCCGGCATCGCCGACACCCGCATCCAGCAGTCGGCGGCCAATCCGCAGCTTCGGGTGGACGTGGATCGCAGCCGGATGGCGCTGC
>Ga0302314_10023079_pt1 | contig 10174 bp, 8 predicted proteins | sample III_Palsa_N2_3_FD_200533 | JGI IMG/M metagenome (GOLD analysis project Ga0302314, IMG submission 200533) | Peat permafrost microbial communities from Stordalen Mire near Abisko, Sweden - III_Palsa_N2_3 | ecosystem: Environmental > Terrestrial > Soil > Palsa > Peat permafrost | place: Sweden...
TACGCCCCGAGGGTGTAGGGCCCGCCGCGCACCACCGTGAGCAGGTCGAGCAGCGGCGCCAGCTCGGCGGCCTGCCCGGCGGCGATCTCGGGGGTAACTCCGGCCCACGGTGCCAGCTCGTCACAGGACAGCCGCAGTGCCAGCACGCGCTCACTGCCGATCTCGGCGCGCACCGCCGACAGCACCGCGCGGGTCAGCGCCAGGCGGTCGCTGCCGTAGCGGTCGGCGCGCTGGCTGGTGAGCCCGGAGTGGAACTGCCGCAGCAGCGCCCCAGGGCCGGCGTCGATCTCGACCCCGTCGGCGCCCGACTCGGCCGCGGCCGCGGCGGCCGCAGCGAAACCCGAGATGACGGCGTCGATCTGCGGCTGCGCCATCACCATCGGGGTCTCCCTGCTGACCACGTCGGTGAAGCCGGACGGCCCCCACAGCTCGCGCTGGGAGAACGCCGACGAGCCCTGCAACCCGGTGTGGCCGAGCCCGGCGAGTAGCAGCGCGCCGTGCTGGCGACAAGCGCTGGCGATCTGCCGCCAGCCGTCCCGGCAATCCGCCGCGAGCGGCGCGCGCTCGTAGGGCCAGTCAGACTCGTGCACCGACGCGACCTCGGTGACGATCACGCCGGCCCCGCCGGCCGCCCGCCGCTGGTAATAGGCGACATGCCGGGCGGACAGCGCCCGGCCGCTGCCCAGGTTGGTCTCGTGCGGGCCGAAGATCACCCGGGACTGCGCGGTCCGGCCCGCCAGCGTCACCGGGTCGAGCAGCGAGACCGGGCCGTGCGGTGGCCCCGTGCCCGGCAGTGGCCCCGGGCCGGCCGGCGTCACCGGGCCGGGCCGCCGCACCTCGCCGTTGAGGGGCTCCATCTCATCGACCGCCGGGGACGAATCCGGCGAGCGGGTTCTCTTCGCAGGCCCGGTCTGGCGGGCGGCGCCCGACCAGCAGGCCGATGTCAGGCGGCTCGGTTGCCGGGCGCGCGCTGATCGACACCGGTACCGGGCGCGAGCGGTGCGAGTGATCACCGGACGGGCGGGGGGCGGCCGCGCCGTCGGTCCCGGCCAGCGCGGACGCGCCATGCCCCTTGACGCACTCGGGATCGGGGCCGTTCAGCGGCAGGCCGGTGAAGAACTTGGCCGCCATGCAGCCGCCGCGGCAGGAGTCAAACGCCGAGCACGACTGGCACGCCCCGCCGGTCTGCGGCCGGCGCAGGTCGGCGAACAGCTCAGACTCGCGCCACACGGACGCGAACCCGCCTGGCGCGCGGACGTTGCCGGCCAGGAAGTTGTCGTGGATCGCGAACGGGCAGGCGTACACGTCGCCCACCGGGTCGATCAGGCACACCACCCGGCCGGCACCGCACAGGTTGAGGCCGGGCAGGGCCTCGCCGTAGCCGGCCAGGTGGAAGAACGAGTCGCCGGTGAGCACCTGCTCGCCACGGGCCACCAGCCAGTCGTAGAGCTCCCGCTGCTGGCCGGCCGTCGGATGGAGGTCATCCCACACGTCGGCACCGCGGCCTGACGGGCGCAGCCTGGTCAGCCGCAGCTGCGCCCCGTAGCGGTCCGCGATCGCCTTGAAGTCGTCCAGCTGACCGGCGTTCTGCCGGGTGACGACGACCGAGATCTTGAAACCCGCGAAGCCCGCGTCGGCGAGGTTGCGCATCGCCCGCAGCGCCGTCGCGTAGGAGCCCTGCCCCCGGACCGCGTCGTTGACCTCGGCCGTCGCGCCGTCGAGGGAGATCTGCACGTCGATGTAGTCGCTTCCGGCCAGCCGCTGAGCCACCGCGGGCGTGATCTTTACCCCGTTGGTGGAGAACTTGACTCCCACGTGATGACCGGTCGCGTAATCCACGAGCTCCCAGAAGTCGGGTCGGACCGTCGGCTCGCCGCCGCCGATGTTCACGTAGAACACCTGCATCCGCTCCAGCTCGTCGATCACTGCCTTGCACTCGGCGGTGGACAGCTCGCGCGGATCGCGCCGACCGGAACTCGACAGGCAGTGCACGCAGGCCAGGTTGCAGGCGTAGGTGAGTTCCCAGGTCAGGCAGATCGGCGCGTCCAGGCCATACTGGAACTGCTGCACCAGGGGCAGCGGGGCTGCGGTGGCCGGGGCCGCGGCGGCCCGGGCTGCGGTGGCTGGAGTCACTGTGGCCGGGGCCGGGGCACGGATAGCCGGGGCAGCGGTGGCGGCGGTCACTGCGCAGTCCGCTGGCAGATCATGCGCGATCCGGCGAGCGTGGCGAGGGCGCTGGCGTAGGCGGGCAGGTCGGCCGCTGGCACGCCGGCCGCCGCGCAGGCGGCGCGGGCGGTTGGCGCGCCGTCGAGCGACCGGACGACGGCGAGCAGGGCCGGGCTCTTCAGGAACGAAAGTCTGCGGGTGCCGAAGTGGTAGAGCAGCGCGCCGAAGCGCTCGGGGCGCACTGACACCTGCGGGTGCAGCTGCCAGGGGCTGTCGAGGTCGAATCCGGCGAGGCCGGATCCGGCCCGCGCGCCTCCGGCAACGGTGTCAGTAGACACCGCACATGCCATCGATCGAGACTTCCTCGACCAGCAGGTCCTGCGTGGTGACCTCGATATCCAGATGCTGGCCGGCGCCGGCGCCGGCGTCTGCGCCCGCCGGACCCGGCTGGCTGGCCGTGCTGTCGGCGGTGACCTCCGCCGCCGTGATGTTGTCGCTCATGACGCTCCCCTAGCTGCAGAGATGCTCACAGAACATTCCGTCACAGTGTGACGAATATCTTCGCATGTTAACTTCACCTAGTGACTCAGGCAAGACTTGAAAGGTGAAAACGACGGGGGTCTTCTCGGAACGGGCGGATGCGGGCCGCTGCGGCGAAGCGGCGGCGCTCCGGGGGGAGGATGCGGTCCGCTCCAGCGAGGCGGTGGCGCTCCGGGGCGAGGCGGTGGCGCTCCGGGGCGAGGATGCGGTCCGCTCCAGCGAGGCGGCGGCGCTGTCCGGCGACGGGGCCGCGGCGGCGCCCAGGCGCGGCCGGCCGCCAGGCACAAGCCGGCGTGAGCTGGAGCTGATCGCGCTTCGCCTGTTTACCGAGCAGGGGTTCGACAACACCACGATCGACCAGATATCCACCGAGGCCGGAGTCAACAAGCGGACGTTCTTCCGCTACTTCGGCTCTAAGGCCAGCGTGCTGTGGAGCGAATTCGACACCGAGGTCGGCACTATCCGCGAGGCCCTCGCTGACGTACCTGCCGAGGTGCCGATGATGGAGGCGATCCGCCGGGCTGTCGTCGCGGCCAATCACTACCAGGCGCAGGACGTGGCCGAGCTGCGCATGCGGATGAACCTGATCGGCTCCGTGCCCGCCCTGCAGTCAAGCGCCGCGATCCACTATGACGCATGGGAGCGGGCCATCAGCGATTTCGCCGCGGTCCGTATCGGCCAGCCCGCCGACTCCCTTTACCCGCTCGCCGTGGGCCGCGCCACCCTGGCCGCCTGCCGCGCCGCCTACGACCGCTGGTCCACGCGCGCTGATGCCGACCTCACCTTCTACCTCGACGCGGCGATCGCCGCGCTTACTGCGGGATTCGAGCCAGCCAGGCTCAGCGCCGGCGCGAAGATCCTCAACGAGCACGTCGCCCGGCAGCCCCGGCGGCCGCGATCGTGAGGATCGCGCGGCCCGCATGCCCGCTGTCGGCCCGCATGCCCGCTGTCGGCCGCATACCGCAGGAGCGCGGCTGGCCTGACCCGCAGCAGCGCGTCTGTTCTCAGCGGAAGACGACTGTCTTGGCGCCGTTCAGGAGCACGCGGTGCTCGGCGTGCCAGCGGACCGCGCGGGCCAGGGCGAGGCACTCGGTATCCCGCCCCACCGCCATCAGCGCAGCTGGCCCCTGCGAGTGGTCCACCCGCGCGATCTCCTGCTCGATGATCGGCCCTTCGTCGAGGTCGCCGGTCACGTAGTGCGCGGTGGCCCCGATGAGCTTCACGCCGCGGGCGTGCGCCTGATGATAGGGCCGGGAGCCCTTGAAGCCGGGCAGGAAGGAGTGATGAATGTTGATCGCCCGGCCCTGGAGCTTGCCGCAGAGGCCGTCGGTGAGCACCTGCATGTAGCGGGCGAGCACGACGAAGTCGGCCTGGTAGTGCTCGACCAGGGTGAGGATCTCGGTCTCCTGGGCCCCGCGGGTCTCGTCGGTGACGGGCAGGTGGTGGTAGTCGATTCCGTGCGTCTGGGTGAGCGGCCGCAGGTCAGGGTGGTTGGACACGACCGCGACGATGTCGATGCCGAGCTGGCCTGAATGCTGCCGGTACAGCAGGTCGTTCAGGCAGTGCCCGGCGCGTGATACCAGGATGAGCACGCGCGGCCGGACCGCGGTGTCGTAGAGGTCCCATTCGAGGTGGAGTTCGGGGGCCAGCCCGGCGAGGCTGTTCCGGACGCCGCCGGGCGCATCGCCGGCTCCGCTGGCCGGCCCGGCGTCAGGCAGGGTGAACTGCACGCGCATGAAGAACCGGCTGGTGGCGGGATCGCCGTACTGCTGGCTCTCCACGATGTTGCCGTTGCGGCCGGCCAGCGCGCCGGACACCGCAGCGACGATGCCGGGCCGGTCCGGGCAGGACAGCGTGAGCACATGCTCAGTCACGGGCTAACCTCCGGGCAGGACAGCGTGAGTGCTTGCTCGGTCACGGGCTAACCTCCGGGCTGCGGCTGCTCGGGCCGGCTGCACGAGGATGTCTCCGGTCCCGTCAGGCGAGGGCTGCGTCAGGCGAGGATTCCGCCAGCGTACAAGCGCGCCAGCGTCACCGCGGAAGCGCCGCCACCGGCAGGCGCCGCAGTCACCGGCAAGCGCCGCAACCACCGGCAAGCCGCAACCACCGGCAAGCCGCAACCACCGGCAAGCCGCAACCACCGGCAAGCGCTGCCGTCGCCCGGGGGAATAGGCAAGGCCCCCGCATGTATGAGATGCGGGGGCCTTGCCCGGTCTTTGGCCGCTGGCCTGCCGGTTGCCCGGCTGGCTGGCGGCTTACTCGACCGGCTGCTGGTACCGGACTCCCGCCGGAAGCGCCGGTTTCCCGGTTCTTCCTGCGTTCCGGGGTTGCCCCCGGATTGGTGCCCGTCTCCGGCAGTGACGTATTTCTACCCCCCCGGCCGCGTGCGGCACAAGGGTTCCCGGGCAGTGATTTCAGGATTCTTTAGCTGTCCACAACCTATCCACAGGGACGGCGCCGTTGTCCCCCGGAAGCTGGCGCTTTTCCACCGCACCGTCCACAGCATTCGCGGGCGCCCGCAGGACCTGTCGGCCGGGCCGGCCTGCCGGTTCAGAATCCGGGCGTGAACAGGCAGACTGGACTGCATGGGAGAACTTCACGAGCGGCACCGCCGCGTCATGCCGAACTGGGTAGGGCTCTACTACCAGGAGCCGCTGGAGATCGTCAGCGGCAAGGGCAGCCGGGTCACCGACGCATCCGGGCGCAGCTACCTCGACTTCTTCGGCGGCATCCTGACCAACATGCTCGGCTACGACGTTCCGGAGGTGCGCGAGGCCGTCGAGCGCCAGCTCGCTACCGGCATCGTGCACACCTCGACGCTGTACCTGATCCGGCAGCAGGTCGAGCTGGCGGAAAAGATCGCGCGGCTGTCCGGGATCGAGAACGCGAAGGTGTTCTTCACGAACTCTGGCACCGAGGCGAACGAGACCGCGCTGCTGCTGGCCACCGCGGCCCGGCGGTCAAGCCAGGTCCTCGCGCTGCGCAACAGCTACCACGGCCGGTCGTTCGGGGCCGCCGCGATCACCGGCAACGGCGGGTGGAAAAGCTCCCAGCTGACCCCGTTCGGCGTGCATTACCTGCATGGCACGGACCGGCACCTGCCCGCCTTCGCTGGCCTGTCCGATGCCGACTACATCAGCGCCTGCGTTGCCGACCTGCGGCACGTGCTGGCCACGGCCACGGCGGGGGACGTGGCCTGCCTGATCGCCGAGCCGCTGCAGGGCGTCGGCGGCTTCGCGATCCCGCCGGACGGCCTGTTCGCCGCCTACCAGGAAGTCTTCGATGAGCGGGGCATCCTGTTCATCTCCGATGAGGTGCAGACCGCCTGGGGCCGCACCGGCGAGCACTTCTGGGGCATCGGCGCGCACGGCATCACGCCGGACATGATGACGTTCGCCAAGGGCCTGGGCAACGGCTTCGCGATCGGCGGGGTGGTGGCCCGGGGCGAGCTGATGGACGGCCTGGCCGGCAACGGCATCTCCACGTTCGGCGGCAACCCGCTGTCGGTCACCGCGGCCAACGCGACCCTGGACTACGTGCTCTCCCATGACTTGCAGCGCAACGCCGCCACGGTCGGCAGCATGGTCATCGAAGGGCTGCGGGAGGCCGCCGCGCCGCTGGCGGTGGCCGGCGAGGTGCGGGGCAAGGGCCTGATGTTGGCCGTTGACCTGGTCGACCCGGTCACCGGCCAGCCCAGCCCTGCGCTGGCCGGCCGGATGCTGGAGGAGACCCGCGAGCGCGGCCTGCTGATCGGCAAGGGCGGCCTGTACGGGCACGCGCTGCGGATGGCGCCGCCGCTGACGCTGACCGAGGCCGACGCCAAGGAGGGCCTCGGCCTGCTGGTTGACGCGCTGCACGCGGTCAACGACGCGGCTGCCCGATGATCGCCCAGCGGGAGACAGCGCGGGCACAGCAGGCGGAGCGGCAGGCCGCCTGGATGCGGCGGAGGGGAGCATCGGCATGAGGCACGCGACGCACTGGATCGGCGGCAAGCCGTGGACCGGGGCGGCGGCCGCCCGCCGCGGTGACGTCTACAACCCGGCGACCGGGCAGGTCAGCGGCACCGTGGACTTCGCCTCGGCCGCCGAAGTCGATGCCGCGGTGACGGCCGCGGCCGCCGCGTTCCCGGGCTGGCGGGAGACGTCGCTGGTCAAGAGGTCCGGGGTGCTCTTCGCGTTCCGCGAGCTCATCCGCGCCCGCACCGGCGACCTGGCCGCGCTGATCAGCGCCGAGCACGGCAAGGTCGAGTCCGACGCCGCGGGCGAGGTCGCCCGCGGCCTGGAGGTGGTGGAGTTCGCCTGCGGCATGCCCCACCTGCTCAAGGGCGGCTTCTCCGAAAACGTGTCCACGGGCGTCGACGCGTACTCGATCCGCCAGCCGCTGGGCGTCGTCGCGGGCATTACCCCGTTCAACTTCCCTGCCATGGTGCCGATGTGGATGTTTCCCATCGCGCTGGCCTGCGGCAACACCTTCGTGCTGAAGCCGTCGGAGAAGGACCCCTCGGCGGCGCTGCTGCTCGCCGAGCTGCTGGCCGAGGCGGGGCTGCCGGACGGCGCGTTCAACGTGGTGCACGGCGGCAAGGAAGCGGTGGACGCGCTGCTGGCGCACCCGCGGGTGCGCGCGGTGAGCTTCGTCGGCTCCACGCCGGTGGCCCGCTACGTCTGGGAGACCGGCGCGGCGGCGGGCAAGCGGGTGCAGGCGCTCGGTGGCGCGAAGAACCACATGGTGGTGCTGCCCGACGCTGACCTGGACCTGGCGGCCGACGCGGCGGTGTCGGCCGGGTTCGGCTCGGCCGGGGAGCGCTGCATGGCGATCTCGGTGCTGGTCGCCGTGGACCCGGTCGGCGACGAGCTGGTCGCCAAGATCGCGGACCGGATCGCCCGGCTGCGGGTCGGGCCCGGCAGCGACGAGCGGTCCGAGATGGGCCCGCTGGTGACCGCCGCGCACCGGGACAAGGTCGCCTCCTACCTGGACTCCGGCGCCAGCCAGGGCGCCGTGCTGGCCGTCGACGGCCGTGAGCACCCGGTGACCGGCGGCGCGGCGGCCGGGTTCTGGCTCGGGCCGAGCGTGCTTGATCACGTCACGCCGGGGATGAGCTGCTACGCCGACGAGATCTTCGGCCCGGTGCTGTCGGTGGTCCGCGCGGCCAGCTACGACGACGCGCTGGGCGTGGTCAACGCCAGCCCGTACGGCAACGGCACCGCGATCTTCACCAGTGACGGGGGAGCGGCCCGCCGGTTCACCCATGAGGTCGAGGTCGGCATGGTCGGCATCAACGTGCCGATCCCGGTGCCGATGGCGTTCTACTCCTTCGGCGGGTGGAAGGCCTCGCTGTTCGGCGATACCCACGTGCACGGCACCGAGGGCGTGCACTTCTACACCCGGGGCAAGGCCGTCACGTCGCGCTGGCCGGACCCCAGCCACGGCGGCGTTAACCTCGGTTTCCCGGTCAACGGCTAGCCGGCGGGTGACCGGGCTGGCCGGCTTGCGGCGTGAGCCAGTGCGTGACGGTGACCGGGTGGCCCGGGTCGGTCATGCCGCGGATCTTCTCGAGCCGTTCCTGGTCGCGGCCGCTGACGCGTTCGTGCTGGCGGAGGTGCTCGTCCCAGGAGGCGACCACGAACTGCTCGACGATCCTGCCCGGATCGCCAGCGTCCTGCCAGACGCGCCAGGCGCTGGCCCCGGTGCGGCGCCGGCTGAACCTGGCGTCCTGGAGCGCGGCGATCAGCTCGCCGCCGAGTCCTGCGCGGGGCCGGTATTCGACGCTCACCATGACCGGCCCGGCTGGGGAGCCGCCTGCCGCCAGGTGCGGCGCCGGCCAGTCACCGGCGGGCAGAAGCTCCGCCGGCGGGATCGCCTGGAACCGGTACCGAAGCCCGGCGAGCGGGCCGAGCGCCAGCCCCGCGGCGGCGGCCAGCAGGGTGGGCGACAGTCCCAGGTGCTCCGCGGTGATGCCCATCACGGCGCTGCCGACGGCGTTGCCGCCCTGGAAGACGATCAGGTAGAACGACATCCCGCGTGCCTTGACCCATCCGGGCAGCGTCAGCTGGTAGAGCGAGTTCAGGGTCGACAGCGCCAGGATCCACCCCAGGCCGCCGACCGCGAGGGCGACGGCGGCAACCGCCGCGACGTGCACATAGCCGAGGACCAGCGCGACGCCCGCTAGAGCGAGCGAGGCTGCTGTGAGCTGAGTGCCGGGCGTGAACCGGGCGCGCAGCCGCGGCAGGACGGCGGCGCCGGCGACGGCGCCGACCCCGACGCAGCCCAGCAGCAGGCCGTAGCCCCCCGAGCCGAGATGCAGCTGCGAGCGCGCGATCAGTGGCAGCAGCGCCCAGATCGAGCTGACGAAGAAAATGAACAGCGCGGCCCGCAGCAAGATGACGCGGAGCGCAGGGCTTGCCGCAACATACCGGCCGCCGGCCCGGATCGCCTCGCCGACGTGCTCACGCGGCAGCACCTGAACCGGCCGTGTACCTCGCCACCAGGCGATAACGCCGATCACCGCCACGAACGTCGCCGCGTTGACCAGGAACACCGTGCCTGCGCTCGTCGCAGCGAGCAGGACCCCGCCGATCGCCGGGCCGACCGCACGGGCGAGGTTCTGGTTCACCGCTCCCAGGGAGATCGCCTGCGCGCGCTCAGCCGGCGGGACAAGCTCGGGCTGGAGCGTCTGCCAGGTCGGCGAGGTGAGGGCCTGGCCGGTGCCCACAGCGAAGATCAGCGCCAGCAGCAGCCAGGGCGTGATCAGCCCCGCGAGCGCCAGCACGCCGAGCGCCGTCGCCGCGACCAGCATGAAGCCCTGCGCGATGAGCAGGAACCGCCGGCGGTCGACCAGGTCGCCGATCGCCCCGGCCGCCACCGCGAACAGGACCACCGGCAGGCTCGCCGCCGTCTGGACCAGAGCGATGTAAGTCGCGGAACCCGTGAGGGTCAGCATCAGCCACTGCGCGCCGACGGTCTGCATCCAGCTGCCGATGTTGCTGACGAACTGCGCATTCCACATCGCGGCGAACCAGCGATGACGAAACGGCGCCCACGCCGACCCGGCAGCAGCCGGAGACCCGCTGGTCCCGGGAGACCCACCGGTCACTGGAGACCCACGGCGGCCGTAATATCAGGCGGCATATCCCTCTCATCCCGGTCCAGAGTGAGACTGCCTTTCTATCTGATGGGAACTGAGTCCGCATGCTTGCGGCTCCGAGTCCCGGCGTTGGTGCAGGTACGCGCATCGGTCATATGGCCTGCCACGAGGATCGGTGTCACGGTGCTCCGCGATCGCCCGGCCGGCGCCCCGGAGCGCCGGCCTCTTCGCTGCGCAAAGAGGGAGAGGCCGGCTGCTGTCATGCCTAGGAGCCTCCTGAATAATCGGCCTGCTGATGGCGTGTCTGCCGGCTGCCTGTTCGATTGTCGCGGGATGATTTTCTTATGCAGGGTAAAGAGCGGGCGGACCGGGAGCTTCTGGACGCGG
>Ga0302314_10023081_pt1 | contig 10174 bp, 11 predicted proteins | sample III_Palsa_N2_3_FD_200533 | JGI IMG/M metagenome (GOLD analysis project Ga0302314, IMG submission 200533) | Peat permafrost microbial communities from Stordalen Mire near Abisko, Sweden - III_Palsa_N2_3 | ecosystem: Environmental > Terrestrial > Soil > Palsa > Peat permafrost | place: Sweden...
CAGATGCGCCTGGTGGACGTCATCGTCGGATTCGTCGATCCGAATGCGCCGGATGAGATCGCGCAGCCGCAGAACCCCAAGATGATGGCGCTGGAACGCGAAGAAGCCGCGAACGACGATGACGAGGCGGACGGCGACGAGGACGAGGAGGCCATCGATACGGGGCCCGACCCGGAGGAGGCCGCGAAGCGCTTCAACTCGATCGCGAAGATCCATCATCAGTTCTTGAATGCGCTCGACAAGCTCGGATCCAAGGATCCGAAGACGCTGAAAGTTCGCAAGAAGATTTGCGGCGAGTTGATGGAGCTCAAGCTCTCGCCGAAGATGTTCGATCAATTGATCGACAATCTGCGCCAGCACGTGACCGAGGTGCGCCTGCTCGAGAAGGAAATCATGTTCCTTTGCATCAAGCAGGCCGGAATGCCGCGCAAGGATTTCATTTCGACCTTTCCCAAGAACGAAACCAGCACGCGTTGGCTCGACAAGCATATCAAGGCCAAAAAGCGCTATTCGGCGCCGCTTGCGAAATTCAAGGATGAGGTCGAGCGCCGGCAGAACAAGCTCAAGGATCTCGAGGGGCTGTTCCACGTCCTGATCAACGAGATCAAGGAAATCAACCGCGAGGTGTCGATCGGCGAAGCCAAGGCGCGGCGCGCGAAGAAGGAGATGGTCGAGGCGAACCTGCGTCTGGTCATCTCGATCGCCAAGAAATACACCAACCGCGGCCTGCAATTCCTCGACCTGATCCAGGAAGGCAACATCGGCCTGATGAAGGCCGTCGACAAGTTCGAATACCGGCGCGGCTACAAATTCTCGACCTACGCCACATGGTGGATCCGCCAGGCCATCACGCGCTCCATCGCCGACCAGGCGCGCACCATCCGTATTCCGGTGCACATGATCGAAACGATCAACAAGCTGAATCGCATTTCCCGGCAGATGCTGCAGGAAATGGGCCGCGAACCGACGCCCGAGGAATTGGCCGTGCGTATGGAGATGCCGGAAGACAAGGTCCGCAAGGTGCTGAAGATCGCCAAAGAGCCGATTTCGATGGAGACCCCGATCGGCGATGACGAGGATTCTCATTTGGGCGATTTCATCGAGGACACCTCCGTGTCCTCGCCGATCGACTCGGCGACCACCGAATCCTTGCGTGAAACCACGCATTCGGTGTTGGCGCAGCTCACGCCGCGCGAGGCGAAGGTATTGCGCATGCGCTTCGGGATCGACATGAACACCGACCACACCCTGGAGGAGGTCGGCAAACAGTTCGATGTGACCCGCGAGCGGATCAGGCAGATAGAGGCCAAGGCATTGCGCAAGCTGCGCCACCCCAGCCGCAGCGAGCAGCTGCGCAGCTTCCTGATGGACGATTAGCCGACGACGACCTCCACCGCGAGGTGGCGCTCGCCGTTGAGCGAATTGGCGACCAGGCAGGTGAGCTCGGCTTTCTCGAGCAGTTTCTTGCCGCGCTCGATATCCGCGCCGGGCGGCACATGGAGCTTGGCTTGCGTCGCGAAACGCGTGAAGCGCATCTTGCCCTCGACCCGATCGAGCGTGCCCCGGGTACTCGACTCGAGGCTCAGCCACGGATACTTAGACGCGGCGGCGATGGCGCGAAATCCCAGCACGAAGCAATCCGCGACCGCCGCGGTCAAGAGCCCTTCGGGCGACCATTGATTGCCCGGGCCGTCGAATTCCTTGGGCGGCGCGGACTCGATGACCCTGACGCCCTCGGTGGCGAGCGGCACATCTCCGTCGGGGCGTACTGACGCAGTGACTACGTAATGATGGGGAAAGGGATGCATGTTGACTCCGCAGGTTTATGAATCCGCCGGCCCCGCCGGGCCGAACATTTTGAGTTCTGGGCTGTGCTCCGACAGCCGGATCAGGCGCTCGAACGTCAGGCCGATCTTCTCGAGTACCGCGATCGAAGCGTGATTATCGGGAGCGGTGATCGCCACGATGCGCCGCAGCTTGAGTTGCTGCTTGCCGTAGGCTAACACCGCGGCGGCCGATTCGGAGGCATATCCTCGCGAGCAGTACTGCGACAGGAGTGCGAAACCGACATCGACGTCCGCGAGCCCCTCGCGCTTCACCAAACCGCAGATCCCGATCGGCACATCTGTGCCGCGCAGGCTCGCGAGATACAGTCCAAAGCCGAAACGCCGGTAGCTGTCCATGGGCCCCTGCGAGATGTAGTCGCGCGCGTCGGACAGCGTTCGCACTCCCTTGTCGCCGATGAAACGCAAGAACGAGGCTTCATTCAGTAATCGCAGGATGAACTCATCGTCCCGCAATTCGAGCTCGCGCAAGTCCAGGCGCAGGGAGCGGATGATGTTCATGAATTTTAAGCCGCCGGCCGCAAACCGAAAGCCGCCGCCAGCAGCGCATAGGAATGCCGCCGCGCCTCGGGGTCGAAGGTCCACGTGTTGATCACGATTTCCGAAAGCTGCAGCCGCAGCGCGAGGCTTTGCAGCTTATCGGCCACCTCCGCCGCCGTGCCCACCAAGGCCGTGGCGCGCAGCCTTTCGAGCAGGTCCCGCTCAGCCGGCGTGTAGGGGTGGGCGGCGGCCTCAAGCGGAGAGGCCAGAGGCATGCGCAAGCCCTTCTCGAAACCGACCCGCCAGTACTCGCGCGCCGTCAACAATCGCCGTGCCTCGCTCGTGGTATCCGCCGCCAACGCCCACACGCAGATCGTGGCATAAGGAACCGGATGGCGTTCGCTCGGCTGGTAATTGCGGCGATACAGCTCGAGCGCATCCTCGACGCCGGCCCCATCGCTGAAGAAATAGGCGAAGGCGTACGGCAGCCCGAAATACGCCGCAAGCTGCGCGCCGTAGTTGGAACTGCCCAAGATCCACAGCTCCGGGCTGGATGAACCTGTGGGGTGCGCGGTGATATTGCGAAATGGGTGGCCGTCGGGAAGAGCGCTGCCCGAAATCCAGTGCTGCAGCTCCTGCACCTGCCGTGGAAATTCTTCGGCGTTGGAGTACGGATTCAAGGCGCGCGCGGTGAGCCCGTCCGACCCCGGCGCCCGCCCCACGCCCAAATCGATGCGCCCCGGGGCGATGGCTTCCAAGACGCGAAACTGTTCCGCGACCTTGAGCGCGGAATAATGCGGCAGCATCACTCCCGCGCTGCCGACCCGTATGCGCCGCGTCGATGCGGCGATCGCCGCAATGAGAATCTCGGGCGCCGTGCCGACGATGCTCGCGGCGTTATGGTGCTCCGACACCCAAAAGCGCTCGTATCCCAGCGAATCGCAGTCTTGCGCGAGAATGAGCGAATCTCGGATCGCCTTCCCCTCCGTGCTGCCTGCGGATGCCGGCGATTGATCGAGTACTGACCATTTCATCAAGATGGAGCATCCGCGCCGCCGGCGTAAGCGTCCCTGCATGAGCGCTTTGCCTGGGCACGCTAGCGTAATGGTTCCACTCGCATCGCGCCACTTTCGTTCACAAAGCGCTTGACCGTCGAGCGCGCGATGTCGTGTACTTCGGGCGGCGGCGGAGATTCATTCGGCAATGGGAGTTCATTCACGCGTGACGTCACGGATCAAGGCAATTGGAATTGCGAGTGCGCTGGCGTGTCTTTGCGGCGCGGGCAGCGAGCCGGCCGCGGCCGACGGCCTCAGCGCGTATCTGCCGCTCAATCTCGAGCCGGAAATCGAGCGCCAAATCGAGCGGGTGCTGATTCTCGCCGACGAGCCCGTGCTCAAGCGGCCGTTCGCCGTGGAGCTCGTGGAGCTGGCGTTGCCGCAGGCTTGTAAAGTCGACAAACCGCTGTGCACCAAGGTGCAGCGGTATCTGGAGCGCTACTCGCGCGACTATGCCCTGACCCATGCCAGCGCGACCGCGGCGGTGAAGCACGGTGCCGATGTCGTCATGCCCGACGAATATGGACTGCCCTCGACCAGCGCCTGGGAGATATCCGCGCAGGGATTCGTACAACCCAGCGACTATTTTCTCTTGAGCGGCGGCGTGATCTCCTACGCCGGCCGCACGGACCCGACGGGCACGCTCATGAGCCTCGGCTTCAACTGGGCGCAGCTCGATGTGGGCTACCGGCCTCACTGGTTGTCGCCCATGACCGACAGCAGCACGCTGATCAGCACCGAAGCGCCGACGATGCCGTCGATAACGCTGTCGAATTACGAGCCGCTCACCAGGCTCGGGATCCAGTACGAGTTTTTTTTGGAAAAAATGTCGCAGACCGGCAGCCACAGCGGCGATAGCCTTCCCGGCGATAACATTCTGTACGACGGCGTCGCCAGCCGCGGCAATCCGCGCCTGTTCGCCACGCAATGGTCCATCGAGCCGTTTCCCGGCTGGTCGATCGGCTTCAATCGGCTGCTGCAATACGGAGGGGGCAGCGATCTGCCGGACTCCTCCCGCTTTGTGCTGCGGGATTTCTTCAAGCCCAGCGGTTTGTCGCAAACGCAGGGCAATCAGCAGGCTTCCTATGTGAGCCGCTTTATTTTCCCGGGCAAGACACCGTTTGCCGTGTATTTCCAGTATGGCGGCGAAGACAATTCGGACGGCGGCAGCTATTTGCTGGGAAACGTGGCTCTCTCGGCCGGCATCGATTTTCCGCGCATCTGGCGCCACTTCGACCTCACCTATGAAGTCTCCGAGTGGCAGAATATATGGTACGTCCACAATATCTTTCTCGACGGCACGACCGTCGACGGCATCGTCGAGGGCAACTGGGGCGCCCAAGAGCGTAACTTCAACGATGGCGTCGGTGCGCGCAGCCAGATGTTGCGCATCGGTTGGGAACCGCCGTTCGGCGGCTATTTGCAGGAGCGCGTGCGCACTCTGGTGAATGAGACGTACTACGGCGGCGACCTGCGGCAGTATTTTCCCGGCGAGCCCGCCGCCTATCCCTACCATCAATATTATGATTTTTCGGTGATGTACTCGCGGCCTTGGAACGGCGTGACGGTGGGCGGAGAAGTGGTCGCGGGACGCGATGTATATGGAGAATCATTCTCGCGTTTGTCCGGGTTCGTGCGCTACGGCGGCGACCAACGCACCCGCGATGACGGCGACCTGGATGAGGATTCCTACAGCGGCGGCGCGAATGAGCATGGCGCCGAGTTGTTCGTCGATGCGGGTATGAATGTCAACAAGGTGCACATCGATTTGGGGCCGGGCACACCCAAGACCACCACCTCGCTCGGCGTCGATCCGCATTTCGCGCTGGGCGCGCGCCGCGCGGTTTCCACAACGAACGATTTAGGCGTGCGCTTGGAACTCGACGAGATAGACGGCCATTCGTTGATCGGTGTGCGTGCGATCGATTATCGGCATCGTTACAACGATTCGTTCGCGCTCAATTTCTTCCTCGGAGCCGATCGCTACAATCTTGCGACCCCGGCCTATTCGCTTTACGGAGGGCTCGGCGCACAGTGGCGCAATTTCCTTCCCTCCCTGCTGCCGAAATGGGACTTAGGGTTCGACTTGCGGCATGCACAGAACATCGCGCGCGACCATGTTCTCGCGAGCGATCCGCGAGGCCCAAGACCGGACAGTTTCTACAAGATTGAAAGTGCGGTCTTGTATCTCTCGCGGCGATTCTGATTCCCGCGCCGACCCCCTATTCGGCGCTTAACGATTGCTTGGCCGGATTACTTGGCGCCGCCGCTCAGTAGCTCGTCCACCTCGGCCGCCGCGGCGAACCAGTCCTCGCCTTCATGCCCGGGCTCAAAGCCGCGGCGCTCGGATCTGAAGTAAGCGCGCTCGGCGATCAGCGCCTCGCGCGGTTTGGCTGGAACACTGGGTTCAACGAACCTAAGGGGCCTTAGCGCCTTGGTGCTTTTCATAACAAAGTACTCCAATAATTAGACCCACCGCATGATGAGCCGGCCGCCGCCGGCCCACGCAGCGTGTCGGGTAGGTTGTATTAATTACACTGAATCTTTCGTGCACGAAGAGCGAGAGCGGCGCGATCAGGCCCGCAGCCGCCACCAGGAACAGCCATCTCATCGTGCCCCATGCCGATTGCCGCCCCGCTTCATTCATCTCGAGCTTCCTTGCCGCGTTATTGCCCGCTCATTTCACGCTCCAGCCAACGCAGCCGGGTCTTGTGCAGTTCTACCTCGAGCGACAGCGCCCGTCGCTCCGCCGTATCGGGACGACCGGAGAGATCCGCCAACATCTCGAGTTTCTGTTGCAACTTCGTAAGCGTGTGGCGGAGGCCCCTGGAATGAATTCTGCCACCTGAGCGATCCTCTCTGACGCGGCGCATGGCCCGCGAGGAGAGAACACGATCGATGATGAAGTCAGACGAGACAGTCGAACCAGGACGTGAGTCGGGAGCGCCGCGTCTGCGCGGCAAATGGACAGCGCAACAACGGCGACGGATTGTCGCCGATAGCCGAGTGCCGCGCGCCTCGGTTCAGGAGGTAGCGCAGCGCCATGGTGTACGAGCCAATTTATTGTCGGCGTGGCGGCGGCAAGAGGATTTGTCGCGCGCAACGGAGCGAGTGAAGTTTGCTGCAGTCAAAGTGCGCTCAGCGCCGGCGGACGGTTCGATCGAGATTGATCTTGTGGCGGGATGTGTGCGGGTGCGCGGCATTGTCGATGGGACGATGTTGCGGGAAGTGCTGGCGGCGGCGCGATGATGGGAATGCCGCACGGCGCGCGGATCTGGCTCGCGTGCGGCGCGACGGATATGCGCCGCGGCTTCGATGGTCTAGCAGCGTTGGTGCAAACGCAATTAGCCGCTGACCCTTACGCCGGCCACCTATTCGTCTTTCGGGGTCGGCGCGGCAATCGCTTGAAGATTTTGTGGTACAGCGGCGACGGGATGAACCTGTTGTCAAAACGGCTTGATGGCGGCAAATTTGTGTGGCCGCAAACGGCGACGGGCACGATTGCATTGAGTAACGCGGAGCTCTCGATGCTGCTCGAGGGGATTGATTGGCGGCGAGTGCGACGCACGACGTTGGCTCCGATCGATCCGGATCGCGTCGTGCCGACGCGCGCGGCGTGAAGCCGAAGAGGGTTACCGACATATAAAAAATCGAGAGCGAAAAATAATCAGAAAAGTGCTGTAGAAGCAGCCAATCACGTGCACACGCTGACACGCTCGCGCGTATAATCAGCGCGTGCTCGATATCAACGCTCTGCCGACCGATGTGACGCAACTGCAGCGACTACTGGTGGAGCATCACGCACTTGTCGCGACCCAAAGCGTCGATCTGCGCACCAAGCAGCGGCAGATCGAGCACCTGAAGTTCCAGCTCGCCAAGCTACGACGTTTTCGCTTCGGACAATCCTCCGAACGGCTCGAGGGTATCGAGCAGATGGTGTTGACCCTCGAAGCGCTCGAGACAAGCGTGGTGCAAGGGTCTGTCCCGGCATCCCCCGCCATCGAGGTCGTCCTGCCCGAGAAAGGACAGCCGACTCGGCGCAAACAGTTGCCGGAGCACTTCGAGCGGTTCGATAACGTGATTAACCCCAGCGAGTGCGCCTGCCCGGACTGCGGCGGCCCATTGGGCATCTTGGGTTCGGATATGGCGGAAGTGCTGGAAGCGAAAACCATCACGTTCACGGTGACCCGGCATATCCGCCCGAAGAAGCGCTGTTCAACCTGCTCAGTCATCGTGCAGGCCCCGGCGCCGTCGCGCCCGATCGAGAAGAGCTTTGCCGGCGCCTCGTTACTCGCGCTGATCTTGAGCTGGAAGTATGCGTTCCACCTGCCGTTGTATCGGCAGTGCCAGATCTTCGCCCATGCCGGCTTGACCTTAAGCCGCACGACGCTGATGCAGTGGGTGGGAGCCAGCAGCGAGCTCTTAGGTCCGTTGGCGGCGGCCTTGGCGAAACACGTGTTGGCAGCGCCCAATATCAACGCCGACGACACGCCGATCAAAGTGTTGGCGCCCGGCGCGGGCAAGACCAAAAAAGGCCGGCTATGGGCTTACGTTCGCGACGGTCGAGGTTGGGGTTCAACCGATCCACCCGCCGTGTGGTATCGGTACTCGCCGAGTTGGCACGGCAAATATCCGCAGCAGCACCTGGCCGGCTTCGAGGGCAAGCTGCAGGTGGATGCGTACGCTGGCTTTGAGCCACTGTTTGTGCCGACCAAACCCGGTGTGCTCGCGCGCGTCCTGGAAATCGCTTGTTGGGCGCACGTGCGCCGAAAGTGGTTCGACCTGTACGAGGCCCATGCCTCACCGCTTGCCCGAGAGGCGTTGGATCGCATCGGTCAACTGTACACAATCGAGACGGCCATCCGCGGCCAATCCGCAGAACAGCGGCGAGCGGCGCGACAGAAGTATGCAGTGCCGCTGCTCGCCGCGTTACATGACTGGATGATCGAGGAGTCAGCGAAGGTCGATCAGGGTTCAACGTGGGCGACGGCGTTCAATTACGCGTTCAATAACTGGGACGCATTGCAGCGCTACGCAGAAGATGGGCATCTCGAGATCGATAACAATATCGCAGAGCGAAGCGTCCGGGGAGCCGGCGTCGGAAGGAAAAATTATCTGTTTTTTGGCTCTGATACCGGCGGCGATCGCGCGGCCATCGTTTACAGCTTGATCGAGACCTGCAAATTAAATCACATCGACCCACAGCGCTACTTGCACTATGTCCTTGAGCGGATCGCCGATCACCCGATCAATCGCATCGAGGAGCTGCTGCCGTGGAATCTTGTCGACCAACTTCAACAGCCCGCGCAAGTCACGCATGCGCTGGCGGCCTAAGCCGGCGGTGAACAAGGCCTCACCGAAAAGCGCCGTCGCAACGATCGGAGGCTTCGAACACATCCAGGCCTTCTTCGATACGACGCGCGGTCAGATCACCATCGGTGAAATCCCACCGATCCGTCGCGCTGCGCTCGCCGCTGTTGGCAAAAAAGTACGAGTAGCGTTGGTCTGTGCTGAAACGGAAGGTGTGGCTGACCTGATGATCCGACTGAATACCGCGCTCGGCAAAGCCGCCGCGGAAAATATCGTGATCGATGAAGTACTACCCGAGATCAAGCGCCGCAGGTAAAAATCCGCCCCGACAAGGGGCCTCCCAGACACGCTTACGTATATAGGGAGGTGGTCTCAAGCCTATTGCCCGCGGGCAATATGAGAGTACCGTGCGCTATCTCGGGATTGAGGTCGATGACGCCCTGGAAATGGCGGAACAGACTGAAGTCTAATCAGTCCGTGCCGGTCGGCGGCAAAAGGTCGCTGACCGGCCATTATGCACAGTCCCCACTTATGCACAGTAGCGCATCGGTGGCCCTGCAAACAGGCCACCGATTGCACTGCGGCTGCACATAATTTTACAGCCCCTTCAAGAACTCCAGCAGCGAGTCGGGAGCCCGATACCGGCCCCGTTTTGTCTTGGGATCCTGCAGCCTGGCAAGCGCCCGATCCTTCATGGCCAGGTCGGCTTCGACGTAGTGGTGAGTGGTCGTCGGGCTTTCATGGCCAAGCCAAAGAGCGATGACGCTGACGTCCACGCCGGACTGAAGCAGATGCATCGCCGTCGTGTGGCCGTTATGAAAAGCTCTCCATAACGGCCATCACCGGCCGGTTACCAGTGATCTACAGATTTCCGGATAGCGGCCATCCGTCGCGCATGACCAGCTGGCTGGCCAGACAGCGATGCGCCTTAGTCCGCCTTCACGAGCTCAATCACAAGGGCGCTGGTTACTCCGGTCATCGGCTCGATTACGCCCGGTGACTTCATCGTCAGCTTATTGCCCTCGACCTTCATGAAATAAACCCGGTCCGTGCCGGGGAGTGCCGGACTCGATGCAGTGTCGACGCGGGCCGTCGCCTTGAGGCCGTCCGGGCTCTGTCCCCCGATCGTGTATTGGCCCGTCCAGGCAACGCTCGTTTTGATTGCAGCGATGGCTTCAGCATCGGTCAGCGCCGCCGAGGCTGGGGCGGCTCGCCTCGAATCAACGAATAGCAGCCACATCCGGGTCGGCGTGACGGTCACGTAGCCCTGCGGCTGCTCCCCGAGCGGATACTTGACCAAACCCGCGGTTAGGCCCTTCAGCGAAACAACCTTCCACGTTCCGATGATCTGATCCTTGGTTGTCACCTGCTGGGCGTATAACGGCGCCGATACAGCGAGCAGTGCGCTGATGGCAATCGCGTTTAGTATTCTGTTCATGGCAAACCTCCCTGAGAACCCGACACTCGCAGCTGAAACGTCGCGGA
>Ga0302314_10023085_pt1 | contig 10173 bp, 5 predicted proteins | sample III_Palsa_N2_3_FD_200533 | JGI IMG/M metagenome (GOLD analysis project Ga0302314, IMG submission 200533) | Peat permafrost microbial communities from Stordalen Mire near Abisko, Sweden - III_Palsa_N2_3 | ecosystem: Environmental > Terrestrial > Soil > Palsa > Peat permafrost | place: Sweden...
GGCGTCGATGTGTTCGGCAAGGTTGACATGGCGGGCTTCGAACTGGTGGCCGGCGGCTATTACGCCAAGGGCCTGGGCACGACCGGCATATTCATCTTCGGCGCTGACGCCGATGGCAATGCGCGTACCTCCTACGGCTACCTGGTGCAGGGCACGTACAAGGTTGGTCCGGTGAAATTCGGCGTCAACTACGGCGTGAGCCGCCTAGCGTTCACGAACGAGGCTGACCGGATAGCCGACCCGTTCCTGGTGGCGGCGAACGAGAAGGTCACTGGCGGGGTGTACTACGACCTGACCAAGAACCTCATGATCCTCGGTGAGGTCAGCTGGGTGCAGGATATCGCTCACACCAACAGCGTGTCCGCCGATGGCGACATCGGAAACAGCAACACCGGCGTGACTGCAAACGTCGGCGTGTTCCTGGCCTTCTAAAGCCGTACGCACGCCGGGTTGGCCGGCACGCGTAACGTACAAAAAGCCGGCGCCATGGGGCGCCGGCTTCTCTTTAAGCGACCGCTGCGCTCGGCTGCAGCCAGCGCGCGGCCAGTGGTGGTACCAGCAGCAGACTCACGAGAGTCGACGACACCAGGCCACCCAATATGACCACCGCCATGGGCCCCTCGATCTCGTGCCCGGGCTGGTGCAATTGCACGGCGACGGGCAGCAGTGCCAGGCCGGTCAGCAATGCCGTCAGCAATACCGGCGTCAGACGCTCCTCCGCTCCACGTAACGCCGTCGCCAGACTCCAATCGCAGCCTTCAGAGCGCACCAGGTGATCGTAGTGCGAGACCAGCAGGATGGTATTGCGCGCAGCCATGCCGAACAGTGCGACGAAACCCACCATGGCGCCCAGCGACAGCGATCCACCCGTGAATGCCACGGCGGCGACGCCGCCGATCAGCGTACTCGGAAGTGCCGTGACTACCAGCAGTACGTGGCGGCCTCGACCGAATGCCAGGGCCAGCAGCAGCACGATCAGAATCAATGCTGCCGCGGAGTGCAGCAGCAGTTCGCGCGCGGCGGCGGCCTGCGCCTGGGCCGCGCCACCGAAGCGCAGGTAGACGCCGGCCGGGAGCTTGACCTGTGCAGTGATGGCGCGACGCGCCGCGTCCGCGAAGCCTCTCTGGTCCGAGGTTTGCGGATTGGCCTCGACCACCTGGCGGCGCAGGCCATCCTCATGATCGACCAGGCTGCGCGCCGAAATGATCTGCAGATCCGCCACGGCCGACAGCGGCACGATGGCGCCGCCGCTGCCGCGCAATAGCAGTGTCCCCACGCCCCGAGGCGATGCATCCGCATACGCGATGCGTACCGTGACCGGCACACTGCGGTCGGCTTGGTTGAGCTGCGCCACTTGCGTGCCATGGTAGGCGGCGTTGACGGTCTGCAGCACGTCGGCCGCCTGCAGCCCATACAAGGCCAATTGCTGCGGGCGCAGTTCCAGGTGCAGCTCGGGCTGGCGCGGCGGGACTTTCAAGCGCACGTTGCCGCTATGGGGCAGCCCCTGCAGCACCGAAGCAATCTGGGCCGCCACGGTGTCGTCGGTATCCAGGTCCGAGCCGAATATGCTGACAAAGAACGCTGCCGATTCACCCGACAGCGTCTCGCCGATGCGCTCGACCAGCACCGAATAGATCTCCACCAGCTGATTGGGGTAGTCGTCGAATGTCTGACGGATGCGCTGCTCGATCTGGGCTGCGCCGAAGCCTTTGCTGGGATCGATCTGCACCTCAAATTCACTCTTGTTCGGAGCATCCGGGTCCTGTCCATTTTGGGAGCGGCCGATCTGTTCGGCGACGCTCTTGACGCCCGGAATGGCCGACAGGCGCTGGGTGATGCGCTGGCCCAGACGCGCTGTCTCGGCCAGCGAGATGCCCGGGCGCAGCGAGGCGTGAGCGATCAGGTAATCCTCGCGAAAGTCCGGCAGCAGACGCGCGCCCAGCAACGGCATCAGCACTATGCCGGCCGTGCCGGTGATCAGCAGCAACACCAATACCAGCCGCGGATGCGCGTGTAGCCTCGCGATCACGCGCTGCTGTACCTGCTTGCAACGAAGCAGAAACGGCGCTTCCTGACTGGGCGTGTAGCGGCTCATGACCAGCGCGCACAGGGCTGGCGTGGCGCTCATGGCCACCAGCAGCGAGATCCCGACCGCGAGCAGGAAGGCGATCGACAGCGGCCGGAAGAATGAGCCCTGCAATCCGGAGAGCATCAGGATCGGCAGGAAAGCCACGGCCACCGCCACGGTGGCATAGAACACCGGTTGGCGCACCTCGAGCGAAGCGCCGACAAACAGGCTGCGGATGTCGGCATTGTTGGCGGCGCCACGGCGCCTGCGCGTGATGTTCTCGACGTCGATGACCGCATCGTCCACCACCACGCCCAGTGCCACCACCAGGCCGCCCAGGCTCATGGTGTTGAGCGTTATCCCTAAGCTGGTCAGAATCCACACAGTGGCCAGCAGCGACAGCGGAATGGCGCTGAATGACACCAGCGCGCCGCGCCAGTCGCGCAGCGCGATCAGCAACAGCGTCACCACCAGCAGTGCGCCGATCAGCAGCGAATTGCGCAGCTTGGCAATGGCACTTTCGATAAAGCTCGCCGGTCGCAAGAGCGCCGGATGGTATTGCACACCGTGCTGCGCCAGAGTGGGCGCGAGCGCGTCCAGTCTTTGTTCCAGCGCACGGGTCACATCCAGTGTATTGGCGCCATACTGTGTCGAGGTCTCTACCAGGATGCCCGGCACGGCGCCGATCATGGCATCACCAAAGCGCGGTTCGCTGCCGTCGGTGATGTCAGCGACGTCACCGAGCCGCAGGGGCAGACCCTTGCGCGTGGCCAGCAGCGCCTGGGATAGCGCCTGCGGTGTGGTGCCCGCGGCCTGAGCCTGCAGCACGATGCGTTGGTTGGGCGTCTCGACGTAACCGCCGCCAATGAGTTCGGTGCCACGCCGTGCCGCCGTATACACATCATCGAGCGTGAGACCGGCCGCGGACAGCTTGAACGGATCCACCAGCACCTGGCGTTCGCGCGAATCGCCGCCGAAGATCTGAGCCTGCGCCACGCCAGGCACAGCGAGAATCTGCGGCTCCAGTGTCCAGCGCACCAGATCGCGCAGCTCAATCGGCGACAGGCGGTCACTGGTGAAACCGAAATGCACCAGGTACTCCATCGATGAGCTCAGCGGTGACAACAGCGGTGGCCCGGTGCCGGGCGGCAGCAATCCGCTGGATTCAGCCAGGCGCTCTGTGACCACCTGGCGCTGCTGAAAGGGATCGCCGCCGCGGGTGAACACCACCTGGATGGCCGACAGTCCCTGGCTCGAGGAGGAGCGCACCGCCTCCACATTGGCCGTGCCGGCCAGCAGACCCTCCAACGGCCGTGTCACCAGCGCTTCGACCTGAGTCGCATCCAGTCCCGGCGCTTCGGCCTGCACCAGCACATGCGGTGGCGCGAAATCCGGAAATACATCGAACTGTGCGTTCAGCAGCGCGGCGGCACCCAGCAGCGCCACCAATATGGACAACGCCGTAATGATCCTGGGATGCGCGAGCGAGCTGCGGACGATGAAGGCCAGCATGGATCAGTCGTGGTCCTCTTCCTCGGCGGAGAAACTGCCGAGACCCTGCAGCGACCACAACACACCGGCGCCGTTAGCGACGATGATGTCGTCGGTGTCGATGCCCTGCACCAGCCACGCCGTGCCCGCCGCCTGGATCAGCTTCACCGCCACCGCAACGTACTGCTGTTTGCCGTCCTTATCCTGCGTGGTGAGCCGCCGGTAAACGTAGGCGCCCTGGTCGCCGTAGAGCAGCGCACTATTGGGTACCAGCACGCCGTTATTGGGGGCGCCGCGCAGGCTCACGAGCACGCGCGCGCCTGTGCCCAACCCCGGAGGCGCATGATCGCTCTGCAGCAGTAGACCCACGCTCTGCGAGTCGCTGGCACTGCGTTGCAGAGTGCCCAGCACGCGCGCCGGGATCTGCGTGCCATCCATAGTCAATTCGGCCGATTGCGGCACGGTGCCAAGACGCACACGGCCGGGCAGATCGGCTCGTAACAGCACGCTGCGGCCGCTGGTCAGCGCATCGATCAAGCTCTCGCGCTGGGCGTCCGAGAGCTTGCCGAGTGGCCCCCATTGCAGCGCGAAGCTCGAACTGGCGATCTGTGCCTGGGTCTGTGCCTCGATCTGCGCGGCCTGGGCGTTCTCAACCGATCTGAGCGATGCATCGGCCGCGGCGCTGTAGAGCTTGGCGAGGCGCTGCGCTTCGGTGTTGGCCGCGCGCGCGGCGGCGCGGGTGCTTTGCAGGCGACCCACATCGGCCACCAGAGTGCCCGGGTCGAGCACCTCACCATAGCCGTCGATCTGTTCGCCGGCGCTGGCTCGCAACGGATGCAGCACGGTAAGGCCCACGGCCTCCTGCTGCTGGATGCTCAGCGCGGGTTTAGCCGTGTCGACTGTGGTCGCCGCGGGCGCATCATCATCGTCGTCGCTCCACGCGGGTCCGCACAGCAACAGCGCCATTAGGCTGCTCAGCGAAATGATTCTTGCCATGACTTACTCCGTGCGCCAACTCAGCGGCAGCTCGCACTCCGGTCCTTCGAGCGGCCGACGATAGGCAGCCTCCAAGGCAGCGAACGCCATCTGCGCCTCGTAGGCGCTCTGCAATGTCAGCAGCTGCGCCTCGATGTAAGCCGTGGCGGCCAGCAATGTGCTCGGCCGGTCGGATGCGCCGGCATTGAGTGCGCGCTGTTCGGCCTGGTTCTGTCGCTGCGCGGTCAGGGCGCCGGCGGCCGCGTTTTGCCAGGCCTGACGGGCACGCGGCCACGCGCGCTGTGCGCGTTCCATCTGTCCGAACAGTTCCGCCTGTACCGCTTCCAGGTGCCTGCCGGCCAGTTCGCGCCGCGCCACGGCCTCACCGATCGGCCCTTGGTTGCGATTGAACAGCGGCAGCTCCATGCTCAAACCCAGCTCGTTATCGCGCAGATTCTCGTTGAGCTGATTCTCGTGCACACCGCCCCGGTCCCAGGCATAGCCGGGTTCGATGTGAATGGCGGGCCATTGCCGGGCCACCTCGTTGCGCAGCGCGATTTCGGCCAGATCGTATTCGCGCAGCGTCCGCACCAGGTCGGGACGAGCGATCAGCGCCTCCTCGCGCCAGGACTCGGACAACGACGGGGACAGAGCGTCTATCTCGGCCCACTGCGGCCATTGCAGTGGCACTTGCTCGATGGCTGCGACCGGTACCCCCACAGCGGCCGCGACTCTGGCCTGCGCATCGGCGGCGCGCGCCTGCGCCAGCTGCAGCCGCTGCTGCGTAGCTGCGAGTTCCAGTGTCGCAGGCAGGATCTCGGTACTGCCGATTTCGCCGGCGTCGGCGCGCGCGTGGGTAGACTCGAGCAGCCCCTGACGGTCCGTGACCAGTTGCTGCAGCAGTATGGCTTCGTCGCTGGCGTACGCCGACTCCAGCAGTGCTTGACGCAGTTCGGCGCGCACCTGCCAGATCGACTCAGCCACATCGGACTGGGCCGCGAGCGTCTCCAGTCTGGCGCTGCGCCGGGCTCGATCGCGTTCGCCGGGCCGCTGCAGCAGGAAATCCACCGACAGCCCATACAGCCACGCGGCACCGCCGGCTGCCGCGGTGACGTACTCGTCGAACAGGTTGAGCGTCGGATTCGGAATCTGAGCAGCCGTGCGTTCACCGGCCGCCACCAGGCTGGCGCGCGCGCGCGCCTCACTCAGTTGAGGATTGAGCCTCAGTGCCGCAGTGAGCCATTGCGCACGGTTCCAACCTGCCGAAGGCGGCGCGTTGGGCACCAGGTCCTCGAGACGACGCGACTGGAAGGCTTGAGCCGTAGCGGCCGGGTCGGGCCGTTCCTGTGGCGGTGCAGTCGTGCAGGCGACCGCAACGCTGGCCCAAAGCGATACCATACTGCAGCGGCGCAACAACGCCTTGGAGCGCGAAAGCGTGTTCGCGGCCAACCGACCTGACACATTTTCCCCCGAATCCCAAATGTTAATGTCTTTTATCCCAATGATTTACGGGAAGCCATGCCTTGCAAAGAACTGAAATACCAATCAGCAAAAATGGCCTGGTGCATGCTGCATTCTGCGTCGCGCTAAGGCAATGGGTCGTCAGTGACACAGCCGCTACCCGCGCTCCCATGCAGTGCCGAGGCCAAATTCAGGGTGCTACGGGTACACTGGCGCCGTGAAACACGCAGTCATCGAATGAAGGCGCTGGTACTTGGTGCGGCCGCGGGCGGCGGATTTCCTCAGTGGAATTCCAACGCGCCGGCCTGCAACCGCGCGCGCCGAGGAGATCAGCGCGCGCCGGCGCGAACGCAGGCTTCGATTGCCGTGAGCGCCGACGATGAGCATTGGTTTTTGTTCAACGCCGCTCCGGACCTGCGCCAGCAGATCGAGGCCAATGCGGAGCTGCATCCACGGCTCGGCCTGCGCTCCTCACCCATTGCCGGCGTGGTGCTCACGGGCGCCGACGTCGATGCCATCGCCGGTTTACTGACCTTGCGCGAACGTCAGCCGCTGAGCGTCTATGCAACCGAAAAAGTGCATGCGGTGCTGCGCGCCAATCCGATTTTTGACGTGCTGGCCACCGACGTGGTCAAGCGCGAGGTGTTGGCGCTGGAGCGGCCACAGCCGCTGCTGCTGCCGGATGGCGCGGCCAGTGGCCTGACGGTCGAATGTTTCGCCGTACCCGGCAAGGTACCGCTGTATCTGGAGCAGGCTGAGGGCACGCCTCCGATCGTGCTCGGTGAAGACACCGTCGGCGCCTCGATCAGCGATGCCCGATCGCGCATGTTCTTCATTCCGGGCTGTGCCGCGATGACGGCTGCGATCTCTGAGCGCCTTCGCGGTGCCGATCTGGTGCTGTTCGATGGTACCTTGTGGAGCGACGATGAGATGATCCGAGCGGGCTTGGGCAGCAAGAGCGGTCGCAGGATGGGGCATATGAGCCTGACCGGTGCCGAGGGCACCCTGGCCGCCTTCGAATCGCTCGCGGTCAGACGCAAGATTCTCGTGCATATCAACAATTCCAATCCGGCGCTGCTCGAAGACTCCCGTGAGCGCGCCGAGCTTGCGGTCGCGGGGTGGGAAGTGGCGTACGACGGCATGAGGCTAGCTCTATGATCAGGTCAGCGGATGAACTTGAGGCCGAGCTGCGGCAGATTGGCGCGACGCGCTACCACATCCTGCATCCATTCCATAAGCTGCTGCATGGCGGCCAGCTCAACCGAGGCCAGGTACAGGCGTGGGCGCTCAATCGTTACTATTATCAGAGCCGCATCCCGGCGAAGGATGCCACGCTGCTGGCGCGACTGCCGACCGCGGAGCTCAGGCGCGCATGGCGCAGCCGTATTGAGGATCACGACGGCACCGGGCCGGGCGCCGGCGGTATTGCGCGCTGGCTGCAACTGGCCACCGGTGTGGGCCTGGATCGCGATTACGTGGAGTCGACCAGCGGTCTGCTGCCGGGCACGCGCTTCGCCGTCGATGCCTACGTGAATTTCGTGCGTGAGCGCAGCATCCTCGAGGCGATCGCCTCCTCACTGACCGAGCTGTTCTCCCCCACGATCATCTCCGAGCGCGTCTCGGGCATGCTGCGCAGTTACGATTTCGTGACGCCCGAGACGCTGGCGTATTTCACACCCCGGCTCACACAGGCACCGCGCGACAGCGATTTTGCGCTGGCGTACGTCAAGCAGCACGCGCGCACGCTCGAGCAGCAGGAGGCCGCGCTGGCGGCGCTGCGTTTCAAGTGCGATGTGCTGTGGTCACAGCTCGATGCGCTGCACTTCGCCTATGTCGAGCCCGCGATCATTCCTCCCGGAGCCTTCGTCCCGGCCGGACAGGAGCGACTCGGCAAGCGCGCCTGAGCGCGGCAACAATGGCGGCGTGCGACCGAGACCGATCGCTTCAAATTGGTGCATTCGAGGGGTCGGGAAAAATTCCCCTATGGTCTCGGGAAAACATCCCGATCTTAACGGGATAACAATTCCGATCATACGGGCGCGCCTCTCGCCAGGAGAGGTGGGGACATACGCGAGGGGGTGACCTGACCGGGGAGGCCTTGCGGCCCAGAAATTCCCCCTTTGCGCGGTGAGCCCTGAAATATAAGAGGGCACTCGATGGTTTTCCCGACAAGGGCTTGGATGCCATGCATTTTCGCAGCCTTAGCCTATTCGGGCCTTGCTACGCGCACATCAGCCGCTGATGCCGATTCGGATTCCACCGCCACCAGAAACCCGGGCGCCGTGCAGGAGCTGCCGCAGGTCATCGTGATCGGCAATACGCCGCTGCAGGGTTTCGGGCTGCCGCTAAACGAGATTCCGTCGAACGTGCAGACCGCCAACAGCGCGGACATGGAGCGCCAGCAGACTACAGACGTGGGCGACTACCTGAATAACAACTTCAGCGGCGTCAACGCCAGCGAGAGCGCGGGCAACCCCTTCCAGCTCGATATTTACTACCACGGTTTCACTGCCTCGCCGTTGCTTGGCACGCCCGAAGGGCTCTCCGTTTACGTCGATGGTGTGCGCGTCAATGAATCCTTCGGCGATACGGTCAACTGGGATCTGATCCCCGAAGCTGCGATCAACACGGTATCGCTGATCTCCGGCTCCAATCCGGTGTTCGGTCTGAATACACTCGGCGGCGCGCTGTCGATACAGACCAAGAGCGGACACGCCAATCCGGGCACGGAGCTCGAGGCCTACGGCGGCTCCTTCGGCCGCCGCTCGTTCCAGGGTGAGACCGGCGGTGAATTCGGCGCTTTTGACTATTTCTTCACCGGCAACTACTTCGATGAGAATGGCTGGCGCGATGTGTCGACAACGCGTGTGTGGCAGGGCTTCGGCAAGCTCGGCTGGCAGACCGACAGCACAGATATTGACCTGAGCTACACCTATGCTGACACGAGCCTTTACGGGGACGGATCGACCCCGCTGAGCATGCTCTACTTTCGTCGCGAGCAAACCTATACGCCCGATTTCACGCAGAACCTCATGAACTTCGTGAACCTGACCGGTACGCAGACGCTCGGGCAGCATCTGCTGCTCACGGGCAATGCGTTCTACCGCTACCTGAACACCTTTGTCAGCAACGGCAACATCAACGACTCCTATCTGGAGAGTAACTATGCGGGTCCGGCGACCGATTGCGCTGACCCGGGTGCCAACGCCGCCACGCTCGCCTACTGCACGCCGGGCCAGGATGCCACCTCGACCCTGACGCAGCGCTCTGTCGGGTTCGGACTGCAGCTCACCGATTCAGACGATGTGCTTGGCTGGAAGAACCAGGCCATCGTCGGCGTCGACTACGACAACACTCAGGACGACTTCTCCGAGGCGAATCAGTTCGGCGGGATCGGCACCGACCACCACCTGGTATACGACTCCAGTCCCTACAACAACCAGACCGTCATCTCGCTGGGCGGCAGCAACCGAATCCTCGGCGCCTACTTCACCGATACGATCTCGCCGAGCGATCTGATCCATATCAACACAGCGCTGCGCTACAACAACAACACCGAGACCATCAACGGCTACTCGGTCGACACCGATCCGGCCGACTACGGCATGGGCTTCGGCACGCCCACTTCGGTCAGCGGGGATCACTCTTTCGCCCGCTTCAATCCGGCCATCGGCGTCACGATCACGCCCACCAACAAGATGACCTATTACGCCACGTATAACGAGGCGAGCCGCGCGCCGAGCGTGATCGAGCTCGGCTGCTCGGACCCGGCGGTGCCCTGCGGGCTACCGAACGACTTCGCGAGCGACCCGGACCTCAAACAGGTGGTGGCGCGCACATTCGAAATCGGCTTGCGCGGCAATCTGGCCGAACAGCGCTTTAACTGGTCGGCGGACGTGTTCCATACCGCCAATAGCAACGATATCCAGTTCATCGCCTCGAGCACCAACTCCGGTTACTTCGACAATGTCGGCAGTACGCGACGCGAAGGACTCGACCTGGCCTTCGGCGGCAAGCAAGGCGGCTTGACCTGGAAGCTCGCCTACAGCTATGTGGATGCGACCTTCCAGTCGAGCTTTGTCGTCAACGCCGACTCCAATAGTACAGCCGACGCCAACGGCAACATCGTGGTGCATCCGGGTGATCACATTCCGCTAGTGCCACAGAACACCGGCCGG
>Ga0302314_10023090_pt1 | contig 10170 bp, 9 predicted proteins | sample III_Palsa_N2_3_FD_200533 | JGI IMG/M metagenome (GOLD analysis project Ga0302314, IMG submission 200533) | Peat permafrost microbial communities from Stordalen Mire near Abisko, Sweden - III_Palsa_N2_3 | ecosystem: Environmental > Terrestrial > Soil > Palsa > Peat permafrost | place: Sweden...
TAGTCGTTGAAGGCTTCGGAGTCGACGAGGAGGTTTTCCTTCTCGGCCAGCATTTCGTGGCAGAGGGCGTCGCCCTCGTCGGTTTCAGCGTCGCCGTCGCCGTACATGACGGTGAAGGCGTCGGTGAGCGCGTCGTCGATCTCGTCGTTCACCGAGCGCTTATGATCCTTGGTTCGTTGCTCGCGGCGGGCGGTGCGTTCGGTGACCAGGCCGGCGCGGCGCTTTTCCAGGTCCTCGGCGAGAAGCTTCTTCAGGGCGAGGGTGCGGCGCAGGGTCTGGACGAGCTTGTTCAACGGCGCGGTGGGGTCCTCGCCCGGCTTCTGCGGCGCGACATCGCCGGCCATCGCCGCGAGCCGCGATTTGGCGTAGTCGTTCTGCGCCTCCATCAACTCCATGGTGATCCGCGCCGCGCGCGTGAGCATCGCCAGATCTTCTTCGCAGCCTTCGATGAACGCGGCCGACGCCGCCATAGCGGGGGTGTCGATCTCCGCCTCGGGAGATGGCCGCGGGCTCGGGATGCGATGGTAGGTCACGGGAGGATTTATGCCAGGGTAATTGCATATTGTCAAGGAAAATTGACATGCATAGGGGAAGAAAAAGCGGAACGGGGGCAACAGTGTTGCGATATGAAGGTCTGGCGGGGTTCACCTCAAGGCCGAGCGGACTTGCGGGTACTCTCCTGGGGAAGAAGGTGGCTGGTCACTTGCGCGTGAACGTGGCGCGGGCGTCTTGCCGTTCAGGCTGACCCCGCGTTAACTATGATCGGACCGGGCGTTCGACCCGGCCGGAGGATCGGTGATGACCGTATTCGAGTCCACCTCAGGCCTTGGCTCGCCCGCCGCAAGCGTTGAAATCAGGCGGATAGGGATCGCGGATCTTCGGGCGGCCCTGCGGGACGGGGTGAAGGACTTCATGGTCCTGCGCGGCGAGCTGTTGTTTCTCGGGCTGATCTACATGGCGGTCGGGGTGATCGCCTCGGCCCTCATCCTGCGAAACGAGTTGGCCCCGCTGGTCTTTCCGCTGGCCGCGTCGCTGACGCTGATGGGGCCGGCGGTGGCGTCCGGCTTCTACGAGCTGTCGCGGCGGCGCGAACTGGGCCTGGAGACCAGCTGGTGGCATTTCTTCGACATCTTCCGCGGCCCCAGGGTCGCCGCCCTGACCATTCTGACGGCGGTTCTCGCCGCCATGGTCGTCGCCTGGATGGCCTGCGCGTGGCTCATCTATAGCGCGACGATGGGCGGTGCGCTGGTCACCTCGACCGCTGATTTCCTGCGTCAGCTGTTCACGACGCCGCAGGGATGGACCCTGATCGTCGTCGGCAACCTGACCGGGCTGGCGTTCGCCGCCGTCGCCCTGGTGATCAGCGTGGTGTCGTTCCCGATGCTGGTCGATCGCCCGGTCGGACCGGTGACGGCGATCGAGACCTCGGTGCGGGCGGTCGCGAGGAATCCCGGGACCATGGCCGCCTGGGGCCTGATCGTCGCGGCGCTGCTGTTCCTGGGCTCGCTGCCGTTGTTCGCCGGACTGGCGGTGGTGCTGCCGGTGCTCGGCTACGCCTCATGGAGGCTCTACGGCCGGGTCGTCGGGCCGGATCGTCCGGCGCCCTAGAGCGGCGTGACCCCCTCCCTCCCCTTTATGGGGTGGGACAGGACGCGAAGCGTCCAGGGTGGGGAAGTGTCGATGAAGCCCCACACTGTCGTTGTATTTTCAAGACTTCCCCACCCTGACGGCTGCGCCGTCTGTCCCTCCCCATAAAGGGGAGGGAGGAAGGATTGTCTTTCTACTGCGCCGGGATGGCGTCGAAGTCGGCTTGCACCTTGGCGAGGACCGCGTCGGTGATCTTGCCTTCGGAATAGGGTTCGATGTCCGTCAGGGTCATGCTCATCGCCTGTTCCAGGCGCGGGTCGGCGGTGAGGCCCGGCAAGTCTTTTTCGACGATGGTCTTGGTCGCCGGGTTGGCCAGCAGATCGCTGATCATGGTCGTCTTGACGGACGGCTTGGCGGCCATGCCGGGCATGGCCGCCATCGGGGCGGCGCCGGCGGGTGCGGCCGAGGCCGGGGTGGACTGGGCCAGGGCGGCGTCGGCGGCCATGGCGAGAGTAAGGGCCGAGAGGCCAACGAGCAAAGTGCGCATGAATGGTCCCTGTGATTGACGTCACCTGCGACGCCCAGGGTGAAAGGGGATCATTTTCGGCGTTTTGTCCAGCGCCGCTCGCGCGTATGAGGAGCCGATGACACAGCCTAAAGCAAAGTTGATCGAGGGCCGCACCGGCCCGTGGGAAATCGTCCTGGGCCTGGAAGTGCACGCCCAGGTCGCCTCGAACGCGAAGCTGTTCTCCGGCGCCGCCGTCGGCTTCGGCGCGGGCCCGAACGAGCAGGTCAGCCTGGTCGACGCGGCCATGCCCGGCATGCTGCCGGTGATCAATCGCCGCTGCGTCGAACAGGCGGTGCGTACGGGCCTGGGCCTCAACGCCAAGATCAATCTGTGGTCGCGCTTCGACCGCAAGAACTACTTCTATCCCGACCTGCCGCAAGGCTATCAGATCAGCCAGTACAAGGACCCGGTGGTCGGCGAGGGTGTACTCGAGGTCGACCGAGACGACGGCACGACATTCACCGTGCGCATCGAGCGGCTGCACCTGGAGCAGGACGCCGGCAAGTCTATCCATGACATGGATCCGGGCGCGACGATGGTCGACCTCAACCGGGCCGGCACCGCGTTGATGGAGATCGTCTCCTATCCCGACATGCGCTCTTCGGAAGAGGCCGCCGCCTACGTGAAAAAGCTGCGCACGATCCTGGTCTATCTGGGCAGCTGCGACGGCGACATGGAGAAGGGCAATCTGCGCGCCGACGTCAACGTCTCGGTGCGCAAGCCCGGTGACCCGCTCGGCACGCGCTGCGAAATCAAGAACGTCAACTCCTATCGCTACATTCAGCAGGCGATCGAATACGAAGCGCGCCGGCAGGTCGAGATCCTCGAGGACGGCGGTTCGATCCATCAGGAGACGCGGCTGTTCGATCCCGGGAGGGGCGAGACGCGGTCGATGCGCTCCAAGGAGGAGGCGCACGACTATCGCTATTTCCCCGACCCCGACCTGGTGCCGCTGGTCATCGACCCGGCCTGGGTCGCCGAGATCAAGGCCGGCTTGCCGGAATTGCCGGACGCCAAGCGCGCGCGCCTGCAGGCCGACTATGGCCTGTCGCGCTACGACGCCGGCGTGCTGGTGATCGACGCGGCGCGCGCCGACTATTTCGAGCGCGCGGCAGCGGGACGCGACGCCAAGCTGGTCGCCAATTTCACCACCAACGAACTGCTCTCGCGCTTGGCGCGGGATGGGCTGGAGATCGAAGAGAGCCCGATCCCGCCAGAGGATCTCGCCGGCCTCGTCAAGCTGCTGCAAGATGGCGTGATCTCCTCGAAGATCGCCAAGGAGGTGTTCGATCACATGTGGGCCGGGGAGGGGAGCCCGGCGCGGATAGTCGAGGCGCGTGGCCTCACGCAGGTCACCGACACCGGCGCGCTGGAGGCGTTGATCGACAAGCTGATCGCCGCCAACCCCGGCCAGGCCGACGCCGTGAAGGCCAAGCCGCAGGCGATCGGCTGGTTCGTCGGCCAGGTGATGCGCGAGACGCAAGGCAAGGCCAACCCGGCCGCCGTCAATGAAATCCTGCGAGCCAAGCTCTCCGCGGACACATGACATCGGGTGGCTGATTGCCACGCCGGGGCGAACAGGCTATCGACCCTTCCCCTGCTGGTGACGTGGCCGAGTGGCTGAAGGCGGCGGTTTGCTAAACCGTTGTACGGTGTAAAGCCGTACCGAGGGTTCGAATCCCTCCGTCACCGCCAATGCTCTTTGACCTTGTTGGCCAATTTCGAAGGACGAGAAAAGCGGGCCTCTGGGGCGCTTGGAGTCCTTGAAAATTAACCGCCAACGGCTATCACCGTTCACGATCCTCCAACGCCCTCGGCGAACCCGGGAGCCGGAAGCGTGACGCCAGGGAACTGCTCACGTCTCTTTGCTGTTTGGTCACGAGCCTGCCAATCTCCGCGTATTCGCGGGAACAAGCGGAAGACATAGATGGGGGAGAATGATGTAGTCGCGCTGCGGGAGAGTATCCTCGATCTGTTGATGGCGCACTTCGCCGGCCAGATTCTCGGTCCCGATATTGTGGCCGAAGCCGACCAATTGGTCCGAGATCGGTTTTCGCAACTCGATCGTGCCGGCGTTCTACCGATCATTTTTGGTGAAGGCGCGGCCTTGACCGGATATGACGTTGCTATCGACCATGAACGATCGTCGCTGGGCCTCACGCCCCGGACGGAATTTTATCCGTCGCATCGATATCGGCCCGTCGGAACCACCAGCGAAAATAGAATCGCGCTTGGGATCTCTGGGAAATTTGATCTTTGGGTCGTCAAGGAGGAACCTCGACCGCCTACGATCATCGCCCGCTACGGCGATGGCGCCGACGACTACCTTTCCGCCAATCCCGCTCTTCTCGGTCTGACCCTCATTCGACAGATTGGCGAACCGTTTCCTGAAGCCCTCGATCGGCTGGTGCGTCTGGGTCTGCTTGTCGATGACGGCTCACTCGACGCGTTCGATCCTGACGCGCGTTGGCCGAGATCGCCGGCGAAAACGCCCACCCAGCCGCCCCCGCGCGTCGCACCCCCTCGTCGGCTAAGAAACTTCCCCTGGTGGCCTCGCCGGCGCTGATCTCCCGCCTCTTTCAAGCGAAGCTACACGATTCGAGAAATTGTGTTTGCGGAGAGTCTGCTCACCCTCGGCGGCACACGGTCGATATGATGCTGCGAGGGGCCTCTTGGGCTTGCGCGCCGCACCGAATAAAAATGCGGCGCCACTAGGCTAAAAATTAAGCGGAGCGACGATTTCGCCGAGCGCCCGGCGGCTACCGCTTGATCGAGGGCGCGGCCCGAGCAATTTGAGGCACGACGCGTCACTGACGTATCTGCCCCTCCTGGGCGTTTCCTCCCTAATGAACTGGCCGCGCCCACGGGCGCGGCCGTTTTTTGCACTGTGACAACGGCCGCCGCCGGCTGTCAACAGGCATTCCCTGTGGGCGCCGCCGATCGGCTCGGACACCTTCGCTGGGCGTCGCCTCTCCCTATCGACGCACTCGCCACCGCGTCGGCGCACCCCTTTTGGAAACTCGGCGAGTAGTCCGGACACCAACTGGCGTCATAGGGACGATGCTGGTGCGCCCATATCGCTCCAAGCATGGCTTCCTCATCGACCAACTCGCGACCCGCGTCCGCTCGCGCGCGGCGCTCTGCACCCCATTCCGTGCGCCGGGAGATTTCGTGAATGATCAGAACCGCATAGATAATCGCGGCAAGCAGCGCCATGGCGACGGAGGCGGCCTTCCAAATGGTCGTCACGCGCACGGCAGGCTCATCGGACAGTTTTCGGGATTCTTGCCTGGCAATCTAACGCCCCATCGCTGGCAATGCTAAAACGTGTTCGGGCCGTGGCGCGGAAGCGTTCGGCGGGCGCTTCGCGACGGGACAAAGAGGGCAAGCAACGCATGGGCTATCTGGAACGCGATGAGGGACGGCGTGTCCTTTCCGACGGCCATCACGGGGCGGCCCGGCCGTTCCGCGACAGTATGCCGCTCATCCGCGACCTCCGCCAAGCCGCGTGATGATCCCCAGAACCATCGCCGTTCTCGGCGGCGCCGGCGCCTTGGGCTCGGGGCTGGCGAAGCGCTTTTCCCATGCGGGTCACACGGTGATCATCGGCTCACGGGATCCGGCCAGGACCCTGAACGAGGGGGGCGACTTCGGAGCCGGGATAACCGTGGCCGCCCACGCGGATGCCGCCGCGCGGGCCGACATAGCGTTCCTCACCGTGCCCTTCACCGGCCAGGCCCAGGTGCTCGGCTTGGCTGCCGAGGCGCTGGCCGGCAAGATTCTGGTCGACGCGACCGTGCCGCTGGTCCCGCCCAGGGTCGGGCGGGTGCAACTTCCGCCGGAGGGGAGCGCGGCGCAGATCGCTCAGAACCTGGTCGGCGATCGCGTGCGTGTGGTCTCCGCCCTGCAGAATGTCGGCGCGGCGCATCTGGCCCATGTCGACGGGCCGATCGCTTGCGACGTGCTGGTGTGTGGCGACCAGGTCGAGGCGCGCGCGGAGGTCATCGCTCTGATCGCTGATATCGGCCTGCGCGGCCTGCACGCCGGGCCGCTCGCCAACGCCGCGGCGGCCGAAGCCCTCACCTCGGTGCTGATCTCGATCAACCGTTTCTACAAGAGCGACCGTGCCGGCCTCCTTATCAGTGGAATCTGAGCGTTCGATGCCGGCGCGCATCTCGATGACCGCTCTGCCGGGATTGCCACGGGTGCGGGAGGGTGACGACGTGGCGGCGTTGATCGCGGAGGCGGCGACCCGGTGCGGCGAGGCCCTGCAGGATGGCGACATCGTGGTGATCGCGCAGAAGATCGTCTCCAAAGCCGAGGGCCGGATGGTCGACCTGGCGAACGTCGAAGTCTCGGACGCGGCGCGGGAAATGGCCGAATTGTGCGACAAGGATCCGCGCCAGATGGAGCTGGTGTTGGCCGAGTCCAGCGAGGTGATGCGGGCGCGGCGCGGCGTGGTGATCGTCGCCTTGCACAACGGCCTGGTGCTGGCGAACGCCGGGATCGACCGCTCGAACGTCGACGGGGAGGGGGAGGATCACGTGCTGCTGCTGCCCGTCGATCCGGACGCTTCGGCGGCCGCGATCCGCGAGGGGCTGGCCACGATCAGCGGCGCGCGAGTGGGGGTGATCATCGCCGACAGCATCGGCCGCGCGTGGCGGCTGGGCACGATCGGCACCGCGATCGGCGCTTCGGGAGTGCGTTGCCTCACCGACCTGCGCGGCGCGCCGGACATGAACGGGCGGGTGTTGCAGACCACCGACGTCGGCACAGCCGACGAGCTGGCCGCGGCGGCGTCGATGCTGATGGGGCAGGCGGCCGAGGGCACGCCGGTGGTGCTGATCCGCGGCGCCGCGTCGGCGCTCGGCGAAGGCCGCGCCGTCGATCTGGTGCGACCGGTGGAGATGGACCTCTTCCGATGAGCGAGGTGGTGGCGTTCAGCGGCGGGGTGGGAGGGGCCAAGCTTGCGCTCGGACTGGCCGAGCGGCTCGGCGAGCGCCTGCTGGTGGCGTGCAACACCGGCGACGACTTCGAGCACCTGGGCCTGACGGTCGCGCCGGATTTCGACACCGTGCTCTATACGCTGGCGGGCCTCGCCAATCCTGAGCTCGGCTGGGGGCGGGCCGATGAGAGCTGGGTATTCCTGGACACCCTCGCGCAGCTCGGCGGCGAGGCGTGGTTTCGACTTGGCGATCGCGACCTGGCGTTGCACGTGTTCCGCACCCAGCTGCTGCGCACCGGCGTAATGCCCGGCGAAATCGCCGATCGTCTCTGCGCCGCCTTCGGCGTCCGCTCGCGGATCCAGCCGGCGACACAGGATCGGCTGCGCACGATCGTCGAGACCGACATCGGAACCCTGCCTTTCCAGGACTATTTCGTGCGCCATCGGTGTGTGCCGAAGGTGCGCTCGATCCGCTTCGAGGGGGCGGAGACCGCGACACCGTCGCCGGCTTTGGCGGTGGGGGCTCCCCGGGCCTACGTCATCTGCCCGTCGAATCCATACCTGAGCGTAGCGCCGATACTGGCGATCAGCGGTATCCGCGAGATGCTGGAAAACCGCAACGCGCCGTGCGTCGCGGTCTCGCCGATCGTAGGCGGCAAGGCGATCAAGGGCCCGACGGCAAAGATCATGGCCGAACTCGGCCTCAAGGCGAGCGCGCTGGAGGTCGCCCGGCTGTGGGCGCCGCTGATCGATGTGTTCGTACTCGACCATATGGACGCCACCCTGGCGAGCGCGATCGAGACGCTGGGGCCGCGTGTGGTTGTCGCCGATACGATCATGAACACCAGCGCAGACAAGATCGCGCTGGCCGCAGTCGTGCTCAATGCGGCTGGCGTGGCGGCGTGAGAATCGTCGGTTCCACCATCCTACCCGCCTAGGCGACATCCTGAGGCGAGGGCATCGGGTCCCGCCCGATCGCGCGCGGTCGGCGTGTCAATCATTCCGTGAATCTTCGCGATCCGCGCCAGCCGGCGCGAGCCGCACGCTGTGGGGCAGGGAAGCCAAGTTTGCCCTGGGGCAAAAGCGAACCAATTTGACGTTGCAAAGCCTGATAATCATCGTCATAATTAATCGTACGACACCACTTGGTCGCGACCGGCAGGCCATGCACGGCGGCGCGATTGGCAAACGGCCGAGCCGTTCGATGGAGGATGCGACAGTGAACGCGATCGTAAAAGAATTCAAAGTGATAGACACCGACACGCACGTCATCGAACCGTATGACCTGTGGACGTCGCGGATTTCGGTGAAGAAGTACGGCGACAAGGTCCCCCACGTGAAGTGGGACGACAACATGAACGAAGATGCCTGGTTCTTCGGCAAGGATCGCACCGGCGCCGCCGCGGGAGCGGCCATGGCGGGTTGGCACGAATATCCGCCCAAGCGCCCCCAGCGGCTCGAGCAGGTCGATTCCTCGCTCTACGAGGCCGGCGCCCGACTGAGGAAGATGGACGAGTATGGAATCTACGCCCAGATTCTCTATCCCAATGTGGCGGGGTTCGGCGCGGGACGCTATCTGGCGCTCGGCGACCAGGAACTGATGCTGCTTTGCGTCCAGGCCTACAACAACTGGCTTACCGAGTGGTCTAGCGCCGACCCCAAACGGCTGGTCGCACAGATGGCGTTGCCTTTCTGGGACATCGAAGCCTCCGTCAAAGAGATGGAGCGCGCGGCCAGGCAAGGCCACAAGGGCTTGGTGATGTGCGGCGAACCGGAGCATTTCGGCCTGCCCAAGCTTACTGATCCCCAATGGGATCGGCTCTGGGCGGCGGCGCAGGATATGGGCCTGCCGGTCAACTTCCATATCGGCACCGGCGACATGTGGTACTTCGATATGATGCACGAGTCGGTTGGCCGGCACGCCGCCTTCGCCTCGATGGGCGCGCTGTTCTCGCTCGACAATGGGAAAGTCATCTCGCAGCTCGTCTGCGGCGGCATCTGTCACAGATTTCCCAAGTTGAACTTCGTGTCGGTGGAAAGCGGTGTCGGCTGGTTGCCCTATCTGCTGGCCGGACTTGACTATCAATGGAAGAACTGCGGCGCACACCTGGAAAACCCTGAGCAGACTTTGCTGCCGAGCGAATATTTCAAGCGTCAGGTCTATGGCTGCTTCTGGTTCGAAGAGACGACCTTGAAACCAACGGTCGATATCCTTGGACCCGACAATGTGATGTACGAGACCGACTTCCCTCACCCGACCAGCATGAGCCCAGGCCCGGCGACGTCGGCGGTGGCGCCGAGCGAATATATGGAGAAGGTCTTCAAGGGCATCCCCCGCGAAGACGTGGGCAAGATCGTCAACGGCAACGCCGCCCGCATCTATCATCTCGACTAGACGAGCGCCGGATCAACCGGCGTCGACATCATGGGAGGATCGATGGGCGACTACTTCGACATGACTGGAAAGGTCGTTCTGGTGACAGGCGGCAGCCGGGGCCTAGGCTACGAGATGGCGAAGGCGTTCGCGCGCCAGGGCGCCGATGTCATCGTCACCAGCCGCAAAGTCGAGGCTTGCCGTGAGGTCGCCATCGAGATCGAGGCGATGGGCCGCCGCGCGCTTGCCCACGCTTGCCACGTCGGTCGTTGGGACGAGTTGCCAAGCTTGGTCGAGGCCGCCTATCGCGCGTTCGGGAAGGTCGATGTGCTGGTCAACAACGCCGGTATCGCGCCAACCGCGCCGTCTTCGTCGTCGGTGGACGAAGACCTGTTCGACAAGACGGTCGCGGTGAATTTCAAGGGCCCGTTTCGCCTGTCGGCCCTGGTGGGCGAGCGGATGGTCGCGGCCGGGTGCGGTTCGATTATCAACATCTCGAGCCTGGCCGCCGTCGCCCCCAGCCGGGTCTACCCAGTGTATTCCGGGGCAAAGGCCGCTCTGAACATCCTTACCCAGTGCCATGCGCTGGAGTTCGGCCCCAAGGTGCGGGTCAACGCCATCATGTGCGGCCCGTTCTGGACCGACATCGCCAAGAGCTGGCGAGAGGAGGCGGACAGGAACTCTACCGCTGCTCTG
>Ga0302314_10023092_pt1 | contig 10170 bp, 9 predicted proteins | sample III_Palsa_N2_3_FD_200533 | JGI IMG/M metagenome (GOLD analysis project Ga0302314, IMG submission 200533) | Peat permafrost microbial communities from Stordalen Mire near Abisko, Sweden - III_Palsa_N2_3 | ecosystem: Environmental > Terrestrial > Soil > Palsa > Peat permafrost | place: Sweden...
TGATGGAAGCCCTGGAAAAAGTTCTTCTGCGCCTCGTGCATCATTGTGTGATGCGTGATTTCGTGCTCGAAGCCCTCGAACTGCTTCTTGTCCGGCAGCTCGCCATTGAGCAGCAGATAGGACACTTCGAGAAAACTCGACTTTTCAGCGAGCTGCTCGATCGGGTAACCGCGATACAGCAACACACCTTCGTCGCCATCGATGTAGGTGATCGCGCTCTTGGTGCTGGCGGTGCTGCCGTAGCCGGGATCGTACGTGAAGTGGCCGGTGTCCTTGTACAGCGTGCCGATGTCGATGCATGCCGGCCCAAGCGTGCCACTGATCAACGGCAGCTCACTGCTTCGGTTGTTCGACTCATCCACCAGCTTGACGATCTTGGGATCGGACACGGAAACCTCCTTCATGTGGGTCACTACCGGCGGTAACCGCGATAGCGGCACCGGCCGACTTGGGGAATGCTTGGCGTTTTACGCCGGGGAAAGCATGCCGTGCAGCAGACGCCATAGCGTCTGGCACTTCCCATTATCGCACAAGGTCTCGCCAACATTCGACGACGAATGGACGAATCGCGCGCACGAAAAAACACGGGGCAAGCCTGCACTCGCCCCGCGTCTTCAATCTGCTTACTGATGTCGCGGGCCATCATCGAAGATGATCGCGCGCAAGCGCTTACTCTTTGGCAGCGCCCGCGTAGCGACGACGGAACTTGTCGACGCGACCGCCGACGTCCAGCGTCTTCTGCTTACCGGTGTAGAACGGGTGCGAATGGCTGGAGATATCCACCTTGATCAGCGGGTACTCGTTGCCGTCTTCCCACTTGATGGTTTCCTTGCTGGACATCGTCGACTTGGTCAGAAAGGCAAAGTCGGACGACAGGTCCTGGAACACCACCGGCTTGTTGTTCGGATGGATATCGGGCTTCATGGCAGGCTCTAAAGCGATGGTGAAAAGAGCGGCATTGTAACGGCCGATCCGCCTTCACCGCAACCCTCGGATACCCCGCGAATCCATCCAGCGCCACCGGAAAGCCCCGCCGTGGGCTATTTGTCCAACGGCTGCGGCAGCAAAAGGGCCATTGCCCGCATACGGCTAGCAGCTAGTTTTCCGCCCCAAGTGCGCGACGCACCATCGCGGCAAAACGTGCCTGATCGACTTCCAGCACGATATTCGCCTGGGCGTGCCGGCCAAGCCGCCCTGCCCAGTCGACCACGGTGGCGCCCCGGGTCAGCCGCCCGTCCAGTTCCACCGCGACGGCACGCGTTTCGCCGCGGGTGACGATCGACGGGTCGATCGCCACTGCCATGGCCAGCGCATCGGCGGCGATCACTCCGCGACGCGCATGTTTGAGATTGAAGGCACGCGCCGTACCGGAAATGCGCCGGTAAAAATCGGCACGCTGGTCGCCAGCCTGCAACCATTCGTCGAACTGCGATTCGTCGAACGCGTGCCGCAGGGTCGCTTCCCAGTCGACCAGATCGAACTGTGGAAACGCTTCGAACACGACATGCGCGGCTTCCGGGTCGAAGCCGATATTGAACTCGGCCGGCACGTTGCCGGTGTTGCCATGCCCGGTGACTGCACCGCCCATGATCACCAGGCGAGCGACTCGTTCGGGCAACGCGGGGTCGAGCCGCAACGCGAGCGCAAGGTTGGTCAGGGGCGCAAGCGCCACCAGGGTCAATTCACCCGGCCGCTCGCGGGTCAATCGCAATAAAGCCAGGGCGGCCGATTCATTCGTCGTCGATGCGGTCGGATCGGCAAAACCGACATCGCCGAAACCGTCCTGCCCATGCACGAACGCAGCATCTTCGCCAGGTGCACGCACCAGCGGCGTGGCGCAACCGGCAAACACCGGCGTGCTGGCGCCCAGCAGGTCGACCAGCGTAAGCGCATTGCGCACGGTATGGTCCAGCCCTACGTTGCCGGCGGCGATGCTCAGACCAGCAATGTCGGCATGCGCATGCGCCATCAGGATGGCCAGCGCGTCGTCGACGCCGGGATCGGTATCAATCAGTAATTGCGGCTTGGTCATGATGGCCTGTCGATGTCGGGCAGATCAGTGTATCGGGCGGGAAATGACCGGCAAGCGACGAGCTGGCAGCTTTCGTCGAATCCATTGCGCGGCTCTCATGCATGCACATAACGGGCGGCGCCGCCGATCCAGCGCTCGATCAACTGTTCGGTCTGCCGCGGATGCGTGCTCAGCATATGTTCGCCGACCTGTTGCACTGCGGGCAGCAAATGCGCATCGCGAGCGAGGTCCGCAATACGAAAACTTAGCTGACCGGTCTGGCGCGTACCGAGCACTTCGCCGGGACCACGCAATTCAAGATCCTTCTCCGCGATGCGGAATCCATCGCTGGTTTCACGCATCACCTGCAGCCGCTCGCGTGCCAGCTGACCCAGTGGCGGCTGATACAGCAACACGCAGTTGGAGGCGAGCGTGCCGCGGCCAACCCGGCCTCGCAGCTGATGCAGCTGGGCCAGTCCGAGCCGCTCACTGTTCTCGATCACCATCAGGCTGGCGTTGGGTACATCGACGCCAACTTCGATCACGGTAGTGGCCACCAGCACCGACAGCTGACCGTCCTTGAACGCGTCCATCACGGACTGCTTTTCCTTCGGCTTCATGCGGCCGTGGATCAAGCCGATCTTGAAGCCGGTCAATGCGGCCGACAGTTCAGCGTGCGCCACTTCGGCGGCTTGTGCGCGCAGCTGTTCGGATTCCTCGATCAGCGTGCACACCCAATACACTTGCCGCCCTTCGCCGCAAGCGGCATGGATGCGCTCGATCACATCGAACCGGCGGGCGTTGGAAATCGCGATCGTCTGTACCGGCGTACGACCGGGCGGCAGCTCGTCGATGGATGAAACATCCAGATCCGCATACGCACTCATCGCCAGCGTGCGCGGAATCGGCGTGGCTGTCAGCACCAGCTGGTGCGGAACCTGCTCCCTTTCCTTGCCTTTATCGCGCAAGGCCAAACGCTGCTGCACGCCGAAGCGATGCTGCTCGTCGACGATCACCAACCCCAGCCGCGCAAACGCCACGCCTTCCTGCATCAGCGCATGCGTTCCAATCACCACAGACGCTTTACCCGCTGCGACGCGCGCCAGAGCAGCCGTACGCGCCTTGCCTTGCTGCTTGCCGGCCAACCACTCGACCTCAACGCCAAGCGGCTGCAGCCAATGCCGGAAATTACGCAGATGCTGTTCGGCCAGCAGCTCGGTTGGCGCCATCAGTGCGACTTGATAGCCGGACTCCACCGCGGCTAGCGCGGCCAGCGCGGCGACTACCGTCTTGCCCGAACCGACGTCGCCCTGCACCAGCCGCAACATCGGCTTCGGCTGCGCCAGATCCCTCGCGACTTCGGCGCTGACGCGCTGCTGCGCCGCCGTCAACGCGAACGACAATCCCTCGAGCAGGCCCTGGCACAGGCGACCATTGCCACCCAACGCCGGCGCACGACGAAGCCGCACTGCCGCGCGCATGCGTCTCAGGCTCAGGTGCTGGGTCAGCAGCTCCTCGAAAGCTAGCCGCTGCTGCGAAGGGTGATGGCCCAGCATGAGCTGGCCCAGATGCGCATCTGGTGGCGGCCGATGCACATACAGCAACGCATCGCGCAGTGAGGTCAAACCGTGTTCGGCGCAAAGCTCCGGCGGGATCAATTCCAGTTGCGCGGCTGGCGGCAGCAGTGCCAGTGCCTTGCCGATCACTCCCGCCAGGCGCTTTTGCCCCAGACCTTCGGTGGTCGGATAGATCGGGCTCAGCAATTCATCGACCGTGACCGCATCGTCGCCACTCAGTCGCTGATATTGCGGATGCACCATTTCCAATCCTTGCGCGCCATGGCGAACTTCGCCAAAGCACAACAGGCGGGTACCGGGCAGCAGCTGGTCGGCCTGGGCTCGATTGAAATGGAAAAAACGCAACAACAGGGTCTGCTGGCTCGCATCGCCGATCGCGACCTTCAACTGCGGGCGATAACGGAAGCCGCGCTCGACCGCTTCGACCACGCCTTCGACTTGCGCGCGCTCGCCAATACGCAGATCGGCAATCGCCGTGACACGGGTCTTGTCCTCGTAACGCAGAGGCAGGTGAAACCACAGATCCTGCACCCGCTCCAGCCCAAGCCGGGACAGCGCGGCCACTAGCGACGGGCCCACGCCAGCCAGCACTGTGACCGGAGCGACGCCCGGATCGGTGCCAACGGAGGGAGCGGAACGGGCGGTGCGGGTAGCCATCACATCCAAGCCTAACCGAGCATGGCCCGGCGCCGTAAGAGCGGCACAGGCGAAGATGTCGACGCCAGCCGTCAGCGCTCGCCGCGGTCCGCCATCAGTCCAGCACGGTTTACAACAGCACCATGACCGCATCGATCTCCACTTGCGCGGCCTTCGGCAAGCCGGAGACCTCGATGGTGGAACGTGCCGGATACGGCGGCTGGAAATACTCGGCCATGACCGCATTGACCGCGGCGAAATTCGCCAGATCGGTGACGTAGATGCCCACCCGCACAATCTGCGCCAGCGAGCCACCGGCGGCCTTGGCTACCGCGTCGAGATTATCGAATACTCGCCGCGTCTGCGCGGTGATGTCGCCTTCGACCAGCGCGGCAGTGGCTGGATCAAGCGGAATCTGGCCAGAGAAGTACACCGTGTTGCCATGCCGCACGGCCTGCGAATACGGGCCAATGGCTGCGGGCGCCAAGTCAGTGGCGATAATGCTGCGGGACATGGGGAACCTCGCGTGATGAAAAACCCGAGTGTAAAGCGCGGAACGAGGGACGAGTAGCAAGGGCGTAATTTCAGCCTCCGCGGCGATGCTGTCGCCACCCGCCCCCAAACCCTGCCCTACAAGGGATAACGATACGCGCCGCTGACCACGCCGGTGCGACGCACACGACGGATCACGTCGGCCAGGTGCTTGCGGTTCTTCACTTCCATCGCGAAAAGCAGTGTCGCGGCGGCGGCGTCGCGCTCGACGTATTCCACGTTCTCGATGTTCGAGTCGGCGGCGGCGATCGCGGCAGCCACCGTGGCGAGTACGCCGGGACGGTTGATGACCTCAATGCGCAGTTGCGCACGATAGTCACCCTGCACATCGCGATCCCATTCGATCGCCACACAGCGCTCGGGCGACTTGCGCAGCTCGATCACGTTCGGGCACTCCTCACGATGCACGACAATGCCCTTGCCCGAGGACAGGTAACCGATGATGTCGTCGCCCGGCAGCGGGTGACAGCAATTGGCGAAACTCAACACGCCGCGCTCGGCACCGGTGATGCGGATTTTCTCCTGCACATGCTGGGACGCCTGCGGCAGCTTGCCCGCTTTCTTGCCACGCGAAGCGAGCAGTTGACCGGCGACTACGTCAGGCATGCGATTGCCCAGAGCAATGTCGGACAGCAGCTCTTCCAGCCGCTTGAACTTGGATGCCTCGAGGAAACGATCCAGCACCGCTGCCGGAATGCCGTCCAGGCTGCTGCCCAGTGCATCCAGTGCGCGATCGAGCATGCGATGGCCGAAGTCGACCGCATCCTCGTGCTGCAGATGTTTCAGATACTGGCGGATCGCAGTGCGCGCCTTGCCGGTAACCACCGACTCCAGCCACGCCGGATTCGGCATCGCCGACGGCGCCGTGATGATTTCCACCAACTGGCCGGATTCCAGTCGCGTGCGCAGCGGCAGCAATTTCTTGTCGACACGCGCGGCAACCGCGTGGTCGCCGACGTCGGTATGCACGGCGTAGGCGAAGTCCAGCGCGGTGGCGTTGCGCGGCAGCGAAAGAATGTCGCCGCGCGGGGTGAACAGATAGACCTCGTCCGGAAACAGGTCGATCTTCACCGCTTCGATGAACTCCGACGACACTGTGTTGTTCGCCGAGCTGTCGGCAAGCGAAGACAACCACTCGCGCGCACGCGCTTGCGCACTGTTCGCCGGACCGCTGTCGGTCTTGTAAGCCCAATGTGCGGCGACACCGCGTTCGGCGACCGAATCCATCTCGGCGGTGCGGATCTGCACTTCGATCGGCGCGCCGAACGGCCCCAGCAGCACGGTGTGCAAGGACTGGTAGCCATTCGCCTTGGGGATCGCGATGAAATCCTTGAAGCGCTTGTCGACCGGCTTGTACAGCGCATGCACGGCGCCTAATGACATGTAGCAACTCATCGCACTGTCGACGACTACGCGGAAGCCGTAGACGTCCATCAGCTGCGCAAAACTCTTGTGCTCGCCACGCATCTTGGAATAGATGCTCCACGGCGACTTGATCCGCCCCACCACGCGACTCTGCAGATGATCGGCGGTGAGCCGCATCGACAGCGCCGTCTCGATCTTGCCCATCGCCTCGCGGCGGTTGCCGATCGCCGCACGGATACGTTCACTGATCACCCGATAGCGATCCGGGTACAACGCGCGAAAGCCGAGATCCTGCAGTTCGGCCTTGAACTTGTTCATGCCCAGGCGCTGGGCGATCGGCGCGAAGATCTCCAGCGTCTCGCGGGCGATACGCCGACGCGAGTCACCGTCCTTGGCGCCGAGCGTGCGCATGTTGTGCAGACGGTCGGCGAGTTTGATCAGGATGACCCGCAAATCGCGCGCCATCGCCAGCAGCATCTTGCGGAAGCTCTCCGCATCCGCTTCTTGGCGGGTGCCAAACTGCATCTTGTCCAGCTTGGTGACGCCGTCGACCAGTTCGGCCACGACTTCGCCGAACTCCGCGGCCAGGGCTTCCCGGCTCAGTTCGGTGTCTTCCAGGGTGTCGTGCAGGATCGCCGCGATGATCGTTTCGGCGTCCAGGCCGAGTTCCGCCAGGATGCCGGCCACCGCCACCGGATGGGTAATGTAGGGCTCGCCGCTCTTGCGCTCCTGCCCCTCATGCGCAATCGCACCGACCTGGAAGGCGCGCAGCACGCGCTCGACCTGCGCTTCAGGCAGGTAGCCGATACGCTCTTTGAGGGCCAGCACATACGACGGCAACACGGACATATCGGCGGAAGCGGGGTGCGTGGCCGTAGTCATCGTTGCCGGGGGCCGATTCAGGCACCCACCTCGCGACAACGGCAATGAAACCAGACGGTGGCTGCAGGCGCGTGACCTTCAATGGTCTGTCCAAGGCTGCCGGGCAAGCCGGTGCCATGGACGCGCTTACTACAGCAACCGCCGTCCATCAGTCGTCACCGCCCTTGGAAAGGTCGTCGTCGACCTCGGCGGCAGCCCACTCCAGCGCTTCGCGCTCGGCGCGCTCACGCTCGCTCTTGTCGATCTGGTCGATCATGGCCTGATCGATACGGCGTTCGGCGATCTCGCGCAGGGCCAGTACGGTCGGCTTGTCTTGCCCGGGATTGACGGCCGGCTCGGCACCCTTTTCCAGCTGGCGCGCGCGCTTGGTCGCCATCAGCACCAGCTCGAAGCGGTTGTCGACCACCTCGAGGCAGTCTTCCACGGTAATACGTGCCATGCGAAATCCTCAAAAAATAAATGACTTATATGGTCTGACAGTGTAGCCAGCGCCAGCTTTGCTGGCAATGCAGCCAAGCCGACGCGTATGATGGCGGGCTGCCTATGTCACTGATGTGTGGACGACGAAAGCAGATTGAAAGCCGTGCAAGATATAAAACCAGCCAGTACAATATACCGTCCCCGCCGCGAATCCCCTTGCACCGATGACCTCACTGCCCCGCTCCCTCTGCCTGAGCCGTTGGTTGCCGTTGCTCGCGATCGCGCTGCTGGCCGGCTGTACCATCGCCAAACCACGCACTGACGATCCGCTCGAACACGTCAATCGCAAGGTTTTCGCTTTCAACGATTCGCTCGACCAGGCGGTAGTCCGTCCCGTCGCGGTCGGTTATAGAAGCATTACCAACGCGCCGGTACGGCGCTCGGTCAGTGACTTCTTCACCAACATCCGCATGCCCATCACGGTCGCCAATGACCTGCTGCAGGCACGCCCGAAGCAGGCGCTGCAGAGCAGCGGTCGGTTTCTGGTCAACCTCACGCTCGGCGTAGCCGGATTCTTCGATCCAGCCAGCCAGCTTGGCTTGCCGCTGGAAGACAACGACTTCGGCATCACGCTGGCTCGCTGGGGCGTCCCCGACGGCGATTACCTGGTGCTGCCGTTTGTGGGGCCGACCACGGTACGCGACGTGTGGCGATTGCCGGTGGACAGTTATTTCTTCGATCCGCTGAGCCTGTACACGCAGAACCACCACTTCAAATATGGTCAGTACTACATCCCGGAAGTGGTCTATCTGGTGACCTTGCGCGCACGCGCCATCGACGCGGAGAGCTTCCTGGCATCTGCGTACGATCCCTATGTGTTCATCCGCGACGCCTACCGCCAGCAGCGCGTTTATCAGATCTACGACGGCAACCCGCCGGACAAGGTCATCGAGCAGATGCAGGGGCTGGACGACAAGAATTTCGATCCCGATCAATTGCTGGATCAGCAGCATCAGTGGGAAAACAAACACCCCGACCAGGCCAGCAAACAGTAACCGTCAGGGTTGAATATCCGAACGCCATAAACGAAGAAGGGGCCCAGCAACGGACCCCTTCTTCGTTTATGGCAACCGCTGGATACTCAGCCGAGCAGGCGATCCACTTCACAGACCTGTGCCAGCACGCGCATGCCGGCCGGCATGTGGACGACCTGCAAGGGCCGTCCACGCCGGCTGGCCTCGGCCACCACCGCAAGCACGCACGACAGACCTGCACTGTCGCTGTGCCGCACACCGGCCAGGTCAAGCGTGGTCACCGGGCTTCGGGTCAGCGCGGCCTCGATGGATCGCCAAGCCGAAGTCGCCGTGTCGAAGCTCAGCACACCGCTCACAGCGAGCGTTCCCGGCGTGTCCGTGCTCAGTTGAACAGCGTGTTCGACGCCCGTTGTCACTGCGCGCCCTTGCTGTCCTGTTCCATCGTCTTCAGCGCGTCCTCACCCTGAGTCTCCAGGTTCTTGATCAACTGATCGATGCCGACCTTGCGGATTTCCGCGTCCACCTGATTGCGATAGTTGGTGACGTAGGAAATGCCCTCGATGATCACGTCATAGGCCTTCCAGTCACCGCTGCGGCTCTTGCGGAACGCGTAGTCGATCGAAACCAGCTTGCCGTCGTCCATTACTACCTGGGTGCGCACGACGGTGCGCTTGTCATTGAGGTCACCGGCAAACGGCAACACCTTGACGCGACCGCGGGTGTAGTCGAGCAGACCCTGGGCGTATCGATGGGTGATCGAGTTGTAGAACGCCTTGGCAAAGCGATTGCGCTGGTCCGGCGTCGCTTCCCGGGCGTGCTGGCCGAGCACGAGGATGGAGGCGTAGTCGACGTCGAAGTTCGGCAGGAACACTTCGTCGATGATGTTGATCAACTTGTCCTGATTGTGCTTCAACTCTTCACGGTGGCCATCGATGTCGTTCGCCAATTGATCGGCAATCGACTGGACGACCTGTTCGGGCGTCCGCTGGGCAGCGGGTGCATTCGTCGAGGCTGCGTCCTGGGCGGCAAATGCCGTCGGAACGAAGGCCGCGCCGATGGCAATGGCAATGGCGGTGGCAAAAGCCAGTCTGCGCAACATGGGTAGCTCCTTCAGCAAAACCGGCTCGCTCAATGCTTGCCGGCTGGGGCGGGGGTATCGGAGGGTTTGCCGTTTCCAGAATCTTTCTTGTCACTGGACGAACCATTGACCATGAATTTGCCGATGAGGTCTTCCAGCTGCATGGCCGACTGGGTCAGCACCATTTCATCGCCTTCCTTGAGCGGGTCCGGCGAGCCACCTGGCTGGATCGCAACATACTGGGTGCCAATCAAACCGCTGGTGAACACCGCGGCAGCCGAGTCGTCGGGAATCGCGTTGAAGCGCTTGTCGATCGCCAGGGTGACCTCGGCGTCAAGCTTCACCGGATCAGCGACGACGGATTGCACGCTGCCGATCGGCACGCCGGCCATCTTCACCGGAGCGCCGGCGGAGAGAGCGCCGACATTGGTGAAATTCGCCTTCACCGTATAAGTGCCTCCCAGATTATCCGCGACACCGCCGGCACCGAAGAACTTGCCCAACATCTCCTCCAACTGCTGTGCCGGCTGGGTCAGTACCAGCGTGCCGCCGTCGGCGATGATTTTCTTCGAGTTGCCATAGCGGATGCCGACGTACTGGTCGCCAAGCAGGCCA
>Ga0302314_10023093_pt1 | contig 10170 bp, 6 predicted proteins | sample III_Palsa_N2_3_FD_200533 | JGI IMG/M metagenome (GOLD analysis project Ga0302314, IMG submission 200533) | Peat permafrost microbial communities from Stordalen Mire near Abisko, Sweden - III_Palsa_N2_3 | ecosystem: Environmental > Terrestrial > Soil > Palsa > Peat permafrost | place: Sweden...
CGGGGAGGTCTTCGCCCTGCTCGTCGAGATAGGCCTTGAGGAAGGTGTTGTAGTCGCCGCCGGGGATGAAGCAGATCTCCTGGGAGTCGGACTTTTGCGCGACGGCGAGACCGGCTTCGGCGGCCATGACGCGGACGGCGGGCTTCTGCATCTCGCCGAGGGGGAAGATGGTGCGGCTTAGCTGCTCCTGGGTGAGGCCGAAGAGGAAGTAGGTCTGGTCCTTGGACTTGTCGGCGGGGCGGGAGAGGATCCAGCGGTTGCGGGTCTCGTCGAAGTGATTTCTCGCGTAGTGGCCGGTGGCGATGCGGTCGGCGCCGATCTGGCGGGCGGTGATGAGGAGCTGGTCGAACTTGAGGTGGTTGTTGCAGAGGGTGCAGGGGATGGGGGTGCGGCCTGCGAGGTACTCGGAGACGAAGGGCTTTACGACGTCGGCCTCGAAGCGCTGCTGCTGGTTGACGACGTAGTAGGGGATGTCGAGCTGCTCGGCGACGTGGCGTGCGTCGTAGACGTCGTCGATGGAGCAGCAGCGGCCCTGGACGGCCTCGGGGATGCCCTCGTGGCCGGCGAGGCGGCGCTGGTTCCAGAGCTGGAGGGTGAGGCCGACGAGGTCGTGGCCCTGAGCGCGCAGGAGGGCGGCGACGGCGGAGGAGTCGACTCCTCCGGACATGGCGACCGCGATCGTGTTGTTGGGCTCGGTGGGCATTGGCTGTTTCTCGGGGGGTACCCCCCCCTGGGGGGTTGGGGTACTTAAGTTGCTTTGATTCAACGACTTGCTATTTTTGATGTCTGCAAATTCGTCTTTCTAAAGGGCTTATAGGCAAATTCTTCATTCGATTGGGGTTATGGCCATAATGCGTAAAGCCCCGATAACAGACCGGGGCTTTTTCTGCTTCTATTCCAGTATAGCAGGGTGAGGTAACTGCTATGCCACGCGATTTCGCTGGATTGGCGCGGGTTTTGGTGGGTTGGGGGCTTGACAGGGTCGGTTCTTCTGTTCGGCTGGTTCCGGGTGCAGGATGATGTGTTTTTGTGGTTTTTCGGTGGTGAATCGCGACAAAATCGTGGAGGAAGTGTGGTGGGAATCGCTCGGGGTGAGAACGACAATTACGCCGCTGCGCTGCTCATATAAGGGGTGAGCGGCTTCGGTCGAAATGACGGGTGTTTCGGGTGGGCGGGGAGAATGGGTAACGGCAAAGGCAAAAGCTTAACCGCAGGTCCTTCGACTGCGTGGCTCACGAAGTGCCGTGAGCCACTTCGCTCAGGATGACAGTTTTTTGGAGGGTTGGAAGGACAGGCAAGCAGCAAACAGCAACAGCAAACAGCAAAGACAAACGCGGGTCCTTCGACTGCGGTACTCACGATGGTGCTGTGAGTCCCTTCGCTCAGGATGACAGTTTTCTTGGAGGGTAAACAAAAGGGCAGGCGGCAGGACAGGCAAGGGTGAGGGTTGCTGCAACCGTAGTCGAAGGATGACTACGGTTGCAGTTTGTGGGTGAGAAGGGAGTTCTGCGCTGGTTATTTTGTGGCGGTGTGGGTGGGGTAGACGGCCTGGAGGGTGAGGATCTCGTAGGGTTTGATGGGGATGGTGATGGTGTCGTTGGTGAGGGGGAGATGCTCGCCTTCGGGTTTTTCCATGAGGTTGGTTTCGATGGCGTAGGTGGCTCCCGGTGGGATGTGGAGTTTGACGCTGGTGGGGGTTCCGGCCCACTCGTACATGCGGAAGATGAGGGCGTCGGCGTCTTCGGCTTTCTTGATGGCGGTGAGGGTGACGTTGGGGTTTTCGATGCTGGCCCAGGAGTGTTCGGCGGTGAGGGTGCCGGTGTGGCTAAAGACCTGTTGGGCTTTGAGTGGGTCGTTTAGCTCGTAGCCGCGATGGACGGTCTGGGCTTGTTTCCAGGAGCCGGTGTGGGGGTAGAGGGCGTAGACGAAGTGCTGAGGGCCACGGTCGGCGTCGGGGTCGGGCCAGGTGGGGGAGCGGAGGAGGGTGATGCGGAGGGTGTTGCCCGCGGCGTCGTAGCCGTACTTGGAGTCGTTGAGGATGGAGAGGCCCTGTTTGGCGTCGCCGAGGTCGGCCCAGCTAAGGGCGGGGACTTCGAACTGGGCTTTCTCCCAGGAGTTGTTGCGTAAGGTGGTGCGCTCGATGGAGCCGTAGGGGATCTCGTAGGTAGCTTTGTTGCTGGTGGCGGCGAGGGGGAAGGCGGCTTTGAGGAGGACGTGGGTCTCGTGCCAGTCGATGTCGTTGGAGATCTGGACGGTGTCGGCTCCGGCGTCGAGGGAGATGTCCTGGGTGAAGTGCGAGGACTGCCAGGTGCGGGTGATGCGGATGGTTTTGCGGAGAGGGCCATCCGTGAGGACTGAGATGCTGTCTACTTTGTCGATGATCGTTGGAGCTTTATCGAGTGTTCCTGGGTCTACGTTCCATGCGTCGTAGTTCTTTGGGTTGTCAGCAAAGGCCTGTAGCTGATTACCGCATGAATTCGGGGCAAGGTACTGGTTTTTATCGACCGCTCCAATCGTCTGCATCAGTCGAGTAATACAGCCAGTTCGTTTATCGATGTCGAGCCTAATCTTTAAGTTCCAGAGGCTGATGCCGTTTGCGTCCTGTGAGATGTTGAGTGGCATTGGTCCGCTGATCCGTGTCGGTGACTTCGGCCGCTCTGTGTGAAGGACTTTGTATCCCAGGGCCGGTACATCGGCAGCCCACAAGAGCAAGTTGTAAGTGTTTGTTGACTTGTCTTCGCTAAGCACCTGTGTGCTCATCTGGTGATTCGCCTTGTCAAAGATGGCAAAGGGAGTGGTCGACTCGGGAAGCTGGATCGTGATCGGCATAATTTCCGAACGAGACCAGGCCGTCGGGTTAACAACGACGATCGGCGTTCCAGATTCAGCGCGGGTATCGATCTTCTCGGTAAGAGTTTTCAGGGACGCTCCGGCGATGAGTTTGTCGGAGTTGAAGAGTTCGGTGTAGTCCTTTTGGGCGTCGCGGTAGATGACGGCGATGCCGGAGCCGGCGGCGAGGTCGTGGAACTGGTTGAAGGTGATTTTTTTCCAGTTGTCGGTGAGCTCGGCGTTGGGGTAGGGCTGGCCGTCGAGCCAGGCGAGGGAAGCTAGTTTTTCGGCGTCGAGGGTGGCGACTTCGCTGGTGCGCATGTTGCGTTTGTGCGCGGCCTGGGTGGTGTAGACGCCGCGGTGGTACTCGAAGTAAAGCTCGTCCTTCCAGGTGGGGATGCCCATCGCTCCGTTCGCGGCTGGAGGGGCGGTGTAGCCTTTGGCGATCGAGTCGTAGTCCCAGGTGGGGGAGTCGGGGTTCAGGTTTTTTTCGACATCGGAGAAGTAGTTTTGCGCGGTGTGGTAGCGCATGGTGGGGACGGCGTCGTGTTTGCCGGCGGCGATCCAGTGGTCGGCCTGGTCGAGCATGGCGCGGGTGGGGCCGCCGCCGTGGTCGCCGATGCCGTAGAGGTCGAGCATCTCGGTGGTGCCGGGGTTGCGCTGGGCGGATTCGGCGAAGTCGGCGGTGATGCGGGTGGGGTTGACGTTGTCGTGGACGTAGTCGGTGGGGAAGTAGGTGAGGACTTTGCTGCCGTCGGGCGACTCCCACCAGAAGAGACGGAAGGGGAGCTGGTTGGTGTCGTTCCAGTGCATTTTTTGGGTGACGAAGTAGTCGAGGCCGGAGCGCTTGTAGATCTGGGGGAGCTGCCAGTTGTAGCCGAAGGAGTCGGGGTTCCAGCCGATGCGGGCGGTGACGCCGTACTGCTGCTGGAAGTAGCGCTGGCCGACGAGGAGCTGGCGGACGAGGGATTCGCCGCCGGGAAGGTTAAGGTCAGGCTCGACCCACATGCCGCCGACGATCTCCCAGCGGCCTTCTTTGACGCGCTGGCGAATCTGGTCGTTGAGCTTGGGATATTTGTCGGCCATCCACTCGGTGTACTGGGCGGCGGACTGGGTGAAGGTGTAGTCGGGGTACTCGTCCATGAGTTGCAGGGCGGTGGTGAAGGTGCGGCGGACGGCGTCAACGGTTTCGGTGCGCGGCCAGAGCCAGGCGGCGTCGATGTGGGAGTTGCCGGCGAGGTCGATCTTCGCCTGAGAGAGGACGGGCTGGAGGGTGGTGAGGATGGCCTGGGATTTGCGGAGAGAGTTGTCGAAGGCGGATTGGTCGCCTGCGGCGAGGGCTTTGAGGTCGATGGCGGCGACGGCCTCTTCGACTTTGGGGAGGAGGTCTTTGCGGGGAGTGGCTAAGGCCGGGAGGAGGTTCGCGGCGGCGATGCACTGGGTGCGGATGTCTTCCGGGGATGGCCGGGTGGAGGAGGCGTCGGGGTTGGGTTCGACGCGGAGGTTGACGCCGGCGAAGCGCTTCTCGTCGACGGTGTGGAGGAGCTTGACGGCGACGAGGATTTTGTCGCCAGGCCTGGCGGGTTCGAAGAGGACGATGGGTTCGAGGTCGTCACCGAGGGCGACGCGGCGGCCGTTGAAGTAGATGATCTGGGGCATGGGGCCGTTGGCGTCGGCGTGGAACTGGAACCAGATGCGGGCGCCGGTGATGTCGTAGCCGTTGAGGGTTTTGGGGACTTCGATGACGCGGCGGTACCAGACGGCGTCCTGCGGGGCCTGGGATTTGGGGGTGACGAGGGGCCAGGCGGAGTCGTCGAGGGTGGTGGATTCGCCGTGGGGGATGTCGCCGGCGTGGAAACGCCATTGGCCGACGGGGAGGGCGTTCAGGGTTTCGAGGGTGTGGAGCGTCTCGATGGCGGTGGGGGAGAGGTTCTTTTGCTCGCGAACCGGGGTGAAGGACTGGGCCAGGGCGGAGGAGCAGATCAGCGCAAAAACAAAGAAACGGAAACGGAGAGGCATGGGCGCAAGAGTAGCAAATGAGAGGGCATTCGCGAAAGCGGCCAGGTGTTAATTGTTGCAGGGAAAAGACTAACGGGCAGGAGAGACCGTCAGCCACAGAGGGAGCGCAGATCGGAGCTTGCGTTCCCTCTGCCGCTGACGGGTCTGCTTTTCAGGGCAGAATCCGTCAGCGGCAGAGGGTTATTGGAACTCTCGGCAGCCAGGTTTTCGATTCGAATCAGGTCGCTCCCGCTTACATCGCGGGGGGATGATGGGGATCGATTTGCTTCGGATCGGCTTTCTTCGCTTTGGCTGCTGCGCCGGAGGGGTTCACGGAGTCGCGGAGTTCTTTGGACGGCTTGAAGAAAGGCACGCGCTTGGCAGGCACGTCGACTCTGGCGCCGGTCTTGGGATTGCGGCCTGTGCGGGCGTTGCGCTGGCGGGTGCGAAAGCTTCCGAAGCCTCGGATTTCAATCTTGTCGCCGGTCTTCAGCGCTCCGATGACGGCGTCAAAGAGCGTATCGACAATGACCTCTCCGTCACGGCGGGTCAGATCGCCAAGGGAGGTCACTCTGTCTACGAGGTCAGCTTTGGTCATTATAGTCGTTCCTTTCGTGCTGGGGAGGGCGATAGGTTCTGTCGAACTATTCCGTTGTTGTTGATTGTAGACGGGATGGAAGCGTTTTAGTCACTGCCGGCCCGAAAGAATGGTGGAATAAGTGCTGGTGGTATTGAGATGCAAAAAGAACGCATCTGGTCAGATGGAAAAATAAAGGACCCCATTTAGATGGAGTCCTTTAGGTGGTTCGGAGAGTGTTTTTTTGAGTTAAAGGCTGGAGGGCGGCGTTTTACTTCCACATGAAGTAAAAACCGGGGGAGTGGTTGAGCAACTGGCCGGGGTTGGGGAAGAGGTCTTCGCCGTCGTCGGTGAGTATGGAGAAGAGGCCGCGTTTGTTTTTGGAGGGGCGAACAACGCTGGGTTCGCCGGAGATTCCGACATCCTTCGCGGTGTCCATGAGGGCGGTGCGGAAGCCGCCTACTTTGTCGATGAGGCCAAGCGGGAGAGACTGCTGGCCGGTCCAGACCTGGCCGGTGGCGAGGGGTCTGATCTTATCGTCGGTAGAGTGGCGGCCGGTGGCGACGTCGTGGACGAACTGGGTGTACATGTTATCGACCAGCGACTGAAAATAAGCCTCTTCCTTCGGGGTCATGTCGCGGCTGGGGTCGCCTGCGTCCTTGAGTTCTCCGGCGTGGATAACGACGTTTTTCAGCTTGGCCCAGCGGAGGAGGTCGCCGTAGTTGGTCCACTCCATAATGACGCCGATGGAGCCTACGACGGAGGCGTCGTTGGCGTAGATTTTGTCGCAGGCGCTGGCGATGTAGTAGGCTCCGGAGGCTCCCACGGACTCAATGGAGGCGACGACCTTCTTGTTCTTCTCCTGCCGGACGCGGAGCACCTCGTGGTAGATCTCCTGCGAGGCCGCCGCGCCACCGCCGGGAGAGTTGATGTGGAGGATGATCGCTTTGACGGAGGAGTCGTCGCCGAATCTGCGAAGCTGGGAGTCGACTTTGTCCGCATCGAGGATGACGCCGTCGATGTCGATGACGGCAATCTGGCTGGATTTGAGGCCGAGGCCGGAGGCGTCGCTGCTTCCGGCGGCGCGCATGGTGATCCAGACCATAAAGCTGATCAACAGACAGAGAGCTACCAGCGAGCCGGCGATGATTCCGACGTAAAACCAGGCGGAACGGCGGTTGGGCGGCGGGCCGTAGGACGGGGAGTAGGGCTGGGGATAATTCCAGGAGGGTATCTGTCCGTAGGCTGGGGGCGGCTGCTGCGGGGGTGGTGGCGGCGGGGGTGTTATGTAGTCTTCCGGCATGTTGTGGAGTTTAGCAGGGAAGGGGATTTTGGCGGCTTCGACGGGGTAGCCAGCAGTTGCAGCGCCAAAGTAAAATCAGGCTGGCGATAAATGTAAAAGTTTGTGACGGAATGGCTTGTACCATCGTCTAACTATTGCAGTATTATGAATGGCGGTCGAACTGCTCCCCGCAACTCTTTGTTGAAAGCAGGTTCGGAGTAAAAGGGTTGTGAATTGTTATGGGTCATCCACAGTTAAGTATTGTTATTCCGGCGTATAACGAAAGTGCTCGCATAGAAAATGCTTTGGAGCGAGTGATGACCTGCATCGCGGAGCAGGGGTGGGACGCCGAAGTTCTGGTTATCGACGACGGCTCGAAGGACGACACCGCGGCGATTGTGCAGCGCTGGATGGCGCAGTATCCTCGTCTGCATCTGGTGCAGAATCCGGGCAATCGCGGCAAGGGCTACTCGGTGCGTAACGGACTGCTGCAGGCCGCCGGCGAGATTGTCATGTTTACCGATGCGGACCTTTCCGCTCCGATGGAAGAGGCAGAACGTCTTCTGACGGCGATTGCCGACGGCGCGGATGTCGCGATCGGCTCACGCTGGATGGACAGGACCCGGCAGACGATCCATCAGCCGCTGTATCGGCAGTTTTTCGGTCGATGTTTCAACTGGATCACCCGCTCCGTGATGGGGTTGCCTTTCAAGGATACGCAGTGCGGTTTCAAGGCGTTTCGCCGCTCCGCCGCGCAGACGATCTTCCGCCTGCAGACCATTGAGCGCTGGGGCTTCGATCCTGAGATTCTCTTTATTGCGCGGAAGCTGAAGTACGTCATTCGTGAGGTTCCGGTTACGTGGGGGCATGACGAACGCAGCCGCATCAGCTACCTGAAGGACGGGATGAAGATGCTGGAGGATATGGCGAAGATTCGCACCAACTCGGTTGCCGGACGCTACGATGCAGCGATTGCCGCGATGAAGGACACGAGCACGATGGTGACTCCGCAGGTGAAGCATGTGGCCGAGGTTGGCGTTGAGGTAAGACAATAAGCGTATCTTGCGGGCCTGAATGCTGCGCTGGGTTGCGTATTCAAACTGAAAAATATTACGGCGAGACTGCGGATGTGGTCTCGCCACGGGAAATGGGCCGCATGAAACAATACCTCTGGTAGCCATGCTGGCTGGAACAGGGGTATTTGCTTTTGCTGCGATCTGCGTTTATTGCACTTTCTCAAAACAGGAGTCTGCGGTCGTTCTCTGAACGCTCCGCTATGGGACGGAAGATGTCGGGCCGGTTCGTTGCGGGGATGACGGTGGAGGATGCGCTGGCGGCGTGCGTGCGCGTCAATCGTGAGGGGATCGCGGTGAGCCTGGATTCGCTGGGCGAGAGCGTGAAGACCGAGGCGGAGGCGCGGAGATCGGCCGCGATCTATCATCAACTGCTGGACGCGATCGAGGCCCGTGGACTGAATGCGAATGTGAGCGTGAAGCTTTCGCAGGTTGGGATGGACTTCGACCCGGCGCTGGCTGAACAGATCGTCGGCGAGATGGTTGAACATGCGGCGGCGGTGCGGTCTTTTGTGCGGATCGATATGGAAGGCTCTCCTTATACCGAAGCGACCCTTGCGATGACCGAGCGGCTGTCGGCGCGTTTTCCTGGCAGCGTTGGGACAGTGCTGCAGGCTTACCTCTTCCGGACCGAGAAGGATATGGAGCGGCTGCTGGGGCAGGGAATTCGCATTCGGCTGTGTAAGGGGGCTTACAAGGAAGGCCCGGAGATCGCGTTTCCGGCGAAGGTGGATGTGGACGCGAACTACGTGAAGCTGATGGAGCGTATGGTCTCGTTTACGAAGGATGGCAGGGGAGTGTTCTGCGGAATCGCGACGCATGATGAGGCGATTGTGGATGCCATGCGCGCCTTCGTGGCCGCGAACAAAATCGACAAGAGCAGATTTGAGTTTCAGATGCTGTACGGCATTCGGCGTGATCTGCAGCGGGCGCTTACGGCGGAGGGATTTGGCGTGCGCGTCTATGTTCCCTTCGGGCCGGAGTGGTATCCCTACTTTATGCGGCGGCTGGCCGAGCGGCCTGCGAATGTTCTGTTCCTGGCGAAGAATTTTTTCAAAAACTAGTTTGTAACGAATATGAGCACAATAACCAGGATGCGGGCGAACTCTCGGACGCGGTCTATCCTTGGCGTCGACGTCGCCGTCAGCTCGTATGAGGAGACCGTCGAGAGGAGCCTGGGGTGGGCCGCTGCGCAGGATTCGCGCGCGGTGATCTTTGCCAATGTGCATGTCGTCATGGAAGCCTACGACGACCCGGATTTTCTTGAACGTCTGAAGCGCGCCGATATGGTCAACCCCGATGGTATGCCGCTCGTCTGGGCACTGCGTGCGCTCGGTGAGAGTAGAGCCCAGCGGGTGTATGGGCCGGATGCGACGATTGTGATGCTGGCTGCAGCCGAAGACGCGGGAGTTCCTGTGGGCTTCTACGGCGCGAGCGACGAGGTGCTGGAGAAACTATTCCAAACGGTTCGCCAGCAATATCCGAAGCTGCGTATTGTTTTTCTGGAGAGCCCGGAGTTTCGGCCCCTTACCTTCGAGGAAGACGATGCCGCTGTTGCACGGCTGACCCTATCGGGTGCGCGCGTGCTCTTTGTCGGGCTTGGCTGCCCGAAGCAGGAGAACTGGATTATGGATCACCTCGGCAGGATTCCTGCCGTGATGTTCGGTGTGGGAGCGGCGTTCGACTTTATCGCAGGCACAAAGCCACAGGCTCCGCGCTGGATGATGCACTCAGGGCTGGAGTGGGTCTTCCGCTTCGCCAGTGAGCCACGCCGCCTGGCGAGACGCTACCTCAAACACAACCCTCGCTTCGTGGTCTTTTTTCTGCGGCAGCTCATGAGCGGACGTAGGGATTCTTAAAAACAAAAAGCTGCACACTGTTGATGTGTGCAGCCTCTGTTGCTAGTGATTCTTTCTCTGATCGTTCTTTCTCTGATCATTCTTTCTTTGATCTAGGGCTGAGTCTGGTCCCACATGTGGTCCAGCTGCTTCTTCTGATACTCCCTGAATGCGGTTCGACTTTTATCGTTTGCGCGGGACGCGGAATCAGAGGGCCAGAGCGAAAAGTCGCGATAGGCGATACGCTTCGGCTTGCCGTGCATGGACTCCAGACCAGCCTGTATCTCAAGGAGCACGCCGCGTGGGAGTTCCAGCGGATGCTCGTTTGGCTGGTAGATGGTTCCAACGGGATAGTCGAGATAGGGAGTGCGCGTCTCTTCGATATGGCAGCCGAGGAGATGTGCGACGATTTTGCCGTCGGTGAACTTCACCATGCGCTGGTTGCTCTTTGTATAGGCGTCGAGGTCCTGAATGTAAAGGCGGCCAGGGTAGACGCTGTCGCCGGTGAAGAAGATCGCGGTCTGCCTGTCGTAGAGTGCGACGCCGGCAGCCTCGTGACCGGGGATGGGGACG
>Ga0302314_10023094_pt1 | contig 10170 bp, 10 predicted proteins | sample III_Palsa_N2_3_FD_200533 | JGI IMG/M metagenome (GOLD analysis project Ga0302314, IMG submission 200533) | Peat permafrost microbial communities from Stordalen Mire near Abisko, Sweden - III_Palsa_N2_3 | ecosystem: Environmental > Terrestrial > Soil > Palsa > Peat permafrost | place: Sweden...
TGGCCGCCGATCTCGGCGCCGAACGCGGACGCGACGGCCTGGAACTGGCCTATTGCCGGCAGCGCTTCATCGTTGAATGCGTTGCCGCCGGTGTGGTCGCGGTCGATTGTCCCTATACCTGGAGCGACGGCGAAGGCGTCGAACGCGATGCGCGCTGGGCGCGGCGATTGGGATATGCCGCCAAAAGCCTGGTCGAACCGGCGCATGCCGCCATCATCAATGCGGTGCTGGCTCCGGGCGAGGGCGAAATTCGCCAGGCGCGAGATATCGTCGCGGCGTTCGAAGCGGCCCGCGCCGCCGGCGAGGCCCGCGTCGAGGTCAATGGTTCGCTGATCGAACTGCCGAGCTACGCCACCGCCCAACGCCTGCTCGCGCGCAGCGAGGCGATGCGGCAATTCGAGCGCCTCCGGTCTGGCGATCCATAACCAGCCGGTAGGCTAAATCCAGGCGTGAATATTCCGGAATGCGGAACGAAGGAGCGTTCATTTTCCTGCTTGACTGATACATATCCCGGTGGTTATACGTCAATCAATAGCCAACGGGTTATCGATCCCACATGCCGAATGCTCGCGATGTGCTGTTCAGAACGCTCGCCGACCCGACCAGGCGGGCGCTGTTCGAACGACTGTGCCGCGAAGGCGAGCAGACGGTCGGGGCCCTGACAGCCCAATCCGGGGTCTCGCAACCGGCCGTCTCGAAGCATCTCGGGGTCCTGAGGCAGGCCGGGCTGGTGCGCGATCGCCACGAGGGCCGCCAGACGCATTATAGCGCGCAGCTCGGCGCCCTGGCCCCGCTGATCGACTGGACCAGCCAGATGGCCGGGTTCTGGCAAAGCCGATTCGACCACCTCGAAGATCTGCTCAAAAGGATGGACCAATGAGCGAACCCGCGACCGAAACGCTCTCTATCATCGTCGAACGCGAGATACCCTATGCGCCGGAAAAGATCTGGCGCGCGCTTACGCTGCCACATTTGATCGAGGAGTGGCTCATGAACAACGACTTCCAGCCGGTCGTGGGCCACCATTTCAACCTTCGCGCCGACTGGGGCGCGGTCGACTGCCGGGTGCTGGCGGTCGAGCCGAACAAAACGCTGTCCTACACATGGGGTGCCATGGGCCTCGGGAGTGTCGTCACCTGGACGCTTACCCCGACCAGCACGGGCACCCATTTGCGCATGGAGCAGTCGGGCTTCCGGCCGGATCAGCAGCAGGCCTACCAGGGCGCCAAGTTCGGCTGGCGGAAATTCTTCGCAGGCCTGGAGCGCGTGGTCGGAGGCCTGTCGTGAGCCGTGCCGTTGCCTCGCGCTACCAGCCCGTGCTGGTCGCGCTGCACTGGCTGCTCGCGCTGATGATCGTTGGGCTCTTGTGCCTCGGCTTCTTCGTGCTTGCGGATATGCCGAACACCGATCCGAAGAAACTCGATATCCTGGTATGGCACATGGCGGGCGGCATGTTCGTGCTGGTATTGATGATCCTGCGCCTCATCATCCGGTTACGGAGCGCCCGTCCGGCAACGGCGACAACCGGTTCGCCGCTGCTGGACCGCCTGACTCCGATTGCGCATTACGGCTTCTATGTGATCGTATTTCTGATGATCGCCAGCGGATGGTTCACCGGCTGGCTCATCAGCGGCGTGTTCCAGCACAATGGCGAAACATTGCCCAGCTCCTTCGCCGTATTCCCGTCGTTCCGGGCTCATGCGGTTCTGGCAACGCTGCTGGCCCTTCTGATCGCGGGCCATATCGCGGCCGCGCTCTACCACCAGTTTGTTTTGAAAGACAGCCTTTTGCGCCGCATGTGGTTCGGCGAACGCACGATCGTTCCCGTCGACAAATAGACCGAAGTGGCCACCGACCGCTTCGCCTGATGTGAGAAAGATCCCGAGAAATATTCCGAGAAAGATCGTATGACTCCCTCGCAACGCATTGACCTGCTGATCGCAGAAATCACGGACTGGCGTGGCAAAACCTTCGCCAGCCTCCGCAACAACATCCTTGAGGCCGACCCGGAGATCATCGAGGAATGGAAGTGGATGGGAAGCCCGGTGTGGTCCCGCGATGGCATGATCGCGGTCGCCAACGCTCACAAAGACAAGGTGAAGCTGACCTTCGCCTACGGGGCGAAGCTCCCGGATCCCGACCAGCTCTTCAACGCCGGCCTCGAAGGTAACGCCAGGCGAGCGATCGATTTTTGCGAGGGCGACAAGGTCAATGCGCGCGCCCTGAAAAATCTGGTCCGTGCCGCCATCGCTTACAATCAGGTCAATTTGAAGAAAAACGCGCCGGCGGCGTCGCGGGCAAAAGTAGCCAAAGGCAAGAAGTCGTGAAGCGATAACCGAGCCCGGCGACGGCTTGCATGATGACGGCCTCGCTTCCTTCGTCGGAAGCGAGACCGTCAACCACGCTGTAAACAGCGCCTAATGGCCCATGCGTGCCGAAGCCGGATGTCCGGGTACCTTGAAGCGCTTGCCGGTATCGGTGACCTCGGTGCCGTTGACCTTCAGGATCGAGAAATCCTGGTCCATGTAGTTTCCGGCCAACAGGTATTTGCCGTCGGGCGTGAACACCACCGCCTCCGGCAAGCCGCCGACCTCGATATCCCCGATCTTGGTCACCTTCTTGCCGTCGATCTTGAGGATCGAGAGGCTGCCGTTCTTGTTGTAGAAAAATGCTTTCTTGTTGCCGTTGGAGCCGCGCAGAATCGCGGCAACCGCGACATCGCCCTTCGGTGACATCGCCAGCCCTTCGGGGCCGTCGCCGACCACCACCCGGTCGATGATCCGCGGCGGATTGGCTTCGAGATCGATCACGCTGGTGGTGTCGACATTGCCGTCCGACGCGCCGGAAGCGCCATTGTCGGAGGTCAGCGCGATCTTGCCGTTCGGCGTCACCACCACATTGTAGGGCCACTGGCCGGTCGGCAGATCGACCTTGTTATAGGTCACCTTGTCGCCGTTGATGTCGAGCACCGACACTTTATGGGCGGGAAATCTCACCGCCAGCGCGTGCTTGCCGTCCGGCGTGAACATCACATGCGCGACGCTGTCGGGGAATGGGATGGTATCGGTGATCTTGACGTCGGTGCCGTTGACCGAGAGCACGCTGACCGAATTGTCGCCGCGGTTGGCGACCAGCGCCATCTTGCCGGATGGGCTGAAATTCAGCCCCGACGGCTGCTTGCCGCCGGTGATCGTCGCCGCCAGTTTCGGCGGATTGGCCTTGAGATCGATCACGTAGATCTTGTTGTCCGGCACCTGTTTGAGCGTGTCGCCGTCTTTGACGACATCCACCGAATCCGCCACCAGCGCGACCGAACCTGAAGGGTCGATGTCGAGATTGACCGGTGGTCCGACCACCGAATTGGCCAGCGGCAGGGCGGCGACGACCTTGGGACTTTCGGGATCGGCGAGATCGACGATCAGGACCTGGTCCTTGCCCGGCAGGGACAAAATCGTCTTGCCATCATCGTCCCATGTCACCTTTTCGTCGATGCCGACGATCATGAACGGCGCGGCATGGGCGCGGTTGAAGCTGGCGCTACAGAACAGGATGGCCGCGCCCAGGGACAGTCCCAAGGAAAATACAGCGGTACGATTGGCAGGCATTATCACGTTCTCCCGGATAAGACCGGCCTCTGATGGGCCGGGTCACCGCGTCAGACTACGCGCGGAGCTTCAGCGTTGCTAGTGCGAAGCGCAGCGTCATGCGGCCCGGTCTCGGGCATCAGGGCTGTGAACAATCCCAGTGCCAATGCCGCCACCGCCGCCAGAAACAGGAACGCCGCATTGTACCCGGCCTCGACCACGATGAAGCCGGCGGTGGCGGCGCTCAGGGCGCCGCCGAGACCCGCCGCGGTGGCGATGGCGCCCTGGCTGACATTGAAATGCCCGGTGCCCCGGGTGAGGTCGGCGACCACAAGCGGAAACAGCGCGCCAAAAATGCCGGCGCCGACGCCGTCGAGCAATTGCACCGACACCAGCCAGTACGGATTGTCGGACAGCGGATAGAGCCCGCCGCGCAGCGCCAGCACTGCGAGCGCGACGGTGAAGATCGGCTTGCGCCCCCATCGGTCGGCCTTGCGCCCTACCAGCATGGCGACCGGCACCATGACCAGTTGCGCCGCGATGATGCACGCCGACATCAGCGAGGTGCCGAGATCCCGGTTCACCAGCGCGAGCTTCTGGCCGACCAGCGGCAGCATCGCCGCGTTTGAGAAGTGAAACAGGACGGTCGCGCCGGCGAAAACCAACAGCGGCCGGCAGGTCAGCAGCACCTGAAATCCGGACGGCTGGTCGCCATGGCCGGCACCGCGCTCGGTGGTATCGTCGAGCCCCCGGGCTATGTGATCGTCGATGGCATCGGCGGGAATCGACAGGGTTGCGATCATGCTTGCAACGGCCATCGCTGCCAGCAGCCAGAACACCACGATCGGGCCGCAGAAATACGCGGTCGCCCCCGCAATCGCCGCGGCCGAGGCATTGCCGGCGTGATTGAAGGCCTCGTTGCGGCCGATACGCCCCGCGAAGGCGCGGGGCCCGACGATGCCCAAAGTCACCGCCGCGACCGCGGGTGCGAAGATCGCGCCGGCGGCCGCCGCCAGCGCCTGCGTCGCCGCGACCAGTTCGAAGCGATGGAGCAACGGCAATGCGAGGCATGCCGATGTCACCACCATCGCGGCCGCGACCATCAGGGCGCGCTTGGCCGTGCTGCGGTCGATCAGCGCGCCCGCCGGGGTCTGGGCGATAATGCCGGCAAGGGCCGCCACCGACATCACCATGCCGATCCGGGCCTGGTCCCATTTCTGCTCGGTCAACAGATAGATGGCGAGATAGGGCCCGAGGCCATCCCGCACGTCGGCGAGAAAGAAATTCAGCGCGTCCAGCGCCCGCCCGACGCCTTTTCCGACCTGCCGCAAGGAGACCTCGCCATCGCGTTGCTGCATTTTCCAACGGCGGGACCGGCAACCGGTTCCAGCGGCGGGCGCGCTCGCGCCATCAGGGGATTCGGTCTATTTGTGGCAACCTTGTTCCGGGCGGATCGGACGGGTTGACCGCGGGCCCGCGTCCGGCCAATGGTCGCGACAAACGGGAGAGGTCGATGCAACGGCTCAAGGGCAAGACGGCGTTGGTGGTGGGGGCCGGCTCGATCGGACCGGGCTGGGGCAACGGCAAGGCGACCGCCGTCACCTTTGCGCGCGAGGGCGCGCAGGTGTTCTGCGTCGATCGTAACGCCGCGGCTGCGGAAGAAACGGTGAAGATCATTGCCGGCGAGGGCGGTCAGGCGGCTGCGTTCACCGCGGATGCGTCCCGCGCCGAGGACGTCGCGGCGATGGTGGCGGCCTGTCTCAAGGCCTATGGCCGCATCGACGTGCTCGACAACAATGTCGGCATCGCCGAGACCGGAAGCGTCGTCGAGGTGTCGGAAGCGGATTGGGACCGCGTGTTCGCGGTCAATCTCAAAAGCGCCTTCCTCGCCATGAAGCATGTCATTCCGGTGATGGCGCGGCAGGGCGGCGGCTCGATCATCAATATTTCGTCGATCGCCTCGATCCGTCATCTCGGCATCTCCTACGTCACCTATGCGACGACCAAGGCGGCGATGAACCAGATGACCCGCACCACGGCGGTCGAATTCGCCGCGAAGAAAATCCGGGTCAACGCTGTCCTGCCGGGCCTGATGAAAACGCCGATGGTCGAACACTCCGCCGGGCTGGCGGCGAGTTACGCCAGCGGCGACGTCGCGGCGATGTGGCGGGCGCGCGACGCGCAGGTGCCGATGGGGCACATGGGCGATGCCTGGGATGTCGCCCATGCGGCGCTGTTTCTGGCTTCCGACGAATCGAAATACGTCACCGGCATCGAACTGGTGGTCGATGGCGGGATCACGCTGAAAGTGAGTTAGGCTTGATGCGACGTCATTTCGCGACCCTGATGGCGGTGGCGGCGATCGCCGGTGTGCTGTCGGCTGGTCGCGCCTTCGCCGCGACCAGCGAGCCCGCCGACCAGCGGATCGACCCCGCGCCCTGCGTTGCCGCGGTGACCGCCAATGACGACGAGCAGATCGTTGCGATCTGTGGTCCGCTGATCGACAACGAGAAGACCGTGAAGGCCGATCGCATCAAGGCGCTGGTCGCCCGAGCTGAGGTCTACGACCACAAGGACATGATCGACCGCGCCATCGCCGACTACGATACGGTGTTGCGGCTCGATCCGCTGCTGGCCGATATCTTCAATGCCCGCGGTGAACTCTGGCGCCGCAAGGGTGTCCGGCCGCGTGCGCTCGCCGATTTCGCCGCCGCCATCAAGCTGAACCCGGATCAGGCCGCCGCGAAGGCCAATTACAAATCGCTGGCGCTGGAGGTGGAGCGGCTGGGCGCGCTGATCGCGGTCAATAACCGGCCGAGCTTCAATTGCGCCACCGCCACGCGCGCGGTCGACAAGGCGATTTGCGCCAGCCCCGAACTGGCCAATCTCGACCGCGAGATCAACGCGGTGAATACCAAAGTGGTGCGTCAGGCCGCCAGCGACAACCCGCGCGCCGGCCGTGCCATGCAGCGTGAACAGGATGACTTCCTCGCCGGTCGCAACGCCTCCTTCGGCCGGCCGGATTACGATCTGCAGAAGGCGATGCGGGAGCGGTTGGATCATCTGATGGCGGTGGTGCGGAATTAAAGCAATGCGCGTCTCGAACCATGAGGCCGCAGCGTTTTCGCCTTGAACTGTCGCCGCTTCCCGTGACAATGGCAGCCGAAGAGAATGACGTCGCCTGCGTCGTCATGGCCGGGCTTGTCCCGGCCATCCACGTCTTGCTTTGCTGAAGCAAGAAGACGTGGATGCCCGCGACAAGCGCGGGCATGACGAAAGATGAGGCGCCAGCCGGGAGCAACGCCATGAACATCAGGGATAACAGCCGGTACCACGAGGTCCACGCCCGCTCGCTCCGCGACCCCGAGGGATTCTGGGGCGAGGCGGCGGCCGAGATCGACTGGATCGAGCCCGCGAAGAAGATCTTCGATCCAGGTTTAGGCCTTTACGGCCGCTGGTTCGCGGGCGCGGTGGTCAATACCTGTTACAACGCGCTCGACCGTCATGTCGCTTCCGGCCGTGCCGATCAGCCGGCGCTGATCCATGATTCGCCGCTGACCGGCAGCGTCACCACCTTGACCTACGCGCAGATGCTGCGCGAGGTGCAGACCCTCGCCGCCGTCATGCAGGACTTCGGCGTCGTCAGGGGCGACCGCGTCATCCTTTATATGCCGATGGTGCCGGAGGCCGTGATTGCGATGCTGGCCTGCGCGCGGATCGGCGCGGTGCATTCGGTGGTGTTCGGCGGCTTCGCGGCCAAGGAACTGGCGACGCGGATCGAGGACGCCAAGCCGAAACTGATCTTCTCGGCCAGTTGCGGAATCGAGCCCGGCCGCATCGTGGCGTATAAACCGCTGCTCGACGAGGCGATCAAGCTCTCCAGCATCAAGCCGCAGGCCTGCATCGTCCTGCAGCGGCCGCAGCAATCCTGCGACCTGATCCAGGGGCGCGATCACGACTGGGCCGCGCTGCGGGGCGCCGCGCTCAGGGACGGCAAGGCGGCGGCATGCGTGCCGGTGCTGGCGACCGATCCGCTCTATATCCTCTACACCTCGGGCACCACCGGCAAGCCCAAGGGCGTGGTGCGCGACAATGGCGGGCATCTGGTGGCGCTGAAATGGTCGATGTTCAATCTCTACGGCGTCAAGCCGGGCGAGGTCTGGTGGTGCGGCTCCGACATCGGCTGGGTAGTCGGCCACAGCTACATCATTTACGCGCCGCTGTTTCACGGCGCGACCTCGATCATGTATGAGGGCAAGCCGGTCGGCACCCCCGACGCCGGCGCGTTCTGGCGGGTGATCGCGCAGCACAAGGCGGTGGCGCTGTTCACCGCGCCGACCGCGTTTCGCGCCATCCGCAAGGAAGATCCGGACGGCACATTCATTCGCCAATATGACCTGTCGAAATTCCGCACGCTGTTTCTCGCCGGCGAGCGCGCCGATCCGCCGACGGTGGCGTGGGCCGAGCAGCAATTGCAGGTGCCGGTGATCGATCACTGGTGGCAGACCGAAACCGGCTGGTGCATTGCCGGCAATCCGGTGGGGCTCGGCCTGTTGCCGGTCAAGCACGGCTCGCCGACGGTGCCGATGCCGGGCTATCAGGTCGACGTGGTCGACGAAGCCGCGCGGCCGCTGCCCGCCGATGTCATGGGCTCGATCGTCATCAAACTGCCGATGCCGCCGGCCTGCCTGCCGACGCTGTGGGAGCAGGACGAGCGCTGCAGGGAAGCCTACTTCAACGAATTCCCCGGTTACTACAAAACCTCCGACGCCGGCTACAAGGACGCCGACGGCTATGTCTATGTGATGGGCCGCACCGACGACATCATCAATGTCGCCGGCCACCGGCTCTCCACCGGCGGCATGGAAGAGATTCTGGCTGGACATCCCGATGTCGCCGAATGCGCGGTGCTCGGCATCAAGGATGCGATCAAGGGCGAGGTGCCCTGCGGCTTTCTGGTGCTCAAGGCCGGCGTCACCACAAGCCATGCCGAGATCGAGAAGGATATCGTGGCGCTGGTGCGCGACAAGCTCGGCCCGGTCGCGGCGTTCAAGCTCGCCATCACCGTGGGCCGGCTGCCGAAAACCCGTTCCGGAAAGATCCTGCGCGGCACCATCAAGAAGATTGCCGACGGCGACCCCTGGACCATGCCCGCCACCATCGAGGATCCCAGGGTGCTGGACGAAATCGGCGACGCGCTGAAGGGCAGGGTGTGAGACGCCCTCGTCATTCCGGGGCGATGCCAACGGGTCCGGCCTCTGGCCGGCCCGATGACATGCTCCGCATCGAACCTCAGATGTGCAATTGCACATCGGGGAATCTCGAGATTCCGGCTCTGGTCCTTCGGACCATCCCGGAATAACGAACCAACGTCATGCCCGGGCTTGACCCGGGCATCCATCTGACCTCAAGAAACGCCTTGTTTTCGATGGATTGCCGGGTCATTGAGCGCGAGGACGAATCGACATGGGCATGATCGACTGGAAGTTGAATGCAGCTTAGACCCGCGAAATTATGCACGGCGTTATTACTCCTCGCTTTGGCGCTGTCCGCCTGTGCGCGGCGCGGCGAGGTGCCGGTCACGCCGACCCTTGCCGAGGATGACGACACCTTCTGCCGCGCCAACAATGTCGCCGCCGGCTCGCCCGAATATGTCGCCTGCCGCAAAGACCGCGACATCCAGCGCGCCAACGCCGCCGCGCGCGCCGACAAGCAGCAGCGCAATCTCGGCGAATACATGCTGAACAATCCGGTCAAGCCGTAGCGGTCGCGGCAGGAGTGTAAAACGCTATTACCTAGCTAGGTGCCGGGACGTTGTCCGAATGGAAGACAGTATCGCCACGGCTTCCGGAAACGGGCCTAACTGTCGCTCCGGACTTACCTGTTTATCGTCCCATTAATTGTGACCGTGCCCGTGTTGCCGTTTATAGGAGGACTCATCGGACCGGTCGAAGATTGGTCGACTTTAGGAGAGGATGACGAGGTTGGCGTTGGCGTGTAGACAAAGGCCAAGGCGAAAAGTGCTAACGCGCCGCCTGCACGTATCGCCAGACCCTTCCCCTGCCAGGTAATCCTCAGGAAGCCTGGAACCGTTGCCCCTAAGATAGCTGTACTCAAGCTGAGTATCAGGCGCAGTGCGAAACCCAGTATCGGGTCGCTAATCGGCGTATTCCGAATTAGTAAGAAGGCCACAACGCTTAACACGAGCAAGGCCGACAATATCGCTGCCACTCGTTCGAGCGTAAAGCTTTGGTGGTTATTCACGAATGAACCCTTGCGTTAAACCTGCCGGTAAAGATTAATACCGCGCAGGAAGAATTTCAATCCTTGCGTGTACGGGAAAAGTACCATGCGGAAGGTCATTCTGGTAGTCGGGCTCTCAATCACTGCAGCGTTGCCGGCTTTCGCGCAAACCAGTTCCACATTTAAAGGGATACAACAGAATTCGACAGCATCGTGTAGTCCACCGATACTGGGCAACAACGGGACAGTATCGATAACATGTTATGGGGTCGGTTCCGAGGCTCAGGCTTATCTAGAAGGAAAGCTTTCCGAACTGCTCAAGCAGGTTCAACAAATTCGGGAC
>Ga0302314_10023095_pt1 | contig 10170 bp, 9 predicted proteins | sample III_Palsa_N2_3_FD_200533 | JGI IMG/M metagenome (GOLD analysis project Ga0302314, IMG submission 200533) | Peat permafrost microbial communities from Stordalen Mire near Abisko, Sweden - III_Palsa_N2_3 | ecosystem: Environmental > Terrestrial > Soil > Palsa > Peat permafrost | place: Sweden...
GGATGCCGCCGGGCGCTCCATCGATGAGTTCCAGGAGGTCACCCTTGCGGCCCATGGATCGAGCCTACGGCGACGCCGAGCCGGGAGCCCGTGACCATCGCCGAGAGGTGACCATCGACCTATCGGCGCCCCATCGATCCGAACGGTCTTCCCATCGAACGGCAGCCAGTCAGTTCAGCCGCTCGGCCAGCTCCCTGCCGTTGTCACTCATGACGATGCGGATCTCGGCGTCGGTGAACCCCTGGCTCACCAGGTCATCGGCGAAGGTCCGGGGCTCGGCGAGGCCTTCCGCGTGAGGCCAGTCCGAGCCGAACAGTAGGCGCTCCACGCCCACCACCTCCTTGACGGCGGCGAGGTCGTCCTCGTAGTAGGGGGCCACCCACACGTGCTCTCGGAATGCCTCCACCGGGTCCGCTCCGAAGCCCATGGGCATCTGTCCGTAGACCTTCTTCAACTTCTTCACCAGGGGCAGGACCCATTCGGACCCCGCCTCGATGCTGGCCACCCGCACGTTCGGGAACCGGTCGAAGACGCCCTGGCAGACCAGTGCGGCCATCGTCTCGTACGGCGGACGGTCGGCGCTCAGCACCACTCGCAGCGGCGTGTGGCTGAACGCCCGGAACTCCCCGTGTGGCTCCCAGTCCTCCACGTAGCGCCCGTAGCCGGCGTCACCCGAGTGGACGCCGACTGTCACGCCGGCCTCGTTGACTCGGGCCCAGAACGGGTCGAACCGACGGTCGCCGGGTGATGCCAGCCCTGTCGGGGTGTGGGCCGGGCCGCCCTTGATGCACACGATGCGTGCGTCCCGGGCCAGCACCTCCTCGAGTTCGGCCACCGCCGCGTCGATATCGACCAATGGGATCATCGGGGCGGCAAAGATGCGATCCCGGTAGCTGTAACCCCAGTCCTCGTCGAGCCAACGGTTGAAGGCGTGGAAGGCGGCCACTGCCGCCTCGGGATCCTCGGCCAGCGCCTCCTCCATCCCGACCCCGAGGGTGGGGAAGAGGAAGCATCCGTCAATGCCCTGTTCGTCCATGACCGCCAGCCGGGCGTCGCGATCGCGGTACTCGGGACGGATCGGCTCGAGGTCACCGAACAGAGCGGCCATGTCCTTCGAGTCCGGATTCCGACCGCGGAAGTACTCGTCGAGGCTGCCCGGCTTGGCCACCGGGTCGAACGTCGGGTTGGGGATGAACCGGTTGACCCGGCCCGCCACCAGTAGTCGCTGACGCCCGTTGATCTCGGCCCACTGCATGGCCCGCCGCCCCATCTTCGGGTCGAGGTGGCGGGTGAACGCATCAGTAGCCTCGTAGTAGTGGTTGTCGGCGTCGAACGTCGTGAAGTCGATGGTCATGGTGCCTCCATTGTGATTGTCACCGGCTCATGATTCGTCGAGACCGAGAACGCGGAGCGCATTGGTACGGAGGAACTTCGGCCACACGTGATCTTTGAAGCCGACGTCGCGCATCTCGGTCATGATGCGCTCGAGGGAGAGGCCCATCGGGAAGTATCCGGCGTAGATGATCTTGTCCGCGCCCCGGGTGTTGGCGAAGTGGACCACGTCCTTCGGGTAGTACTTGGGTGCAAAGGCGCTCGTCGAGTAGTGCAACCCCGGCCACTTGAGCATCAGCTTGATGGCGAGCTCGGTCCACGGCTCGCACCCGTGCCGGGTCACGAACACCAGATCGGGAAAGTCGTACATGACCTCGTCGATCAGTGCCACGTCCTGCGGGGCGAACTTCAGACGGGGACCGGGGACCCCGGCACAGCAGAACAGCGGGATCCCCAGCTCCACGCACTTGGCGTAGACCGGGTACATCTTCTTGTCGTTGATGGCAACCTGCGGGTACGTGCCCGACGGAAAGACCCCGACGGCCCGGATGCCCCAGGTCTCGTAGGCCCGGACCATGGCCCGGATGCCGTCCATCCCTTGGTTCGGATCGACCGACAGCGAAGGGATGAACCGGTCGGGGTAGCGCTTCAGTGCCTCCTCGCCTCTCCCGGTCGGGTCGTCGACGCCGATGAGCCCCTTCTCGACGCCCCAGAGGTCCATCTCCCCGAGCGTGACGGCGATCGGGTCGACCCGGCCCCGGAGCTCCTTCTCCGGCACGTCCTTGAACATGTACTCGGCCGGGAATTCGAACTCCTCCTTGGACTGGGTGTCCTTGGTCTGACGGGTGATGAAGGCATAGACCGCCTTCATGTCGTCATGGGGGAACCCGATCATGGTGTCCACGATCCCCACGTCGTTCGGCATTCCCACGGTGTCGTCCCCCTGCTCGTCTGTGGGCGACATGGTAGAGCACGCCATAGGCCTGACCCATCAGGTTGGGTATCCGAACCGATGCCGGACCCATCGGAACCGACCACCCCTGCCGGTCCGTCCGCCGACGGCCCCTGCTGGCCCGCCCACCGACCACCGCTGATCGGCCCTTGGTGGTCAAGGGGTCCTCCATGGCGCTTCTGCAGCGTCGGACCACGACCGGGGCCGCCCATCCCCTCGTATCGACTACAGTGGGGTCACTAATCCAGATCGGGACGAGAGACCTAGCTCGCCGACTCCCGAGCCAACCGGCCCCTACGGGCATCGGTGGTCCTGCTAGAGCGATTGGAGCGCACCATGAGCACCTCCGTTGAGTTTGCCGTCCCGACCGAGCCCGCCCGGGCCGTCCCCCCGGACCTGTCGTCGGCCCGGGCCCTGCACCGACGCCTGAACGCGGCGCTCGAGGATCTCGGCCTGTCCGGGGCCCTCCCGCCGAGGTGGGCCACACCGGCCCGGAGCGGGTTCTTCTTCGCACCCCACAACCTGAATCAGGCGGCCAACCTGGTCGAGGCGCTCGAGCGAATCGACAGGGCCCTGTCCGAGGCCGGAATCGACGTGCGTTCGATCGCGCTCGATCCGTCGGACGGCGAGGGTCCGGTTACCAATTGATCGGCGAGGGCGCCTCGGGGGCCCGCACCGCAATGGCATCCCGCCCGGACCGCTTGACCTGGTAGAGCGCCATGTCCGCCTCGTCGAACAGATGCTCCGCAGTGGGAAGCGTCCGGTCGAGGCTGCTCACACCGATGCTGAGCGTGATCGGCACCTCGCAACTTCCGGCCAGGTCGCGGAAGATCCTCTCGGCCACGATCACCGCGCCCTTGATGTCGGTCTCTACCAGAAGCAGGGCGAACTCGTCGCCGCCCAACCGGCTGGCGACGTCGAAGGTGCGCACATTGTTCATGAGGATCTCTCCGATGGAGGCCAGGACCCTGTCGCCGACCACGTGACCGAAGTTGTCGTTGACGGCCTTGAACTGGTCGACGTCGATCATCAACAGGCTGAGTTGACTCCCACTGCGCAGCGCCCGCTCGATCTCCACCTCGGTCCGCTGGCGGATCACCCGGCGCACGGCGCACCCGGTCAGTTCGTCGGTTGATGCCAGGTCGGCGAGCGTCGCCAACAGGAGCGCCTCGTGGCGCTCGATGTGGTTCCGGTTCACGGCGGCGGTGACAGAGAGCACGGCGGCACCGGCAACCGCTCCGAAGAGCATGAACGTCCGGCCTTCGGCCGCCGCCAGTCCGCCGTCGACGGCCGCCACCAGCGACAGGGTCACCAGCGCCGATATGCCGCACACCGCCGCCGACCGGGCGGTGAACATGAGCGTGCCGTAGACGAGTGGGAGGAAGAGGAGAAGCAGGATGGGGCTGGTGATCCCGCCGTCGAGCATGGCCACCAGTCCGACGGCGAAGGTGGAGGTGATGGTCCACCACACCGAGTAGCTCGAGCGCCACGGGCGGCTGGCGATGAGAGGGGCGAACGCCATGCCGATCACGGCGGAGACCAACCACAGAGCGGTGATCGCCCATAGGAGGGCGCGATGGGGCCCGTGGGGGGTCAGTCCCAGGTAGAGCATCACCACCAGGGTCTCCAGCAAGAAGACGCCGAAACCCAGGAGGAGGTGGGCAAGCCAGAATCGGCGGCGCGCGTCCAGTTCCCTACTGGCGCCGATCGAGTCGGCAATCAGGTCGTGTGTCGGGTCCATGGGCGCCATTGCCCTCCGGGTGCCATTGTCTTACTCGTTGATCGACACGACCGGGGCGAACCTTTACGCCCTTCGACACGGTCCATCCACCGCCTGCGAGGTGCGGTCCACGCAGGCGTGGACGACGACTACAGGTCGCTGGTCCGCATTCCGATAGGGAGGGATGGGGATCGGTCTCGACGAGCCCGCCTCGTGGCGCGGCTGGGAACATGACCACGGGTCGGCGAAGCGCATAGTCACCGCATCGCGGCTGCGATCCCCGGGTGAGTCACCGAGCGGGTTGTTCCCGAAGACACGGTCGTGGCTGGCACTGGAGAGTCCGCTCGAACTCCTCAGCCCGCTATCGGTCCTCCGGGTCAACTTCGTCTTCGGCGCCGTCGCCTTCACGGTGGCCGGATGCCTCGGGTCCACCACCCGGGCCGACGTGATGGTCTCACTGCTCGTCGGAGTGTGTACCTTCGCCATCTGGGTCCTGCTGCTGGCCAAGGATTCCATCGCGCCCAATCCCTGCCGGCTCCTCAGCTTCTACTGGACGTGTGCGGTAGGTGTGCTCATGATCGTGGGCGGGTCGGGTCGGGCCGCCGCCGTGATCGGATTCCTCCTCGTGCCGAGCGCAGTGTTCGTGAGCATGTTCTTCGGGCTGCGGATCGTGCTGTGGCAGCTTGCCGGGTCGGCACTGGTCCTGTGCCTGGCGTTCTCCGCCGGACGCGGTCTGGCCATCGGAATGCTCCTCACCTTCGTCGGGGTCACGGCGATGTCGACGGCCCCGTTCGCCGTCCTGATGGTCTCCCGGGCGTCACGCCGCAGCGGACTGGTGGATCCGGAAACGGGCCTGCCCAACGCCGTCGGTCTCGCCTCGGCGACCGGGGACCTTCCCGGTCGGTACGTCCATGTGGCGGTGGTGTCACTCAGCGGGATCGGCGAGTGCCGAGAGGCGCTGGGCTACTCGGCCGCCGCCGAGCTGCTCCGCCGGGCGGTGGAATATCTGGGACAGATCGTCCCCACCGGTGCCCGGCTCGGACGGGTCGAAGGGGACGCCGTGGTCGTGGTCGTCGACCGTGACCTGGAAGTGCCGATCGAGTCCAGCACCGTGCCCGTCGGCGCCGAGCTGGCCCGGACCCTGGTGGCGGCGATCAGCGCCGGCCGCTATCTGGTGGGGGACATCGAGGTGACGATGCGGGCCCACGTGGGTCTGGCCGAGTCGCCGAAGGACGGTGACCGACTGGCGGACCTCATCCGGCGAGCCACCTTGAGTGCTCGTCAAGCGGTCCGGCTGGGCGTTCCGACCTGCGCCTGGGACGGGGACCGGGATGCCATGACCGTCGAGGACCTGAGCCTGTTGGCGTCTCTGCGTGGCGCACTCAACGACGGCGGACTATCTCTGCACTACCAACCCCAGTTCGCCGGCGATCCCCGGACGATGGTGTCGGCCGAGGCGCTGCTCCGTTGGGACCACCCGGTACTGGGGTCGGTCCCCCCCGGCCGCTTCATCGCTCTGGCCGAGCGGACGGGGCTCATCGACCGGGTGACCCGATGGGTGATCGTCGAAGCGCTGGACGCCCAGGTGCGATGGCGCCGTCAGGGCATCCGACTTCCCGTGTCAGTCAACGTGTCGGCCAAGAACCTCGCCGATCCCGGCCTACCCGGTTGGGTGATCGAGGAGCTGGACGTTCGCCTGCTGCCGGCCTCGTGCCTGACCGTGGAGGTGACCGAGTCGGCGGTCACCGACCCCGATCAGGCACGCGCCGTGCTCGGCCCGCTGCGCGACCACGGAGTGCGGATCTCGATCGACGACTTCGGCACCGGGTACACCTCGCTTTCGGCGCTTCCCGAGCTGCCGCTGGACGAACTCAAGATCGACCAGGGGTTCGTCCTCCGCTCGTTGACCTCGGCGGCCGATGACGCCATCGTGGCCACGATGTGCGACCTCGGGCACCGCCTCGGGCTCACCGTGGTTGCCGAAGGGATCGAAGACGCTGCCACCGAGTTGAAGCTGGTCGCCCATGGTGTCGATCTGTTCCAGGGATACCACCTGGCCCGACCGATGCCTGAGAAAGCGTTACTCGATCTGGTCGGGTCGGGAGCGGCAACTGCGGCGGGACGTGCATGACCCGGTAGATGGGCGGCACAGCGCCTGGTAGGTGCCGCCAGCCCGGAGCAGGGTGGCGGGACCTTGCTCGACGGGCGGGCAGCACCATCAACGGTAGCAGACTGTAAACACCTATTTACCGGTTCGGCACTGGAAAATGGGATCCGGCGTTGATCGTCGGTCGAGGTAGTCGGTCGGCGACTCATACGCACGCTTGCACTCATCCCGCATGAAACTCTTGGCGAGCTGACTGGAGACGCCGAGCAGATCACCGAATTCGGCGGTCGGCAGGCCCACGCCGAGCAGTGCCGCCCTGATCGACAGCCGCACGTCCCGACGTTCCGCCTCGTAGCGCTCCATCCGAAAGGTGAGATCCAGGCTGATCCCGGCTGACCTGGACTGGCGCATCTCGGCGGCCATGGTGATCCGCGGCGCGGCGCTGAGATGTCATCGTCGCCGGTCCCGATCTGCCGCTCGAGATCCTCGATCAGGTCGTTGACGGCCACTCGCAATCGGAGCACGTCGACGATGACCCGCCCGATCCCTTCCGGCATCAGACGGGTCTACACCCGATTGGGGCGGACTAGCCCCACTGGCCGACCCATCGACGCGACTTGCACAGGCCCGGAAACCGGCTGACCGTGCCTACTGGTCGACCCTGGGAGCCTGCCCGCGGTTTATCCCCCGAATTTTAGGGTCTTTAGTCCCGCACAGGTGAGGGCGCACGATGTCGATGCTGAAGCGGTGGCACAGGTGCGCAGCACAGCGGGCATGGATAATCACTTCCGGATGGCCGTCGTGGCGGCTGGTTCCTTCGTCGTCGTCTACGTGGTGTGGCTGGCAACTGGCCTGGGTGGGCACTGGACGACGTTGGTGGTCGATAACCTCGGTCAGTGGGTGGCACCGTGGATCGCCACGGTACTCTGCGCATGTGCGGCTCGTGCCCCGACACCTGCCCGGACGAGCTGGACGCTCCTGGCCGTCTCGAGCTTCCTGTGGGGGCTGGGCCAGGGCATGTGGTGCTATCTGGCCCTCGTCCGGGGCACCGCGGTCCCGTTCCCGTCACTGGCCGACGTGGGCTTTCTTTCGGCTATCCCGTTCGCCTGTGGTGCCCTACTGGCTTACCCCGGTGGGCTCCGGCGTGCCACCGACCGGGTGCACGGTGTGCTCGACGGGTGCATCATCGCCATGTCGCTCCTGTTCGCCAGTTGGGCCACTGTCCTCGGGCCGCTGTACCGGAACCACGGGTATGGACCCCTCGCCCAGGTGATCTCCCTCGCTTATCCGATGAGCGACGTCATCCTGGTGTCACTGGTGGTCATCCTGCTGTCCCGTTCCGGCGTCCGGGGCCGGGGGAGCCTGGGGATGGTCATGGTCGGGATCGTGGCACTCGCCGTGTCCGACACGGCCTTCGCCTATCTGACGGAAGTCCACCAGTACTCGGGTGGCAATGTCCTCGACGCCGGATGGGTGACGGGCTATCTGTTGATAGGGCTGGGCGCGTGGTGGTCGTTGGGGTATCCAGCGGTGGTGCCCGAGGTGGTAGAGGCGTCGACCGTCTCGCGGGTCGCCCCTTACCTACCGGTGCTCGTGGTGTTGGCCGCCACGTCGGTCCAACTGCTCCGTAACCGTGTCATCGGGACCGTGTCCTGGTACCTCGCCCTCGCCCTGGCCCTGCTCGTGCTGGGCCGGGAGGGGCTGCGACTCGGCGATCGGGCTCGGCCCGTTGTTCACCGCCGAACCACGCCGCACGGCACTACCGGTGACGACCCTGTGTCGCATGTGGGGAGCGAGGAGCTGCTGGCCGGTGACTCACGTTGACGACTTCCTACCGGGCGACCGCCATAACACGGTCGGGCCGGAGCTTCGTCCGTGCGGTGACGCTGGCCACCACCGCGTTCGCGCTGCTCGACCTCGTGCTCCTCGTGTCGTCACACCACTGACCGCGCCATGAGGTCCGGCGGCCTGATCGTCAGCGCACCAACGCGAAGAACGCCCGGACCTCGGCCACGAACAGGTCGGGCACCTCGAATGCGGCGAAGTGCCCACCCCGGTCGAGCTCGTTCCAGTACCGGATGTCGGTGAATCGGGTTTCGGCCCAGCGACGGGAGATGCGCATGATCTCCTTCGGGAAGATCGAGCACCCGGTAGGGGCGGCCACCGGATCGAATCCGGGCCGGGTGAAACTCTCCCAGTACATCCGGGCCGATGACGCGGCGGCCCCGGGCAGCCAGTACAGCATCACGTTGTCCAGGAGTTCGTCCCGGGTGAGGACGTTCTCGGGATGCCCGTCACAATCCGTCCAGGCCCAGAATTTCTCGACGATCCACGCCGCCTGGCCGGCCGGTGAGTCGACCAGGCCGTAGCCGACCGTCTGGGGTCGGGTGGACTGCTCCTTGGAGTACCCGGTTCCCCAACGTCGGTGTTCGGCGAACGACGAGAGAGCGGCCTGTTCGGCGGAAGTGAGATCACCCAGGTCGATCGATCCCAAGCCGACCACCGGCATGTTGAGATGGATCCCGGCGACATGGTCCGGGTCCTGTCGACCGAGGGAGGCCGTCACCACTGCGCCCCAGTCGCCGCCCTGGGCCCCGTAGCGGTCGTAGCCGAGGCGGGCCATGAGCTGGGCCCATGCCGCCGCCGTCCGATCCACGGTCCACCCGCTGCGGGTCGGCTTGCCGCTGAATCCATATCCCGGAAGTGAAGGACAGATCACGTCGAAGGCGTCGCCGGCATCGCCGGCATCGCCCCCGTGCGCCACCGGATCGGTCAGCGGTCCGATGACCTTCAGGAATTCGACGATCGACCCGGGCCACCCGTGGGTGAGGATGACGGGTAGTGCACCGGGGTGGGGCGACCGCACATGCAGAAAGTGGATGTCGAGCCCGTCGATCTCGGTGACGGACGGGGAGAGTGCGTTCAGCCGGCTCTCGGTGGCCCGCCAGTCGTACTGGTTGGCCCAGTAGTCGCATAGCTCGCGGGTGTAGGCCAGCGGAATTCCCTGCGACCAGTCGTCCACCGTCTCGGCCTCGGGCCAACGGGTGCGGGCCAAGCGGTCCGCCAGATCGGTGAGGTCGGCCTCGGGGATCTCGATCCGGGAGGGTCGTACGTCGTCGCTCATCGGATCACTGTAGGACCGGGAGTCGACGGGCGTCCGGAGCGGTCGGAGCGGTCGGCGCGGTCGGCGCAGGTGAGGGGCCGCCGTCGGTTGACGGTCGCCCCGGGCGACCGTCTCTGACCGTACGCTGGCCTTCGGGGGCAACACCAGGGGGTGCGCCGTGCAGTTCACCGTTACCGAGACCATCGCCGCCGACCGCGACTCGGTGCTCCGTGCCCTGGCCGACCCGGACTACTACGCCCATCTGGGTGAGGCGGTGTCGGCCGTCCGCGCTCCCCACCTGCTGTCCGTCGCCCGGGACGGCGGCACCATCACCACGTCGGTCCGCTACGCCTTCGACGGCACCATCTCGGGGCCGGCGGCCCTGGTCGTGGATGCCGACAAGCTGACCTGGGTGATCGAGACCACCTATGACACCACCGCCCACCGCGGGACGGTCGTGGTGGTGCCGGACCACTACGAGGGGATGCTGCGCTGCTCGGGCACGCTCGTGCTCGCCGAAAGTGGCCCTGGAGAGACGCTCGAAACAGTGTCCGGTCAACTCGTGGTCCGGGTGCCGCTCGTATCGTCCGCCGCCGAGAAGGCCATCCTCGGCGGATTCACCCGCCATCTCGAACTCGAGGCGACGGCGCTGGCCGAGTACTGCGCGGGGCACGGGTAGGAGACGCACGCAGCGGCGACTCCGTTACTGACCTAGCGCGTTCTCCTGACACAGTTCCGGCTCAAGAATCTCCGCCTTGTGCCGATTCACTGAGTGTCGGCTGTCGGAGAGGAGAACTGACCCGTGAGTGATTCCGAAGCGTTCCGGACGTGTCCCTACTGCGGCACCGAAGATGTGCCCAAACTGGTCGTCTATCCCCGGCTGGTAGCGGGCTCCGCCACCAGTTGGCAGTGCCGCGCCTGTGATCGCTACTGGTCGGACGCCCAGCTGTACCTGC
>Ga0302314_10023099_pt1 | contig 10168 bp, 8 predicted proteins | sample III_Palsa_N2_3_FD_200533 | JGI IMG/M metagenome (GOLD analysis project Ga0302314, IMG submission 200533) | Peat permafrost microbial communities from Stordalen Mire near Abisko, Sweden - III_Palsa_N2_3 | ecosystem: Environmental > Terrestrial > Soil > Palsa > Peat permafrost | place: Sweden...
ATCGGCGCTCACAAACTTCAGATCGAACGTGCGGTCCATCACCATGTGATGCCCCGGCGGCTCCATCTCAATATGAACACTCCCGTGCCCCGACTCCTCCCCGGCAAACGTCGCCTCGATGTGCCCGGTCCCGTGCATGTTCGGACACTCCAGGTCGAACGAATACTTCCGGTTGGCCCACGTCTCATTCACCCGCTTGCAGCCCCTCTGCGAGTCGCTCCCAAACGCCCCCGTCCAGCTCTGCGGCGTATAGCAGCTGCGCGACTTACCCGTGGTTACACCGGGCGTGGTTGGCACCGGCTTGCCATCCATCGTCACCGTTCCGGTAAACGTCGCCTCCCATAGCCCCATCTTGATGGGCGGCGTACTGGGCATCTGCATCATGGCAGCACCCATCAGGATCGTTCCTACGGTAAAGATCGTCTTCATGGCGATATCTCCTCGATATTGGCGGTTACAACACAATATCGCTTTAGCTCTGCATTCGGAGCAAATTGCAGTCGAAAATCTATCTCTGCGATCACCAGCGCGAGGCTCGCTAAATGTGGCAAATGATACGATGAGGCCCATGGTGCGGCGTATAGGGCGCAAACACAGGCTCAACCTGATCTTCCTGTGCCTCACTGCCATCGTCCTGCTGGCGGCCTCCACAGCCCACGCCCAGTCTGACGACTCCACCACCCCAACCACCTCCCCCACCGACTCCAACGCCTCCAACGCCGGCCCGCTCCAGCCCAACCCCGACGTCGCCCGCGTCCACCGCATCGACAACGACACCATCCTCCGCATGGCCAAGGCCGGCCTCGACGACAACATCCTCATCCAGACCATTCAGCTCCAGCCCGGCCACTACGACACCGGGCCTGACGACCTCATCGCCCTCAAGACCGCCGGCATCTCGCAGCGCGTCATCGCCGCCATGCAGGCCCACGGCACCGGGCTCGAGGTCCGCGGCAACGCCAAGCCCGTCGAGCCGTCCCCGCTCGCCATCGGCATCGACGAGATCGGCGTCTACTACAAGACCAAAGATGGCGAATGGCTTCCACTCAAAAACGAGCGCGTCTTCTTCAAATCCGGCGGCGAAGTCAAAAACATCCTCACCCACGGCATTGTCAACAAGGACATGAACGGCCACATCGACGGCCCAAAATCCCCTCTCATTCTCCCCACCGGCGTCGAAATCCTCATTTACGCCCCCGCCGGCACCGAAGGTCCCGAGTACGACTTCCTACGCTTCCGCGAGCACTCCGACAGCCGCGAGTTCCGCGTCCTCACCGGAGGCGTCTTCCACTCCGAGTCCGGCGCCGACCGCGACGAAATTGAATTCAACCCAAAAAAAATCGCCGCCCAGATGTACACCTTCACCGTTCCGATAGATATTCAAAAAGGCGAGTACGGCGTACTGCCTCCGGGCTCAGCCGGTATGCAGGGCACCGGCAAGATCTTCACCTTCTCCATCGTCGAGTAGCATCGGCGAGTAATATCGGCAAACGCCCGCCGAATAACTTATGCGCAAACGCACCCTCATCCCGCTCCTCATCGTCCTCGCCGTCGTAGCCGCCCTCGGAGTTGCGCTCTTCCTCCGCGCCAAATCCCCACCCGAAGCCGCGCGCCTGCTCCCCGAATCCGACGCCATCGTTTACATCCACCTCAAGACCCTGCGCGCCGCCACCCACTTCGACGCCTCCCCCATCCAGCGCAGTCCCGACTTCCAGCAGTTTATCGACGCCACCGGCATCGTTCCCGAACGCGACCTCGACGAAGCCGCCTTCGCCCTGCACCGCATGGCCGATCCCCACGGCCCCAACGGCCCCGTCGCCTACTCCGAGGTCTTCATCGGCCGCTTCGATGGGGCCCGCCTCGCCCAATACCTCTCCACCATCGCAACCTCCCGCGAGACCTACGCCGGCCGCATCATCTACTCCATCCCCGTAGGCGCTCCAGCCGGCCGCACCCTGCGCATCGCCCAGCTTGGCTATGACACCCTCGGCGCCTCCAACATGCCCACCCCCGAGCAGATCCACTCCATGCTCGACCGCTCGCGCACCTCCGCTCTCTGGACCCCCGGCTCCTCGCTGCTGGCCGCCCGCTATGCCGAGGTCCCCCTGCTCTCCCAGGCCTGGGGCATCGGCCACATCGGCCTGCCCTTCGCCCAAAACAGCAAAACGCCCGGCCAGCTCTCGGTCCTCGGCCTTGAAATTCCTCTCGATGAAGACACCGACCTCGTCGCCAGCCTGCGCTACAGCGGCTCTGTCCACCTGCGCATCGAGGAGATGGCGCCCGACGAGACCGCCGCCCAGCACACCGTCGAAGCCCTCACCACGCTGCTCAACATCGTCCGCGGCATCGGCAGCGCCCAACCGCCGCACAATGCCGCCGACTCCGCCCTGCGTGCCATCCTCGCCTCGATCACGCTCGAACAGCACAAGGACCGCGCCCTCCTTGAAGCCGCCGCAACCCTCGACCAAATGAAGGCCCTGGCGTCCACCCGAGCGGAAAAGCTCCCCGCATCGGGCTCAACTGGCCCATAAGTCTCGAGAAAATGCCGGGACTGCCCCGATAAGCCGCAGCTACCCCTTCGCGCAGCCCTGATAGAATACCGGCAGCATCTATGCTTGATCCGTCAGCCGTCCCGCCCACCATGCAGCCGGTCGAGCCGGCACAGCAGTTTCGCGAATCAGCGCCTACTCTATACATCCTCTTTTTTACGTTCGCGCCTGTCGCGCTGCTCGCGCTTAGTTTTTTCATCGCCTCCAAACCGTGGTTCCTCCTCCACGACAACTATCCCATGCTCCGAAACAGCCTTGGCTACAGCCTGCGGGCTCCGGCCTGCGAAATTGTCATCTATGGGGATTCGACCGCGCTGGCCGGCTACGATCCAGCGATCATTCAGCAGAAGACCGGCCTTTCGACCTGCAATATCTCCGAAGTGCTTCCGATCCAGTACTTTGTGGGCAGCGACTATCCTCTCGATCTCTACCTTGCTCGAAACCCGCGACCGAAGTTTCTCCTGATCGGGTGGGAAGCCTCTTCTTTTCATCCGGTGCCTGACTCTTTCGGCAATGCGCAAGGACCGCCGGAAGGAGTTATGTACGCTCTTAATTACGGTCACTATCCCCACCTTTGGAGGAACTTCCTGAAGACTCCGAAGAGCGTCGTCAAGTTTGGAATCTGGGTCGAATACAGCCTTATCCAAAGCGCAATGAACTCCGCCCATGGGATTAAGGAGATTGATCCGTTCGCGACGCACGGCTCGCGAGATCAGCTTCGAGGATTGCTTCAGTACCCCTCACCACCACAAACCCAATGCACACGGAAATTTTTCCGTGATCCTTTGACGATGCCGTTGCCGCAGACTGCTGCTGCGATTTCAGCCTTCCGGGAGCGCTACTCCGCCGGCGGCACACGCGTCCTCATCGACGTGACGCCCATCGCCGATTGCTCCACGGACAAAGCGGAACTCCTCCACAGCACCCAGGGGTTATCCGACAACCAGCTTGAATTTCTACCCATCGGACTCTTTAACGCAAGTGACGTTCACCTCGGGCCAGCAGGTTCCCCACTGGTCTCCGCCCAGGCCGCCGACCAGATCCTCGCGCTGATGCATCAGGACGACGCAGCAAAGTATCATCTCGCGGCATCCTCTGCGAAAGGCCCTGGCAAACATGACCTTCAGTAGTCCAGCCTTCTTCCTGCTATTCCTGCCCCTCTGCGTGCTGGGCTTCCAAATCTTCGGCCGCTTTGGCAGGCGCGGGGCCATCAGCTTCCTCACCTTCATGTCGTTCGTCTTCTATGCCGAGTGGAGCACGACTTATCTATTCCTCCTGATTGCCTCCATCCTGTTCAACTTCTGCATCTCGCGGCTCATCGCCCGTTATGCCGGACGCGAGCGCGCCCAGTCCGCATGGCTCGTATTCGGCATCGTCACCAATATCGCGGCGCTCATCTATTTCAAGTATCTCTTCCCACTCCTCGGCTTCTTCACCCATATCGGCCTTTCGCACCATGATTGGGGATCGGTCATTCTGCCGCTGGGCATCTCCTTCTTTACCTTCACTCAGATCGCCTACCTGGTCGACGTCAAACAGGGATTCGCCCAGGCCGAAACCCTGCTCAACTACTCGCTCTTTGTCACCTTCTTTCCCCATCTCATCGCCGGGCCCATCATCCACCACACCGAGATGATGCCGCAGTTCCGCGAGGAGCGCCGCTATCGGCTCAACCGCGATGATGTCGCACTTGGCCTTACCTGGTTCACGATGGGTTTCTTCAAAAAGGTCATGATCGCAGACCGCATCAGCCCCTACGCCGACGCCGTGTTCGCGGCCCCACATCAAGCCGTCGCAACGACCGCGTGGCTGGGCGCGCTAACCTACTCCTTGCAGCTTTACTTCGACTTCTCTGGTTACTCCGACATGGCCGTCGGCCTGGCCCGCATCTTCTCCGTCCGCTTCCCGGTCAACTTCAACAGCCCCTATAAGGCCCTGAGCATCATCGACTTCTGGCAGCGCTGGCACATGACGCTGACCCGTTACATCATGTACTACGTCTATAGCCCGATCCTTTTCTGGATCAGCGCTCGCCGCCAGGCAAAAGGCAAGAAGGTCTCCAAGCGGGCCCAGGCTACCTTTGAAGGCTTCATGAGCATGATCGCTCTGCCGCTGCTGTTCACCATGTCCCTGGCCGGCATCTGGCATGGCTCAGGCCTTGAGTTCCTGGGCTATGGCTTGATCCACGGCTTTTACCTAACGATCAATCATCTCTGGCGGACCTTCGTGCCGCTGCACAGCCGGCTGCGCCGCAGCATCGACGGACCCCTCGCACTCCTCATCACCTATACCTGCGTGCTCTTCGGCGAAGTGATGTTCCGGGCAAACAGTGTCCGCGATGCCTTCACCGTCTACGCCGGTATGCTCGGCCGTCACGGCCTCTTCACACATGGGATCAAGTACCAGATATTGTTGATCGCGGCTCTGCTCGCTGTCGTCTGGCTGATGCCCAATACCCAGGAGATTCTCGGCGAAGAGCAAAAAGACGATAACACCAACTGGAGCCTCATTAAAGTACCGCGCTGGCAGCCCAACCTCGCCTGGTTGCTCCTCACCGTCGGTGCGTTTCTGCTCAGCATGGGGTACTCCTCGACAGAATCGACCTTCCTCTACTTCCAGTTTTGAAGCGGCTGGAACTTACTCACGGATAGGAATACACAGATCGTCATCGTCTCTGCGTTCCACCAGTTCGATCGGCAGTGGGTCATCGCCCACCAGCCAGCAGATTCGGCGTCCAGCGAACACGAACGCTGCCTTGGGCTCCGAAACCAGACGCATTCCGCTCTCCTCAAGCTGCCGGATCGCCTCCTCCAGCGGCCCTGCCGTGTAGCAAAGATGGTTCAATCCCCCACCTCGCCGGGTGGCATTGCTCAGTCGGCTCTCCGGCCCATCAGGCGCCACAAACTCCAGGTACGCCCGGTCTCCGGCAAGCTTCAAAAACTGCACCAGCGCCGTCTGGGATGGCTCATGGATAACAGGCGAACATATCTCATACCCGTATCGAGTTACATAATTCTCTGCGATCGGACCGATCTCTTTTACAGCGTAGCCCACATGATGAAGGCTTAGCTTCAATCCCTGGTTCATCCATGTCTCCGTGGCTTGCCGAAGCCCGCTACAGTCGGCGGTCTGGTTCTGCATTGCGGCGAGTTCGCCGGACCCAGTGCAGCGACTGTTTGTGAAAGTATAGCTGGCGAGGCCCAGCCTCCCGGCGCACTGGCCATAATCCGCACAAGCTCTCTCCAGCGGCGTCTTCTCCTCCGGCCAAACCGTCAAAATAAGTGCGCCTTATAGTTTGAAATCATTCCGCATCGCACTTGCCGCACTCGCCTCGAAACCTCTAACATCACTCTGGAGTTACACATGCGCCCTCTCGCTCTCGGCCTTCTCACCACAACCGCTTTACTAAGCTCATTGCCTGCAACTGCCCAGCAGCCTCTCCTCACCGGCCACGCCGCCTTCACCGACTGGAACCAGCAAGCCCCCGGCATCCGCCACAAGATCACCCTCGCCGATCTCCCTGAACCCAATCCCGCCGAAGCGGTCAACAACACCGCCCACGTCATCCCTCGTCCCGACGACGCCTGGCCCACCGCGCCTCCCGGCTTCAAGGTCACCCTCTACGCCGGCGGAGACACCAAGCCCATGCAGCGCGCCGATAACAAGGAGGTCATGAAGCTCTCCGGCGGCACCTTCACCGAGCCCCGCCTCATCCGCACCGCGCCCAACGGAGACCTCTTCCTCTCCGACTCCGGCGCCGGCATCGTCTACGTCCTGCGCGGCACCGGGGCCGACGGCAAGGCAAAGACCATCGAGAAGTTCGCCACCGGCCTCGTCCATCCCTTCGGCATCGCCTTCTACCCGGCCGTCAATCCAAAGTTTGTCTACGTCGCCAGCACCGGCAGCGTCGTCCGCTACCCCTACACCGCCGGCGACCTCCATGCAGCCGGCCCCGCCGAGGTCCTCATCCCCGACCTCCCCGGCTACGCCCAGCTCACCGGTGGCGGCCACTGGACCCGCGACGTCGTCTTCACCAAAGACGGCACGCACATGCTCATCTCCGTCGGCTCCGGCTCTAACGTCGACGACGCCGACACCCACCTCAAGGAGTTCCACCGCTCCGACGTCCTCGAATTCACCCCTGAAGGCAAGTTCGTCGAGGTCTACGCCCACGGCATCCGCAACTGCGTCGGCGAGGCCATCAACCCCATCACCGGCAGCCTCTGGTGCTCCACCAACGAGCGCGACAATCTTGGCAACCACCTCGTCCCCGACTACGTTACCAGCGTACCCGAAGGCGGCTTCTTCGGCTGGCCCTGGTACTACATGGGCGGCCACCACGACCCGCGCCTCCCCGACCCCTGCGCCGCGGGCTTCGGCGTCAACCTCCAGGCCCCCGCACTCACCGCCGACCAGTCCAAGGACTGCAAGCGCGCCGACATCAGCAAGACCGTCCTCACCCCCGACGTCCTAGTCCAGCCCCACATGGCCTCGCTCGAAATGCTCTTCTACCCCGACCATAAGACAGAGTTTCCAGCCAGCTACAACGGCGGAGCCTTCGCCGCCGAGCACGGCTCCTGGAACCGCAAAAACCGCGCCGGCTACGAGGTCATCTACATCCCCATGACCAACGGCAAAGCCACCGGCGAGTACGACGACTTCCTCACCGGCTTCGTCACCAAGGATGGCGAAGTCTGGGGCCGCCCCGTCGGCGTAGCGGTAGCCAATGACGGCAGCCTCTTCGTCACCGACGACGGCTCCCGCAGCGTCTGGCACGTCACCTACACCGGCAAGTGAACTGTTTCGCTTGGTTACAGGCCGCCGACCGGCCCGCCACCCAGCTGCGCCATCGTCGTCCGCAGATACTTATGCGGATTCACCGCCGTCCCCCGCACCTGCACCTCATAGTGCAGATGCGACCCGGTCGTGCGCCCGCTATGCCCGACGTACCCGATCACCTGCCCCTTCACCACCATCTGTCCCACCACCACGTTGAAGCCCTTCAGGTGCCCATAGACCGTCGTAATCCCGTTCCCATGGTTGATGTCGATCTCGCGCCCATACCCGTTGGCCATCTCCGCCTTCACCACCCGGCCGTCTGCCGGCGCATGCACCGGTGTTCCGTCCGGCGAGCCAATATCGACGCCCTTGTGGAACTCGCCTTCCCCGTTGCCGAGGATCGGGTCTTCGCGTTCGCCAAAGCCGCTGTTGATCGGCCCCAGGATCGGCCACATGTCCGGCATATGCGATCCACCCGAACCCAGGTCGAGCCCCGCAAAGTTGCTCAGCGAAGCATTCACCCCAATGCTCTGGTCCAGGCTCTGCTCGATGTTCCGCGCCGCCTCACCCTGCATCGCCGTATGCTGCAGCGCATAGAACGTGTCCAGCGACTTGTAGTAGCTATCGTCCGTAAAGCTCGACGAATCGTCCTTCAGCGCCGCCTTCGCCGGATCGCCTGGCGCCGGTTTAGCGGCATGATGCCCATGCGGTAGCGTCAGCCGGCCCGCGGTCAACCCATAGATCGCCGAAACCTCGCTCGCCAGCGAACCCAGGCTGGCCGCCTGAACGTCCTTCTCGTGCGCGGTCTTTTCCAGGTGCGCATAGTCCTTGCGGGTCATCGCCAGTTCATCGCGCAGATGGTTGATCGTCTCCGCCTTGGCCAGCATCCGCGAGTACGACCCGGCCATCCCCGCGATCGTAAACATGCCGGTAATGGCCGCCGCCACTAGCACATACACGTAGCGCATCGGGATATAGACGCGGTCCACCGCGCCTTCCTCCGACCGCGTGATGTAGACCAGGTACCGCTTGCGCAAAATGCTGCCTCAGATTCCAATTTTCGTAAGTGACTATAGACCTAGACGAACGCCTGCTGGCCCGAGTTTCCAAATTTCCAAGTTCCAAAGCTCAGTCGGCCCGAAATCCAGCCCACGACCCGGCCAGCATTCCTTTGGCGGCACTGGGAGACGTACCTCTTATGTTAATAGACGGAACGCCTGGCGGCAAGCTCCGGGCCCCAGGAAACCGGTGGATTTCACGTCGGCCCGAAGTATGCTGAACTCTATGCCTCGCGCCTCCCGCACCCGCAGCGCTCCGCCGCGACCGCAAGAAAGCGGCGAACTAGCTCTCATCGAGCGTATCCGAAGGCGCTCAGCCGGACCCCATTCCAGCGCGATCCGCCTCGGCATCGGCGACGACTGCGCCATCCTTCGCCCCCGCACCGGCGAAGACCTCCTCGTTACCACCGACTTCTCCCTCGAAGGCCGCCACTTCCGCAGCAGCACCTCGGAACCAGCATGGCACTCCCCTAAGTCCATTGGTCACCGTACTTTAGCGCGCGGCCTTAGCGATATCGCCGCCATGGGCGCACGTCCCCTGGCGGCCTTCCTTTCGCTCGCACTCCCAAAAACCGCCGCCCGCAATCCCGCTTGGCTGGACGGCTTTCTCGATGGCCTCCTCAGCCTCGCCGCGCTGCACAACGTCCCCCTCGCCGGTGGAGACACCTCCGAATCCCCCAGCCCTCACATCCTCGCCGACATCGTCCTACTCGGTGCCGCTCCCCGAGGCCGCGCCTTGCTTCGGTCAGGCGCCCGCCCCGGCGATCTCCTCTACTGCACCGGCTCGCTCGGCGGAGCGGCCGCAGAACTCGCCCTCCTCCAAAAGTCTCCCCGGCGTTTTCGTACGGCGACCCCGGCAGACGACCACCCCCACCTCTTCCCCGTCCCACGCCTGAAAACAGGCCAGGCGCTCCTCCGGCGCAACCTCGCAACCGCCTGCCTGGATATCAGCGACGGCCTCTCCAGCGACCTCGCCCACCTCTGCCAGGCTTCGAGCGCCGCGGCTGGATTTCCAGTCGCCGCCGAGATCGACGCAGCCCTGCTCCCTGCGCATCCCCTCACCGCTCACCTCACCGACGTAGAGCAAATCACCGCCATCCTTCACGGTGGCGAAGACTACGAACTCCTCTTCACCGCCGCTGCTTCCACAAAAATCCCCCGCAGCCTCGACGGCGTCCCCCTCACCCGCATCGGCCGAATCTTAAAACGCGCAAAGTTCACGCCCCAAATGACCATCCTCGCCGAAGGCATCCGCTTCGAGCTGCAACCCCAGGGCTGGGAGCACCTGCGATGACCCCGCTCGTGCATCAGGACTTCCCCCACACCTGGACCGCGCAAGTCCTCCCCGCGCCTCCACTCATCGCCCCCGCGCGGCAGTTCACCTACCCCCTGTACGTGCCGGGAGAAGACGATGCCATGGCCCGCGGCGCCATGCTCCTCCACATCAAGCCAGCGTCCGGCGCCCCGTTCCTCGCCACCTGCGCGCTCGGTTTCCGCGAGCCCTCACTGCCCTCCGCCGTCTACGCCTGCCCGCGCCCCGACGACCTCCTCGCCGTCGCTGGAGGCTACGCCTACCTGATCGACACCCTCCACCCCGAACGCTGCCTCCACATCCCGCTCAAACCAGTCACCCAAATCCTCGCCGCAATCGACGACAACCTCCTGCTCCTCGCCGGCTTCCACAACATCGTGGCCATCGGCAAGGACGGCCTCGCATGGCAGAGCGAGCGCCTGAGCTGGGAAGGAATCACGCTCGGCGAGATAATCGGCGGCGCACTCCAC
>Ga0302314_10023100_pt1 | contig 10168 bp, 10 predicted proteins | sample III_Palsa_N2_3_FD_200533 | JGI IMG/M metagenome (GOLD analysis project Ga0302314, IMG submission 200533) | Peat permafrost microbial communities from Stordalen Mire near Abisko, Sweden - III_Palsa_N2_3 | ecosystem: Environmental > Terrestrial > Soil > Palsa > Peat permafrost | place: Sweden...
GCATGGTGCAGCTCTTGACCGACTTGCCGTCGAGATGGATCAGGCACGCGCCGCATTGGCTGGTGTCGCAGCCGACATGGGTCCCGGTCAGGCCCAGCGTGTCGCGCAGATATTGAACCAGCAGGGTACGCGGCTCGACCTTCGCCGTGACTTTTCTGCCGTTCACCGTCATGGAAACCGGTGCGGACATCGACGATTCTCCCCTTATGGCTGGCCGCGCGGTCATTGCCGCGCGCTTGGGCGACGGGCGGATTTGAGGTTCCGCCAAATGCTTCAAGCCCAAGTGTCGGCGCGGCGCGGCGCTTGGTCAAGGGCGCTCCGATGACAAAACAGGCGAGTGCAGTGCGGTATTTTGGCCGGCGCGCGGCCATCGTCGCCGCGCAGCCGTCAGGGATGGGTCGGATCGTCGGCCGGGTTTACGTAGGTCATGGCGAAGGGGCCTTCGGCCGAGACTTGGACCACCGCGCCCTTCTTGGTCCAGGCGAAATGGTTCATTTTGGCCGGCGCCTCGGCAAAGCCGCCGGCGGTCAAATGGGCGCTTTTGGTTGGATCCAGCTTGTCGCCCATGCCCAAGGAGAAGTCGCCGGAGATCACCGTCACGTATTCATCGGTCGGATGCTGGTGGGCCGGGAGCCGGTAGCCCGCCGGCAGCTTGAGGCGGACGACAAACTGCCCGGCCTTGCCGGGGTCGCCCGACAGAACGGCCATCTTGGCGCCCGCCGGGAAAATCGCCGGCGCCGGACCCCATTTCAGATCGGTCGCGTTGACCTGGGCCAGAGCGGGGCCGGTGACGGCGAGCAGGCACGCGAGAACAAGAGCCGGCTTCAGCATGGCATCCTCCCCTAAGGTGCCGCGGCGGTGCGCAAGGGTCGCCGCGGCGGATTCCGTAGGACAGGTTAGCGCGATTGGACCCGCGGCGTCACTACCGGGTTGTGCCTGACGATACTATCCCACACGGCGCAGCGGCGCGTGCTGGGCCGCCTCCAGCGCCTCGCCGATGTCGGCGGCGATATCCTCGACGCTTTCGAGCCCGATCGACAGGCGGACCAGGCCCTCGGTGATGCCATGGGCCGCGCGCTCTTCCGGCGTATAGGGCGAGTGGGTCATCGAGGCCGGGTGCTGCACCAGCGTCTCGGCATCGCCCAGGCTGACCGCGATGGTGACGAGCTTCAGCGCATCCATGAAGCGGATGCCGGCGTCGTAGCCGCCTTTCAGCTCGAACGCGATCATGCCGCCGAAGCCGCCCGGCATCTGCCGGCAGGCGAGCGCGTACTGCGGGCCGCTTTCCAGGCCCGGGTAATAGACCCGGGCGACCGACGGATGGGCCTCCAGCTGCTGGGCGATCTGAAGCGCGCTGCGGCTATGGCGCTCCATGCGCACCTCCAGCGTCTTCAAGCCGCGCAGCACCAGGAAGGCATCGAACGGCGACAGCACGGCGCCGGTCATGTCTTTCAGGCCGAAATAGCGCATCCGGTCGATCAGCTCCTGGGAACCGACCGCGGCGCCGGCCAAGAGGTCGCCATGGCCGCCCAGATACTTGGTCGCCGAATGTACGACCAGATCGGCGCCGAGCGACAGCGGCCGCTGCAACAGCGGCGTGCAATAGGTGTTGTCGACCATGACCAGCGCTCCCCGGGCATGGGCCAGCGCCGACACCGCCTGGATATCGACCAGCCGCATGTTCGGGTTCGCCGGCGTCTCGAAATAGACGAGCTTGGTCGCCGGCGTGAAACCCGCCTCGACCGCGCTGAGATCGGTCAGGTCGGCATGGCGCACGTTGATGCCGAACTGCGCCAGCCCATGGCGGAAGAAGGCGAAGGTGCAGCCATAGAGCGTCATGTCGGTCAGGATCTCGTCGCCCGGCTTCAGCAGCGTCCAGATCGCCGTCGTGATCGCCCCCATGCCCGACGCGGTCGCCAGCGCCGCCTCGCCGCCTTCGAGGCTGGCCAAGCGCCCTTCGAGCAGCGCCACGGTCGGGTTGCCGAGCCGGCCGTAGATATAGCCCTGGGATTCGCCGGCGAAACGGCGGCCACCCTCGGCCGCATTCGGAAACGCGAAGGTCGAGGTCAGGTACAGCGGCGCCGACAGCGCACCCTGGTGGTCGAGCGGGTCATAGCCGTGATGGATCGCCCGTGTGGCGAAGCCGGCGGGCTTCTGGTTGGTCAGCTTGATCTCGGCCATCTCGGACACTCCCGTTTCGACAGGGTCGGAGTGTAGGGCCGAGAGCCGGGGCGTGTCCTTGCGAACCCGGCCGCCAAATGCGACGATATTGGCAGAATATGCCAAGATAGATTTATCGATTGGATGATCATGCCAAAACTGGATTTGGACGCGATCGATCGTCGCTTGCTGGATGCGCTGCAGGGTGAGGCGCGCTTGAGCAATGTCGATCTGGCCGAACGGGTCGGTCTCTCGGCCTCGCCCTGCCTGCGCCGGGTCAAGATCCTGGAGCGCGAGGGCGTGATCCAGGGCTACCGGGCGACGCTCGACCGGCGCAAGATCGGCCTGGCGCTGACCGTGTTCGTCGGCCTCAAGATCGAACGCCATCGCGACCAGGAGGCAACCGCGTTCCAGCAGGCCATGCTCTCCATGCCGCAGGTGGTCGCCTGCCACCTGATCTCGGGCGAGCATGATTTTCTGCTCGAAGTCGTCGTCGCCAGCCTGGAGGCCTATGAGGAGTTCCTGCTCGGCACCTTGCTGAAGCTGCCGGGCGTCAGCGACGTGCGCAGCAACTTCGCCATCCGCATGGTGAAACCGCCCGGGCCGCTGTCGCTGGAGCATCTGCCGCACGGCTGATTTTCCCGAGAAAGCTCAAATTCCAGCGTTGCTTAGGTGGATGTTAATCAAAACGGTATAGCGCTGCGCGTTTTCCCGGTTTCGTCAGGTTTCGCCATGCAGCGCCTCAGCATCACCCAGCGCGTCGCCCTCATCGTCGGGCTGCTCGTCCTCTCGATCGTCGGCGTGGTCGCCATGCAGACGGTCTCGTTCCGGCAAGCCATGATCCAGGAGCGCCAGGACAAGCTGAAGGACATGGTGACCAGCGTGCTCGGCACGATGAAATATTACGACGAGCAGGTCGCGGCCGGGAAACTGGCGCTGCCGGCGGCGCAGGAGGCGGTCAAGACCGCGGCGCGCACCATGCGCTGGAGCGACGGCAACTATTACGGCATCTATCAGTTCGACGGCGTGACGCTGGTGCACAGCAACCCGAAGTTCGAGGGCGTGAACCGGATGGACACGGTCGATCCGCAGGGCAACCACACGGTCGCCGATCTGATCAAGATGGGCCGCAACGGCGGCGGCTTCGTCTGGACCCTGGTGCCGCGTCCGGGCCAGAAGGAATCGGTGGCCAAGCTCAGCTACGCCGCCGCGTTCGATCATTGGCAATGGGTGATCCAGGCCGGGGTCTATGTCGACGACATCGATGCCGCCGTCTGGGACAACGTCATCCGCATGGGCGGCCTGGCGCTGGTCGGTCTGATCCTGGCCGGCGGTCTCGCCGCCTATGTCGGCCGCAGCATCAGCCGGCCGATCGGCACGCTCGCCGGCACCATGCAGACGCTGGCCGGCGGCGATATGGCCGTCGCCGTGCCCTATGTCGCCGAGCAGAACGAAATCGGCACCATGGCGCGCGCGGTCGAGGTGTTTCGCGCCAGCATGACCGAGGCGGACGCGCTGCGGCAGGAGCAGGAAGCCATGAAACAGGTGACGGCGGCCGAACGCCGGACCGCGTTGTTGCGCATGGCCGATGAGTTCGAGAGTGCGGTCGGCGGCGTGGTCGAGGCCGTCTCCGCCTCCTCGACCGAGATGCGCCAGTCGGCGCAGATCCTGACCAAGAGCGCCCAGAACACCAGCGACAAGTCGAGCGAGATCGTCGCGCTCTCGGATGAGGCCTCGCAGAACGTCAGCGCCGTGGCGGGTGCCTCGGAGGAGCTGTTTGCGTCGATCAGCGAGATCAGCGCCCGCCTGGCCCAGGCCGTGCGCACCATCGGCGACGCCAATACCGAGGCGCAGACGGCGGCCGGCCTGATGGAAAATCTGGAACGGGCGACGGCCAAGATCGGTGAGGTCATCGGGCTGATCAATTCGATCGCCAGCCAGACCAACCTGCTGGCGCTCAATGCCACGATCGAGGCGGCGCGCGCGGGCGAGGCCGGCAAGGGCTTCGCGATCGTGGCCAGCGAGGTCAAGGCGCTCGCCCGCCAGACGGCGGACGCCACCGACGAGATCCGCGCCCAGGTCGGCGCCATCCAGCAGGAAGCGACCGCGGCGCTGAAGTCGATCTCAGGCGTCACCCGCACGGTGACCGACATCAGCGAGCTCGTCACCGCCGTGGCCGCCGCGACCGAGGAACAGACGGCTGCGACCGAGGAAATCTCGCGCCGGGTCCAGCAGGTCGCGACCGGGACCGAGGCGGTCTCGGTCAACATGGGCATCGTCGCCGACGCCATGGGCAGCACGCGCAGCGAAGCCGGCCAGGTGCTGGACGCGGCCACCCAACTGGCCGAACGCGGCTCGACCCTGAAGCACAAGGTCGGCAGCTTCCTGGAAACGATCCGGGCGGCTTAGAGAAAGTTTCCTATAAAACCGTCATGGCCGGGCTTGACCCGGCCATCCACGCCCTTGCTTGCAGCCGCGTCCTGGTGGAGACGCGTGGATGCCCGGATCAAGTCCGGGCATGACGTAATTTGATGGGAGGGTTCTACCTAACGGCTTCCCGCGCGCCTCGGCCGAGCGACACCGTCTCCCATACCGCCGTCACCACCAGCGCGCCCGACGCGGCCGCGCCCAGTAGCAGCGGCGACAGCGCCCAGGCGAACGGGATCAGCAATCCCAACAGCACCAATCCCACCAGGTGCGACAGCGGTGGGATGCCGGCGATCGGCCATTTGAACAGGATATTGCCGACCAGATAGACCGCCGGTGCGCCCAGCGTGCAGGCGATGAACGGCGTCGCCGCCAGCCCGTCCGGATGGACCAGCACCAGATCGTCCGACACCGCCTCGACGATGATGCCGGCAACGATCAGCAGATGAACATAGGTATAGGCGAGCCGCGCCAGGCGGCCGGGATCGGCGGCCCGGACGATATGGGCGCTGCCGCGCTCGACCGCGCGGTCGAAATAGATCCACCACATCGCGATGCTGCCGACCAGGTTGGCGGCGAAGCCCAGCAGGACCGCGTTGCTCCAATGCAGGTTGCCGAAGGTGGCGCCGGTGACCAGCACCGATTCGCCCAGCGCGATGATGATGAATTGCGAGCAGCGCTCGGCCAGATGGCCGCCCTCGACATCCCAATCCTCCGTGCGCGACCGGCCGAGCCCCGGCACGCGGAAGCCCTGCCACGGGCCCAGATATTCGAGCCCGAGCGCCATCGCCTACAGCAGCAGCCGCGTCTCGCCCGTCTCAGCGGCCCCCGCCAACCAGATGCCGGCGGAGACCAGCAGCCAGACCAGGAAGCGTTGGAAATTCCGCGTATTGCTCGGGCTGGCGTCGCCCAGCCCCCAGAGCATGAACAAGGTCCGGCCGAGCTGGATCGTGACATAGGCGCCGGCGAAGATCGAGCCGGCGGCGCCGAACCCATCCGGGATCGCCGTCGACAGCACCAGGCCGACCAGCATCATGGCGAGCAGCAGCAGCCGCACCGGCGGCCGTTCCGGATCGAGCCAGTTGGTGCACCAGGAGGTGCAGATCCAGACCCACCAGACCGCCAGGAACAAGAGCAGCGTATGGAGGGCGCCCATCGGGCTGAGATCGCTCAGCAGGGCATGGGACAGCTGGGTGACCGCGAAGGCGAACACCAGGTCGAAGAACAGTTCGATATTGGTGACGCGGGCGTGGCTATGGGCGTGGCGCGACCGCAACAGAGAGCGCGTCATGCGACCGGCCTCCCGATCTTGAGGGTGCGCCCTAGCGGAACACGGCGATGACGATGCCCAGCACGATCACCAGGGCGGGGATCCAGATCCAGGGATTGAGCCCGCCGCTGGGCTTGTTGCCGGTCGAGACCGGCGTGGCACCGCCGGGGGCTTCGAGCTTGGCGGCCTTCGGCGGCTCCGGTGCGGCGACCGGCGCCGGCTCGAGCGGCATGCCGGCCGCATGGGGATCGGCGGCGGACGCCAGCGCCGCCTCGACCGCGGGCTCGGCCGCGATGGTGGCGGCCGGTTCCGGCGTCACGACCGGAACGGCGACGGTTTCACCCTCGGCGACCAGGGCGGCAAAGCGGCTGAAGAAATCCTCGGCCATCTTGCGCGCGGTGCCGTCGATCAGGCGCGAGCCGATCTGGGCGAGCTTGCCGCCGACCTGGGCATCGACCGAATAGGTCAGCAAGGTGCCCGCGCCGTCATCGACCAGACCGACCTTGGCGCCGCCCTTGGCGAAGCCGGCGACGCCGCCCGAGCCTTCGCCGGTGATGGTGTAGCCGTTGGGCGGGTCCATGTCGCTCAAGGTGACCTTGCCGCCGAAGCTGGCCTTGACCGGACCGACCTTGGCCGTGACCTTGGCGGTGAAGGAGGTCTCCGACGTCTTCTCGATCTCGTCGCAGCCGGGGATCGCCTGGCGCAGGATTTCGGCGTCGTTGAGTGCTGCCCAGACCTTGGCGCGGGGCGCCGCGATACGGTATTCGCCGGTCATGTCCATGATTCAAAATCCTTAATCTTGGGCGAGCATCGGTTCGGAAGGTAGGCGGCCGGGCGGGCTCGCGCAAGCGGGCGGTAGTGCGGACGTGCGCGATGCCGCTCATTCCTCGCGGGCGAGCGCGCTCTCGTGCCAGCGCCGCAGCAACAGGTGCGACAGGCCGGCCAGGGCCGCATAGATCGCGATGCCGGCGGCCGAGATCAGCGCCAAGGCCGCGAACATGCGCGGGATGTCGAGGCGGTAGCCGGATTCCAGGATGCGATAGGCCAGGCCCGACTCCCGCCCGCCGGCGCCTGCGACGAATTCGGCCACGACCGCGCCGATCAGCGCCAAGCCGCCGGAGATGCGCACGCCGGCCAGGAAATAGGGCAGGGCGGACGGCAGGCGCAGGTAGCGCAAGGTCTGCCAGCGGCTGGCGCCATAGAGCCGGAACAGCTCGCCCAGGTTCCGGTCGGCGCTGTTCAGCCCCAGCGTGGTGTTGGACAGGATCGGAAAAAACGCGACGATCCAGGCGCAGATCAGCAGGGCGGCCGTTGTGTTGTCGACCCAGATGATGATCAGCGGCGCCACCGCCACGATCGGCGTCACCTGCAGGATGACGGCATAAGGAAACAGGCTGCGCTCGATCAGCGGCGAGCGGGCGAACAGCAGCGCCAGCGCGCCGCCGCCCAGCACGGCCGCCAGCAGAGACAGCGCCGCGATCTTGAGCGTGTAGGCGAGCGCCGGGCCCAGCACGTCCCAATCCTGCACCAGCGCCAGCGCGATGCGGCTCGGCGCCGGCACGATATAGGGCGGGACCTCGAGGATGCGGATCGCCGCTTCCCAGCAACCGAGCGCCACCGCGCCGACCAGCGCCGGCAGCAGCCAATGTGCGACGCGGTTCATGCCGCCATCGCCCGGCCGAGCGCCGCCGAGATCTCGGCACAGGCGGCGCCGTATGCGGCGCCATGACGGAAGGCGGCGTCGCGCGGATGGGCCGCCGGCAGCGGGCGATCCTCGACGATGCGGCCCGGCCGCGCCGCCATGATCGCGACCCGGCTCGAGAGATAGACCGACTCATAGACGCTATGGGTGACGAAGATGATGGTGAGCGCCCGCTGGGCCCAGAGCGCCAACAGATCGTCGTTGAGTTTCAGGCGCGTGATCTCGTCCAGGGCTGCGAACGGCTCGTCCATCAGCAGCAGCCGCGGCCGCATGACCAGGGCGCGGGCGATCGAGACGCGCATGCGCATGCCGCCCGACAATTCGCGGGGAAACGCGTGTTCAAACCCGGAGAGGCCGACCAGGGCCAGCGCCTCGCGCGCCCGATCTCCCGCTTCGGCCCGCGGCAGATGACCGAGCTTCAGCGGCAGGGTGACGTTGTCGAGCGCGCTGGCCCAGGGCATCAGGGTCGCTTCCTGGAACACGAAACCGATGTCGCCGGCGCGCGGCGGCTGGTCGCGGCCGTCCCAGCGTACGGTGCCCTCGCTGGGCGGCGTCAGGCCGGCGATCAGCCGCAGCGCCGTGCTCTTGCCGCAGCCGGACGGACCGACCAGGCTCAGGAACTCGCCCGGCTCGACGGTCAGATCGAGCCCGGACAGGGCGGCGGTGCCGCTGGCGAAGCGCTTGCCGACGCGCTCCAGGCTGACCAGCGGTTCTATTGCGGCAGCCCCAGCTTATGGTCGACGAATTTCAGGCTATAGGCCTTCTGGTACGGCAGATCCCTGGCATAGATTCCGGCCTCGGCGGTGAAGGCGAAGAACTCGCGCCAGCGCGCGTCGGTCATGGCGCCGACGCCGAGCGTCTGGGCATCGCCCGACTGCACCAGGCCATATTGCTTCATGCCGGCGATGGCATGGGCGATGATCGCATCGGTCATTTCCGGATTGTCGCGCTTGATCAGCGCGTTCGCCGCCGCCGGGTCGCCGTTCAGATAATCGATCCAGCCGAGCATGGTCGCATCGACCATGCGCTGCACCAGCTCCGACTTCTTGTCGATCGCGGCCTGGGTGGTGGCGATCATCGCGCCATAGCTGCGATAGCCCTGGTCGGCCAGCAGGATGGTCAGCGGCTTCTCACCGGTCGCCTGCTCGATCGCGTAGGGCTCGCTGGTCAGGTAGCCCTGCATGACCGCGTCCTTGCCGTGCAGGAACGGCTCCAGATTGAACGTGTAGGGCCGGATCTGGTCGTCGGTGAAACCGTAGCGCACGCGCAGGAACTGCCAGAAATTCTCGCGGCTGGCGGCCGAGATCAGGATCGGCTTGCCCTTCATCTTGTCCAGACTGTCGAGGCCGGAGCCGGCATGGGCGATCAATACCTGCGGGTCTTTCTGGAACGCGGCCGCGACGGCGACGATCGGCACGCCGTTCTTGACGAAATTCAACGGCTCGAAGCTGTTCGACTGCACCGCGAAATCATAGCGGCCGGCGGCCAGCAGCTGCGCCTGGTTCAGGCTCGGGCCGCCCTGCCGGATCTCCACATCCAGGTGGTATTTTTTGTAGATGCCGGCCGCCAGCGCCTGATAGATGCCGCCATGTTCGGCCTCGGCGCGCCAGTCAGTGCCGATCACGACCTTGTCGTCGGCGGCCGCCGGCCGCGCCGAAATTACCGACAGCCCGGCGATGAGGACGAGACCAAGGGCGCGAGAGATCATCGAGGTCACTTTGGGTTGAGGGATCGGGACGGGCCGGTGCCGGGCCCTGGTTCAGGCTATAGCATCGGCCGGGCGGATCAAGATCGACGAGGGCTATGGGGCGGCTTGTCAATTCGGTCCGATCGGTCACGATATTTTGCCCGCTCGTTTCAAAAACTGCGACAAAACCATTACACGAATGTTCCCCGATCGTGTATATGGTGTGCCACTCCGAAAATGGCCGCGATCACTAGTCGCGGCGCCGGACCGGGCCCTGGCTCGGGACAGCGTCGTGCGGTGGGGGAATCGAGGGCCTTGGGCGGGGGGTTCTGAAGGCAGGGGCGGAACCGGATGATCGATCAGCTGGCAGCGGTACGGCTGCAATGCAGGGCGGGTTTGGAAATCGTGCCGACCGGTCTTGCCTTGCAAGTCGAGGATTACTGGCGCGCACGCTCCCATGGCGTCGGTCACGGCGCCATTCCGCGCCGCCGCGATGTCGATCCCGCCGACCTCGGCAAGCTGTTGCCTCATGTTTTTCTGCTGGATGTGGTCGGCCCGTCTGCGCGCCTGCGCTGGCGTCTGGTCGGCAGCACCATCGCCCAGCGCGAGGGTGCCGATCCAACCGGCCGCTGGGTCGACGACACCATGGGCCGCGATCAGGCCGACATTCTGCAGCAATTCGCCGATATAACCATTCGCGAGCGCCGACCGACCTGTCACAACGGTCGCTGGTGCGACTCGGGCGAGCGACAGCAGGTCTTGGCTCGCCTTTTGGTGCCTTTGAGCGAGGACGGAAGTGTGGTCTCCACGCTACTCGGTTTGATTGATTACGCGCCAAATGAAATCGTCCCCTTGCGTGGCGCCGCATAAATCGGTTTTTTATTGGGTACGAGGGACCATTCCTCCTTTGGTGCCTAGAACT
>Ga0302314_10023101_pt1 | contig 10168 bp, 9 predicted proteins | sample III_Palsa_N2_3_FD_200533 | JGI IMG/M metagenome (GOLD analysis project Ga0302314, IMG submission 200533) | Peat permafrost microbial communities from Stordalen Mire near Abisko, Sweden - III_Palsa_N2_3 | ecosystem: Environmental > Terrestrial > Soil > Palsa > Peat permafrost | place: Sweden...
CGGAGTGCGCCAGTTCGCCGATCTCGCGCAGCGGCGGGATCACGCCGGTGACGTTCGACTGCCCGGTGACCGCGACGATCTTGGTCCGCTCGGTGACCAGCGACGCATCGACGTCCAGGCGGCCGTCTGGCAGTTCCCTGAACCACTTCAGCGTCGCCCCGGTGCGCAGCGCGAGCTGCTGCCACGGCACGAGGTTGGCGTGGTGCTCGATCTCGGAGATGACGATCTCGTCGCCCGGCCGCAGCGACCAGGCGAGCCCGAACGCGACCAGGTTGATCCCCTCGGTCGCGGACTTGGTGAATACGATCTCGTCCGGCGTGGCCGCACCGAGGAAGGACGCCATCTTGGCCCGGGTGTCCTCGTAGATCTCGGTGGCTTCCTCGCCGAGCAGGTGCGTGCCGCGGTGCGCGGCGGCGTTGTGCTGCTCGTAGTAGTCCCGCTCGGCATCGAGCACGACCGTCGGGTGCTGCGAGGTCGCCCCGGAGTCGAGGTAGACCAGTGGCTTGTCGTTCCGCACGGTCCGGGACAGGATCGGGAAGTCCTTCCGGATCGCCTCGACGTCGTACGGCACGTCGACGGCGGGGGGAACGGTGTCCGTCATGATGCGACCGCCGCCCCGGTGAACCGCTCGTAGCCGTCGTTCTCCAGCACGTCCGCGAGTTCCGGGCCGCCCTCTTCGACGATCCGGCCGCCGACGAACACGTGCACGAAGTCCGGCCGGACATAGCGCAGGATGCGGGTGTAGTGGGTGATCAGCAGCACCCCGTGGCCCGGCTTGGCGCGGAACCGGTTGATGCCCTCGGACACGACCTTGAGCGCGTCCACGTCGAGGCCGGAGTCGGTCTCGTCGAGCACGGCGATCTTCGGGTCGAGCAGCTCCAGCTGCAGGATCTCGTGGCGCTTCTTCTCGCCGCCGGAGAAGCCCTCGTTCAGCGAGCGCTCGGCGAACTTCGGGTCGATGGCCAGGTCGGTCATCGCCCCGTTCAGCTCCTTGACGAAGTTGCGGAGCTTCGGCGCCTCGCCGCGCGACGCGGTCACCGCGGTACGCAGGAAGTTGGACACCGACACACCGGGCACCTCGACCGGGTACTGCATGGCCAGGAACAGCCCGGCCCGGGCACGCGCGTCGACCGACATGGCGAGCACGTCCTCGCCGTCCAGGGTCACCGTGCCGGAGGTCACCGTGTACTTGGGGTGGCCCGCGAGGGCGTAGGCAAGGGTGGACTTGCCGGAGCCGTTCGGTCCCATGATGGCGTGCGTCTCACCGTCGCCTACCCTCAGGTCGACGCCGCGCAGGATCTCCCGCAGGCTGCCGTCGGCTTCTGTAATGGAAGCGTGCAGGTCGCGGATCTCAAGGGTGGACACTAAGACTCCTCTATAGCAACGAGGACGTCGTCGCCCTCGATTTTCACTGGGTAAACGGGCACCGGGACGGTCGCGGGCATCGCGGTCGGCTTGCCGGTGCGCAGGTCGAAGCGCGACCCGTGCAGCCAGCACTCGATGGTGTAGCCGTCGACCTCGCCCTCGGATAGCGGAACGGCGGCGTGCGAGCACCAGTCGCGGATCGCGAAGACCTCGCCCTCGGTCTCGACGAGGGCGATCTCGTCGCCGCCGAGCACGACGCTGATCGCCTCGCCGTCCTTCAGATCGGCAGCAGCGCACGCCCGAACGAAGGCGGCTTCCCCCGGACGGCTCATGACGCGGCCTCCCGCTCACCGACCCTGGCGGACAGCTCGGCCTCGATGGCCCCGGCGATCCGCTCTTCCAGCTCGGGAATGCCGATCCGGGCGACCAGTTCGCCGAAGAACCCGCGGATCACCAGGCGCCGGGCCTCCTCGAACGGGATGCCGCGGGCCTGCAGGTAGAACAGGTGCTCGTCGTCAAGCCGGCCGCTGGTGGAGGCGTGCCCCGCGCCGACGACCTCGCCGGTGAGGATCTCCAGGTTCGGCACCGAGTCGGCGTGCGCCCCGTCGGTGAGCACCAGGTTCCTGTTGTACTCGTAGGTGTCGGTGCCGGTGGCCGCGGGCCGGATGAGCACGTCGCCGATCCAGACGGTACGCGCGCCTTCCCCGGACAGCGCGCCCTTGTAGCCGACCCGGCTGCGGCAGTTCGGCGTGTCGTGGTCGACGAACAGCCGGGCCTCCAGGTGCTGCCCGGCGTCGGCGAACGTGATGCCGTACAGCTCGGCGTCGCCGCCGGGGCCCGCGTACCTGACGGTGGGCGAGAGCCGGACGAGGCTGCCGCCCAGGGTCACCGCGTAGTGCCGCAGGTGCGCGTCCCGCCCCAGGGTGGCGACGTGGTGCGCGACCTGGACGGTGTCGCCGGCCCAGTCGGCCAGGGCGACGACGGTGAGGTCGCCGCCGTCGGCGACGTGGATCTCCACGTTGTCGGCGTAGGTCGCGGACCCGGTCTGGTCGATGACGACCGTCGCGCGGCCGTAGGGCTGCACGTCGATGATGAGGTGCCCGGCGGCCGCGGCGTCCGTCCCGTTGCCGGTGACCCGGACGTAGGTCGGCGCGGAGGCGACCGCTTCCTTCGGCACCGAGATGACGGTGGCGGTGCCCCCAGTGCCCCCGATAACAGCGGCGAACGCCCGGGCGCTGACCCGGTCCATCGCGAGGAACGGGGCGCCCGACGGTGCCGGCCGCCCCCGTTCTGCCAGGTCGACGGTGTCCACCGTGACTTCCGGGGCGGCCTCGACCGCGACGGAGACCGCGCCGGTGAAGGGCGCGTCCTTGTGCAGGGCGCGCAGCCGGTTCAGCGGGGTGAACCGCCACTCCTCTTCGCGGCCCGTGGGGACGGCGAAGTCGTCGGGGTTGGCCGACCCGGATGAGTGCAGGCTGGAGACAGGCGCGGTCTCGACCGCGCCGGCGAGCGCTGACATTAGCCGACCGCCCCTTCCATCTGCAGCTCGATCAGCCGGTTGAGCTCGAGCGCGTACTCCATGGGGAGCTCGCGGGCGATCGGCTCGACGAAGCCGCGGACGATCATCGCCATCGCCTCGTCCTCGGTCATGCCGCGGGACATCAGGTAGAACAACTGGTCCTCGGAGATCTTCGAGACGGTGGCCTCGTGGCCCATCTCGACGTCGTCCTCGCGGACGTCGTTGTACGGGTAGGTGTCGGAGCGGCTGATCGAGTCGATCAGCAGCGCGTCGCACTTGACCGTGGACTTGGAGTGCGTGGCGCCTTCCTGCACGTTGATCAGGCCGCGGTAGCTGGTGCGGCCGCCGCCCCGCGCGACCGACTTGGAGACGATCGTGGAGCTGGTGTTCGGCGCGCAGTGCACCATCTTGGCCCCCGCGTCCTGGTGCTGGCCCTCGCCCGCGAACGCGACGCTGAGCGTCTCGCCCTTGGCGTGCTCGCCCATCAGGTAGACCGCCGGGTACTTCATGGTCACCTTGGAGCCGATGTTGCCGTCGATCCACTCCATCGTCGCGCCCTGGTAGGCGACCGCGCGCTTGGTGACGAGGTTGTAGACGTTGTTCGACCAGTTCTGGATGGTCGTGTAACGGCAGCGGGCGTCCTTCTTGACGATGATCTCGACGACCGCGGAGTGCAGCGAGTCGGACTTGTAGATCGGCGCGGTACAGCCCTCGACGTAGTGCACGTAGGCGCCCTCGTCGACGATGATCAGCGTGCGCTCGAACTGGCCCATGTTCTCGGTGTTGATCCGGAAGTAGGCCTGCAGCGGGATCTCGACGTGCACGCCCTTCGGCACGTAGATGAAGGAGCCGCCGGACCAGGTAGCGGTGTTCAGCGCGGCGAACTTGTTGTCGCCGGCCGGGATCACCGTGCCGTAGTACTCCCGGAACAGGTCCGGGTGCTCCTTGAGCGCGGAGTCGGTGTCGAGGAAGATGACACCCTTCTCCTGGAGGTCCTCGCGGATCTTGTGGTACACGACCTCGGACTCGTACTGGGCCGCGACGCCGGAGATGAGGCGCTGCTTCTCCGCCTCGGGGATGCCGAGCTTGTCGTAGGTGTTCTTGATGTCGGCCGGAAGGTCGTCCCAGGACTCCGCCTGCTTCTCGGTGGAGCGGACGAAGTACTTGATGTTGTCGAAGTCGATGCCCGACAGGTCGGAGCCCCAGTTCGGCATGGGCTTACGGCCGAAGTACTTCAGCCCCTTGAGACGGTTCTCCAGCATCCAGGCCGGCTCGTTCTTCCGGGCGGAGATGTCGCGGACCACCTCTTCGGACAGTCCGCGACGAGCGGACGCCCCGGCGACGTCAGAGTCGGCCCAGCCGAACTTGTACGTGCCAAGACCTTCAAGTTGGTCATTCGCGGTGGTCGTCATATGTCAGAGCCCTCCGGACTCGTTGCGTGTTCATCCGTGCGGTGCTTCCCGAGATACTTAGTGCTGTCCGAAAGACTCGGGTCTTTCGAAGTACTCGGGCAGGTCACGTGCGTGGTGCAGATGCCGTCGCCGTGCGCGATCGTCGCCAGGCGCCTGACCGGGGTCCCGAGCAGCCGCCCGAACGCCTCGGTCTCGGCCTCGCACAGCTGCGGGAACTCGGCCGCGACGTGCGCGACCGGGCAGTGATGCTGGCAGATCTGCTCTCCATTGCCAACAACGCCGCCCGCGTTAGTGATACCGCCCGCGATGCCCGGTGCCGGGCCCGCGGCGGCGGCGTACCCGTCGGCCGACAGCGCGTCGGCCAGGGCCTGGACGCGGGTCCGCAGGTCGGCGGCCTGCGCCACCGCCGGAGCATAGCGCCGCTCGGTCTCCGCGATCTGCTGCCGGGCGAAGTCGGCGACCGCCTGGGGGCCGGCCGCCTGCTCGAGGAACCGCAGGGCGTTGGTGGCCAGGTCGTCGTAGGCGTGCTCGAAGGCGCTGCGCCCGGCGTCGGTGATGACGAAGACCTTCGCCGGCCGTCCCCGCCCCCGGTTCCCGTAGGTCCGGGCGGTGCGCGTCTCGATCATGCCGTCGGCGATCAGGTTGTCCAGGTGGCGCCGGATGGCGGCCGGGGTCAGCCCGAGCCGCCCGCCGAGCGTGGCCGCGGTGGACGGGCCGAGCTCCAGGATGAGCCGGGCGACCTGACCGCGCGTGCCGCGCTCGCCGAAAGCAGCGTGCTCCCCCACAACACTGTGCTCTCCGGTGATGCCGTGTTCTCCGGTGGTGCTACCGGGAGACACGTGATTCCCGGCGTCGCGCACGGCGCTGCGTGCGGTGGCGCCGGGCGTCTGTGCCTGCCCGGTTTTTTTCACAACATCAGTGTGCCGTAAATGGGGCGGGCGTGGCAAGTTTTTCTCAACGCCGACGTGACGTAAATCACTGACCTGGGGTTCAGTCGCCCGATCGGGCCGGACTCAGTCCCCGGAGTCGAAGGCGAAGTGCCCGTCCGGCCCCGGCGCGAACGGGCGGGCCGCGACCACGGCACCGGTGTTGAGCGGGCCGTAGATGTGCGGGAAGGGCAGGTCGGCGCCGGGCACGTCCTCGTAGCGGACCCGGGCCTGCAGCAGGTCGGGGTCGATGACGAGCAGCAGCAGGTCACCCGGGACGTCCCGGTAGAATTTGTTCGCCGTCGCGGCCACCTGCGCGGCCTGGGAGGCGTGGATGAACCCTTCCTCCGCCAGGGTCTTGCCAACCGAGGACGTGGTGTACTCGCCGTCGGCCCGCGCCTGCTCCCAGTCGGCCCGGGTGGCGATGTGGTAGATACGGCTCACGGCCGACACGTTACTACTGTCGGCTTCGTGGTAGCTCAACCAGGCGGGGCCGCGTCTGCCGGCGAACCATTCGGCAAACACAGACGTCTCCCCTAAGGAAGGGCGCTACTGTTTGCGGGTTTCGCAGGTGTCCCCGGGGGGACGGGTTCCGCACCCCGGGGAAAAGGCGCCGGCGACAAGGCAGTTGCCGGACAAGCCGTATCGAATTCGACACCTCAGGTGCATGATGATGGAAGCAGTGCGGGGAAAGGAACTGGATTGCCATGGCTTCGCCGCGGCCTGACGTCGCTGACCGGCTAGACGTGCCCGTCGCGCCGGGCGCGAAGGTGATCGCGATCAGCGACCTGCACCTCCCGCCCGAGCGGACGACCGTGTCCGGCCGGAGCTGCCAGGTGCTTACGCGCCGGCTCGCCGCCGAGGAAGCGCCGCTGACCGTGGTCCTGGTCGGTGACATCGTGGAGATGCTCGCCTATCCCGGCCGCGCCGCCGCCGACGTGCTCGACGCGCACGACGACCTGTGCCGGGCGCTGGCCACGGTGATCGAGCGGGGCGGCCGGGTCATCTACACCGTCGGCAACCACGACGTCGACCTCGCCTGGGACCTCAAGGCGGCGACCGCGGTCCGCGAGGCCACGGGGGCCACACTGTGCCTGGCCGCGGACCTCGTGCTCCCCGACGGCAAGAAGATCCGGCTCGAGCACGGCCACCAGATCGACCCGTACAACTGCTTCCACGACGAGCGCAACCCGCTCGACACTCCCCTGGGCCACCACATCGTCCGCGAGGTCATGCCGAAGATCGAGTTCCTCGGCCGGGACTGGCTCACCGGCGCGCACGAGATGGCGGACCCGGCGGACTTCCCCTCGTTCATCGCCTCCCGGCTCGTCTACCGCAAGCTCGTCCGCCACCTGTGGTGGCTGATCCTGCTGCCCATCGCGACGATTACCTTCATCTTCCCCGAGCTCGGGCGGGTCAAGGACCGCTACCCGGACGCCAGCCGGTGGCTGCACGACGGCGAGATCCTGGGCTACGGCGCGCTGGTGGACATCGCGATCATCGCGTTCATCATCGCGATCGTGTCCCGCCGGGCCTGGCTCTCGCTCAGCGGCCTCGCGCTGGCCGGGCGCGGCTACAGCCAGAACTCCGCCGCGCGGGAACGCGCCGACGAGCTGATCGCCCAGGGCTACGCGGGCTACCTGTCCGGGCACACCCATCACCCGGAGCTGCACGCGCACGGCGACGGCTTCTACGGGAACACGGGATCCTGCACCTCGGTGGTGGAGGCGATCGACACGATCTACGGCATGCCGCCGGTCTACCTGCGCCTGCAGCAGCTGTCCTGGATCGAGATCAGCCCCGGCCCGGCCGCCGCGGCCGCCGCCCTCACCTCCTCCTCCTGCCACGCGGAGCTCAAGTCGGCGCGGGTGGAGCTGCCGGGGGCGACCCGGTTCGAGCGGTTCCTCGCCCGGGCCCGCAACCCGCACGCCACGGCCCCCCAGGCGGTCGCCCGGTGGCCGGAAGGCCCGGACTGGCCCTCCGATGACAACCACGTCAACCAGCGGCAACTCAAGAAGGCCAAGAAGGCGCTCAAAGCGGCCTGCAAGGCCGCCGGCAAACCGTAGAACAGGCGCTGGCAAACCGCAGAACGGGCGCCGACGCTTCTTGCTGTTATCAAAATGGGCCCGGCCTGGGCCGGGTTCGGATCGCGCGCAAACTACTACAGATTGTCGGACCCATGCCGCGCGGCAGACGGTCACGGCCTTTAGACTTCGAGCGTGAGCAATCCCCCCGCCGTCGAGATCTCCGGCATGGTCAAGCGGTACGGGTCCGCGACCGCCGTCGACGGGCTGAGCCTCATCGCGGGCCGCGGGGAGGTCACCGCGATCCTCGGGCCGAACGGCGCGGGCAAGACCACCACGATCGAGGTGTGCGAGGGGTACCGCAGCGCCGACACGGGCACGGTGCGCGTGCTCGGGCTCGACCCGGTCCGGGACGCCGCCCGGCTGAAGCCGCGGGTCGGCGTGATGCTCCAGGCGGGCGGCTTTCCGCCCGCCGTCCCGGCGGGCGAGTACCTCAGGACGCTCAGCCGGTTCCATGTGAAACCACACGACCCGGCGTGGCTCCTTGACATCGTCGGCCTGACAAGTCACGCCAAGACCCCGTACAAGCGGCTGTCCGGCGGCCAGCAGCAGCGGCTGTCCCTCGCCGCCGCCGTGCTCGGCCGCCCCGACCTGGTGTTTCTCGACGAACCGACGGCCGGCATGGACCCGCAGGCCCGCCATGCGACGTGGGACCTGGTGACCGCGCTGCGCCACGACGGGGTGAGCGTGATCCTCACCACGCACTTCATGGAGGAGGCCGAGCGGCTGGCCGACCACGTGGTCATCATCGACCACGGCCAGGTGGTCGCCGACGGCGCGCCCGCCCAGCTCACCGGGTCCGCCGGACAGCTGCGGTTCCGCGCCGAGACCGCCCTGGACATCGACAGCCTGCTGACGGCCCTGCCCCCGGGCAGCGCGGCCAAGGAGTCGCCGGCCGGCCACTACCTGATCGAGGTGCCCGACGGGGTCGTCAAGCCCGCGCTGCTCGCCGCGGTCACCGCGTGGTGCGCCGACCGCGGCGTGCTGCCGCGCAGCCTGCAGATCGAGTCCCGCACGCTCGAGGACGTCTTCCTCGAGCTCACCGGAAAGGACCTAAGGGGTTGACCACCCAGCCGATCGCCGGCCAGGCCGCGAGACCGGAGCCCGCCAGCCCGCAGCCAGCGAACCTGGAAACTGCGGCGCCCGGCACCTGGGTTCCCGCCCCCGGCGCCGCGCCGCTGCGCCGGATGGTCGCCGCGCAGGCCGTCCAGGAGGCCCGGCAGCTGCTGCGCAACGGCGAGCAGCTGACGCTCACCCTGGTTATTCCGCTGCTGCTGCTGGCCGCGTTCAGCCTGGAGCCGCTGATCGACTTCGGCGGCGGGTACACCAGGATCGACTTCCTGACCCCCGGTGTGATCGCCCTCGCGGTGATGTCGACCGCGTTCACCAGCCAGGCGATCGCCACCGGCTTCGAGCGCCGGTACGGGGTACTGAAGCGCCTGGGCGCGACGCCCCTGTCGCGCGCGGGCCTGATCGCCGCGAAGACCGCCACGGTGATCGGGGTGGAGCTGGTCCAGGCGGTCATCATCTGCCTGGTCGCCCTCGCGCTGGGCTGGTCGCCCGACGCCAGCCCGGCCGCCATCGTCGTCGTGCCGCTGCTCGTGCTGCTCGGCACCGCGGCCTTCAGCGGCTTCGCGCTGCTGCTGGCGGGCACGCTGCGGGCGGAGGCGACGCTCGCGGCGGCCAACCTCATCTACGTGGTGCTGCTCGGCATCGGCGGCGTGGTCTTCCCGCTGACCAAGTTCCCGCGCGGCGCCCGCCCGCTACTCGAGCTGCTGCCGACCGGTGCCCTGTCCACCGGCCTGCGCGACGTCCTCGCCCACGCGAGCGCCTTCCCGGTCCGGGACACCGTCACCCTCGCGGTCTGGGCCGTGCTCGGGATCGCGCTGGCCGCCCGCTTCTTCCAGTGGGAGTAAGGACAACTGGCGCTTCCGGCGCGGGCTCCGGTTCCGTGCCCGGCCGGCGCGCCGGGTGGGCGCCGGCCGCGCTGCCGGCCGGCCTGGTACTGGCCGGCGCGGTGTCCGTGCAGTCCGGCGCGGGGATCGCGGACCGCCTGTTCAGCCAGCTCCCCCCGGCCTCGGTCACCACGCTGCGGCTGTGGTCGGCCGCCCTGATCATGCTCATCCTGGCCGGCCGGGGCGCCGTCCGGGTGGTCGCGGGCCTCGCCGCCCGGCGCGCGTGGACCGACGGTGCCATCACGCTTACGTTCGGTATCGCGCTCGGGTTCATGAACTTCGCGATCTACCAGGCGTTCGCGCGCATCCCGCTGGGCATCGCGGTCACCATCGAGTTCCTCGGCCCGCTGGGCGTCACGGTCACCGGGACGCTCCGCGGCAACGCCGCGAACCGGGGCAGGCACCGCCGTGCGGCCGGCCTCGGCTACGCCGCCCTGGCGGCGGCGGGCGTGGCGCTGCTCGCCGGCACCGTCGGCGGCGCCCGGCTGAACTGGGCGGGCGTCGCCTGGGCGGCCGCCGCCGGCACCGCGTGGGCGGCCTACATCCTGGGCTCCAAGGCCGCGGGCCAGCGTCTGCCCGGGGCATCCGGCCTGGTGATCGCGATGTGCGTGGCCGCGCTCGCGGTCACCGCGCCCGGCCTGATCGTGGGCGCGGCGGTGATGTTCCGCTCGTCGCTGCTCGCCGCCGGCGCCGCCATCGGCCTGCTGTCCTCGGTCATCCCCTACTGGCTGGAACTCGAGGCACTGCGCCGCATCCCGACCAGCCTGTTCGGCGTCTGGATGTCCGTCCAGCCCGCCGTGGCCGCCCTCATCGGCCTGGCCGTCCTCAGCCAGCGCCTGGCCGCCGCCGAGTGGGCCGGCATCGCCTGCGTCGTGGCGGCCTCGGCCGGGGCGGCGGCCTCGGCCGG
>Ga0302314_10023102_pt1 | contig 10168 bp, 1 predicted proteins | sample III_Palsa_N2_3_FD_200533 | JGI IMG/M metagenome (GOLD analysis project Ga0302314, IMG submission 200533) | Peat permafrost microbial communities from Stordalen Mire near Abisko, Sweden - III_Palsa_N2_3 | ecosystem: Environmental > Terrestrial > Soil > Palsa > Peat permafrost | place: Sweden...
GGTCGGCGGCGGCATGACCTGCGGCCTTGGGCCCAGGATGTTGGCCGCCAGGACGTAGCACAGGGTGGCCTCGTTCAGGGTCTCGATGGTGTCGGCCAGGAACAGGCTGTCGCCCCAGGCGATCAGGTTGTCCAGGTACTTCATCACGACGTACCACTGGTAGGCGCTGGGCCGGGTGCGGGCCACCAGATGCGGGTCGAACGGGTTGGCCAGGATGCCGTTGTAGCCGGTGATGACGTCCGTCTTGGCCTGGATCTGGGCCGCGTCAAGCTGGGAGTCGGGCGTGCTCAGCAGGCTGATCAGGGTGTTGATGTCCGAGATACCGTCGGCGCCGCGGAACACGAAGGATTTCCAGAACCGCTCGGGCGGCGGCACGCTGGTGTCGGTGCTGGTCGGATCGAAGACGAGATGGAACCAGTTCTGCGCCTCGGCGAAGCGCTGGTTGTTGCTGAGGTGCACCGCGATCATGACCGGGATGTGGTACAGCAGCTCCCAGTTGTAATTCGCGTAGGGGCCGCCGATCGAGACGTCGATGGTCTGGTCCTCCAGCGTGACCGACGAGGTCAGGCTGTCCAGGACCGTGTAATCGGCCGAGGTGTAGGCGTATTGCAAGGTGCTGAGGAAAGCCGGATCCAGCATTCCGGCGACCGACGTTTGATTGAGCTGCTGGATGAGGTTGCCGACGAACGGGTGAAAGAAATTCTCGAACTCGTACGAGAACTCCTCCGCGTACGGCATACGGGTAATGCCACCGTCGCTGCCCTGGCTGGTGCCCAGGGTGTTGATCAGCCCGATATCGCCGGCGTTATGAAAGGCGCCCAGGCCCTCGACCTGCTGCATCACTGTCCTCCTTGTCCGTTGCCCGCCGCTTGCCGCTTCCCCGCCGCCGAGGGTGCCGGGACGCTCCCGATGGGCGAGATCAGCTGGCCCTGGTAGGTGACCGTCAGCGGCAGGGCCAGCGCGGCGTTGATGTTCGTGCCGGCCGAGATGAAGCGCTGGATGGCGGCCGGGTCGCCGTCCGCGGCGGTCAGGGCCAGGACCTGCGGCGGCGTGGCCGCCACCACCGGCTGACGCAGCACGATCGGGGAGATCGCCAGCCCGGAGGCGGGCAGGCCCGGGCTGGCCTGCAGGATCCCGAAGCCGGTGAACCGCCAGATCGGCACCAGGCTTTCCGTGGTCGTCACGTAGAACAGGTGTCGGCGGTCCTCGTAGAGGAAGGGCGCGTCCCACGGGTCGGACAGCCAGGGTTGCGGCTGGATGGCCCGTGGCTGCCAGGTGTACTGGAGCAGGCTGTTCGCATAGGTGGCCGCGCTCCCCTGGCTGGGCAGGTAGCTGATCCCGAACGTGCCGTTGCTATACCCGCCGCTATAGGGCTGCGCTGCGGGGAAGGAACGGGCCGGGCTCGGCGGGGCGAGGACGGCGGACAGCGGGATGCTTGTCAGCCACTGGATCGGAAAGCCGTCCCAGGTTCCCAGCGTGATAGTGCCGGCGAAGCTGACGTCCTCGAAACGGACCGGCAGGCTGTGCGTGTTGTGCAAGACGAACCCGCCGTCCGGGGACTGCCCAGGGACCGAGATGTCGAGGATGAGGGATTCCGGGGGCAGGGCCAACTGCGCGTTGTAAGTGAGCTGCATGAGCTGCGGGCTCATCAGCTCGGCGGGAACGATCCGGATGGAACTCCGGTAGCTCTCGAACGAGCCGGGTCCGACCGGGTCGAAGGTGCCGAGCGTGGTGGGGTTGTTCACGTCAGAGGTCTTGGTGGCCTGCCACTTCCCGTTGCAGAACTCGGCCCAGCACAAGACGGCCTGGACGCTGACCGACCCGGTGCTGGTGGCGCTGCCGATGAGGGTGGCCAGGTTGCCGACGTCCAGGTCCGAGAGCTTAGTGCTGCTGCCGCCGGTCGCGGTGATGAGCTGAGCCTGGTTCGGCTGCGCCTGCTTGACCGCCTTGAGCCAGAACAGGAACAGCCGCCCGTTCCAGACGATCGGGGTTATCGGCATGTCCTCGCACTCGATCGGCACCTGGCTCCACGGCGTCCAGGAGCCGTCGGCGAGCTCACGGAAGTAGTACGCGCGGTTGGCGCCCGCCGTCCTGGCGACGACGTAGGAGGTCTCGTCGGTGTCGGCGGTCCCCGACTGGTAGTACAGCCCGCACGTCTCGAGCTTGGCGACCGCCTCCAGGTTGGTGAGGTAGTCCAGGTAAGCGCTGGTCGCCGCGTCGTCGGTGATGTCACCCTGCAGCAGGCTGCCCATCACTTGCTGGAAAATCGGCGACTGGTTGTCGCGCAGCTCCGGGTAGAGCCAGTTCTCCGGCCAGAGGAACACCTCGCGGTTCGCCTGCCAGACGCGGTACCGCTTCATCCACTGCCACTGCGTGGCGCTGATGTCGGCCGGGCAGGCCAGCGGCTCGAGGTTGCGGATGACGCGCTCGATGAACAGCTGGACCGTGGACAGCGCGAGCCGGATCCTGGACGTCTCCACGGCCGGCTGGGTCTGCGGATCGATCAGGAAGTACTCGTACAGGCTGTCCGCGGTGTCGAAGGCCGGGCCGGACGGCGCGGCCAGCAGGCTGGTGCCGGCCGGCAGGGCGGCCAGGATTCCGGCGCTGATCGTCACGGTGGTCCCGGTTACCGCGGTCACCATGGTGCCGGGAGCGACGCTGACCCCCTGGATGAGCATGCCCGCGGTGACGCCGGCCGGCGCGGCGCAGCTGAGGCTGGTAGCGCCGGCCGTCGCGGCGGCACTGGTCGTCAGGCTGACCGACGACTGCCAGTAGCTGTCGCCCAGTTTCTGCAGGATGTACGCGACCAGAGCGTCGCGCTGCTGAATGCGGGCGGCGTCGTTGATCGGGCGGATCACCGTCAGCCAGTCCGGTTCCGCGTAGCGGGCGCGCAGCGCCGACTGCAGCGCGCTGACCGTCGCCGCCGATGGCGCGTTGGTGATCGCCGAGATGAGAGCGGCGGCATTCAGCCGGGAGGCCTGCACGAGTGCGGACGCGTCGAACACGCGGCTGAAGTTCTCGACCGAGGTCAGGCTGGCCATGCTGGTGCTGCCGAAGAACTGGGTGAGCAGCGCGTTCAGCGAGGTCGGGGCCCATCCGGTCAGGCTTGCCACGGCGGTCTGCCCGCCCGGCAGCGGCGCCCCCGGGTCGCCGAGCACGGCGAGGAGCCGTTCGTCGGAGGGGGACAGGGCCTGCTTGACGCGAGCGAAGTCGAGCAGGGTGTTCAGCACGTCCGTCAGGCTCGCGGCCGTGGCCGGGTCGGGATCGCCCTGCGCGGCGAGGGCATTGAGCCAGCCCTGGCCGGAGATCGTGCTCGCGGTGCCCAGGTACGCGACCTCGTTCGCGGTCAGGGACAGCGCGGCGGCCAGGCTGGCGGCCTTGAGGAAGCGGGTGTAGGTGTCGTCCAGGCGCCTAGTCAGGGTCCCGGAGTAGAGATACTGGCCGGGGATGATCTCCCACCCCAGGCCGAGGCTCTCCCAGCTCACCGACAGCGTGGTCGTGATCGAGGTGACGGTCAGCGTGAACGCGACCAGGGCGCCCGCCACCAGCGAGATCTGGTTCTCGTTGTGCCAGCCGCCGTCGGCTTGCCGCTGCATCGCAACGGGGTTGCCGGCGATCCGCAGCGTGACCGCCGCGCCCGGGTCCGCGGTGATCATGAGGTTGTAGAAGCCGTCTTGCGGCACGGTGAGGTAGCCGCTCCAGGTTCCGGCAATGGGACCGCCGCCCTGGCCGGGAGGGAGCGGGTTGCCGCCGGACGGTGCGTAGGACAGCACCGGCACCGAGTCGATGACCTGGTCGGGCGGGGCGGCCGGGTCGTTGCCGAGGTAGAACTGCGCCGACAGGCCTTGTGCCTCGATGGCGGTGAGGTCGGTGACGGCGGGCAGCGTGGCGGCGGCGTCCGCCGCCAGGATCACCGGGTTCTGCTGCGGCAGCAAAGCCGTGGCGAAGCTCGGGTCGGTTCCCGCGGCCGACGTGACGGCGGCCAGCGCCTGCTCCTGCTTGCGCTTGGCCGTGAGCACGGGCAGGAAGTTGTTCAGCAGGGTCTGCCGCTTGACCTGCACGGGGTCGGTGGAGGCGAGGTACGCGGCGTACAGCGGCGCCAGTTCCGGGTAGCTGGCGAAGAACGGGGCGACGGCCTGCTGGCTCGCGGTCTCCAGGCTCTTGACCGCGTCCGGCAGGCCCGGGTCGCTGGTGATCGGGAACGGGGCGTGGTGAGCCTGGGCCGTGTTCGTGGTGAAGCTGGTTGAGGTGACGCTGGCGACGATGACGGTCTCTTGCGCCGCTCCGATATCGACGACCAGCGCGGCTCCCGGGTAGATGTTGGTCATCGACGCGGGCGTGAGGGAGACGGCGCTGCCCGCGGGGATGTTGTCTGTGCTGTCGGTGGTGCCGACGATGATGACGGCGTCGATCGCGGCCTGCCCCGCCGCGTCCAGGACGCCGGAGAAGCTGAGCTGCTTGCTCAGGTCGTTGTAGCTCAGCAGGCCGCCCGATGCGGTGACGACCGGCCCGGGCAGGGCCGGCTGGCCGGGGGGCGCCGAGTACGGAACGGATGCGCTGAACGTGCCGTTCAGCAGGCCGAAGAAGAACGCGCTGGCGGCGGCGCCGTACACCAGCGACATCAGGTTCTGGGCGATGCTGCCGTCGGGATCGTCCTGCAGGGTGAACTGCGCCTCCACGGCGGCGAAGTCCGCCCGGAGCGCGAACGCCAGGCCGGTCACGTCGGCCAGCGCGGGCGCCGACGTGCCGGTGATGTCCTGGTTCCACATCAGGTACAGCGCCTGCGCGTTGGTCATTCCAGCGGTGCTCAGCTTGGCCAGCAGGCGGATGAAGCGGACGACGGGCGGTTCGGCCGGCGCGGACGGGCCGGGATCGAGTGACGCGAACGGGTCGAGTCCGGTGAACTCGCGCAGCCAGAGGAATTCCAGCACGCTCAGGCCCAGGGTGTGCGCTAGCCAGCCGTACCTGAACACCGCGCTGACGTTGTCCAGGGTCAGCGGGGTGCTGGCGTCGAATCCGAGCGCGCCCGCGATCAGGGCGAATTCGGTCCCGGTGAGGCTGAATGCGGCGCACAGGGTCGGCTGGTGGCCGAACAGGGTCTGCGCGGGGTCGGTGAGGAAGTCGCCGTAGCCGTCGTCGGCGAACGGCGGGGTGAGGTTGCCCGCCGTGTACCCGCCTGCCTGCAGGGACGCCGTCAGGGTGAAGCTGGTGGTGGGGCTGGCGGCGGTGACGGTGATCACTCCGCCCACGGCAGCCGCGCTGACCACGGAGTTCATCGGCAGGCCGGTGATCGGGTCGGCCGTCGTGGTGGCGTTGATCGCGGCGGCGATGGCCGCCGCGATGGTTCCCGGGCTGCCGCCGGGTGCCGCCAGGTAGGGCAGCGGCAGGGTGTTGACCGTGGTGGTCACCATCGCGCCGGCCGGGATCGTCCCGGTCACGGTGGCGGTCGCCTTCTCGGCGAAGGGGCCGGCCGCCACGTAAGTCTCCGCGCCCGTCGTGACCGAGCAGGCCAGCGTGAACGCGGTGGCCGGGTCGGTCGCGGTGATCGTGATGACGCCGCCGGAGCTGCTGGCCTGGACCAGGCTGCCGATCGGGAGCTGCGTGTCCGGGTCCGGCTGCACGGCGGCGCTGATAGTGGCGGCGATGCTGGCCGCGAGCGCGCCGACGCTGGTGTCGGTCGCTTTCGCCGAGTAGCTGATGGCTACCGAATTGATGGTCGTGACGAGCGTGTCTCCGGGGGCGACGGCGCCCCCGATCGTGGCCGTCTGCGCCGCCGGGCTCGGCGGTCCGGCGGTATAGGTTCCGGCGTTGGCCGGGGTGAGCGAGCACGCCAGCGTGAACGGCGCGCCAGCGCCCGCGGTGACGACGGTGACCACCGCGGCCGCGCTGGACGCGACGACGAGGCTGTTGAGCGGCAGGCCGCAGTACGGGTCCTGAACGGTCGCGTTGTTGATCGCCGCGGCAACACCGGCGGCGATGGTAACCGGGGTATCCCCGGCCGCGACGGTATAGCCGACCGCGACGCCGTCGATGGTCGTCGTCAGCGTGTCCCCGGCGGTCACGCTGCCGCCGATCGTGGCGCTGCGCGAGACGGGCGTGCCTGCCGCGGCCGCGTAGGTTTCGCTCGCCCCGGTCGAGACCGAGCAGGCCAGCGTGAACCCGGCCTTGATGGTGATGACGCCGCCTGAACTCGTCGCGTGGAACCTGGCCCTCAGCGGCAGGCCAGAGGCGGGGTCGGACGCCGCCGACGCGTTGAGCGCGGCGGTGATGGCCGCGGCCGCGGAGTCCGCGGTATCGCCGGACTTCACGGTGTAGGCGAGCTCGCCGGGCTGGCCGCTTGGCAGGTTGATGGCGGTGTGCAGCACGTCGCCGACGTTGACGGTGGCGGCGACGGTGGCCGTCTGGGCACCGGGGTCTTGCTGCAGCAAGGTGGCCGTGAGGAACATGTCCTGGTACAGGGACCCAGAGCCGCAGACCCCAATCGGCGCCCAGCAGGCCAGCAGTTGCTCAATCACCGTGCCGTTCAGGGAAAGCTGGCTCATCACCCGGGCCAGGAAGCCGAGCCGCGGCAGCAGCGCGTGGAACCCGGCGTCGAGCAGCGGCCGGTTGGCCGTGTCGTTGGCGGCGTCGCTGGTGCCCGTCGGCAGGTCCGCCGCCGGGTAGAGGGCAGCGATGACGTCGTCGGTGTGCTGGATCGAGGTCTGGTCGACCGCGTCGCGCAGCAGCGGGCCGAGCTTGCCCCAGAGCCGGATGAACCGGATGAGCTTGAGGTAGTCCGTGCCGCTGAGCAGGTTGGCGGTGTCGTCCGGGTTGGAGTAGCGGAGCTGGAGGCTGGCGCCTGAGCAGTCGCCGCTGCCGCTCGGGTCGCTGATCGTGATGATGTCCATGATGAGCGGGTAGACGGCCGGCCCGGTCACCCAGTCCACCACGGCCTGGTAGTCGGTGGGGCTGGACCCGCCGTACTGCGTGGCGTCGAGCCCGGCCGGGAGCGCGCTGATGAAGCTGGCCGCGATCGACTGCGGCGTGTTCAAGTTGTCGTGCAGGGCCTGCAGCGTCGCGAACGGGGCGTTGAGCTGCTGCAGGCGGGGGAGGAGGGCCGCGTTCGGGTTGATGAACTGGGTCGCGACGATGGCCGACAGGTCGTCATAGGAGACGCCGAGGCGGCGGGACAGGTCCTGCAGGCTCATCGCCTGCAGCTCGGTCAGCGCGGTGGCGTCGGGCAGGCCGTAGAGGTCCCCGAGCTGCAATGCGGGATCGGTGAACAGGCGGTATTCGTCGCGGGAGATGCCCAGCTGCTCGATCAGGATGTCCAGCCAGCCGAAGCTGGTCGGGGTCGTCTGGTTGACCAGCTGATCGCCGGCCCGCAGGGTGGCCATGGCGTCGGGCAGGTTCAGGCCGAGGTTCTGCAGGTGCAGCCGCAGCAGGGCGAGCGCCCGGTTGAACGGCAGCGGCGGCGGGAAGAACGCGCCCTGCAGGATCGCGTACGCGGCGTCGTCGACGTACTGCGGGCTGGCAAGCAGCTCGGCGGAGGTCACCGCATCGCCGGTGTCGTGCCCCTGATACCCGTCCAGAGTCAGCCCGTTGGCGGCGAAGTACTCGAGCGTCTCGTTGACGATGTCGATGTAGGGCAACGCGGTGTTGGTGTTGGCGCAAGTCAACGGCAGATACTGCAGGTCGGGCCGGCGGTCGAAGAGGACGTCCTGCGGGTTGCTGAACCCCGTCGTGGGGGCCGCCTGGTCGATGAAGTTCAGCAGGTCGACGAGGTAGGCGGCCGGGCTGAGGATCGAGCTGCAGTCCGAGCAGGTGCAGTAGTCCAGCGACCCGAACAGCTCCTCCAGCGTCGGGGCGGCCACCACCGGGTAGGACGGGGCGGCCGTCGGCGGGGGATACCCGTACTGGACCGGGACGGGCCCGCCGAGGCCCGGTGCCTGCCGGCCGCTGAGGTAGGAGACCGTCACGCTCAGCGTCGCGGCGAAGATCTGCCTGGCGCGCGCGTGGATCGCGGCCGCCGTGTCAGCCCCGCCCAGCTTGTCGGCGAACGCCCGGGTGAACCCGGCCGCGTCGTACCGGGTGACGGCGAAGGCGGAGTCGAGGTTGTGCCTGAGCAGGACGGCGAGGCTGGTGTCGTCGGGAGTCAGCTGGTAGGCGCGTTGTAGCCGCTTGACCTCGGTGATCACCGTGGTCGGCGGTGCCGTCGCGCCGGTCCTGGCCAGGTACGCCTCGACCGGCTCGGCCCCGATCTCGAACTGGCCCTGGTTCGCGGTCAGGAAGCTGCTCACCTCGGTTGCGGTCTGCGCGGTGCCGACGATGGGCAGGGTGCCGCGGGCGACCTGGTCGGCCATGACGGTGGTCGGGAACGCTATCCGGACCTGCGCCGCCAGCAGCTGCGCGTAGTTGGCGGCCTGCTCGTCGGCGTTCGCCCCGGGGATGCCCGGCGGGACCGACGCGCCGATGAGCGGCGCCCACTTGTCCGGCGTGTAGTACCCGCGGGCGGCCAGGTCCTGGGCGGAGCTCAGGGGGGTCTTGGCCTCGGCGGCCATGAGCGCAGAGACCAGCGGCTGGTTGTTGACCGTCAGGTAGTGCAGCTGCCCGGCCAGCTGCAGCTGTGCCGTCGCGGCGGACCCGAACAGCTGCTCGGCCGCGGGCCAGAAGGCGGTCCAGTTGCCCTGGTACTGCGTGTAGAGCTGGGCGAACTGCTGCTGCTGTGCCGGCTGGGACAGCGTCCCCTGCAGCATTTGCTGCAGGGTCGACACCCCGGCCGGCGGGGCGGCGGTCAGGATGCTCGCCGCGCTCAGCGCCTGGTAGATGATGACCGCGCCGGGCACCTCCGCGGCCAGCGCCTGCGGGATCACCCCCTGTGTGGTGGCCTGCTGCCAGATCGCCTGCACCGTCCCTGAGTCGGTCTGGAACAACGTGTCCGGGCTGGCCGGAAGGCCGGCCCGGAACAGCGCGTAGTAGAACTCGGGCGACAGGGCGACCGTCGGCGTCGGCAGCGGCGCCGGCCCCGGCCCCGGCCCAGGTACAGGCTTCGGCCCGGGTCCGGGCGCGGGCGCGGCCCGGTCCGCCGCCTCGGGCGAGGCCGGTACGGTGATCTGACCGAACTGGCTGGCCAGCGCCAGGAGCGCGACGACGCGCACGTCCAGGGCGGCCCTGTTCCCGGCGTAGGTGAGGTCATAGCGGCCGTTTCCCTCTTGCAGGGAGCTGAGGGGGCCCGGATACACCTCCGCCAGTGCCGCCGTCAGGACCTCGTACTCGCTGGGCAGCCCGGCCGCCCCGGCCGGCACCACCACGTCGAGCGTGACTGTCTCCGGCGCGGAGTAGCTGACCGGCGAGGCGGCCAGGAACTGCTTCCCCGCCGACACCTGTGCCTGCAGGTCCGGCTGCGTCTTGTTGTGCGCGGTCAGGTACGCCGCCGTGATGACTAGGTCGGTGAAGCCGTAACTGCCGTCGCCGGCGGTCTGGGTGCTGCCAAGCACCTGATCTCCGCCGATGTTCTTGTCCACGAGCTGGACGGTCAGTCCGGCCACCGCCGGCAGCGCCGGGCAGGCCACGGTCCCGGTGACCGTGTACGCGGGGTTGACGACGACCACCGCGTCCCGGTTCGGCGGCCCGCCGGACGCGATGCTCTCGGCTGTAGGCGTGCCCCCATGGGCCTGCCCGTCGCCCGCGGTGGGGGGCTCGCCGGCGTCAGCGGGCACGGCCGTGACCTGTGTGGGGGCATTCGCAGCGACCGTCGCCGCGACTGCGGGCTCGAATCGCGCCTGCAGGTCAGCGAACCGGACAACGTCTCCCGGTTCCAGCACGTGCGGCCTGGTGAGCCGCTCCTCGTTGACGTACGTCCCGCCGGTCGAGTTCAGGTCCCGTATCGTCACCGTCCCGGCCGGATCGACAGTGACCAGGGCATGCCGGCGGCTGACGAACCGGTCCTCGAGGATCAGGTCCGCCGTGTCGGAATGACCGATCACTAGCTCAGGCGCTGATAGCGACAGGACGAGTCCGACCAACTCCGCCGGGCTGCTCACCACCAACTTCGGCGTGATCGCGTCACCGTTCGGCATTGCGGGTCCCTCCCCTGGTGAGCGTCTTCTCGCTCAAGGCATGCTGTGGATTGCCGTGAAATCTCATGGTGTGGTCGCTTGACCTTGAAGTTCGGAAGCGCCTATGCGGT
>Ga0302314_10023103_pt1 | contig 10168 bp, 9 predicted proteins | sample III_Palsa_N2_3_FD_200533 | JGI IMG/M metagenome (GOLD analysis project Ga0302314, IMG submission 200533) | Peat permafrost microbial communities from Stordalen Mire near Abisko, Sweden - III_Palsa_N2_3 | ecosystem: Environmental > Terrestrial > Soil > Palsa > Peat permafrost | place: Sweden...
CACGACGGCGGCCTCCTCAATCCGGGGCACCGACTGCGCCAGTCGGTCCCGCTCTGCCTGCGCCGCCGTAAGCCGGTCCTCGGCCTCCGCCCGCGCCTGGCGGGCCGCGCTCAGCTCCTCGTCCAGCCGCCGCCGCTCCTCGCTGCTGCGCTGGGTGTCCGAGGCCGCCGTGGCCCGCGCCGAGACGTGACGATCCAGCGCCCGTTCCGCCCCGGCCAGGGCGTCCCGGGCCTCCGACAGGGCCGTCCGGCAGCGGGCCAACTCCACGCGCGCCGCGTCCGCCGCGGCCGCCGCCGCCGTAGCCCGCTCCTGGGCGTCCTCGACGGCCGCCGCCGTGACCACGTTGGTCGACGAGCGGACCCGCCACCCGGTGGCGGCGAAACGGTCGCCTTCGGGGGTCACCACGATCAGCTCGCCGCGCTCGAGCGAGAGGTCGATCGCTTCCTCCCAGCCGTCGACTCGGACGGCATGGCCGATCAGCGCATCGAGGACGGACTCGGCCACGGCCTCGCCGTGACGGGCCCGCACATGGCGGCGGACGGATTGGGCGCCCGACCCCGGCGGGAGATCGAGGCGTGGCGAGGGTGCGTAGGGGGAACCGTTGGCGCCGTTGGCGCCGTTGGGGCCGTTGGGGCCGTTGGCGCCGTTGGGGCCGTTGGCGCCCGTCCCCGGCCCTGTCCCAGTCCCCGGCCGCGGTGCCAGCACCGCTCCCGTCACCCCGCGCTCGCGCAGGGTGGCCAGGGCCTGATGGGCCGACTGGCGCCCGTCGACCACCACCGCCGCCACGCCGGCCCCGGCGGCCGCTTCGAAGGCGGCCTCCCAGCCTTCGTCGATCTCGACCAGGTCGAGCAGCGAGCCCACCACCCCGTCCACCCCGCGCAAGAGCTCACGCCCCCCGGCCCCCTGCAGGTCGCGCAGTGCCCGCTCGAGCGCCTCGGCCCGGGCGGCGCTGCGGTGCCGCGCCTGATCGCCCTCGTCGGCGGTCCGTTGTGCCGCCTCGGCCCGCTGGCCCGCTCCTTCGAGCGCCACCCGGCACGAAGCGACCTCGGCCTCCAGCCGCTCCGTGGTCGTCTCCAGCGACGCCGATTCGTTGTCGAGCAGATCGGCCTTGACCGCCGCCGCCGCCTGGCGCTGCTCGAGCCCGGCCAGGCGGGCGTCCAGCGCCGTCATATCCTGCTGCTCGCGTGCCACGGCCCGGGCCAGAGGCTCCGTCCGCGCCCGCACCCTGGCCAGGGCGTCCTCGGGCAGGTCGTCGCCGAGCACCTCGCGCCAGCGGTCCCGCTGCGCCGCCTCCTCGTCGTCGAGCGCGCCCGCCTCGGCCGAAAGGTCGGCCTGCGCCGGGTCGGCCGCCGTCTCGTCGGCCGCCAGCGCGATCTCGCTGGCCAGGTGCGCCGCCTCCGCCTCGAGGGTCGAAACCACGTCGACGTCCGCCGCCGCATCCAGTGCGGCCATGACGGCGCGGCCACGCTCGCGCAGCACACCCGAGGTCCCCCGGGCCCGCTCCACCAGTCCCTGCACCCGGCCGAGCGCCCGGGCCAGGTCCTCTTCGCGGTGCGAGGAGAGCTCGGCCGAGGTGGTCGAGGCCTCGGTATCGAGCACCTCGAGGGCGGCGTGGAGCTCCTGCTCCTCCTCCCGGCAGACGGCCAGGTTCCGGGCGGCTGCCGTGCGGCGGTTCGCCAGCTCGGCCAGCTCGGTGCCGGCCAGGTAGCGCCTGATCGTCAGCAGCTCCGTGGCCACCGTGTCGTGCGACCGGGCGGCGGCGGCCTGGCGCTCGAGGGGGCGGATCTGGCGCCGGACCTCGCGCACCAGGTCACCCAGGCGCTCCAGGTTCTCGGCCGTGCCCGCCAGCCGGCGCTCCGCCCGCTCGCGGCGGCGACGGTGCTTGAGGACCCCGGCCGCCTCCTCAATGATGGCCCGACGGTCCTCGGGACGTGCGTTGAGCACGGTGTCCAGCTGGCCCTGGCCGATGATCATGTGCTGCTGGCGCCCGACCCCCGAGTCGGAGAGCAGCTCTTGGACGTCGAGCAGGCGACAGGGCGCGCCGTTGATGGCGTACTCGCTGTCACCCGAGCGGAACAGCGTGCGGGTGATGGTCACCTCGGCCAGGTCGATGGGGAGCTTCCCCGATGCGTTGTCGATGGTCAGGGACACCTCGGCCCGGCCCAGGGCGGCCCGCGACGAGGTCCCGGCGAAAATGACGTCCTCCATTTTGGCGGAGCGCAGCGAGCGGGGGCCCTGGGCGCCGAGGACCCAGGTCACGGCGTCGACGACGTTCGACTTGCCACTGCCGTTGGGACCGACCACGACGGTGATGCCGGGCTCGAACTCGAGCACCGTGGGGTCCGCGAACGACTTGAACCCCTTCATGCTGAGCGACTTCAGGAACACTCGGGCGACCCTAGTGGTCCCGAGTGGCCCGGCTCCGCCAATTCCGGCTTGCCCGCTCCCATCTGGCCGTACGGACCTGCCGGTTTCGGCCAAATTCGCCGAACGGTTCGCCCTCAACCATCTGGCCATGGACGACGCCTTCTGGGACGGGCTGGAACGGGCTGGGACGGGACGGGCTGGGACGGGCTGCACGCACTGTTCGGGGAGGACGAGCTGGCCAACCTCACCATCTGTTGCGGCGCATGGCTCGGCATGGGCCGGGTGCCCGCCGTGCTCGGGGTCCCCGCCCCGAGGAGCGCATCGTCGTCGGGGATCGGCGAGAGGGTGCGCCGTTGATAATTTTTTGAGTGGTACGAGATCTGGTACCAGTCGTCAAAGTGGTACGCGATCTGGTACCACTCGAAAATTAACTCCCGGAGCTGGGGTCGACCGGTCCCGGAGCTGGGGTCGACCGGTCAGGCAGGCGTCCGTCGTCGTCCCGCCGGTGAGCAGATAGTCGCTGCGTCGCTCAATCCGCCGGCCAAACCGTTCAGACGGTTCAAACGGTTCAAACGGTTCAGACCTGGCAGTGCTCGCAGAAAAAGGTCGAGCGGCCGCCGGTCTTGACCCGCACGATCACGTTGCGGCAGCGCCGGCAGGCCTGGCCCTCGCGGTCGTAGACCTGGTGGGATCCCTGGAAGTCGCCGACCTCACCGAACAGGTCGCGGTACTGCTCGTCGGCCAGCGAGGATCCCCGGTGCTTGATGGCATCCGCCAGCGTCTCGACCATGGCCCGGTAGAGGCGCCTGACCTCGGTCGCGGTGAGCGTGTTGGCGGCGCGGTCGTAGCGCAACCCGGCCTGGTAGAGCATCTCGTCGGAGTAGAGGTTGCCGATGCCCGCGGTGAAGCTCTGATCCATCAGCATGGCCTTGATGCCGGCCTTGTGCTGGTGGAGCAGCAGGCCGAACCGGTCCCAGCTCATCATGTCCTCGACCGGATCGAACCCCAGGTGGGCCAGCTCGGGTATGGCCTTGCGGATGGCCGCCCCGTCCCCGCCCGTGGTACCCGACACCGGGCTCAACGCGGTGCCGTCGGCTTTGAGGGGCGGGGTGGAGACGAACAGCTCGCCGAAGGTGCGCGGATCCACGTAGCGCAACTCCCCGCCCTGGGTGAAGGTGATGACCACGTGGGTGTGCTTGGGCTTGGGGTCCTTGACCGACTTGACCCGCAGCAGCTGCCCGCTCATCCCCAGGTGCACGACCAGCGTGTCGCCGCTGTCGAGCGTCAAGAGGAGGTACTTGCCCAGGCGCCCGACCGACTTGATGGTCCGGCCCTCGAGGGGGGTGCGGAAGTGCTTGGCCGAGGGGTGCCGGCGCACCGAGCGGCCGTTGGCCACCGACACCGACTTGATCTTCTTGCCCGGCACCTCCCGGGACAGGTCCTGACGCAACGTTTCGACTTCGGGTAACTCAGGCATTCTGCAGACCCTCCCAGGCGTTGCGAGCCGCTTCCTGTTCGGCATCTTTTTTGGATCGCCCCGCCCCGACCCCGAGCAGGGAGCCGGCAACGAACACCTCGGCCTGATAGGCCCGCTCGTGGTCCGGGCCCGAGCCGACGACCACGTAGCGCGGCGGCCCCTCCCCGTCGCGCACGGCCTTCTCCTGCAACCGGCTCTTGTGGTCGAAATCGTCCGGCTCTTTGCCGGCCCGAGTGATGGCGTCGCCGAGCTCGCGCAGGACCAGCTGCTCGGCGGCGTCCCACCCCGAGTCCAGATAGACCGCCCCGAGCACCGCCTCGAAGGCGTCGGCCAGGATGGAAGCCTTGGTCCGCCCGCCGGAGGCCTCCTCGCCCCGCCCCAGCAAGAGGACCTCGCCGACGCCGAGACCTTCCGCCACCTGGGCCAGTACACGGGCGTTCACCACGGCCGAACGCACCTTGGCCAGCATGCCCTCGGCAAATCTCGGATAGCGCTCGTAGCTGTAGCGGGCCACGACGAGGCCGAGGACGGCGTCGCCGAGGAACTCGAGCCGTTCGTTGGACGGCGCCCCGCCCTCCTGCTCGCCGCACCAGCTCCGGTGGGCCAGCGCGTGCTGGAGGAGGCTGATGTCGCTGAATTCGTGGCCCAACCGTTCGGCAAGTGCTGCCGCCCCCTCGGCGCCAGCGTCACCCCGCCTCGAGCTTGGCGTAGACGTAGTCAACGGCGTCTCGGACGGTTCGGAGATCTTCAAGGTCTTCATCATCGATGCGGAACCCCACGGTCCGCTCCCCCAATTCTTCTTCCAGCCCCTCGACCAACTCGATCAGCGCCAACGAGTCGGCGTCGAGGTCCTCCACGAACGACGCCCCTTCGGTGATCGTCGACGGGTCCGTCTCCAAAATGTCGGCCAGCTGGTCCCGGATCAGCGCAAACACCCCGTCACGATCGAGGGGGCCCTGGTTGGTGTGGGTTTCGGCAGGCACATGCGCTCCTGGGTCGACGAATTCGAGACAGCACCTGCCATGCTACCGGTCTTCGAGCGCAGAGCGCCCGGTTGTACGCTCTGAGCTGGGTTTTTATCCCTCCGCCGGTGGGCGGATGGCGGCCGCCACATGGTCCACCAATCCACGCGTGGCGCACTCGTAGGCGACCCGCACGGCGTTGACCATGGAGACCGCGTTCGACGATCCGTGGCTGATGACGCAGACGCCGTCGGTCCCCAGCAGCATGGCGCCACCGGTGTTCTCCGGCTCGAACTCGGCCGCCATGGGGAGCAGGTACGGCAACAGGACGTCGGCCGCCGCCTTGGTCTCGTCGTTGGTGGCGAAGACCCCGAGCATGGCGTCGAAGAGAAAGCGCAGCGAGCCCTCCAGGGCCTTGAGGGCGACGTTGCCGGTGAAGCCGTCGGTCACGATCACATCGGCCGGTGAGGGGAGGAGGTCCCGGCCTTCGAGATTGCCCACGAACTCGAACGCGAACCCCGCGTGGGCGTCCCCGCTCCCGCTCTCGGCGTGGGCGTCCCCGCTCAAGAGGGCGTGGGTCTCCTTGACCAGCGGCGTGCCCTTGGTCGACTCCTCGCCGATGGACAGTAGGCCGACGGTCGGGGAGGTGGTTCCGAAGCGGGCGGCCACATAGGCCGCGCCCATTTGGGCGAACTGCACCAGCATGGCCGGCGTGCACTCGGCGTTGGCCCCCGCGTCGACCAGCACGGCGGGCGTGCGGCCGAGGCGGGGCAGTGGGGTGGCGATACAGGGCCGGATCACGCCGGGCAGCCTTCCCATGCGCAGCAGGGCCGCAGCCATGGTGGCCCCGGTGTTGCCGGCACTGACCATGGCCGACGCCTTCTGATCGCGCACGAGTTCGGCCGCCCGCACTAGGGAGGAGTCCTTCTTGCGGCGCACGCCCCCGGCCGGGTCCTCGTCCATGGCGATGACCTCGGTGCAGGGGACCAGCGGGAGCCCGAACGTGTCACCGACCTGGTCGGGTGGGCCCACCAGCACGACCGGGATGCCGTCCTCGGCGGCGGCGCGCCGGGCCCCTTCGACAATTTCTCCGGGGGCCTTGTCGCCGCCCATGGCATCGACCGCGACGGGGAGTGCGGCCAGCGCCTCGGTACCCGGACGCTCGCCACGACGGCTCAAGGTCAGTCGACCTCGACGGCTTGGCGCCCCTTGTACCACCCGCAGACGGGGCAGACGACGTGCGGGGTCTTGGCGGACTGGCAGTGCGGGCACACACTGCGGGGCGGGCGGCGCAGGACCCAGTTGGCGGCCTGGCGGCTACGCCCCTTGGCTTTGGACGTCTTCTTCTTCGGGACTGCCATCGTGGGTCTCCAACAATCGGATCAGGGGTGGGCGGATCAGGGGTGGGCGCACCGGTGCGGGCCGACCCACGAGGGTCAGCTACCGGAGCACGTCGAGGTTAGCCCAACGCGGGTCCTTGGGGGCAGCGCAGCTGCAGTCGCCCTCGTTGCGGTCGGCCCCGCACTGCGGGCAGAGCCCCCGGCAGTCCTCCCGGCACAAGGGTGCCATGGGCAGTTCGAGCACGATGGCATCGCGCACCAGAGGGCCGAGATCGATGGTGTCGTCGACGATCGGGTACAGCTCGTCCTCGGCGATCGGCGCGTCGCCGAACCGCTCGTTGACCGCGATGGTGAGCTCGCCGGTCACCGGCGTGGCACAGCGCCGGCAGATGCCCACCCAGGGGGCGGACACGGTGCCCACGGCCTCGATGCCACCGCTGAAGGCCCGCAGGGTGATGTCGCACTCGGCCTCGGCGTCGAGGGGCACGACGCTCCGGCCGGGGTCGATGCCCAGCTCGTCGAGAGGGCCGGCGAGCACCACCGGTCCCCGCCGCACCTCATGCGCCGTGGCGCCGGGGTTGCGGCGGAGCCGGGCCACGTGGACGAGGAAGGGGTCGGCGGCCATCAGGACACGTCCTGGTCGAAGAAGCCGTCCTCCTCGTTGGCCGACCCGGCGTGGGCGCCCGCGGTCTCGAGAGGCGGGGGAGGAGGTGCGGCGGCCAGCTTGGCCCGGCCGGACTGCACGGTGCGGGTGAGCCGGTCGAGCACGATCTCCATGCCCGCCAGCTTCTGGTCGCAGAAGTCCTCGGCCTCGTGCCGCATGGTACGCGCCTCGTCGTTGGCGTCGTCGAGGATGCGCTGGGCCACCGAGTTGGCCTGCCGGACGATCTCGGTCCGCTGCACCATGCGCTCCGCCTGCGCCCTCACCTCCTCCATCAACGTCTCGGCCTCCCGGGTGCGCTCGGCCAGGAACTCCTCGCGCTCACGCAGGAGCCAACGGGCCTGGCGCAACTCGTCGGGCAGGCGGTCGAGGGCGGTGCGCAGGAGGCCGGTCACCTCCTCGCGCGAGATGATGATCGACGAGGACAGCGGCATGGACTTGGCGCCGGCGAGGATCCCGAGCACCTGCCCGATGACCGCCTCCACACTGACGTCCTGCTCGGACTCGTCTATTTCAAGATACTGGTCGGTCACTCCTCCCCCTTTCCCTCCTCGAATTTCGCGGCGAGATGTTCCTGCACGACCTTGGGCACGAAGGCGGAGACGTCCCCACCAAAGTGGGCCACCTCGCGCACCAGCTTGGACGCGATGAACGAGTACTTCGAGCTGGTGGGGATGAAGATGGTTTCCACACCCGAGAGGTGGTGGTTCATCTGGGCCATCTGCATCTCGGTCTCGAAGTCCGAGACGGCGCGCAGGCCGCGCACGATGGCCGTCGCTCCCACGTCACGGGCCACGTTGACCAGCAGGGTGGACACCGAGACGATGCGCACGCCGGGGATGTGCGCCGTGACCTCCTCGAGCATGGCCTTGCGCTCCTCCAGGTCGAACAGCGCCTGGCTCTTCTGGGGGTTGCGCAGGGCGGCCACCACGACCTCGTCGAAGAGCCGGCTGGCCCGCTCGACAATCTCGAGGTGCCCGTTGTGGAAGGGGTCGAACGATCCGGGGAACAGGCCGACCTTCACGAACTGGCCTTCACGAGCTGGCCGGCCTTCACGAGCTGGTTCCGGTGCGATGAGCCACGGTGACGAGCGTACCGCCGTACCGGCGTTCCCTCGCGACCATCCAGCCCGGGGGAAGGGTGATCGGCGCCGACGACTCGAGGACGGCCGTCTCCGCCCGCAGGTCCGTCAGGAGCGCGGGCCAGGCCTCGAAGCTGTAGGGCGGATCGCACAGGGCGAGATCGAACGGCGGCGCCCCGGCCAGCCACCCCGGCAGCGCCGCCCGGACGACCGTCACCGGCTGGTCGCCCAGCCCGACCGACTCGAGGTTGGTGCGCACCGCCTCCAGCGCGCCCGGGTCCTGGTCGACGAACGTGGCCGAGGCGGCGCCGCGGGACAGGGCCTCCAGCCCCAGTGCCCCGCTGCCGCAGAAGAGGTCGACCACCGTGAGCCCCTCGACGCCACCCCGCGAGCCCAAAATGTCGAAGATCGACTCGCGCACCCGGTCCGACGTCGGGCGGACCGCGGCGGGCAGTTTGGCCGCCAGGCGCCTGCCCCGGCTCCGGCCTCCGATGACGCGCACCGACGCCAGGGTACAGCCGATCGGCCGGCCGTCCGGATCAACGTCCCGATCGCTCAGCTCGTGGACAGGCGGTCCGCTCAACTCTTGAACAGGTATTCCGCCTCGTCCTCGCTCAGGAACAGGCGGATCTCGTCCGCCAAGGCCTCGTGTCCACCAAGCTGAGGGTCCTCATCGACGATGGCCTCGGCCACCCGCCGGGCCTCGTCGAGGAGGGACCGGTCCTCCGGCTCGGACAAAGAAGCCAGCCGCAGATCGGTCTGCCCCTGCTGGCGGGCCCCCAACAGAGTCCCCTCGCCACGCAGGCGAAGATCGTCCTCGGCCAGCGCGAACCCGTCGTTGGTACGCGCCACCGCGGCCAGGCGCTCCCCGGCCACCCCGTCCTCGCCACCCGCGCCGAGGAGGAAACACCAGCTGGGCAGGGCACCCCGCCCGACGCGCCCACGCAACTGGTGCAGCTGGGCGATGCCGAAACGGTCGGCGCTCTCGATCACCATGACGGTGGCCTCCGGCACGTCGACACCGACCTCGATCACCGTGGTGGCCACTAACACCTGGGTCTCCCCGCTGCGGAACTCGGCCATGGCCTCCTCCCGGGCCGCGGGGGGCATCTGGCCGTGCAGGAGACCCACCCGAAGGCCGGCCAACTCGGTGGCCGCCAGACGCGTCCACTCCTCGGTGGCCGACCGCGCCTCCACCCGCGCCGAGTCGCCCACCAACGGGCAGACCACGAACGCCCGATGGCCGGCCACCACCTCCTGGCGCACCCGGTCCCAGGCCAGGTGCTCGTCGGCCGGATCGGGCAACCAGGTGGTGGTGATCGCCACCCGCCCGGGGGGCATCTCGTCCAGCGTGGTCAGGTCGAGGTCGCCGAAGATCACCATGGCGGCCGTGCGCGGGATGGGGGTGGCCGTCATGACCAGGAGGTCGGGGTCGCCCTCGCCCCCCTTGGCCCGCAGGGTGGCCCGCTGCTCGACGCCGAAGCGGTGTTGCTCGTCGATCACCACCATGCCCAACGAGTTGAACGCGACCTCCTCGGTGAGGAGGGCATGGGTGCCCACCACGATCGCCACATCCCCGCGGGCCAGGTCCTCGAGCAGGGCGGCCCGGGCCTTCCCCTTGAGCCGGCTCGTCAGCAGCTCCACCCGGACATCGAGGTCGCCCAACATCTGGCGCACTGCCACCGCATGCTGCTCCGCCAACACCTCGGTCGGCACCATCAGCGCGCCCTGGTACCCGCTCTGGACCGCCCCGAGCAGGGCGGCCAGGGCCACCACGGTCTTGCCCGAGCCGACGTCGCCCTGGAGGAGACGGTGCATGGGGAAAGGGCCGGCGAGATCGGCCGCGATCACCGCCAGAGCGCGGCGCTGGGCCATGGTCAGTTCGAAGGGCAGGGCCGAGAGGAAGCGCGCCACCAGGGTGCCGTCGACCGCACCGGTGATCTCCTGGACGGAGACGGTGTGGCGCAGGGCCCGGGCGTTGTGCTCGAAGGCCCGGCGCCGCAACACGAGGGCCAGCTGCAGACGGAAGAGCTCGTCGAAGATCAGGCGGCGCCGAGCCGGGGCGACGGCCTCCATCGACTCGGGGTCGTGGATGGCTCGCATGGCGGAGGTCCGGTCCCACAGCCGTAGCTCGGCCAGGTACGGGCCGGTCAGCGGGTCGATGAACTCTCCGGCGCGCTGGAGCGCCTCCTCCACGAAGGTACCGATCTCCCAGCTGGTGAGCCCCGCCTTGGCCGAGGCCGGGTAGATGGGCAGGATCCGCAGGGTGCGCCGTTGCCG
>Ga0302314_10023104_pt1 | contig 10168 bp, 8 predicted proteins | sample III_Palsa_N2_3_FD_200533 | JGI IMG/M metagenome (GOLD analysis project Ga0302314, IMG submission 200533) | Peat permafrost microbial communities from Stordalen Mire near Abisko, Sweden - III_Palsa_N2_3 | ecosystem: Environmental > Terrestrial > Soil > Palsa > Peat permafrost | place: Sweden...
ATGCTGTCGGGTCCAACGCTGGCACAATGAAGGAAGCAAAACATGTGGGTCGAAGATTTCAAATCCATCGCCACCAAGGGACGGATCGTCGAGTTGTCCCATGTCCTGACCATGGATATGCCGCACAGCCCGAGCCACCCGCCCTTCATGTTCCGGCTGACCAAGCTGCACGGCGATGCCAGGGACACCGATAAATTCACCATCGTCAGCGACATGTTCACCATGGGCAGCCACAACGGCACGCATATGGATGGGCTGGGTCATGTCGGATGCTGCGGGATGGTTTACGGCGGCGTCCACGGCGATTCGATTTCGACCCGCCGGGGCGGCTTCGAGGGGATCGGGATCGAAACCGTCGAGCCGGTTTTCTGCCGCGGCGTGCTGCTGGACGCGACGCTGCTGCATGGCGGCGAAAGCCTGCCGCCGGCCTATATCATATCGCGCGACGAGCTGGTGGAAGCGGCACGGCTGGAGGGCGTCGAAATCCGCAAGGGCGACGCCGTCCTGATCCGCTCCGGCTGGGAGCGCTACTGGCCGGACAACAGGACCTATGTCGGACTGCAAGATGGTGGGCCCGGCCCAAGCCAGGAGGCGGCGATCTGGCTGGGCGAGCACGAGATCCGGGTGACCGGCGCCGACACCTTCGCCTACGACAAGCGGCCCTCGGACATGCCGTGCCATATCGAGCTGATGGTAAACCGCAAGATCAACATCATGGAGAATATGCGGCTCGACGAGCTCGCCCGCGACAAGGTCTATGAATTCATGTTCTGCGCCCTGCCGCTTCGCATCAAGGGCGGCACAGGCTCGCCGATCCGGGCGATCGCCCTTTACTGATCAGCGAGATCGGTCTCGCTCGATACGGCCTGCCAGCGTTCGATCTCGGCATCGTAACGCGACAGGAAGCCCCGAACATGCTCGACCGCATCGCCTCCGACCAGAAAGCGTCTCGGCCGCGGCACGGTGCCGATCGCCGCCAGCACGGCCTGCGCGGCCTTGGCCGGATCGCCGCGCTGATGACCGCTGAGCGCAGCCAGCCGCTGGCGCCGCCGGCTGTTCTGCTCGGCGTAGTCGGCGATCGTATCGGCGGCCGAACGGCGATTGAGGCCAAGATCGGTCCGAAAGGCGCCCGGCACCACGACCATGACGCCGATCCCGAACGGTTCGACCTCCTGTGCCAACGCATCGGACACGCTTTCCAGCGCCAATTTGGCGCCGCCATAGATACCGACGCCCGGCGATGAGAGAAGCCCGGCCAGCGAGGTGACATTAACGATCAGCCCGCTGTGGCGCGCGCGCATCGCCGGCAGCACCGCCTTGATGACCGCGATCGGCCCGAACAGATTGGCGGCGAATTGCGCTTCGATATCGGCCCAGCCGGTCTCCTCGAGGGTTCCCTCCAGGCTGTAGCCGGCATTGTTGACGACGATATCGAGGGCGCCGGTTTCGGCCTGGGCGGCGTGGACGGCCGCCGCGACGGCCGCGTGGTCGGTTACATCCATCACATAGCCGAACGCACGATCCGCATGCAGGGCCGCGAAATCGCGCCGGGCCGGTTCGCTCCTGACGGTACCCGCCACGACGTCGCCCACCTCGAGGGCCGCCTGCGCCAAAGCCCGCCCCAGGCCGCTCGACACGCCCGTGATGAACCAGCGCCGCACCGTCACGCCTCGCCGGCGCCGCTCGCCCTTGGGCGAAGCGGGACGATATCGGCGGTGGCCACTGGACGGGTCGGCAAAGCCAAGCCGAGCAGCGCCAAGGCGAGGAGGCCGCCCAGCGCCACGAAGCTGACGCGGTATGAGACGACGATGTCGAGCTGCTGGGCAGCGCATGCCGCCAGGACAGTCAAAGCGACCGAAGTGCCGACGGCGCGGCCGAGCTTTTGCGAAACATAGACGATGCCGGAGGCCGCGCCCTGATCGTCATGCGGTACGGCTGCGGTGGCCCTCGCCATCGCCGCCAGCAATCCGAAGACGCTCGAAAAGCCGGCGACGGCAAGGCCGGGGCCGATATGGGCCAAATACCCATCTGTCGACGACAGGCTGCCGAAGAACAATATGCCCGCCAGATAGATGCCAAATCCGGTGAGCGCGTTGGCGCGGATCGAGAACCGCGACAGGAACAGTCCCAGGCATTGCCCGCCGATAATGCCGCCCACGGCGAAGGGGATGATGCCGAAACCGGCCTGCATCGCCGAGTATCCCAGCACCCGTTGCATATAAAGATTGACCAGCAGCATCAGCCCGGTGGTCGCGGCGACGCCACAGCCGATCGCCAGGTTCGAGGTCATGACCGCTGGAAACGAAAACATCTTGAGCGGGACCAGCGGATCCTTGAGGCGGCCCTCGACCAGCAGGAAAACAGCGAGCAGGGCGGCGCCCGCCACCAGGCTTCCTGCCCCGTCGGGTGCGCCGATCCAGCCCGGTCTATGCAGCGACGACAGTCCCAGTATCAGCAGCGTCGTCGATCCGGTGATCAGAACGGCGCCCCAATAATCGAGGGCGCGCCGGGTCCGGTGGGCGGAGGCTTTGGGGACCGCGAGAAACGCGATCGCGATCGCCGAAAGCGCGAAGGGCAAGGTCAACAGGAAGACGCTGCGCCAGCCGAAAGCGGTGGTGAACACGCCGCCGAGCCCGGCCCCGACCAGGGTCGAAAGCCCCTGCGTGATACCGTAGACACCGTATCCCCGGTTGCGGATCGGACCGGGCGGCAGCAGCGTGTTCAGCATGGCGAATGTCGCCGGGCACATGATGGCGTTGCCGACGCCCTGAATGGCACGCGCGGCCAGCAGGAATTCGATCCTGGGCGACAGGAAAGCCAGCGTGCTGCCCAGGCTGAACAGCGCCAGGCCGAAAATCGTGCAGCGCCTTTGGCCGATGAGATCGGAAAGCCGGCCGCCGAGCATGACAAAACCGGCATAGGTCAGCGCATTGATCGACACCACCCAGCCGGCCAGCGTGTTGCTGACGGCGAGGTCGCGGCCGATCGACGGCAAGGCGACACCGACCAGCATGAAATCGGCGGTGTTGATCAGCTGAACCAGCGCGATCAGCGCGATCACGAGATTGTAGGGCGTGTGCGGGGCGCCGGCGCCCGACCAGGGGTCGAGCGGACGAACGGGTACGTCGGGCCCAGAGTGCGGGTTCGTCACGGTATCCTCCCCAGTTCGCGCCCCTCAACATTCCCCCGGCGCGCGCCTACCGACTATTGATCTTGATGATACTGTCCCCGAAAGGCTCGTCGCGATTGCGATAGGCCTGCTTGACGCCAGCCGCGGCCGCATCGGCCTTGAACTTGGTCCGCTGCGGCCCCTTCGAGAGATGCGCGCGGGCGTCCATCTCGGTCGCCATCTTCTGCAGGCTGCGCGCGCCGGCCAGTTCCATGGCGATGTTCACGATCCGCTTCTGCGCCGCGAGCATGTCGTTATCGACGAGTGCGATTCGCCTGGCGAGCGTATCGACCTCAGCCTCCAGGCGTTCGGCCGGCACTGAATCAAGGACGAGCCCGATACGGGCAGCGTCGCGGCCGAGGATGGTATCGCCGGTGAGCAGCAGCCGCTTCGCCCATTGCGGGCCGACATGGTAAAACCACATGTTGATCGGCGGAGAGCCCAGGCCCCTAGTGCCCGGATGGCCGATCCGCGCGTCATCCGCGGCGATGATCATGTCGCAGCATAAGGCCAGTTCCGCGCCCCCGGCCAGGCAGCGGCCGTGAATCTTGGCGATGACCGGCTTGTGCGCATCCTGGATCACCAGCATCTGGTGCATCTTTCGCTCCATCGTCCAAGTATCGTCATCAAAATTGCCGATGCGCGTGCGATACCGCCCCTCCGGATCGGTCTGGTTCTTCGGGTCGCTGCCATAGGCGAGATCGTAGCCGGAGCAGAAATCGTCGCCCGCGCCCTGAAGGATGATGACATTGACGTCGACCCGGTCGTCCGCCTCCAGGATCGCATCGTGCAATTCCTTGATCAGTTCCGGCGAAAGCGCATTGCGCTTCTCCGGCCGGTTGAGCGTGATCCGGGCAATTTTTTCGGATACCTCGAACTTGATCACATCCTGGGACTTCATCCATTTCGACATCGAGGTTTCCTCCTGGTTTGAATTATTCTTAAGTCGCCGACGACCGGACGATCAGGGCGTCCACGGCGATGGCGCGGTCCGGACCGCAAATGACGGGATTGACGTCGATCTCGGCGATCCGGTCCGACAGATCGGCCGCGAGGCGCGAGACCCGCACGATGATATCGACCAGGCGGCCGATATCGGCCGGAGCGCTGCCGCGAAACCCGGTGAGCAGTTTATAGCCGCGCAGGCTCTCCAGCATGGCCAGCGCCTGGGCCGGCCCCACCGGCGCCAGGTCGGCGGCGCTGTCGCGCAACAGCTCCACCAATATGCCGCCCATGCCGGCGACGATCAGCGGGCCGAATGTCGGGTCCAGCTTGGTGCCGACGACGATCTCGGTGCCGGCGGCGATCATCGGCTGCACCAGCACGCCGCGAATCTGCGGTTTTGGCTTTACCCGTTCGGCCGCCGCCATGACGTCGCCGAAGGCCTGCCGGACCGAGTCTTTGTCCTTCAGGCCGAGGCGGACGACGCCGGCCTCGGTCTTGTGCGGAATATCCGGCGATTCGACCTTGAGCACCACCGGATAGCCCAGCTCCGCCGCGGCGCGCACCGCATCGTCGGCAGTCTGGACTACCGCATCGCGGGCGACCGGTACGCCGTAGGCGGCGAGGATTTCCTTGGCTTCCCGTTCGGTGATCCGCGGACCGGCGGCGTCGAGCAGCCGCCTGGCCTCGCGCGCGGCCGGGCCGGTTCCGATCGTGCGCGCCGCATCCCGGGGCGCGGCGCGCCGGGCGGCGCGCCAGTTCCACGCGGCGAGGGCGCGATAGCAGCGTTCCGTCGTCTGAAACAGGGCCGCGTGCGGGTCGGCCTCGTAGATCTCGGCGCCCGGGCCTTGCAGCCACTCCGACAGCCACGAGACGCAGACCGGCTTGCCGATCCTTGCCGATAATTGCGAGAACATCGCCGCCCTCGCCGGGGTGTTGATCCGGTCGATCGTCGGCGCCATCACGACCAGCGCGCCATAGGCCGGGTCGGACAGCAGCGCCTCGGCGCAGGCCTCGTAGGATTTGGGGTTGGTCGCGACCTGGGCGGTGATGTCGCACGGATTGCCGGCGGACCCGAACTCCGGGACGTTCGCCTCCAGGACGGCCATGGTCGCGGCTGAGGGCGGCGGCATGGCGACGCCGTGGCGCTCGGCATTGTCCAGCGTGATCACGCAGGCCCCGCCCGACGCGGCGATCGCGGCGACGCCGCTGGCTTTCGGCTTGCCGGCCTTGGCGAGGAAGCTCGCCGTCTCCCAGACATCTTCCAGATTGTCGACCTTGATGATGCCGAGCCGGCGAAACGCGGCGTCGTAGGCCGCGTTGGAGCCGGCCAGCGTGCCGGTATGGGACATCGCCGCGCGGGCCGCCGCATTCGCCGTTGCCATCTTGTAGAAGACGATCGGCTTGTCGGCGGCAAAGGCTTTTTCGCCCGCTTCGAGCAGGCGCTCGCCGTCCTTCAAACCCTCGGCCGAGCAGGTGATCACCCGGCAGGCGGGATCCTCGGCCAGGTAGCTGACATAGTCGCAGACATCGACATCGGCTGAATTGCCGGCAGCGAAGAAATGGCTGAAGCTGCCGCCGCGCTCGACCGCCTGGAGCGTCGCATGGCCCAGCCCGCCGGATTGCGAGACGATGCCGATGGCGCCCGGCCGCCAGGGCATCGACGCATAGGTGGCGACGAACAGCAGGCCGGCGCGCATATGGTTGTTGATCAGCCCGATGCAGTTCGGCCCGACGATCCGCATGCCGGAGGCGGCGGCGATGGCGCCCAGCCGTTCCTGTTCGGCGATCCGCTCCGCCATGCCGGTCTCGGCATAGCCCGAGGCGAAGATGATGCAGCCGCCGACGCCGGCAGCGGCGCATTGCTCGACCAGGCCTTCCACCGCCTCCCTGGGAACGGCCAGAATCGCGCAGTCAATCCGTTCCGGCACCGCGGCGATGGTCGGGAAGCATGGGACGCCGTGCAATTCCGACGCGGTCGGGTTGACGCCGTAAAGCCGGCTGGAGCATTGGGCGAGGTTCCGGCGGGTGCGCGCGCCGAACGCGTTTTCGTTGCGCGACAGGCCGACGATCGCGATGCTCTGCGGCTCGATCAGGCGCTTCAGTTCGGCGCGGCCATAGACCGGGCGATGGTGCTTGAGCCAGCTCACCGGGCGGGCACTCCCCGATTGCGATGTTGGTCTGTCATCTCTTGCGGCTCGAAATTCTAGCGGCGCCCGGTGGGCACTTGATTGAAGGGAATATCCTTGTCGACGCGGACATCGCCCGGCAGGCCGAGCACCCGCTCGGCCACGATATTGCGCATGATCTCATCGGTGCCGCCCGCGATGCGTTTCCCCGGGGCATAGAGCAGCGCATTCTGGAACCAGGCATTCATCGGCGCGTCCTCGCCCATGACGGCACCGGCCATGCCCTGCAGGTCCATGCCGAACGAGGCGATATCCTGCAGCTTGGGCGCGCTGATCAGCTTGCCGATCGAGGATTCCGGCCCCGGCGCATTGCCGCGCGACAAGGCCGTCAGCGTCCGGGCGCGGATGAGTTTCAAGCCCTGCCGCTTGATGTACCAATCGACCAGCCGGTCCCTGACCATTTCATGCTGGATGGCCGGCCGGCCATTCAGTTCCAGCTCGCGGACCAGCGCAAAGATATCCTCGAAATCCGGCCCCTCGGATTCGCCGATCGTATAGCGCTCGTTGGCGAGCGTGGTCATCGCGACCTTCCAGCCCTGCCCGACCGCGCCCAGGCGCTGGCTGTCGGGTACGCGAACATCGGTGAAGAAGACCTCGTTGAAATTCGAGGCGCCGGAGATCTGCTTGAGCGGGCGGATATCGATCCCCGGTGATTTCATATCGATGAAGAAGAAAGTCAGGCCGGCATGTTTGGGCACGTCCGGATCGGTCCTGACGACGAGCATGCCGAGATCGGAGAAATGGGCGTTCGACGTCCAGATTTTCTGGCCGTTGACCACCCAATCGTCGCCGTCGCGCTCAGCGCGCGTCCGGAGCGACGCGAGGTCGGAGCCGGCCGAGGGTTCGGAGAAGAGTTGGCACCAAATCTGGTCGCCGCGCAGCGCCGGCCTGGCATAACGCTCCGTCACCTCCGGCGCGGCATAGGTCATCAGGGTCGGGATCGCCAGCCCGACGCCTTGATTGAACACGCCGCGCGGGACGACGTAATTCTCTTCTTCCTGGTTATAGATCACCTGCTGAAGCGGCGTGCCGCCGCGGCCGCCATAGCGCGTCGGCCAGGTGATGCCGGCAAAGCCCGCATCCGCCTTGATCGCCTGCCAAGCCTTGGCCCTGTCGATCGCGGCGGTGTCGAGCAGCAAGCTCTGAAACGCCCGGCGGCCGGTCTTGCGGACCGTGTTGGCATCGAGAAAAGCGCGAGCCTCGGCGCGGAATGCGGCCTCTTCCGGCGTATCGTCAAAATCCATCCCGGTCTACTCCGCGTCCGCCAGATCGAGTTGCGCCACCAGACGATTCTTCCAATAAAGCGGCCCGCCCAAGGTGAGCGCGAGAAGCTTCGCGCGCCGGTAGTAGAGGTGGCAGTCCATCTCCCAGGTGAAGCCCATCCCGCCATGGGTCTGGATATTTTCCTTGGCGGCCAGGGCATAAGCATCGGTCGCGGCAACCCGTGCCGCCGCCGCCGCCAAAGGCAATTCCGGCGTGTCGTTGGCGATCGCCCAGGCGCCGTAATAAGCATGGGCGCGCGCCAGTTCGATGGCGACGAACATGTCGGCCAGCTTGTGCTTGATCGCCTGGAACGAAGCGATCGACCGGCCGAAAGCGTAGCGCTCCTGGGAATAGAGGCGCGCCATGTCGAGGCAGGCTTGCGCCCCGCCGACCTGTTCGAACGCGATCAGAATCGCGGCGCGGTCGAGCAGGCGTTCGACCAGCGCCCAGCCCTGACCTGCCGTATCCAGCGGCTCGGCCGCGGCGCCGTCGAACCGGATCGCCGCATGGTTGCGGCTGGGATCGATCATCGGCAAGGGCTTGCGCGTCACACCCGAGCCGGCGAGCGCGACCCTGAAAAGCCCGATTTCGCCGGCCTCGTTACGGGCGACGACGATGGCATCGGTCGCCACCCCGCCATCGGGAACCGGCGATTTCACGCCGAACAACCGCCCGCCGCGCACCTCCGCCTTGATCATCGCCGGCGCCGGGTCACCGATTCCTTCCGCCAGGGCGAACGTCCCGATCGCCTCCCCCGTGGCCAGCAGCGGCAGGAGTTCCCGCCGCTGCGCATCGGTGCCGGCGGCCAGGATGGCCTCGGTCGCCAGATAGACGGAGGAGGAAAACGGGACCGGCGCCAGCGACGCGCCCAATTGCTCGGCCAACACGCACAGAGCTTCCCAGCCCAGCCCTATGCCGCCGAATTCCTCGGGAATTGTGACCGCCGTCCAACCCATCTCGGCAATGCTGGCCCAAAGCGCGGAATCGTAGGGCGCGGCGCCGTCCAGGACGCGGCGGACGATGCCGGGCGGGGAGCGATCGCGCAGAAATCGCGCCGCCTCCTCACGCATGACTTTGACGTCGTCCGAGAAGTCGAAATTCACTCCCCCGCACTCCCACGCGATACTCGCCGCCGGCGATTGCCGGCCGGTCGTTCCAATTCCGCACGCATGCACGGCCGCGTCCGCAAAGCCTGCACCGTATTGCCGAGAGTGTCTATTTTTGGTTATCCGGGAAAATAAAACCGCAGCAAGCCCAGGCGGTCGCCATATTTCTTGGGATATTGGAAAATATACTCAAGTCTCCGGTCCTTGATTATCGCCGTACTATCTTGTGCGCGCCCGATTCCGCCAAATAATTACAGTTAAAACTTGACACCACAGAAGCTGGATCGATATTCTGAAATCGGGGAAGCAACGACAACACATTTTTGCTGATGACAAGATGACAAAGGTTCATGGACGCGTTGGGCGGCGGGTTCCGCCTCTCAATCCATTGCGGGCATTCGAAGCCGCGGCGCGGCATCTCAGCTTTACGAACGCCGCCGATGAGTTGTGCGTGACGCAGGGTGCGATCAGCCGCTCGATCAAGACGCTCGAAAATTACCTGGGTGCGCCGATGTTCGAGCGCACCGGGCACGGCTTGGTTCTGACCGACCGCAGCCGGCATTACGCCTATGCCCTGACCGAGGTTTTCTCGCGTCTGGAGGACGAGACCGACCGCTTCATCGGCGTCCGCACCCAGTCCGTTCTGACGGTGCGCGCTTATACGAGTTTCCTGTTCGGGATCTTGATCCCGGCGCTGCCCGATTTTCAACTGCACCATCCCAATATCAAGGTCCGCCTGATCTCCGGTACCGATCAGGCCGAATTCGACCAGGAGCAGGTTGATGTTCGCATTCGGTACGGCCGTGGGCATTGGACCAATTACGACAGCGTCTTCCTGTTTCATGACGAGATTACGCCGGTCTGCAGCCCGGACATCCTGCCCGCCGCCGGCCGCCCCTATCCGACATCGATCCTGCGCGAGCACACGCTGCTGCATTCGGCGCTGCGCAACAATGACTGGCCGGATTGGCTGGCCCTGTCCGGCGGGACCGAGATCGTGCCGCAGGACAATCTGCATTTCGACGAGCTGAGCGTCACATACCAGGCCGCGATCGCCGGCCTGGGCATCGCGATCGCCAATCGTGCCTATCTGCGCAGCGAGCTCAGCAGCGGCCGCCTGTTCGAGCCGTTCGATACGACGCTGAAGCGGGATTTCGGATATTATCTCGCCTATCCGCCCGAGCGCCGGGACGTTCGCCAGATCATGGTGTTCCGCGATTGGCTGGTATCGCGCTTCGAGGACCACGCCGCCTGAACTAGGCCGGCGTCAATTCCCGAGACGATAGACGCGCGATGCGGTGCCGCCGAACATACTGAGCCTGTCCTCAGGCGGCAGGCCGTTCGTCAGCCGCTTGAACGCATTCCACAGAACCGTATAGCCGCAGCTTTGCTTGTCGACCGGGAAGTTACTTTCGAACATGGATCGCGACGGACCGAACGCCGCGATGCAAAGCTCGACATAGGGTCGCCAGGCCGTTGCTAACTCCTCCGATGATGGG
>Ga0302314_10023105_pt1 | contig 10167 bp, 8 predicted proteins | sample III_Palsa_N2_3_FD_200533 | JGI IMG/M metagenome (GOLD analysis project Ga0302314, IMG submission 200533) | Peat permafrost microbial communities from Stordalen Mire near Abisko, Sweden - III_Palsa_N2_3 | ecosystem: Environmental > Terrestrial > Soil > Palsa > Peat permafrost | place: Sweden...
GCGCGCTCTGGTTGACCGCGCCGTAGCCGTGGTACTGCGAGCAGGCGGCCATCAGCCGCTGCTCCTGCTCCTTGGGCCAGCCCTGGGTGCGGTCCTTGACGTTCCAGAACACCGCCAGCGCGCCGCCCGGGCGCAGCACCCGGCGGGCCTCCGGCACCGACTGCGCCGGGGTGGTCCAGTGGAACGCCTGGCCGTAGGTGATGAAGTCGGCCGAGCCGTCGGCGAAGGGCAGCCGATTGCCGTCCGCCCGCACCAGCGGGACCTGCGGCAGCACCGTCCGCAGCTGCGCCGCCATCCCGGGGGTGGGCTCGACCGCGACCACCTCGGCGCCGCGCCCGAGCAGCAGCCGGGTGACGATGCCGGTGCCCGCGCCGACGTCCAGCACCCGGGCCCCGCCCAGCGTCCGGCCGCTGAGCTCCTCGATCGCGTCGAACAGCGCCTGCGGGTAGCTGGGGCGGGCGGCGTCGTACTGGGCGGCGACCGCCCCGAACGAGGACGCCAGCTCGGTCCCGTGCAGGAAGGAAGACATGTGGGGGCTCCGCTCCTCGGCGTGGATGTGCTCCAGAACTATCCGGGCGAACCTACCTGGGCGGCGGTCGCCAGGTGCAGCCGGGTGAAGGCGAGCGCCTCGGCCAGTTCCGCCTCGCGTTCGACCGGTCCCGGGGACCTGCGGGTGTTGACCTCCAGCACCACATGGCCGTCGAAGCCGCTGCGGGCCAGGCGTTCCAGCAGCTCCGCGCAGGGCTGGGTGCCGCGGCCGGGGATCAGGTGCTCGTCCTTGGCCGAGCCGGAGCCGTCCGCGAGGTGGACGTGCGCCAGCCGGTCGCCCATCCGGTCGACCATCGCCAGCGCGTCCGTGCGGGAGGTGGCGACATGCGACAGGTCGACGGTGAAGTGCCGGTAGTCCTCGGTGGTCGGGTCCCAGTCGGGCGCGTAGGCGGCGACCTCACGGTCCCGGTAGCGCCACGGGTACATGTTCTCGACCGCGAACCGGACGTCGGTCTCCTCCGCCATCCGCCACACGCCCTGGACGAAGTCGCGGGCGTACTGCCGCTGCCAGCGGAACGGCGGGTGCACGACCACGGTGGAGGCGCCGAGCTTCTCGGCCGCCGCGCGCGCCCGCACCAGCTTCGCCCAGGGGTCGGTGCCCCACACCCGCTGGGTGATCAGCAGGCAGGGCGCGTGCACGGCGAGGATCGGCACCCCGTGGTAGTCCGAGAGCCGCCGCAGCGCCTCGATGTCCTGGCTGAGCGGGTCGGTCCAGACCATGACCTCGACGCCGTCGTAGCCGAGCCGCCCGGCGATCTCGAAGGCGGCGGCGGTGTTCTCCGGGTAGACCGAGGCGGTGGACAGCGCCACCTTGGCGTCGGGCACGTAGACCGGCCCGGTGCCCGGCCCCACCGCGCCGCGCGCCTGCGGCGCGTGCGGCAGCGGCACCAGCGCCGGCCCGGGCGACAGCGCCGCCCGCCGCGGCGGCTGCCCGCCGGGCGGTTCGGGTCCGTCGGCCGGGTCGCGCTCACCGGCCGGCCTGCGGGCCGCGGTCGCGCGCCTCACCGCGGCCCCGGTCGCCCTGGCCGCACGTCCGCCCCGGGTCCGGCCCGGGGATTCGCCTGCTCCCGGATCCCGCCCCGACTCTTCGTCCGCTGGTTCCGCCACGGAGACAGCCTAAGACCGACCGGCAAACGGAGGGTGGAGCCGGGCGCCGGACCGCTCAGGACACGCCCTCCATCTGGTCCAGCCGCCGCAGGATCACACCCTCACGCAGCGCCCAGGGACAGATGTCCAGCTCGCGCACCCCGAACAGGTCCATCGCGCCGTCCGCGACCAGCGCCCCGGCCAGCAGCTGCCGCGCCCGGCCCTCGGAGACGCCGGGCAGCACCGAGCGCTGCGCGGTGGTCATCCCCGCGAGCTTGGGCACCCATGCCGCCAGCGACTCCCGGGTGAGGCCGCGCTTCTGGTACGGGCCGTCGGCCTCCCGCGCCGCTCCGGTGATCCTGGCCAGTTGCTTGAAGGTCTTGGAGGTGCCGACGACATGGTCCGGCACGCCGACCCGGGTGACGTCGCCGACGGTACGGGCGATCTGCGCCCGGACGTGGCGGCGCAGCGTCCGCACCGCCTCCGCCGTCGGCGGGTCGCCGGGCAGCCAGCCCGCCGTCAGCCGTCCGGCGCCCAGCGGCAGCGACACCGCGGCGTCCGGCTGCTCGTCCACGCCGCACGCTATCTCCAGCGAGCCGCCGCCGATGTCGAGCAGCAGCAGCCGCCCGGCCGACCAGCCGTACCAGCGGCGCGCGGCCAGGAAGGTCAGCCTGGCCTCGTCGCCGCCGGAGAGCACCCGCAGCTGGACGCCGGTCTCCCGCTCGACCCGCTTGAGCACGTCGTCGCCGTTGACCGCCTCGCGGACGGCCGAGGTGGCGAAGGGCAGGACCTCCTCCACGCCCTTGTCCTCGGCCACCCGCATCGAGGAGGCGACCATGTCGATCAGTCGCTGCACACCGTCCTCGCGGATCGCACCCTGCTCGTCCAGCAGCTCGGCCAGGCGCAGCTCGATCTTGTGCGAGTACGCGGGCACGGGTGCGGCGCCGGGGTGCGCGTCCACCACCAGGAAGTGGACGGTGTTGGATCCCACATCGAGAACGCCGAGTCGCATAACCGTCAACGCTACGCGATAGCCGGGCCGCGATCATCCCGCACCCGGCAGGGATCTGTACGACACCTGTCCTAGGCGGCCAGCGGGTGGAGTCGTCCGAGGTCGCCGAAGAGCCCGGTGTTGAGCCGGAACGCGTACCTGGCCTCCTCCGCGATCCGCTGCCGCTCGACCTCACCGACCGCCGCTCCGGCCGTGTCCAGCCGGGCCCGGTACTCGCGCTTGAAGGCGGCCGGGTTGCCGACCGCCTCGAAGACGTAGAACCGGACGCCGTCGCCCTTGTGGTCGAAGCCCCAGACCCGCTCGGCGATGCCGCGCACCACCTGGCCGCCGGACAGGTCGCCCAGGTAGCGGGTGTAGTGGTGGGCCAGCAGGCCGTTCGGCCAGTCCCGGGCGACCTCGCGCAGCCGGGCGGCGTACGCCTCGGTGGCGGGCAGCGCGGTCAGGCCCGCGCGCCAGCCGTCGCCGCGCAGATGCGTCAGGTCCCGCTCCAGCTCCGGGGCGCGGCTCAGGGCCGGGTCGATGAACGGGCCGACCACCGGGTGGTCCGCCAGCGCCTCCCCCGCGCGCTCCAGCTCGCGGTAGACGAACCACAGCTGCCCGGCGAGTTCCGCGTAGGCCTCGACGCCGAGCCCGCCGCCGAGCAGGTCAGCCATGAAGGAGGACTGCTCGGCCCGCTGGTGCTCGGTCGCGGTGGCGGCGCGCAGCCGCGCGGCGAATCCGGGCTGCTGCCCGTCCTCCGTGCGCTCCTCGGTGGCGGCGCGCTGGGTCATCGGAACCTCCGCAGACATGGGGAACGGACTCACCGGACATCTTTCCGACAGGCTGTCGGTAAAAACCTCGGCGATCATATCCGTTCCGGCGAGGCTCCGCCCGGCCGGTCACAGGCCATAGGCTGGACGCGTGCCACCCGTAGACGTCACCCTCACCGATCGCAAGGCAGTCGAGAAGGCTGCGAAGAAGGCCGCCGCGGCGGCCCGCAAGCGCGAGGTCCCGCTGGACTTCGCGCGGGCCTGGGTGGAGTTCGCCGACCCGGAGGACCCCGAACAGGTCTTCCGCTGCGACCTGACCTGGCTCACCTCCCGCTGGACCTGCGTCTTCGGCCGGGGCTGCCACGGCATCCGGCCCGGCCGCGCCAGCGACGGCTGCTGCACCCTCGGCGCGCACTGGTCCGACGAGGACGACCGGTCGCGGGTCACCGGCCACGCCGCCCGGCTCACCCCGCAGACCTGGCAGTTCCACAAGCAGGGCACCGGCCCCAAGGGCATCAGCGAACCCGACGACGACGGCGAGCAGCGCACCCGCCGGGTCGACGGCGCCTGCATCTTCCTCAACCGGCCCGGCTTCCCCGGCGGCGAGGGCTGCGCCCTGCACACGCTGGCGCTGGCCGAGGGCAAGGAACCGCTGGAGACCAAGCCGGACGTCTGCTGGCAGCTGCCGGTGCGGCGGACCTACGACTGGATCGACCGTCCGGACGACAGCCGCTACCTCCAGGTCACCATCGGCGAGTACGACCGGCGCGGCTGGGGACCGGGCGGCCACGACCTGCAGTGGTGGTGCACCGGCAGCCCGGACGCCCACGTCGGCGCCGAGCCGGTCTACCTCAGCTACCGGCCGGAGCTGACCGAGCTGATGGGCGCGGGCGGCTACGCGGCACTGGCCGGGCTCTGCGAGCGGCACCTGAGCACGCCCGGTGGCCCGGTGGCGGCGCACCCGGCCGACAGCTGACCCCTGCCGGTGGTGCGGACCCGTGTGGCCGCAGCACCGGTCGTCAGGGCCGCCGGTGCCGTCCGCGGCGGCCCGGTGGCGGCGCACCCGGCCGACAGCTGACCCTTGCCGGTGGTGCGGACCCGTGTGCCCGCAGCACCGGTCGTCAGGGCCGCCGGTGCCGTCCGCGCCCGGCCGGAGCGGGCGGCGCGGACGCCGCCGGACCGCTCGGCGCGGCCGTGGGAGCGCCGGTGGGAGACCCGGCACCGGGCGAGCCGGTGGGCGGGGCACCGGTCGGACCGCTCGTGGGCGCCGTCGGGGACGGTGTGGGCGAGGCGGTCGGGCCCGAGGAGGGACCGCCGGGGGTACCGCTCGGCGGCGGGCTGCTCGGCGGCGGGCTCGCGGGCGCCGTGGTGGGCGGCGGACTGACCGGCGGCGTGGCCGGTGGCGGGCTCACCGGCGGCGGCAGCGTGCGGCGGCCCCCGGTGCCCGGGCCCTGGAGGGTCACCACCGCGCCGCAGGGCCGCACCAGCAGCCGCGCCGTCCAGGGACCGGTGGGGGTGACCGCCTCGTCCACCGAGACCAGCACGGTGACCCGCGCGCCCGCCGCGAGCGTGCCGTCGGCGCGGCTGAGCCGCAGCCAGGGGGTGGTGTCCTCGATCTGCCAGTCGACCGGGGCGGTCCCGGTGTTGCCGAGGGTGATCACGGTGCGGCCGGAGACCTCGGCGGCGGTCACCGACAGCGTCGATCCGGCCGGGCGGCCGGGACCGGCCGCCGCCACGATCGCCACCGGCTGCGCCGCGCCGGTCCCGGCTCCACCGTTTCCGGGCGAGCCGGTCCCAGGCGCGCCGTTCCCGGCCGCGCCGGAGGCGCCCGGTGCGGCCGGGCCGACGTCCGTGCCGTGGCGGCCGGGGCTGGAGCTGCCGCCGGTGGGCGTGCCGGGGAGCGGGTAGCCGGGCGGCAGCGGGTCGGGTGTGGCCACGCTGACCGAGGAGACCGGGGCCGCCTCCACCACGTGCCGCTGGTGGCCGGTCAGGCAGAGGGCGACCACCGGCGCGGCGACCACCGCCGCGATCACCGATCCGGCGAGGGCCCGCTGCCGCAGCAGCGCCGCCCGCTGGCTCGGGGCGCTGCGCTGGACCGGGAAGCCGCGCCGGTCGAAGCGCGGCTCGGCGGCCGGGTCGTCCCGACGGCCGAGCTGGGTCAGCAGCCCCTCGGCGGCGGCCGCCCCGGGCGCGAGCTCGGCGGGGGCGCGCAGCAGCGACAGCGCGCCGGGCGCCCGCATCGTCCCCGGCCAGGGTCCGAGCGCCGCCTCCCGCTCGGCCGTGCCCCGGCAGGTGGGACAGGAGTCCAGGTGGCGGACCAGTTCGCCGCGCAGCGCCGGGCCGAGCACCGGGCCGCGCTCCCGGCCCAGCCGCCGCAGCTCCGGGCAGCCGTCGGCGGCGAGCACGCTCAGCGCCGCCGCCGTCCGCTCCACCTCGCAGACCGCCTGCGCCAGCAGTGTCCCGGCCTGCTCCGGGGCCAGCCCGAGCACCGCCGCCAGCTCCTCGGTGCGCAGCCCGTGGCGTCCGGTGAGTTCCAGTGCCTCCCGCTGGGCGGGGGTGGTCCCGGCGGTCTCCGGCCAGGCGAGGCTGCGCAGCCGGGCGTGGCCGGAGGTGTGCCGCCCGGGGACCGGCCGCTCGGGCGCCGGGGCGGTGCCGTCCGGTCGGCCGCCGTTCGGTCGGCCGCTGTCCAGCCGGGTCAGGCAGCTGTGCCTGGCCAGCGCGTACAGCCAGGCGCGCAGCAGCTGCGGCCGGCGCAGCCGCCGCCGGTGCCGGACGGCGAGCCGCCGCACCTCGCGGACGGCGGCCACCGCCGCGTCCTGGTCGCAGAGCACCGAGAGGCAGTAGGTGAACAGCCCGTCGGTCAGCTGTTCCCATGCCTCGTCTAGGCCGCGCTGCCGGGGCACGGCTCTGGCCTGGGTCTCGGTGCTCACTCCCCCGACGTTAGGGCGCGGCCGCGGTTCCCCACCGGAGCTTGCGGTCGGCGTACCCCTTTCGGGTGAGTGGGCGGCGTTGTCAGTGGCGCGCGGTAGCGTTCCCGGCATGGCAGCCCGATCGACCACATCCAAGGCCCGCTCCTCGTACCGCTGTACCGAATGCGGCTCCACGCCGCCCAAATGGACCGGCCGCTGCACCGAGTGCAACGCCTGGGGCACCATCGAGGAGGCCGGCGCGGTCCCGGTCCGGACCACCGCGGCCGGGCCGGTGAGCAGCGCCGCCCTGCCCATCGGCCAGGTCGACGCCCGGGTCGCCGCCTCCCGGCCGACCAACATCGACGAGCTGGACCGGGTGCTCGGCGGCGGCCTGGTGCCGGGCGCGGTGGCGCTGCTGGCCGGTGAGCCCGGGGTGGGCAAGTCGACGCTGCTGCTGGACGTCGCCGCCAAGGCCGCCAGCGCCACCCACCGCACCCTGTATGTGACCGGCGAGGAGTCCGCCAGCCAGGTCCGGCTGCGCGCGGACCGGATCAACGCGCTGTCGCCGCACCTGTACCTGGCGGCGGAGACCGACCTGGGCGCGGTACTCGGCCACATCGAGCAGGTGAATCCGGCGCTGCTGGTGCTGGACTCGGTGCAGACCATCGCCTCCGGGCAGCTGGACAGCGCGCCCGGCGGCCCGGCCCAGATCCGGGAGGTGACGGCGGCGCTGATCCGCGCGTCCAAGACCCGGGCGATGTCCACGCTGCTGGTGGGCCATGTCACCAAGGACGGCTCGATCGCCGGGCCGCGCCTGCTGGAGCACCTGGTGGACGTCGTGCTGCACTTCGAGGGCGACCGGCACGCCCGGCTGCGGATCATCCGGGGGATCAAGAACCGCTACGGCGCCACCGACGAGGTCGGCTGCTTCGAGCTGAACGACTCCGGCATCGTCGGGCTGCCCGACCCCTCCGGGCTGTTCCTGACCAAGCGTGACAAGCCCGTCCCCGGGACCTGTCTGACGGTCACCCTGGAGGGGCGGCGGCCGCTGGTGGCCGAGGTCCAGGCGCTGATGGTGGACTCGCAGATCCCCTCGCCCCGGCGGACCACCTCCGGCCTGGAGTCGCCGCGGATCGCGATGATCCTGGCCGTGGTCGAGCGGCACGGCGGGATACGGCTCGGCAAGCTGGACATCTACACGGCGACCGTGGGCGGGGTGAAGCTCACCGAGCCCTCGGTGGACCTGGCGATCGCCCTGTCGGTGGCCAGCTCGGCGGCGGACACGCCGCTGCCGTCCAACCTGGTGGCGATCGGCGAGGTCGGGCTGGCCGGGGAGGTCCGGCGGGTGACCGGCGTGGAGCGCAGGCTCGCGGAGGCAGCGCGTCTCGGCTTCACGCACGCCCTCGTGCCGCCAGAGCCGGGGAAGGTCCCCCGGGGCATGCGGGTGACCGAGGTCGCCACCATCGGCGAGGCGATGTCGGCGATCCCGGGTCGGCGCGGCGGCTCCTCCGGGCGCCGGGCGCCCAGGAGCGGCGGCCCGGCGGGGGGCCGGTCCCAGGCCCAGGCCCAGCCGCCGGAGCAGTCGTCGGGGCCCGCCCCGGCGCTGCCCGCCTTCCTCGACGTCCCGGACGACGCCGCCGAGCTGATGCGCGGCTGGGAGGAGATCGAGCCGGACTAGGGCGTGCCAGGGGCGCCCGGCAACCCCTCCCGCCGATATCCAGGCACACCTCGCGGCACCCACCGGTAAACTCAGTCGCGCACCCCCTCACCCCACCGGAGGAGTCGTCCCGTGGCAGCCAACGACCGGGCGGATCGCTCCTCCCGCGAGGAGGCCCTCATGCGGGCCTCGCTGAGCGCCGTAGCCCCTGGCACGCCCCTTCGCGACGGCCTGGAGCGCGTGCTGCGCGGCCGTACCGGCGGGCTGATCGTGCTCGGTTTCGACAAGCAGGTGGAGGCACTGAGCACCGGCGGCTTCGTGCTGGACGTCGAGTTCTCGGCGACCCGGCTGCGCGAGCTGTGCAAGCTGGACGGCGCGGTGGTGCTCGACAAGGACATCACCCGCATCGTCCGGGCCGGGGTGCAGCTGGTGCCGGACGCCACCATCCCCACCGAGGAGACCGGCACCCGGCACCGCACCGCCGAGCGGGTGAACAAGCAGACCGGCTACCCGGTGGTCTCGGTGAGCCAGTCGATGCGGCTGATCGCGCTGTACATCAACGGCGTGCGCCGGGTGATCGAGGACTCGGCGGCCATCCTGTCCCGGGCCAACCAGGCGCTGGCCACCCTGGAGCGCTACAAGTTGCGCCTGGACGAGGTCTCCGGCACCCTCTCCGCCCTGGAGATCGAGGACCTGGTGACGGTCCGTGACGTGACCGCGGTGGCCCAGCGGCTGGAGATGGTCCGCCGGATCGCCGGGGAGATCGCCGGCTACGTGGTCGAACTGGGCACCGACGGGCGGCTGCTGTCCCTGCAGCTGGACGAGCTGATCGCCGGGGTCGAACCGGACCGCGAGCTGGTCGCCCGGGACTACTTCCCGGACCGCGCCGCCAAGCGCGGCCGCACGGTCAACGACGTCCTGGCCGATCTGGACGCGCTGAGCCACCCGGAGCTGCTTGAGCTGCAGACGGTGGCCAAGGCCCTCGGCTACCCGGGCACCCCGGAGGCCCTGGACTCGGCGGTCAGCCCGCGCGGCTACCGGCTGCTGGCGAAGGTCCCCCGGCTGCCCAACACCGTGATCGAGCGGCTGATCGAGCACTTCGGCGGGCTGCAGAAGCTGCTGGCCGCCAGCCTGGACGACCTCCAGGCGGTGGAGGGCGTCGGCGAGACCCGGGCCCGCTCGGTCCGCGAGGGGCTGTCCCGGCTCGCCGAGTCGTCCATCCTGGAGCGCTACGTCTGAACCGCGGCGTCCGGCCGTCCACCCGGCGAACAGGTGAACGACCGGACGGCTGGGTGACTGCTCAGCTGCCGAACGGGGCGAGGGTGAAGTGCGACAGCGGCACCCCGGTGACGCCCTTCAGGCTGATCTGGACCACGTAGGTCCCGGGCGCCGCCGCCACGCCGCCCGCGCCCGGGGTGCAGCCGTGCGCGGAGGTGGTGCGGCCCCACTGGAAGTCCGCCGTGACCGAGCCGCCGGAGCCGGGCACCGCGTACCACTGCGAGGCGGTGCTCACCGGGCAGTCGGCCGAGGACCAGACATGGGCGTTGCCGCTGGTGCTGACCTGCACCACGGCCGAGTCGGCGCCGAGGTCGGTGCGGCAGGCGGCGCTGCCGGTGTTGCTGATCTGGAGCTGGAAGAGCGGCCACTGGGAGGCGCCGTACGACGGCTGGGTGCTGTTCAGCGACAGCTCCAGGTCGGCCGCCAGGCACACCGGCAGCTGCATGGTGCCCGCGCCGCCGGCCGCGACGCTCCCGCCCGAACCCGTACCCGGCGCGCCGGGGCCGCTCGAACCGGCGGCGCCGCCGGAGCCGCTCGAACCGCTGCCCGAGCTGACGCTGACCGGTCCGCTGCCGCCCGCCGCGCCGCCGGAGCCCGCGCCCTTGCTCGGGCTGCCGCTCGGCCGGCCCGAGGGCGAGCCGTCGCTGGAGCCGCCGCCGGACCCGGTCGGGCCAGGGGTGATCGACTGCGCGGGGCCGGTCCCCCTGCCTACGACGTTCTTCGTCCCGTTGCCGCCACCGCCGAAGGCCAGCCATCCGACCAGGGCGAGCACCCCGGCGAGGACGATCAGCACCACGACACGACGCCGCCAGTAGATGGACGAGGGCAACGGCCCGACAGGATTGCGCAGAGAAGGCACGAGCAAACCTTACGAGAGATCAACCCCCGGTCAGAGCAACACCGCCGTACCAATGGTCTCTTCTTTCA
>Ga0302314_10023106_pt1 | contig 10167 bp, 7 predicted proteins | sample III_Palsa_N2_3_FD_200533 | JGI IMG/M metagenome (GOLD analysis project Ga0302314, IMG submission 200533) | Peat permafrost microbial communities from Stordalen Mire near Abisko, Sweden - III_Palsa_N2_3 | ecosystem: Environmental > Terrestrial > Soil > Palsa > Peat permafrost | place: Sweden...
CCCGACCGGTGTGTTCCGGTCGGGGGCCCTCGCCCTTCGGCTATCGCCGAATCCGTCAGCTGCCCGTCTTGCCCATGACGAACGGGTCGGTGTCGAGCTCGCCGCTGCCCCCGCAGACCGTGATCGGGCCGCCGGTGATCGTCTGGACTATCTGGGTCTGCTCGTTCGGCGGGATGACCGCGAGGTAGTACGAGGGCGCCCCGCAGTCCGCGCTCGCCGTCGTGGCCGAGGCCGTGTACGTGGCCGTGGTCGAGATCGACTCGCCCGAGGCCACGGTCAGCGTCTGCACCGCGGAGTTGTCCTCCCGGGTCACCTTCGTGCTCTGGAACTGCCCGCTCTGCGTCTCGAGCTCAAGGCCCGGGTAGCCGTACGTGGTGCAGGTGTGGCCCGAGGTGTTCGTCAGCACGATCACCAGCGCGTCGGCGGTGCTGCCCGAACTGCCCGCCTGCGTGCTCACTGTCAGCGCGAAGTTGTCGCTCTCGCACCACGGCGTGCTAGAGGAGGCACTCGCGCTGGCGGTCGCCGCGCCTGCGCCCGCAGCCGAGGTCGGGCTGCTGCTCGCCGTGGTGGCCGCCGCCGAGGGGGTCGGCTTCGTGGCCGAGGGTGACGCGGACTGGGAGGCCGCGGCGCTCGACGCGGCGGTCCCGGTGGCGGCCTCGCCGATCGAGGTGCCACCGGTGGGGGAGCCGCCGTGCAGCACGACCGTGGTCCCGGCGGTGCCGGCCATCACCACGAAGGCGGCGGCCGCGGCTCCGGCCCAGACCTTGCGGGCCCGGCGGCGGCGCCCGGCGACCAGCACCCGCTCGAAGGCGTACGGCGGCGTCGGCATGATCGGCAGCGGGCCGAGGCGCTCGCGGAACGACTCGTCGAAGTCCGGATCGACCGAACCCCAGGTCATCGAGTTCGCATCCAGCATCTGCTCGTCGGGCTCGCTGCCGTGCGTCTCATCAGGGTCGAAGGGGGCGTTCATCGCGTACCCTCCAATGCCTTCCGCAACACTGCCCTTGCTTGGAACAGGTCGCTCTTCACAGTGCCGGTCGGTCGGTTCGTGAGCCGCGCGATGTCTCCGATCGGAAAGCCCGCGTAGTAGTACAGAAGCACCGGGGTGCGCAGCTTCTCCGGCAGTTGCTCCACCAGACTGCGCAGTTCGGGATCGCCGGACCCGTGCTCGGAGGGCCGCTCCTGCTGGAGCACCCGCATGCCCTCGCGCTCGCGCTTGGTCTTGCGCCAGTGGTCGCGCACCAGGTTGGCGGCGATCACGTAGAGGTAGCCGACCGGGTCGTCCACCTTGCGCAGCCGCCCGAGCAGCCGGGTGAAGGCCTCCATGGCGACCTCGCTGGCCGTCTGGTCGTCGTCGAGCAGGCGACGGCACCATCCGGCGAGCCGGCCGTAGTGCGCCGCGAACAGTTCGGCGGCCACCGCGTCGTCGGACAGCCGCATCTTGCCGCCCGGATTCAGCTCCTCGGCAAGCACGGGCCAGCTTCCGCTGGTCTCTTCCACACCCACCCCACACGTAACGGTACTCACTCGCCGGCACCTCCCGTCCGAGGCACCGGAGCAAGTCTGCCCTGATCTGGGGTCGGCTGCCCACTCGTGCTGTTCACGATGTCTAAGACGTCCGGTTCGCGCGTCGGTTGTCACGAATTCGCAACAGCGCGGAGAGCGGTGCGTGACCTGTGCCCCGGGCTGCCGTGCTCCGGGGGCGACGGTGACAATGGGCTCATGACCGACGCTGAGCAGACATCGTTTCCCCGGCAGCATGCGCGCACCCAGCGCTTCTCGCTAGGCGCCCCGCGCGCCTTCACCCCGGCGCCGGACGGTTCCCGGATCGCCCTGCTGCGCACCAAAACAGGCGCTGACCCGGCCACTTGCCTGTGGACGGCGGATCCGGCCGACGGCGCGCTGACCCTGATAGCCGATCCGGTGGAGCTGCTGAGCGAGGGCGCCGCCGAGGAGCTGACCGACGTCGAGAAGGCCAGGCGCGAGCGTTCCAGGCAGGGCGCGGCCGGCATCGTGGACTATTCGACTGACGACGCGGTGGCCACCGCGGTCTTCGCCCTGTCCGGCCGGTTGTTCGTCGCCGACCTGGTCGAAGGCGGGGTGCGGGAGCTGCCGGCCGTCGGTCCGGTGGTGGACCCGCGGATCGATCCGAGCGGCAGCAATGTGGCCTACCTCTCCGGCGGCTCGCTCCGGGTGATCGGCGTGGACGGCGGCGGCGACCGGTCGCTGGCCGAGCCGGACGGGCCGGAGCCGGAGAACGTCGCGTACGGCGCCGCCGACTTCATCGCCGCCGAGGAGCTCGACCGCTTCCGCGGCCACTGGTGGGCCCCGGACGGGCGCAGCCTGATCGTCGCCCGGGTGGACGAGTCGCCGGTGCCGGTCCTCTACATCGCGGACCCGGCCAACCCGAACCGGCAGCCGCGCGCGGTGCGCTACCCGGCGGCGGGCACCACCAACGCGATCGTCGAGCTGTACTTCATCGACCTCGACGGCGCCCGGACGAAGATCGAGTGGGACCGCGAGGCGTACGAGTACCTGGCGCACGTGGGCTGGACCGAGGCGGGCCCGGCCCTGCTGGCGGTGCTCAGCCGGGACCAGAAGGCCGGCCTCGTGCTCGAGGTCGCCGCCGACGGCTCGACCTCGGCCGTCGCCGAGGAGGGCGACGCGGCCTGGGTCGAGTTCTTCCCCGGCGCCCCGGTCTGGGTGCCCGGCGCGGCGGGCGCCCCGGCCAAACTCGCCCGGATCGCCCCGCGCGGCGACTCCTACCGGCTGCTGCTGGACGAGCGGTCGGTCACGCCGGAGGGCGTGCAGGTGCGCTCGCTGCTCTCGGCCGGTCCCGAGTACGCCTTCATCGCGGCCTCGATGGACGACCCGACCAGGGTGCACGTGCTGCGGGTGGCCTGGGCCGACGGCGCGATGAAGCGGGTCAACGCGTTCTCAGGACGCAGCACGGCCAGCGTCGGCGGCGCCCTCGCGGTGCTCACCGCGGCCACGCTGGACGCGCCGAACACCCGGAGCACGATCGTGAACATCGCGGGCGAGCAGCCGCAGCCGCTGGCGCTGATCGAGTCGGTGGCCGAGCAGCCGGTGCTCACGGCGCGTCCGATCGAGCTGGTCCTCGGCGAGCGCGAGCTGCGCGCGATGCTGCTGCTGCCGGAGAACCACAAGCCGGGCACGAAGCTGCCGGTGCTGCTCGACCCGTACGGCGGCCCGCACGCCCAGATGGTCCTCGGCGTGCACAACATGTACCTGAACGCGCAGTGGATCGCGAACCAGGGCTTCGCGGTGCTGGTGGCCGACGGGCGCGGCGCCCCGGGCCGGGGCCCGGCCTGGGACCGCGAGATGCTGAACAACCTCGGCGGGATCGCGCTCGAGGACCAGGTGGACGCGCTGTACGCGGCCGCCGCGCAGTACCCGGACCTGGACCTGGGCCGGGTGGGCATCCGCGGCTGGTCCTTCGGCGGCTACCTCGCGGCGTTCGCGGTGCTGCACCGGCCGGACGTCTTCCACGCGGCCGTGGTCGGCGCCCCGGTGACCGAGCAACGGCTGTACGACACCGCCTACACCGAGCGCTACCTGGGCCACCCGGACGAGCAGCCGGAGGTCTACAACGCCAACTCGCTCTTCCCGGAGGCGGGTGAGGGCGCGTGGGCCTGGGCAGAGCCGCACCGGCCGATGCTGGTGATCCACGGGCTCGCCGACGACAACGTGGTAGTCGCGCACACACTGCGGCTGTCCTCGGCGCTGCTCGCCGCCGGGCGGGCGCACCAGGTGCTGCCGCTGTCCGGGGTGACGCACATGACCCCGCAGGAGATCGTCGCGGAGAACCTGCTCAAGCTGCAGGTGGACTTCCTGAAGAGGTCGCTCGGGGCCTGACGCGCCGGGTCGGGTTCGTCCGGGAAACCGTTCGTCCCGGCCGGGAGGGCTCGGGCTGCACCGCGGCCGGGACGAACGGCCTCGCCCGCGTGCGCTCCGGCGACGAGGCGCCGCGGGCCGCCCGAGCGTGGACGGACGCCCGGGCAGGTCCCCGGCCGGCTGGGTGGCCGTGGCCGCCGGGGACGTTCCTGATCCTTCGAGCGCCGTCGACGGGGGTGCCGCCGGCCGCTCACGCCGCCCGTGTGCGCACCGTCCGCCACAGGCTGGGGTAGGTCGCGCGCACCGCCCGGTCGAAGACCTCGACGACCGCGGACAGCGGCGGCAGCGCCCGGCCGGGCACCGGCGGCACCGCCCAGACCACGCCGGCGGTGCCGGTGTAGCCGGGGGTGGGCAGCGGCACGTAGCTGCGCCCGGTCTCCTCGGCGCCGAGCACGGTCAGGTCGAGGCCGGCCCGGCACCAGGGCTCGAAGTCGGCCTGCGCGTCCAGTACCTGCTCTGGGCCGACGCCGAGGTCCACCAGGAAGCTGATCCGGCCGTGCCCGTCCACCGCTGGGCCCTCCGCGGCCGAGCGCTTGGACAGCAGCTCAAGCGCGGCCACGCCGATCAGCGCGGGCGCCTGCACCGCGCCGAGCCGCGCGGCGCCGGGCACCGGGCGGCCGAGCACCGCGAGCACCGGCGCCCCGGCGCACATCCGCCAGACCACCCGGACCAGGGTGGGCGTCGCGCAGGCCGCGAGGCGCCAGGCCCCCGGCACCGGGTGCGCGCCGTACTCGGGGCACTGCTCCCGGCCGCAGCCGCACAACTCACCGTCCACCGGGAATCCGGGCGTCAGCGGCCAGCCGAGCCGCTCCGCGTAGCCGATCGCCGCCTCCGCGACCTGACCCGGGCCGATCGCCGCACTGTCACGTCGATCGACCTGACCGGAGCTGATCGCCGCACTGTCACGTCGATCGACCTGACCGGAGCCGATCGCCGCACTGTCACGTCGATCGACCAGACCCGGGCCGGGCGTCGCCTCGTGGCCGTGGCCGTGGTCGCGGGACGGCGCGGGCGCGAAGGCCGGGGCGCGCTCGCCCCAACCGCCGCTGCTCGCCGCCGTACGGACCGTCCGGCCGTTCGCGCCTCGCTGGGCTTCCGTCATCACCGATGTTTGTCCTCTCCCCGAACAGGTTTCGCGGGAGCGTCCGCGGCCCGAGCCGCCGAGTGGATGGTGCGTCCCGCCACTACGCAGTGAAACGAGTCGGACACGGTTCTGCGAGGGCGCGCGACCGGACTTCTAGCGGACAGGTCCGGTCACCGGAGTACGGGTTAACCTGACACGGTGACCAGTGACACGGAAAGTGCCCCGCTCAACGCCGGGGAGCGCGGGCTGCTCCTCGTCCACGCGCACCCGGACGACGAGACCATCAACAATGGCGCCACGATGGCGAAGTACGCCGCGCTGGGCACTCGCGTCACTCTCGTCACGTGCACTCGGGGAGAGCTCGGCGAGATCATCCCGCCCGAGCTCGCGGATCTGGCCGCGGATCGCGCGGACCGGCTCGGCGAGTACCGGGAGACCGAACTGGCCGCGGCGATGAAGGAGCTCGGCGTCACCGACCACCGCTTCCTCGGCGAGCCGGGCGAGTACCGGGATTCCGGGATGATGGGCACCGAGGGCAACGACCGGCCCGACTCCTTCTGGCGGGCCGAGGTCGACGAGGCGGCCGGCCGGCTCGCCGCGATCATCCGCGAGGTGCGGCCGCGGGTCCTGGTGACCTACAACGAGATCGGCGGCTACGGCCACCCGGACCACATCCAGGCGCACCGGGTCGCGCTGCGCGCGGTGCAGCTGCTGGAGGGCACCGAGCACGCCGTGGACCGGGTCTACTTCAATCTGATGCCGCGTTCGGTGATGGCCGCAGCACTCGAGTCGCTGCGCGCCGAGGGGGAGACGAGCGGGTACGCCGTGCCCGCCTCGGTGGACGAGGTCGCCGTGGTCGTCGAGGAGGACTCGATGGTCTCGGCCGCGATCGAGGCCGAGGAGTTCGTCCCGGCCAAGGCCGCCGCGATGCGCGCGCACGCCACCCAGATCAGCGTGCACGAGCCCTTCTACGCGCTGTCCGACGACGTCGGTATGAAGGTGCTCGGCACGGAGTACTACCGGCAGGCGCGCGGCGACCTCCCGGACCCTGGCGCGCCGGTGAGCGCCGACCTGTTCGCCGGGCTGGCGGGGTAGCGACGACAATGGCCGCTGTGACCACGCAGTCCGAGACCAAGACCGTCGCCGTCCCCAGCATCGCGGACCGCGTCGCGAACCTCCTGTTGCTGCTGCTCGTTCTGGCCGCCGGCCTGGCCGTCGGCACCGTCGGGTCCTTCTTCCACCGGGCCGAGTTCTACACCGGCTCGATCGGCTGGCCGGACGGTCTGCTGCTGAGCCTCGGCGGCCTCGTCGGACTGCTGCTCGGCCTGCTCGAGCTGCTGCCGGTGACGCATGACGAGCGCGCCACCGTCCCCGCCAGGCTGTCGGGACTGGCCGCCGCCGGGGCCGGCTGGGTGGTCGCGGTGATCTGGCTGACCTACGTCGGACCGCCGTTCTCCTTCGCGAACAAGGGCGACGTGATCCTCGCCAACGACTGGATCTCGATGGCGTATCTGATCCTCGGCATGGCGCTGACCACGGTCTTCCTCTACCGCGGGTGGATCGCCTCGCTCGACGCCAAGCTGGCCGGGGCCCGCGGCTGAGCCGCCGCCGAGCCCTGTTACCTCCGGGCTCACTCGCCAGGGTGAATTCGGCAGGAAGCTGCCTGCGTACGCACTGGCCCGCCGGGTGAGATGGGAGAAAGCGCCGCGGGGCCTTCGCCGGTCACAGTATGGTGATCGGCGAAATACTGTCCGTCAGCGGAGCGGAAGGCCGGACCGGCGCAGTGAGCGACGCATTCCCAGACCCAACCGAGCCCGCGCCCACCGACCTGCTCGATTTCCCGCCGTTGCCGCAGCAGTCCGGCCGGCGCGGGGACGAGGAGCCGGGTTACGGGTTCCCGGAGGCACCATCTCAGGGCCCTGGCTACGACGGCGGCGAGCCTGCCGAGCCAGAACCCGCCGGGGAGAGCGGGATCCGGATCGTTCCGGACGCCGAGGCCACCGCGCGGCTGCGGATCATGCTGCCGACGCAGGCGCCCACCCCGTCCACCGCGCTGCGCCCGCAGGCGGTGTGGGAGGACACCCACGCGGTCGACGAGCCGAGCGCCGCGCCCTTCCTCGAGATCGCCGCGTCCCCCGCCTCGCCGAGCACGCTGCCCTCCCAGCTGGCCGCGATGACCACCGCGACGATGGTCATCCCGCTGCCGCCCTCGGTGCGCCCCGGCTCCGGGCTGCTCACCACCACGCTGCCGCCTGACCAGGCCGCGCAGGCCAACGCGGCGGAGATCGGCGACGCGTTCCGGGACACCATCGAGGAGATCTTCGGCGTCGACCTCGACACCGTGGACCCGGCCGAGCTCGGCCTGCCGCCGCGCGGCGCCGGGGCCGCCCCGATCGCGGTCGAGCCCGAGTACGCGGAGCCCTCGTACGCCGAGGCCGGATACGACGAGCCGGACTTCCCGGACTACCCGGGGCACGGATACGCCGGCGAGGAGGACTACGGGGTCGAACCCGGGTCCGGCTACGGAGTCGAGGAGACCGCCCTCTCCCCGGTCCCGTACCCGCGCCCGGTCCCGCCCGAGGTCTTCGGCGGCGCCTACGGCGTGCCGACCGCGCCGGCCCCGTTCGGCGGCGTGCCCGCCGACCCCTTCGGTAACCAGCGCGCCATCGCCGACCCGAACCGGCACGCGCTCGCGCTGCGCTACCTCGGCGGCATCTTCCACGACTCCAGCGGCGAGTCCTCCTACCTCGACCCCGAGGACCTGGACCAGGGCTGGATCCCCTCCGCGTTCGGCGCAGTCCCGCCGGACGCGCCGACCGTGCAGATGGCCCGGATCCCGGCGGATCTTCCGCTCGCCGGGTCCCCCGTCCCGTCCGCGGCCGCGGCCCCGTCCGCACCGCCGCCCGTCGCCCGCCGTCCGCGCCCCGTCCCGGTGCACAGCTCCGGCGAGCCGGATGTCGCCGAAACCTCGGTGCTCCCGGTGCAGCAGGCCCCCGCGCCCCCGCACGGCCGCGCCGGATCCCGCGGCGGCTCGCGCTCCGACCGCCATCGGCACACCGGCTCGAACACCGCCGAACAGCCCGCGATCGGGCGCGGCAAGCGGGGCAAAGCGCTGACCATCGCAGGGCTCATCGTCGCCGCGATCGCGCTGCTCTACGGCATCGCGCTGCTGGTGTCCGGCGGCGTGCTCAGCGGGACGATCCCGGCCGGGGTCAGCGTGGACGGCGTGTCCATCGGCGGCATGACCCCGGACGGCGCGCGGCAGGCCGTCAGCACGCAGCTCGGGCCGTTGTCCACCAAGGCGATCGAGCTGGAGGTCGGCCAGACCCCGGTCAGCCTCGATCCGGCGAAGTCCGGCCTCTCCCTGGACGTCGTGCAGACCGTCGCCTCCGCCGAGTCGGAGCGCACCAACCCGTTCACCATCATCCCGGCGCTGTTCGGCATGCACCACCAGGTCAATCCGGTGGTCGACGTCGACCAGGCCGAGCTGACCAGCGCGCTCAACGACCTCGCGGCGTCCTATGACACGCCGATGGTCGAGGGGAAGATCACCTTCGCCGACGCCCAGCCGGTGGTCACCGAGCCGAAGGAGGGCCGCGGCTTCGGCGTCGCGTCCGCGGCCAACGCGATCAGCACCGGCTACCTGCGGATCTCCGGCCCGATCGTGCTGCCGGACGACGCGCTGACCCCGCTGGCCACGCCCGGGGCGCTGCAGAACGCCCTCAGCCAGATCGCGCGCCCCGCGGTGAGCGCGCCGATCACCGTGCTCACCGGCAAGGTCAGCACCGTCCTGACGCCGACTCAGATCGGCGACGCGCTCACCATCGCGCCGAATCAGAGCGGCACGATGGTCCCGACCCTCGACGGGGACCTGCTGCGCGCCGACCTGAACCCGGCGGCCCTGGCCACCGAGCAGCCCGGCACGAACGCGACCTTCACCATCGTGGCCGGCATCCCGCAGCTGGTCCCCGAGCGGGACGGCGTCGGCTACGCGCCGCAGGCCCTCTCCGCGTCCCTCGGCGGGGTGCTCACCAGCACGGCTCCGCGCTCGGTCACCGTGCAGCAGGGCCCGCTGCCCCCGGCGTTCACCACGGCCGACGCCGAGGCCCTCGACGTGCAGGCCGTCATCGGCAGCGCGACGATCGCGATCCCCGACGCGACCGACCGGGCCGCGGACACCCAGCACGTCACGTCGCTGGTGATGGGCTCGGTCGTGCAGCCCGGCGGGGTGTGGTCCTTCGACAAGGTCGTCGGCGCGCCCACCACGGCCAACGGCTTCACCGAGCCCGGCGGAGCGGCGAGCGACGGGGTGGACGCCTCCGGCGCCGCCGACTTGGTGGCCACGGCCGTGTTCGACGCGGCCTTCCGCGCGGGCATGGGCGACACCGTGCACCACCCGAACGCCGCCTACTTCAGCCGCTACCCGGTCGGCCTCGACGCCGCGGTCGTCTGGCCCGGCACCGACCTGCAGTGGACCGACAGCGGCAGCCACCCGGTCTACCTCTACGCCGCGTACGCGAACGGCTCGCTGACCGTCTCGCTGCTCGGCCAGTCCGCCTACGACCAGGTCAGCGTGAACGTCTCGAGCCAGCAGGAGGTCGTCACGCCAAGCGCCGAGGCGAGCTACGGCTGCCCCGCGCAGGCCGCCTCCGACGGCTTCCAGGTGACCGTCACCCGCGTGCTCACCAGCGACGGCACGCAGGTCGGCACCGAGCAGTTCCACGTGACCTACGTGCCCTTCGCCGGAACCACCTGCGGCTCCACCGCGACCCAGAGCACCCAGACCAGCTCCGGCACGTCCACCACCGGCTCCAGCTCCGCCGCCCAGCCCACCACTGCCCCGACCCACGCCACCTCCGGCTCAGGCAGCGGCTCCTCGACCGGCGGCAGCTCGCCCGCCCCGGCCCCCTCCTCCGCGGCCCCGACCAGCAGCAGCGGCGTTCTCGGGGGGCTGCTGCACTGAGCAGAGGGTTAGCTTCGCGTTCAGCGAGCGGCTCTCCTACGGTCCGGCACGACGCTCCGCTCCGTGCCGGACCTCGTACGAGCCGTTCGTTCGGGCCACGCTCCGCTAAGGGTCGCTGCGCTGGCTCTCCCCCGCCCACCCGCCCCCTCAAGCGCCGTCGGCCCTACGCTGCGCACCCGCCCTACGTCGCTGACGCTCCTCCGGT
>Ga0302314_10023108_pt1 | contig 10166 bp, 11 predicted proteins | sample III_Palsa_N2_3_FD_200533 | JGI IMG/M metagenome (GOLD analysis project Ga0302314, IMG submission 200533) | Peat permafrost microbial communities from Stordalen Mire near Abisko, Sweden - III_Palsa_N2_3 | ecosystem: Environmental > Terrestrial > Soil > Palsa > Peat permafrost | place: Sweden...
CCCGTCGGCGGCTGGCCAGCCAGGATCGCCGCCGTCCGGCCTGAGCGCAGCAGGGGCTGCTGACCCGGATGCAATGGAACCGGACGCTACGGAATAAGCGCGATCTTGCCGGACGTGTGGCCTGCCGCGATGGCCCGGTGCGCGTCGGCTGCGCTGGCCAGCGGGAACGTCTGCGCCACGAGGACCCGCAGGCTGCCCTGGCCGGCCAGCCGGGCTAGCTCCGGGCGCGCCGCCCGGCGAATCTCGGTGCCGGGATCCGCGCCCGGGGCGCCGCCGAGTGCCCTGATGCCGTCCGCCAGGCCGCGGCGAGACGCGGCAATAGTGGCGATCCGCTGCCGGTCGGCGACCAGCTCCAGCGAGACGTCGATTGCCTCGTCAGTGCCGACGAGGTCGAGTGCCGCGTCGATGCCCTGCGGCGCGGCGGCCCGGACGCGGTCCGCAAGGCCGGTGCCGTAGGCCACCGGGATCGCGCCGAAACTGCGCAGCAGCTCATGCCGCACCGGGCTCGCGGTGCCGATGACGGCAGCCCCGCGGGCAATGGCCAGCTGGATCGCCATCAGGCCCACGCCGCCGGCCGCGCCGTGCATCAGTACCGTGTCGCCTGCGGTCACCGCAGTCGCGACCAGCGCGTGCCAGGCGGTGGCACCGGCCAGCATCAGCCCGCTGGCTTGCGGCCAGCCCAGCGACGGCGGCTTGGGGACCAGCGCGTCACCCGCCACCACCAGGTCAGCGGCGTAGCCACCCGATATCCGGTAGGCGATGACCTCATCGCCCACCGCCAGCGGCCCGGCAGCCGATGCCGCTCCGGGCCCGACAGCGGTCACCACTCCTGCTGCCTCGAATCCGAGCCGCAGCGGGAGCCTCGCCGGGTCGCGGCTCATCGCACCGCTGTAGAACTTGTAGTCGACTGGGTTCACCCCGCTGGCGCGAACGGCGATGCGTGCCTCGCCCGCGGCCGGGTCAGCGACTGGCTGATCAGTGAAAGCGAGCACTTCAGGGCCGCCGTAAGCGGATGCAACCACGACTGCGGACATGTGCGGGCGCAACGCCGGCCGGTGACGCGGCATTCCCCGCCGGGTGCCTGCCGGAAACTAAAGTGAGGCCTGTCCGCGACTCGACCGCCAGACAAGGGACGCATCGTGAATCAGGAAGAGCGGCGTCAGTTCGTCCGCGACCACCGCACCTGCATCTTCGGCTACGCCAGGAAATCGGACGGGCCCGCGATGACAGTCGTGTACTACGTCATGAACGGCGACAACGAGCTGCTGGTATCGACCATGGCCGCGCGCTCGAAGGCGAAGGCCGTCACCAGGGACGGGAAGGTCAGCCTGTGCATCCTGGACGAGCAGTGGCCGCTCACTTACCTGCAGGTCTACGGGGACGCGTTGGTCGACACCGACCCTGGTCTTGCTGCCGACTTGCTGACCAGGGTCGTCGGACTGATGGCGGGCGAGGAGGTCCCGGCCGAGCGGCGGCCGCAGATAGCTGCCATGGCGCGAGACGAGGAGCGGGTCGTCATCCGGGTCCGGCCGTATGCGACGTTCGAGACTCCGCCGCGGCACGTGCACCAGATGACCGACATCGACACGCTGTCGCACTTCACGAGCACGTCCATGCCCTGGTGAGCCATGCCGGATAGCCCTCCGCCCTCCGGCGGTGATTCCCGCGGCCGCGATCCGGCCGTCGTGGCCCGCCTGCGGGCGGCAGGCTGCGTCTTCGCCGAGGAGGAGGCCGACCTCCTGACTGTTGCCGCCACGACCCCGGCTGAACTGGCCCGGTGGGTCGATCTGCGGGTCGCCGGGCGGCCGCTCGAGCAGATTCTCGGCTGGGCCGAGTTCTGCGGCCTGCGGATCGAAGTCGATCCGGGTGTCTTCGTCCCGCGCCGGCGCAGCGAGTTCCTGGTGGGCCAGGCCGTGGCCCTCAGCGCCGCCGGCCATAGCCGGGTGCCGCTGGTCATCGCCGATCTGTGCTGCGGAACGGGCGCGATCGGAGTGGCCGTCGCCCGCGCCGTCCGCGCGGCAGAGCTGTATGCCGCCGACATCGATTCCGCGGCGGTGGCGTGCGCGCGCCGCAACGTGGCCACGGTCGGCGGTCGGGCCTTCCAGGGCGATCTCTTCGCTGCGTTCCCGTCCTCGCTGCGCGGCCGCATCGACGTGCTGACCGTCAACGCGCCCTACGTGCCCACCGACGAGATCAGGTTCATGCCGCCGGAAGCCAGGCTGCACGAGCCGCGGATCGCGCTGGACGGCGGGCCGGACGGAGTGGGCCTGCACCGCCGGGTCGCGGCGCAGGCGGCGGACTGGCTTTCGGCCGCCGGCCGCCTCCTGATCGAGACGAGCGACCAGCAGGCGCCGCTCACGGCGGCGGCCGTCTCGGACGGCGGCCTTACGGCCACCGTCGTTACTGACGACGATCTCGAGGCCACGGTCGTCATCGGCGCCCCGGCTGGCTGACGTCGCGGACGGGCTGAGGTCGCGGACGGGCTGAGGTCGCGGACGAGCTACGGCCCGGACGGGCTAACGGCGCCGGAGCGGCCGCCGCCGGAGGCATCCGCGGCGGCTCGCAGCCGCCCGAACTCGCTGGCCAGGCCGTCCGCGCTCCAGTGCGCGTTCAGCCCGCTCGGGTTGGGCAGCACCCAGACCCTGGCACCGCCGAGCTGCTCCTCCTGCGGGCCGACCACCGCACCGGGCTGCGCGAATGCGGTGCGGTAGGCGGTGACCCCGAGCACGGCGAGCCACGTCACGCGGAGCCGCCCGGCCAGGGCCGCCAGGATGTCGCCGCCCGCCCGCAGCTCGGCGGCGTCCAGCTCGTCCGCTCGCGCGGTGGCGCGGGCAACTACGTTGGTGATGCCGAGCCCGAGGTCGAGCAGCAGGTGCTGGTCAGCAGCCGGAAGCTGCCGGCCGGTGAAGCCGGACTGGTGCAGGGCAGGCCAGAACCGGTTGCCCGGCCTGGCGAAGTGATAGCCGGTGGCAGCCGAGTACAGGCTCGGGTTAATCCCGGAGAACAGCACCCGCAGCCCCGGCGCCACCAGGTCGGGAATCGTCCTGCCGCGGGCGGCGGCGACTTCCTCCCTGGTGGGCCGGGTGCGCTGCCCGGCTGTCCCGGCGCGCGCCCGGCCTGCGTCCTGCGCCGTCACGTCCCCCAGCGTACGGGCGCCTGCCGGACAATGGGCAGGTGATCACCGTCGCCCCTGAGGCATTCGAGCAGATGGTCGCCACCGCGATGGACTCGCTGCCCCCGCAGTTCGGCGACCTCATCAAGAACGTGGCCGTCCTCGTCGAGCACGGGCCGGGTCCGCGCGGTCTGCTCGGCCTGTACGAGGGCGTCCCGCTGACCAGCAGGACGACTGGCTACGCCGGCGTGCTGCCGGATCGCATCACGATCTACCAGCAGGCGATCTGTGCCATCTGCAGCAGCGAGGCCGAGGTGATCGAGCAGGTCAGGCGCACTGTGATTCACGAGGTGGGGCACTACTTCGGCATCTCCGACAAGCGGCTGAGGGAACTGGGCTGGTAACCGGTCGTAGCGCCGCACGAAAGGCCCGACCACAGCAACAACCACAACGACAACCGCAACCCGGACGGGAACGGGCCAGTCAGCCGACGCCAAGACTCCCCTTGGCCGCGGCCTCGAAGACCCGGAACGGCAGCAGCCGCTTCGCCATCAGGCCGGCCCGCTCGCCCGCCTTGCCCACCGAGACCCGGCGCGGCGCGCGGCCTGCTTCGAGTACCTGCCGAACGGTCTCCGCGACGCGCACGGCAGGCGCACCGTTGGCCTCGTCCCGCTCCATGGCTGTGACGGCCTTCGTCATGGCCACGGCATAGGCAGCGTCGCCCTCGCCGCCATCGGCCAGCAGCCTGCTGGCGGTGAAGTCGGTCGCGATGTTGCCCGGCTGCACCAGCGTCACCTGCACCCCGAACGGCGCGACCTCGTAAGCGAGCGCCTCGGCGAAGCCCTCGAGCGCGAACTTGCTGGCGCTGTAGAAGGCCTGGAACGGGATGCCGATCACGCCGCCGATGGAGCTGATCAGCACGATCCGGCCGCGCTGCTGATGACGCATGTGCGGCAGGACAGCCTGGACCGCCCGGACGCAGCCCCAGAAGTTCGTCTCGAACTGCGCCTTGGCCTCGGCGATGCTCGTGTACTCGGCCGCCCCGGCAACACCCCAGCCCGCGGCCGCGACCAGCGCGTCGATCCGGCCCTCCCGCTCCAGGATGCCCGCCACGCCGGCGCGCACCGCGTTGTCGTCGTTGACGTCCATGACCAGCCCGGTCCAGGCACCGCCCGTGCCACGCCTGCTCGCCCCGGTCACCGCCCAGCCGGCTGCGGCCAGCTGGTCGGCGCAGGCGCGGCCGATGCCTGCCGATGCGCCGGTGACAAGTGCGACCCGTCGTGGCTCTGCCATTGCGGTCCTGGTCCTTTCACGCGCCCGGGCGCTGTCAGCCGGGGCGCTGTCAGTGGTGCTGGCTACATTCAGTGTCCATGACAGGGCTGCCCGGTGTTCTTGATGTCCTCAACGACGATCAGCGGCGAGCGGCGACGCACCAGGGCGGCCCGCTGCTGATCCTGGCCGGGGCCGGTACTGGCAAAACCGGCACGCTGGTGGCGCGCGCAGCCTGGCTGCGGGATCAGGGCATCCAGCCGAGCCGGATCCTGCTGCTCACCTTTACCCGGCGGGCCGCTGACGACATGCTCGCCAGGGCACAGCCCCCCGACAGTAGCGCGGCCGAGCGAATCTTCGGCGGCACTTTCCACGCGGTGGCGCACCGCATTATCCGGGCGCACGCGGAGGCGTTCGCGCTTCCGCCTGAGTTCACCGTCATTGACCCGGCTGACTCCGCGGACGTCATGGATACCCTCAGGGATGCCCACGGGCTGGTCGGCACCAGCTCCGGCCGCCGCACTCCGCGGGCGGCCGCTTGCGCCGAGATCTACTCGCGGTGCGTGAGCACGTCCACTCAGCTCGCTGACGTGGTCGCGGCCGGCTATCCCTGGTGCGTTCCGTTCACCGAGCAGCTCGGCGCGGTGTTCACCGACTTCGTTGCCTACAAGCGGCGGCATGGCCTGGTCGACTTCGACGACCTGCTGCTGCTGTGGCGCGCGGCGCTGGCGGACGCCGCCGCGGGTCCGGTGCTGCGTGACCTGTTCGACGCGGTCCTGGTCGATGAGTACCAGGACGTCAACGCGGTCCAGGCCGAGATCGTCCGGCTGCTGCGCCCGGATGGCACCGGCCTCACCTGCGTCGGCGATGACGCCCAGGCGATCTACGCGTTCCGCGGCGCCGACCCGGCGCACCTGCGCGCGCTCACCGCCACGTTCAGTGACCTGGCGATTGTCAGGCTCTCGCGCAACTACCGCTCCCGGCACGAGGTGCTGGGGCTGGCAAACGTCGTCCGCCCGCAGTTCGACGGCCTGGAGCTGGCGCTGTCGGCGGAGCGCGGCCCTGGCCACCGGCCCCTGCTCATCCGGTGCCACGACGAGGCGACGCAGGCACGCGAGATCTGCGCCCGCATACTCGCCGATCACGAGTCCGGCGTGCGGTTCACCGAGCAGGCCGTCCTCGTGCGGTCCGCGCACCACAGCGACCTGCTCGAGATCGAGCTGGCGGCGCGCGGCATTCCGTACGTGAAGTACGGCGGCCTCCGGTTCACCGAGGCCGCGCACGTCAAGGACTTCCTGGCAGCTGCGCGGGTGGTTGCGAACCCGGCTGACGACCTGGCCTGGTTCCGGCTGCTGCGGCTGCATGAGGGCATCGGCCCGGTCCTGGCGCGGCGTGTCATCGACATGCTGCTCATCGGCGAGCCGGAGCCATTTCTGCGCTGGCCCGACGCCGAGCAGGCGCTGCCGCAGCGCTCGGCCGCGGCGGTCGGCGGAACCCTACGGCAGCTCGCGCAGGCGGCCGGCCAGGAGCGGACCGCCGACCGGGCCGCGGTCATCCTGGCCGCGCTGCGCGAGCCGCTGGCCGCCAGGTACGCGGACGCCGCCGTGCGCTTTGCCGACCTGGAGCGGCTGGCCGACGCGGCCGCGGACAGCCCGTCTCTTCATGATGCGCTCGTCCAGCTGGCGCTCGACCCGCCAGTCTCCGCCTCGGACCTGGCAGGCAGGCCACGGCTGGACGACGATTACGTGGTGATCTCGACGGTGCACTCCGCCAAGGGCCTGGAGTGGCCGGTCGTGCACCTGCCGCAGCTGGTCGACGGCGCGGTGCCGAGCGACATGGCGCTGACCTCGCCGGCCGGCCTGGAGGAGGAGCAGCGCCTTTTCTACGTGGCGGTGACCAGGGCACGGGACCGGCTGTACCTGTATGCGCCGCTGCGGATGCACCATCACCGGATGGCCCGCGACGACCGGCACAGTTACGGTCAGCTCAGCCGCTTCCTGGACGGCGCCGCGCTGGCGCACTGCGAGCAGGTGCAGGCGGTGCCGCCGAGGCCGGCCCTGCGGCCGTCCGCGCCGCTCGCACTCAGCGTCGACCGTGACCTGGCCTCCCTGTGGGGAGCTGGCTAGCCGGGTGCCGGTATCGTCGGTCCTCGACCCCGCCGACTCCCGGAGGATCACCGTGGCCACCCTGCAGATCATCATCGCCAGTACCCGGCCGGGCCGGGTCGGCCCGTCGGTGGCGGCGTGGTTCTACGACCGTGCCGTCAAGGCCGGCGCCTTCGACGTCGAGCTGATTGACCTCGCCGAGGTCAACCTGCCGATGTTCGACGAGCCCAGGCATCCGCGGTTCGGCGAGTACGAGCATCAGCACACTAAGGACTGGAGCGCCACCATCAGGCGCGGGGACGCTTACGTCTTCGTGATCCCGGAGTACAACTACGGCTTCAACGCCGCGATCAAGAACGCCATCGACTACCTCAACCAGGAGTGGCAGTACAAGCCGCTCGGCTTCGTGAGCTACGGCGGCGTCGCCGCCGGGACCAGGGCCGTGCAGATGCTCAAGCAGGTGGTCTCGGCGCTCAAGATGATTCCGATGGCGGATGCCGTGCACATCCCGTTCGTCCAGCAGTTCCTCGACGACCAGCGCGTGCTGCAGCCCAACGACGTCATGGAAGGCGCCGCTACCGCGCTGCTGAGCGAGCTGGTGCGCTGGACGAGCGCCGTGCAGCCGCTGCGCGGCTAGCTGCCGGCCGGGTACCGGCGCGCGTTGTCGGTCAGCTTGGCCTGCGCGGCGGCAGCGAGATCGATTCCGAGTACGTCCGCCAGCAGAATCAGATACAGCAGCACATCGGACATTTCCTCGCCGGCTCTCGTCCGGAGCGGCTCGGTGGCAGCGAGTTTGGCCGCGTCGCCGGCGGGCAGCCATTGGAACAGCTCAGCGAGCTCACCAACTTCGCCGACGAGGGCTAGCAGTACCGACTTGGGGTCGTGGAAACGACCCCAGTCTCGTTCCGCGCTGAACTGGCGCACGCGGTCCCGCAGCACGTCAAGGTCGGCCACGGTGCCCAGCATGACACGGCCGTCACCTCGCGGCTAACCGGCCGGCGGCAAGTGCGAGAGGATCATGCCGAGGGTGGAGTGCCACCGGCTGAACGACAGTTGGAGGATTGCTGTATGAATTCTCATCGGTATCTAGCGCACCTGGCCGGGGCGTGCGCGGCGGCCGCGCTTGCCGCGACAGTCGCCGCCTGCGGAAGCAGCAGCCCGAGTGCGTCCAGCTCATCTGCTCCGGCCAGCTCGGCTCCGGCCAGCTCGGCTCCCGCCGCGTCCGCCAGCACCAGCATGAGTGCGGGGACCACGGCTATCACCACGGACTGGGAAGCCTTCTTCAACGCCAAGACGCCGACCAGCAAGCGCGTCGCGCTGCTGCAGGACGGGTCGCAGTTCGCGTCCGTTATCAAGGCTCAGGCTGGGTCTGGCCTAGCGGCGCTTGCTACAGCTAAGGTCACCCATGTCACCGTAAATTCGCCAACTCAGGCGACGGTGACTTACGAGATCCTGGTCAGCGGGACTCCCGAGCTGAAGAACCAGACGGGCACTGCTGTCCTGCAGAACGGCACCTGGAAGGTGGGCGTGGCGAGCTTCTGCGGTCTGCTGACCCTGGAGAACTCAGGCAAGACGTCGGGCCTGCCTGCAGCCTGCAAGTCAGCTACCTAGTCAGGTGGTGAGCCCGGCCGGCGTATCGCAGGGCGAGGCGGCGACTGCCCTGCGCGGCGGCCGCTCCCTTGCCCTTGCCGTCCTGTGTGTTGTCCTGTTCCTGACCTTCCTCGACAACACGGTGGTCAGTGTCGCGCTGGGCGCCATTCAGAGCGATCTGCATGCGGGCGTCTCCTCGCTGCAGTGGGTCGTGGGTGCGTACGCGCTGACGTTCGCCGCCGCCATGCTCGGCTTCGGCATGGTCGGCGACGAGTTTGGCCGCAAGCGTGTCATGGTGATCGGGATTGTCATCTTCTGTGCTGGATCGCTGCTATCGGCGCTCGCGCCGAATGTAGGAGTCCTGATCGCCGGGCGCGCGGTGATGGGCTTCGGGGCGGCGGCCAGCGAGCCGGGCACGCTATCGATGATCCGGCATGTCTACACCGACGAGCGGGAGCGGGCCTGGGCGCTCGGCGTCTGGACCGCGGTGTCCGGCGTCGCGCTCGCGATGGGCCCGGTGATCGGCGGAGCGCTGATCGGGAGCCAGGGTGACTGGCGGGCGATCTTCTGGTTCAACCTTGTCGTCGGTGCGCTGGCGCTGGCCGGCGCCCTCGCCGTGCTGCCGGAGAACGCTGACCCGGACGGCCACCGCGTGGATATCGCCGGCACGGTGCTCGGCGCGGCCGCGCTGACCGCGCTGGCGTTCGCCGTCATCATGGCCGAGGGCTCGTCGTTCAGCTCGGCGCCCGTCATCCTGCTCCTCTGCCTGAGCGCTGCCTCCGTGATCGCGTTCTTCTGGTGGGAGGGCAAGGCGGCGCATCCGCTGCTGGACCTCAGGTTCATCCGCGTGCCGCGGTTCCTGGTCGCGAACGTCGTGGCATTCAGCGCTTACTTCGCCACTTTCGCGGTGTTCTTCTTCACCGCCCTGTACCTGGAGGAGGTAGCGGGCTACAGCGGCTACAAGATCGCGCTCGTCTTCCTGCCCATGATGGTCCTGCTGGCGGCCGCCGCCCTGGTCGCAGCCAGGTGGACAGTGACGATCGGCGCGCGGGCAACCATCTTCACTGGCTGCGTGCTGTTCGCGCTCGGCCTGGTGCTGACCTCATTCACGATCAGCCCGCACCCCGCGTATCTGGCGCTCGCCGCCGCGCTGTCGGTCACCGGCATCGGCGTTGGCGCCACCGTGGTGCCGGCCACCTCCTCCGCCCTCAGCGCGGTACCGCCGGAGCGGTCGGGAATGGCCGCGTCCACCACGAACACCAGCCGCGAGATCGGCGCGGTTACCGGCGTGGCGGTGCTAGGCGCGCTGGTGTCGGCCAAGCTGTCCGCCGACATCATCGCCAGGCTCCAGGTGCTCGGCCTGCCGAAGAGCATCCAGCAGATCGTCATCAACGGCGTTGAGACAGGACTGGTTCCCTCCAGCGGGAAGACTCACGCGGCTGGGCCGGGCGAGGGCAAGCTGGTCCAGGAAGTGATCCAGGCCGCCTACAGCGCATTTGCGTCCGGACTGCACGCAGCGCTGTATCTGTCCGCCATCCTGGTGCTGGTGGCAGGGGTCTTCAGCTTCTTCTGGCTCGGCCGCAGGAGCCCGGCCGAGCCAGAGGTCAGTCCGGCCCCCGAGGGCTCGCCGGCCTGACGCGAGCGGAAGCCCGGATCACGGCACAGACCCGCCGGGCCAGCACCAGCCGCGGCAGTACGGCACAGTGGGTGTCATGACCGCGAGTACCAGTCAGGTCGCCGACTGCGTGGCGGCCTATGCGGCCCGCCTGCAGGCGGTGACCGGCACCCGTCATCAGGTGGCCTCGCCGCTCGGGGCCTGGTTGCTGCTGGCACTCGCCGCCCCGGCTAGCAGCGGCGCTGACCGCGAGACACTGACCCGCGTTCTCGGTTGCGATCCGGGCACCGCGGCCGCGGCGGCCGCCGGGCTACTCGCCGATCCGCACCCGGTTGTGGCCAGCGCGGTAGCTGCGTGGACGGCCGCCGGCGCGCAGCTCGGACCGGACTTCGACCGCTGGCGCAGTGAGCTGCCGCCGGGCGTAGCCAGCGGTGACCTGCCCGGCCAGGCCGGGCTGGACGCCTGGGCCAGGGAG
>Ga0302314_10023110_pt1 | contig 10165 bp, 8 predicted proteins | sample III_Palsa_N2_3_FD_200533 | JGI IMG/M metagenome (GOLD analysis project Ga0302314, IMG submission 200533) | Peat permafrost microbial communities from Stordalen Mire near Abisko, Sweden - III_Palsa_N2_3 | ecosystem: Environmental > Terrestrial > Soil > Palsa > Peat permafrost | place: Sweden...
CAGGCTGCGCAAGGCAACAGCCAGCCCATCAAGGACGGCAAGGTGGACGGCGACACCGTCTCCTGGTCCAACTCCATCACCACCCCGTTCCCGATGACGCTGGAGTTCAACGGCGCGATCACCGGCGACGCCATCAAGGGCAAGGTCAAGGCCGGCGCGTTCGGCTCCTTCGACTTCGAAGGCTCCAAGCTCTAGCCCCTCACCCTCTTACCCTCTTTCAGATGCTGGGCCCTCCCTCTCCCCGGAGGGGCGAGGGGTTTGCGGTCTGCGCCCTCTCCCCGCCGGGGAGAGGGTAGGGTTGGGGGGGAACCTCACCCCCGCCCTTGCATGGACGGGGTTCGCGCCTTAGCTACCCCCGCCATGCAACTGCCCCAAGCCAAACTCGATCAGCTTCTGGACCGTTTCCACGAAGTGGAGTCGCGGATGTCCGCCGCCACCGACGGGACCGAGATCGTGCGCCTCTCCAAAGAGCACGCTGAGCTGCGCCCCGTGGCCGAGGCCGTGGAGGCCCTCTCCAAAGCCCGCGCCGAGCATGCCGACCTGCAGGAGATGGCCGAGAGCGACGATGCCGAGATGGCGCAGCTCGCCCGCGTGGAGCTGAACGACCTCTCGGACGCCCTGCCCGAGCGTGAGCGCGCCGTGGCCCTGCTGCTCGCCCCCAAGGACAAGGACGAGAACGCCTCGGCCATCCTGGAAGTGCGCGCCGGCACCGGCGGCGACGAGGCGGCGCTTTTCGCGGGCGACCTGTTCCGCATGTACCAGCGCTACGCCGCGCTACAGGGCTGGAAAGTGGAGATCGACGACGTCTCCGAAGGGGAGATGGGCGGCTTCAAGGAGATCACCGCCTCCATCAGCGGCGACGGGGTGTTCGGGCGCATGAAATTCGAAAGCGGCGTGCATCGGGTGCAGCGGGTGCCGGCCACGGAGACCCAGGGCCGCATCCACACCTCCGCCGCCACCGTCGCCGTCTTGCCCGAGGTGGAGGACGTGGAGATCGAGATCAACGACGCCGACATCCGCATCGACACCTATCGCTCCTCCGGCGCCGGCGGTCAGCACGTCAACAAGACCGATAGCGCCGTCCGCATCACCCACCTGCCCACCGGGGTGGTGGTGACGAGCTCGGAAAAGTCCCAGCACCAGAACCGCGCCAAGGCGATGAAGAACCTGAAGGCCAGGCTCTACGACCTGCAGCGCAATGCGCTCGACGCGGAACGCTCCCAGACCCGGAAGGACCAGGTGGGTTCTGGCGACCGGTCCGAACGCATCCGCACCTACAACTATCCGCAAGGCCGGGTCAGCGACCACCGCATTAACCTGACCCTCTACAATCTACCGAAGATCGTCGAAGGCGAGGGCCTGGACGAAATGATCAACGCGTTGATCGCCGACGATCAGGCGGCGAGGCTGGCGCAGCTGGAGGAGACATTCGGGTAACCGGCCGCTGCAAGGCTGTCCTAGCCCGGTCGTCCCGCCACCGTGGTGTCGACGTTCGTCTGAGCCTCGATCTCCGAGTTTAGTTCGGCCCCCAGGAGCACGATGATGCTGGAGATCCAGATCCAGGTCATGAAGCCGACCACGGCCCCCAGCGATCCGTAGGTGCGGTCGTAGTGGGCGAATGAGCCGACGTACCAGGAGAAAAGCATCGACGCGCCGAGCCAGAGCACGGCGGCGATGAACCCGCCCCAGGTGATCCAGCGCCAGCGCGCGCGCGGGCGGCTCGGCCCGTAGCGATAGAGCACAGAAAGCGCGCTCACCGCCGCGGCCAGGAGGATCGGCCATCGCAGGATGCTGAGCCAGGCCAGGCTCTGGTTATAGCCGATGAAAGCCAGGGCCGCGGGCACGGCCACCACGGCGGAGAGGGCGATGGTGACGAACAGCAGCCCGCCCACCGTGAAGGCCAGGGAATAGAGGTTCAGCTTGATGAGATTTCGCTTTTCGTGCTGCTCGTAAGCCACGTTCAGGCCGCTGAACAGCGCCTTCACCGCGCCGTTGGCGCTCCAGATCGAGACCAGGAAGCTGATGGCGAACGCGAAGCTCAGCTGGCCCGTACCCTTGGCGGCGAAACGGGCCATCTGGTCGGCGGCGAAGGCGAGGGTGTCGCGGGGCAGGACGCCCGAGAGCAGGGATATCTGCTTTTCCGCCTGCGCCACGTCGGCGAAAAGGCCGTAGAGCGAGACGAAGGCCGCCATGGCCGGAAAGACGGCGAGGAGGGCGAAGAAGGCCACGCCGCCCGCCACCTGGGTGATGTTGTCCTGCCCAAACTCCCGCCACGTCCGCTGCAGGATGTCCTTCCAGCCGGGGAGGGGAATCTGTGCGGGGTTGTCGGCGCCGCAGCCCCGGCCCGGCCTGGCTGCGGTCGGCGCCTTGCCGGTGAGGGTGCGAAGGCCGCGCACCCCGTCGCCGAACCCGCGCCAGAACCGGTGGGACAGGGTCTCCTCGCGGGGCCAGGCGAGGATGGTCCCGGCCAGCGCCAGCCAGCCGACGGCGGCGGCGCGGCCCGTCCAGCGGGTCTTGGCGCCCGCGCGCCGAACCGTGATCTTCCTGCCCGTCATCCTGCCCCTGCAACCTCAAACAGCGCCGCTATTGGAAAGCCGCAGACGGGCAGGGCGTTCCGTGACCTTTTCCTCCCCTGCAAAGGGGGCGGTCCCCCTCCCCATTGCATGGGGCGGGAGAAGGGTTGCGAAGCTCGGCCAAGCGGTGCAGTTCAGCGCCATGCCCGGCCATATCGCCTCCCTCTATCGCTACCCGGTGAAGGGGTTCACCCCGGAGCGGCTGGAACATGCCGAACTCAAGGCCGGCGCCTACTTCCCCTGCGACCGGGTTTATGCGGTCGAGAATGGACCGTCCGGGTTCGATCCCGCGGCGCCGACCTTCGTCTCCAAGGGCCGCTTCACCGTGCTGGCACGCATTCCCAGGGTGGCCTTGGTGCGCACCGCCTATGAGGAGGCGAGCGGCGTCCTGACCGTGACGGCGGAGGGCTGCGCATCGTTCGCGGGCGATCTGCAGGGCGAGGCCGGGCGGACGGCGTTCGCGGCATGGCTGACCGACTTCCTCGGCCCCGAGGAGGTGAACGGCCCCCTGAAGGTGCTCTGCGCGCCGCCGCATCGCTTCACCGACGACATCCGGGGCTTCGTCTCCGTCATCAATCTCGCCAGCGTGCGCGATCTGGAGGAAAAGCTGGGCAAGACGCTCGATCCCCTGCGCTTTCGCGGCAACATCCAAGTCGAGGGTTGGCCGGCCTGGTCGGAACTGGAGTTCGCGCCGGGCGCGGAGGTCCGCCTCGGCGGGGTGCGCGCGGCGGTCCACAAGCCCATCACCCGCTGCATCGCCACCCACGTGGACCCGCTCACCGGCGAGCGGGACATCGACCTTGTCCCGGCCCTCCGCGACCTCTACGGACACCTCTATTGCGGGATCTATCTGAACGTCACCGGGGGCGGGCGCGTTCAGGACGGCGATCCGGCGGAGCTCTCATGACCGACACCCCTTCGACCTCCCAACCCCCAACCCTGGTAAAAGCCTGGACCGCCGCCCGCGAGCGGCTGAAGTCGGCGGGGATCGACAGCCCGGCCATCGACGCGCGGCTGATGCTGGAGGCCGCCGCCGGCGTCTCCCGCGTGGACATCGTCAGCGACCCCTACCGGGAGCTCTCCGCCGAACAGGCCGCCACCTTCGAGGACTACCTGACCCGCCGCGGCGCGCGCGAACCCGTCAGTCACATCCTTGGCCGCAAGGGGTTCTGGAAGATCATGCTGGGCGTCACCCGCGACGTGCTGACGCCACGCCCGGACACCGAGGTGATCGTGGATTCGGTGCTGGCGGCGTTCGACGAGACGCGGCATTTCAACATCCTCGACCTCGGCGTGGGCTCCGGCGCCATCCTCCTGGCCATCCTCGCCGAGCGTCCCAACGGCAAGGGGCTGGGTGTGGACATCTCCACCGAAGCGCTGGCCGTGGCGCGGGAGAACGCCGCCAACCTCGGCCTGGAGAAGCAAGTGGCCCTCCTGCGCGGCGACTGGACGCAGGGGCTCGGCGATCAGACCTTCGACGTGGTGGTGGCCAATCCGCCGTATATCCCCTCCGACGACATCGAGACGCTGGACCCCGAGGTGCGCGACCACGAGCCGCGCCTCGCTTTGGACGGGGGCGCGGACGGCCTCGACGCCTACCGAATCCTCGCGCCGGAGATCCTGCGCGTGCTGAAACCCGATGGGGTTTTCGCCGTGGAGATCGGATGGGACCAGTCCAAGGCGGTCGAGGCGCTGTTCGTGGCGGCGGGGGCCGAGGACGTGCGGACCCGCAAGGACCTGGCGGATCGGGACCGGGTTGTGGGCGGTGCGAAGAAACCCCTTGGAAATCCCTTTCCGAATCGCTAGATAGCAGTTGTCTCCACTCAATGAATCGCTGTGTTTCGCGGAACGGGTCCGCGGGAAAGACGATCTGAGAGGCCGGCGTCCATCATCGCAACATTTGTGAGAGAGCGGATACCGGGTCGGAGATCGACGTGAATGCGCTCGATGACCTTGCCGTGCGGCCAAGCCTTTTAATACTGGCCCGCGCTTGACCGCATCGACGCATGCGCCGCGGAGGGCCGCGGGCGCCGACCGCAATTCAGATCCATCTCAAACGGTTTTCGAACGATGAGAGACTTCAAGAACATGAAGCGGCAACGTGGCCGCAACCGCAGCGGGGGACCGGGCGGCGGCGGTGGCGGAGGCGGCGGCGGCAAGCCGCAGCAGAACGCCAACCGCGCCTTCGAGTCCAACGGGCCGGACAACCTCAAGATCCGCGGCCACGCGCAGCACGTCTACGAGAAATACCAGCAGCTTGCCCGCGACGCCATGTCGGCCGGCGACCGGGTGCTCGGCGAAAGCTTCCTGCAGCACGCCGAACACTACTTCCGCCTGATCCGCACGCTTCAGCCCAACCGCCCCTATACCGACATCGTCAGCCGCGAAGGCTTCGTCTCCGGCTACGACATCGACTTCGAGGACGATGGCTCCGACGGCGGCGGCAATGAGGAGGGCGAAGGCGCCTACGAGGTCGCCGAAGGGCAGGGCGAGGAGCGCGGCGAGTACCGCGACCAGCAGCCCCGCGAGAACCGCTACGAAGGTCGTCAGGACCAGGGCCAGCCGCGCCAGGACCAGAATCGGCAAGACCAGAACCGCCAGGATCAGCCCCGTCAGGACCGGGGCGCTTACGGCGCAGGTCGGAACAACAACGGCAACAACGGCGGCGGCGGCAATAACGGCGGCCCCAACGCCAACCGCCCCCGCGACGATCGCAACTTCAACCGCGACCGCAACGACCGCTACGAGAACCGCAACGGCGAACAGCGCAGCGACAACAACGGCGGCGGTCAGAACCGCGACTATCAGAACCAGAACCGCGATGGCCAGAACGGCCAGAACCGCGATCAGGGCGACCGCGTCGAGGCCCAGAACGGGGGGCAGAACGGCGAGGATCGTCGTCCCGAGCGCCAGGACCGCTACGAGAACCGCTCGGAGCAGCCCCGGTCCGACCAGCCGCGCGGCGATCGTCCCGAGCGTGAAGGCTACGGCCGCCGCGACCGCAGCTATGGCGACCGCAACCGCGATCCCCTGGCCGTCGTCGAGCCGCAAGCCCAACCCCTGATCGCCGAGACCGTGGCCCCCGAGCCTGCGCCCCAGGCCGCAGAACCGGCTCCTGCGGCCGCCGCCAAGCCCGCCCGCGCGCCCCGCGTGCTGCGTTCGCGCGACGGCGACGAGAGCCACACCCCCGCCTTCCTGCAGGCCGCCGCGCCGCCTCCGGTTCCCGAAGCCGCAACCGAGGACGCGCCGGTCAAGCGCCCCCGCGGTCGCCCGCGCAAGGTCGTGGACGCCCCGGAAGAGGTCTAGGCCTCTCCCGCGTCTTCTGGCGCGCGCAGGGCGAACCCCGCTCTGCGCTTCACCGCCAGCAGGTAATAGAGCGCGCCGCCCACGCCCGTCGCCACTGCGGCGATCAGGCCGAGGCGACCCTCCTCAGGGTCCAGCCAGTCGGCGTAGAGCACCCCGATCAGGGCGACCACGCTCAGACCCGATATCGCCGGCCCGAACGGCGCCCGGTGCTGCGCGCCCGCCGTCCGGCCTGTTCGCCGCCCGACGATCAGCGCGATGCAGAGGATAGCGTAGATAACCGCCACCCCCGTCCCCGTGACGATCAGCAATAGCTTCAGGTCGGTCAGGCAGAGGGCCGCCGCGATCGCCCCCGCCGCCAGCGTCGCCGCCCACGGCGACCTGAACCGGGGATGCAGCGCCGTCAGCGCCCTGTTCGCTGCGTTCGGCCAGACGCCGTCCCGCCCGGTGGCGTAGAGCTGACGCGCACAGAGCAGCACCATGGCGATCACCGCGTTGACGATGGCCAGCGCGATGCCCGCCCCCATCAGCCGCGACAGCACCGGCCCGCCCGCCGTCGCCACGAAGTCGCTGAACACGGCCTTCGAGCCGAGGAACGCCTTCAGGTCCGGCGCGCCGGTCATCACGGCCATCAGCGGGACCACTTCGGCGACGACGATGATCCCCAGCGCCCAGAGGATGGCGCGGCCGATTCGCCTCGGCGCGCCCTGCATCTCCTCCCCGAAATAGACCGCCGAGCCGTAGCCGTCGTAGGCGAAGATGGCGACCGCCACCGCCAGCCCGATGGCGGGGATCGACGCGGGGTGCAGCGCGCCGCCCGATAGGATGATCGGGTGGGCCAGCACGTCCTCAAGCCCCCGTGCGGGGCGCATGAGCCCCAGCGCCGTCAGTACAAGCAGCGCCACCAACTCCACCGCCACGAAGGCGCCGGTCACCAGCGCATTGGTGCGGATGTTGAGGACGCCCAGCAGCGTCGAGCCCGTCACCACCGCCACGGCGACGGGGAGGGGGCTGAGCCCTGGCATCACCGCGCCGAGATAGTCCGAGACCCCCAGCGCCAGCACCGCCGTCGCCAGGAGCGAATTGGCGAGGTTCAGCGCCAGCACCGCGAACCCCGCCAGCGGCCCCATCACCCGCCCGACGATGGCGTATTCGCCCCCCGCCAGCGGAAAGGCGGAGGAGAGCTCGGCGTAGACCTGACCGACGCACAGGGCGATGGCGGCGGCGGCCAGCATGGAGAGCAGGGCGCCCGTGCCCGCCTGGCTCACCACATCCGGCACGATCACGAAGATGGACGAGGCGGGGGTCGCCGCCGAAAGGGTCAGGAACAGGACGCCCAGCATTTTCATGCCGCGGGCGAGGGGCTGCGCTGCGATCTTCCGTCCCGACTCCGCCATCGACGCCCTCCCACGCCCAAACTTAGGGCGTTCCCGCGCGCCGTCCAGCGTCTGTCCCGCAGTGCGAAAAGCCTGCGACAAACGAAGGCGAACGCCCGCATTGCAAATCGGACGCATCGCGCATAGCTTCCCGCCCCTTCGCCCCGGCCGGGTTCGCTCCGCCGGGCGCTTCGCATTCATCCCCTACGATGGGAGACTTTATGTTTGGATCCACGGCCCACGCGGCTGGCGCAGGCGCCCCGGCGAGCGGCCCCATGGACATGGTGCTGCAGTTCGCGCCTCTGATCGTCCTGTTCGTGCTGTTCTATTTCCTCCTGATCCGGCCGCAGCAGCAGCGCGCCAAGAAGCATCAGGAAGAAGTGGCCGGCGTGAAGCGCGGCGACACCGTGGTCCTGTCCTCGGGCGTGGTCGGCAAGGTGATCAGCGTCGGCGACACCGAAGTCTCCGTCGAGATCGCCCCGAAGATCGAGGTGAAGGTGGTCAAGACCATGATCTCCGACGTCCGCACCCGCGGCGCCCCCGCGGTCGCCAACGACGCCAAGGCGTAGCGTCTCGGTCGGCGGAAAGCTCAGGTCATGATCCAACTTCGGCCCTGGAAGATCGCGCTGGTCGTGATCGCCCTCCTGTTCGGCGTGCTGTTCGCGCTGCCGAACGCCGTTCCGGCGGGGAGCCTGCCCGGCTGGCTGCCGAACCAGCGGCTGAACCTGGGTTTGGACCTGCAGGGCGGCTCCTATCTCCTCTACGAGATCGACACCGGCGCCCTGAAGAAGCAGGAGATGACCGATCTGGTCGAGCAGGTGCGCACCACCCTCCAGACCAGCAAGACCGTCTTCTCCGGCCTCGGTCAGACGCCGGACGGCGTGACGGTGCGGATCGCCGATCCCACCAAGTTCGACGCCGCCTTCGCCGATCTCTCCAAGCTGGCCCAGCCGATCGGCAACACCGCCAGCCGCGACCTCGCCTTCGCCCGCGGCCCCGACCAGACCATCCTGATCACCCAGCCGCCCCAGGCCGGCGTCGCCGCCGCCTCCAAGGCCGTCACTCAGACCATCGAGATTATCCGCCGAAGGATCGATGCGCTCGGCACCCGCGAGCCCTCCATCACCCAGCAGGGCATGACCCGCATCGTCATCGAGGCGGCGGGCCTCAGCGATCCCGAGAAGCTGAAGGCCATCATCGGCAAGACCGCCAAGCTGACCTTCCAGATGGTGGACGACACCGTGCCCCCCGCCGACGTGGCCGCCGGCCACGTCCCGCCGGAAGACATGGTCGCCCCCAGCGACGACCACATCGCCGAATACTACGTGCTGCAGCGCCGCGCCGTCGTCACCGGCGAGATGCTGGTCACCGCCAGCCAGGCCTATGATCCGCAGTCTGGCGCGCCGGTGGTGTCGTTCCGCTTCAACAGCCAGGGCGCCCGGCGCTTCGGCGACGTCACCGCCGCCAACCTGCAGAAGCGGTTCGCCATCGTGCTGGACGGGCGGGTCGTGTCCGCCCCCGTGATCCAGAGCGCGATCCTGACCGGGTCCGGTCAGATCAGCGGCGCCTATACCGAAGAGTCGGCGGGTAACTTCGCACTCCTGCTGCGCTCCGGCGCGCTGCCGGCGCCCCTGAACGTGATCTCCCAGCGGACGGTGGGAGCCGAGCTCGGCGCAGACGCCGTGCGGTCGGGCACCATCGCCCTGGCCATCGGCGCGGCCGCCATCGTCGTCTTCATCGTCCTCGCTTACGGCCTGTTCGGCCTGTTCGCGGCGGCGGCGCTGATGATGAACGTGCTGCTGATCATCGCCTTCATGTCCCTGACCCAGGCGACGCTGACGCTGCCCGGCATCGCGGGCCTGATCCTGACCCTGGCGGTGGCGGTGGACGCCAACGTGCTGATCTACGAGCGGATGCGGGACGAGAGCCGGGCGGGTCGCTCGCTGATCCTGGCGGTGGACTCCGGCTACCGTCTGGCCTGGCCCTCGATCATGGACGCCAACGTCACCACGCTGATCTCGGCGGCCATCATGTTCCAGTTCGGCTCCGGCCCCGTGAAGGGCTTCGCCTGGACCCTTTCCATCGGCGTGCTCACGTCGGTCTTCACCGCTATCCTGGTCACCCAGGTCCTGATCGGCTGGTGGTTCCGGCTGGCCAAGCCCAAGCAACTCCCGATCTAGGTGGCATCCATGCGCTGGCCCCTCTCACGCTACCTGCCCGACCATTCGCACATCAATTTCGTGCGCCTGTCGCCGTTCGCCGCCATCCTGTCGGTGATCGCGGTGATCGCCTCGATCGCCTCCTTCGCCACCTTCGGCCTGAACCTCGGCATCGATTTCAAGGGCGGCATCGTGCTCGAAGCCGTCACCCCCGGCGTCGCGCCCCAGGCGCAGTACCGCGTGGCGCTGGAGCAGATGGGCCTGCGCGATCCCGGCGTGCAGGGCTTCGGCTCGCCCAACGACGCGCTCCTGAAGTTCCAGCCCGTGGGCGACGGCGACCCGACCCCGATCGTCAATTCGGTGAAGGCCAAGCTTTCCGCCGAGTTCCCCGGCATCCAGTTCCGCTCCACCGAAGTAGTCGGGCCCAAAGTCTCCGGCGAGCTGTTCCGCTCGGGCTTCATGGCGCTCGGCATCGCCATCCTCTTGATGCTGGTCTACATCGCCTTCCGGTTCGGGATGCAGCAGGGGCTGGGCGCCATCCTCGCCATCTTCCACGACGTGCTCCTGACCATCGGGCTCCTCTCGCTGATGCACATCGAGTTCTCCATGACCTCGATCGCAGCGCTCCTGACGGTGATCGGCTACTCCATGAACGAGAAGGTCATCACCTTCGACCGGCTGCGCGAGAACCTCCGCAAGTACCGCCGCACGCCGCTCGCCGAGGTCATCAACCTGTCGGAAAACGAGCGGCTGT
>Ga0302314_10023111_pt1 | contig 10165 bp, 12 predicted proteins | sample III_Palsa_N2_3_FD_200533 | JGI IMG/M metagenome (GOLD analysis project Ga0302314, IMG submission 200533) | Peat permafrost microbial communities from Stordalen Mire near Abisko, Sweden - III_Palsa_N2_3 | ecosystem: Environmental > Terrestrial > Soil > Palsa > Peat permafrost | place: Sweden...
ATCGAGATCGATGAGGCGCGGGCCTTTGGCGATGGAGGTTGCACGATCGCGGCCCATCGTTTTTTCGATGGCGAGCAGAGCGTGCATCAGGTCGACGGACGGCAGCTCCGTCTTGAGAAGGATCGCAGCGTTCAGAAAAGGCGGCTGGTCGAGATAGCCGACGGGCTCCGTGTTGTGAAAAGACGAGACGGCTGCGACTTCGCCGAGGGCGCGCATGTGGTCAATGGCAGTGCGGAGGTTGGCTTCGCGGTCGCCGAGGTTGGAGCCGAGGGCGATGGCAGCAGTATTTTTATTGGACGCGCTTGTGCGCGTGGAGCTCACTTCGTTCACAGAAACAGCTCCCGTTGGTCGCAGAATTTTTTATTGGACGCTTCGCGTGGGCTCTCGCTCCGCTCAGAATGACAATTCTATTTGTAAGTGGCTATGCGTGGGCGGCGGCGAACTGGAGTGGCGCGTGATGTTCCATCGCGGGCTCTTCGTCGTAGACGTGCGCGAGTTCCCAGGCGGAGCGGTCGCGCATGAGGCGCGAGACCAATGCGGTGTGCATCGCGTGGCCGGCGCGTTCGGCGACGACGCGGCCCTGGATGCGGCGGCCGGCTAGGGCGAGGTCGCCGATGAGGTCGAGGACTTTGTGGCGGACAAACTCGTCCGGGAAGCGGAGCGGACCGGTCTGGACTTCACCACCGGCGACGATGATGGCGCAGTCGCCGGATGCGCCGCGGATGAGGCCCATGTCGCGCAGCATGGCTTCATCTTCCTTGAAGCCGAAGGTGCGCGCGGGGGCGATGAGGTCGGCATAGGCGCCGGCGGCGAGATCGCCGGTGAAGGTCTCGCGGCCAATGGGCGCGGGAAAGTCGATCATGTAATCGATCTGGTAGCCGTGGCCGGGGTAGACACCGATGAACTTGGTGCCTTCGCGGACTTCGACTTCCTTGAGGATGCGGATGTACTCGCGGCGGCGGCGCTGCTGCTTGAGTCCGGTCTGCTGGAAGGCCTGCACGTAGGCGAGAGCGGAGCCGTCGAGGATGGGGAGTTCTAGATTGTCGAGCTCGACGATGACATTGTCGACGCCGTAGCCGATGAGCGCGGAGAGAAGATGCTCGGTGGTGGAGATGAGCACGCCCTGGCGCATGAGGCTGGTGGCGTAGCTGACCTTGGCGACGTTGCGGCCGGTGGCGGGAATTTCAAAGTTGTCGAGATCGGTGCGGCGGAAGACGATGCCGGAGCCCGCGGGCGCGGGAATGAGCCGCATCTGCACGGGCGCGCCGCTGTGCAGGCCGATGCCGGCGAAGGATATCTCCGACCGGATGGTGCGCTCAAAGTGTGGTTGCGATGCCACTATGGGTCGATAGTCTCCGGGAACCGCATCTTGCACCCCGCAGGGTGCGCGAATGGCTAGATTACAGCGGTGTCAAGAGCTATAGATGTGGCATTTTAGACACAGGTGAGGCAAAATCTACGCGCCTATAGGGCGGCGGGCGCGGTATAACTATCTGCATGGAAAAGGGATACACAGCGGGTTCGAAGTTGAGGGCGGTGGTTGGCGCGGTGGAGCAACGCATGCCGTGGATGCTGGAGCGGCTGCGGAAGCTGGTGGAGATCGAGTCGCCGAGTGGCGATAAGGCAGCCGTGAATCGTGCGGCGGATGTGGTTGCAGCGTGGTGCGCGGAGCTGGGTGGGCGGGTGAAGCGGCACAAGCAGAAAGAGCATGGCGACCTGCTGGAGATTTCGTTTGGGCCGGTGAAGCGAAAGGAGAAACCGGTGCTGCTGCTCGGGCATCTGGATACGGTTTGGGAGATGGGCACGCTGGCAAAGATGCCGTGGCGCGAGGACAGGAAGAAGATCTACGGGCCGGGTGTATATGACATGAAGTCCGGCGTGATGATGGCGCTGACGGCGGTGGCGGCTTTGCAGGATTGTGGTGGGTTGAAGACTCCGACAGTGCTGCTGCTGGTGAGTGAGGAGGAGATTGGCAGCCCGGTCTCGCGGCCTATGACGGAGAAGATTGCGCGGACATGTTCCGCGGCGTTTGTGATGGAGCCAGCGCAGGGGCTGCATGGTGCGTACAAGACGGCGCGCAAGGGGATCGCGAACTACGAGTTGCGGGTGCGCGGCGTGGCGGCGCATAGCGGCGTGGATTTCGAGAAGGGACACTCGGCGGTGCTGGAGTTGATGCGGGTGCTGGCGAAGGTAGAGACATTTACTGATCTGAAGCGCGGGCTGACGGTGAATCCGGGAGTGATTGGCGGCGGAACGCGGTCCAACGTGATTGCGGCAGAGGCGTGGGCGGATGTGGATGTGCGGGTTACGCGGGCTGCGGACGCGGTACGAGTGGAGAAGATGTTTCGCGGGCTGAAGTGCGTGGATAAGAAATGTTCGCTGACGGTGACGGGTGGGATGAACCGGCCACCGATGGAGCGGTCTGCCGGAACCGCAAAACTTTTCAAGAGCGCGCAGACGATTGCCGCTGCGATGGGGTTTGCGTTGCAGGAGGCTGCTACGGGCGGTGGGTCGGATGGGAATTTTACGGCGGGTGTGGGGACTCCGACGCTGGATGGGATGGGGCCGGTGGGCGAGGGTGCGCATGCTCCGCATGAGTCGCTGATTATTTCGTCGCTCCTGCAAAGGACTACGCTGCTGGCGGCGATGATCGATGCAACGACCCGGGGCTAAAGCCCACCCTTCTGGAAGGTTATTCAGGGGCCTGAAGGCCCCTGCTCCCTCCGAAAGACAGAAGCAGATTCCTCCGCTGCGCTGCGGAATGACAATAATTTAAATTTTTGCGAGCATCTGCTGAACAAGCTTCACAGGCAGGCCGACGACATTGGTGTAGTCGCCTTCGATGCTTGTGATGAATGGGGCGGCGGCGCCTTGAATGGCGTAGGCGCCGGCTTTGTCCATGGGTTCGCCGGTGGCGATGTAGCTCTGTATCTCTTCCTCGGAGATTTTGCGCATGGTGACGGTGGTGGTGTCGGCCTGCGTGCGCGTGCCTTGCGGCGTGATGATGGCGACGCCGGTTATCACTTGATGCTCGCGTCCAGAGAGCAGCCGCAGCATGCGGGCGGCGTCTTGTGCGTCGGCGGGTTTGCCGAGGATCTCTTCATCGCAGACGACGATGGTGTCGGCACCGAGGACGGTGGCTTCGGGATGATGGGCGAAGATAGCTTCTGCTTTTTCGCGGGCGAGACGCTGGGTGAAGGTTGCGGGCGATTCACCGGGGCGGTGGGATTCGTCGATGTCTGCTGGTTCGACGATGAAGGCGATGCCAGCCTGGGTGAGGAGTTCGCGGCGGCGTGGCGAGGAGCTGGCGAGGATCAGCATGCTTGCCTACGTGGACTGAAGCTTGCGGCGTTCTGTCTCGAGGTAGGTGAAGCGGATGCGATTGATGACCGTGATGGTGGAGAGTACGGCCAGCACCCAGAGTGCGGGCGCCATGACGCCCCACTTGTTGAAGAGAGCGCCGATGATGACGAGGACGATGCGCTCGGGACGTTCCATGAAGCCGACTTTGCAGTTGCCGATGAGGGCTTCGGCGCGGGCGCGGGTGTAGCTGACCATGAGGCTGGCCGTCATGCAGAAGGCGGTGAGGACGACGTAGAAGAAGCGGTCGCCGCGGGCGTAGTAGACGAGCAGGCCGAAGAAGATGGCGACATCGGAATAGCGGTCCATCACGGAATCAAAGAACGCGCCGAAGACGGAGACCTGGTTGGTCTGGCGGGCGACGCGGCCGTCGACCATGTCAAATACTCCGGCACCGATGATGACGAGGCCGGCGTAGAGGAACATGCGGACGTTGTTGTTGGCGCGGGCGTAGCCGAAGAAGACGGCGGCCACGATGTTGATGAGCAGGCCGATGAAGGTGAGGGCGTTGGGCGAGATCTTGGTGAGGGCGAGGCCGTTGACGATCTTCTGGAGAAGATAGCCGCTGCCTTTTCCGAATGCGCTTGTCCAGGTCATGGAGATTATTCTTTGGCGTCGTGGATGGTGGTGAGCTTGAGGACTTCGAGCTCGCGTTTGCCGCCGGGGGTGACGACGGTGGCAACGTCGCCGACCTGCTTGCCGATGAGGGCGCGGCCGATGGGCGAGGTGGTGGAGATGAGACCGAGAGAGACATCCGACTCTTCGCTGGTGACGAGCTTGTAGGTGATCTTCTCGTCCTTGGTGCTGTCGAAGACGACGATCTCTGAACCGAAGGCAATCTTATCGTGCGGGATGTTGGCGAGGTTCACGAGCGAGAGCTCGGCCATGCGCTTTTTGAGCTGGCCGAGGCGAGCGTTGACGAAGACCTGACGTTGCTTGGCCATGTGGTACTCGGCGTTCTCGCTGAGGTCGCCGAGGTCTGCAGCCTTCTTGATCTCGCGCGGGAGCTCGGTCGTGAGCTCGTGCTCGAGAAGGGCGATCTGGGCTTGCAGCTTCTTTTTGATGTGTTCCGGCATGGTGTTTTCGGGGCTCGACCGTTGAAGTCTGATTATACGGGTGCTGCACCCAGGATGCCCTAGTCACTTTGAGCGGTGCTGTGCTGCCGGCCTTCCAGAAAGGACTGCAGGATGAGGACGGCGGCGACCTGGTCGATGATGTGTTTGCGGTCGCGGCGGTCGGTGGAGTGGCCGGCGGCGTCGAGAATTTCATGGGCTGCGGTGGTGGTGAGGCGCTCGTCCCAGAGATAGATCGTGACGCCGAGCATTGATGCGAGTTCGTTCGCAAAGGCCTGCACTTTTTCCGCCTGAGGGCTGAGGTCGCCTGACATGTGCAACGGGTTGCCAATGACAACGTGGGTGCAGTGGTTGCGGCGGAACAGGCGACCGAGGGACTTGATATCGGCCCGGCGGTTGCGAGTGCGATGGAGGGTGAAGAGCGGCTGGGCGGTGTAGCCGAGCTCGTCGGTGATGGCCACACCGATGCGCCGGTCGCCGACGTCGAGGGCGGCGATGCGTTCTTTTGCGGGATCGGGTGCGGCGGCCATTCTGAGAGTGTACTGCGCTGTACAATCTTCGCGGAGAGGCTTTGTGCGCGTTCTGACCATACTATTTCTGCTGGCTGTGCTGGGAACGGGAGTTGTCTGCTACCGGCTGTACGTTCCGTATGGACCGCAGGGCGAGACGTTTGTCGATATTCCGCCGGGAACGCGGACGCCGGGCATTGCGCAGGCGCTGGAAGAGGCGGGCATAATCCGCTCGCGGCGCGGCTTTGAGATGCTGCGGCTCATTAAGGGCGGCAAACTGAAGGCGGGCGAGTATCGCTTCGACCATCCGGATACGCTACTGAATACGTATGCGCGGCTGATCAAGGGCGACGTGTTTACGCTGACGCTGAGCGTGCCGGAGGGGTACAACATATACGACATTGCGCAGGCGGCCGAGACGGCGAAGCTGGGTACGCGCGAGGGTTTTCTGGCTGCCGCGCAGTCGCAGACGGCGCTGATCGCCGATTACAGCCCGACGGCGGACAGTCTGGAGGGCTATCTCTTTCCCGATACATACCACTTCTCGCGCCATGTGACCGATGACGAAATGGTGGCGGCGATGGTGCATCGGTTCCGGCAGAGAGCTGCGCAGATGGGGCTGGCCAACCAGGTGGAGGAGACGGTGACCATGGCGTCGCTGGTGGAGAAGGAGACGGGCGTGGAGGATGAGCGGCCGCTGATCGCCGGTGTGTTCTACAACCGGCTGCAGAAGGGAATGCCGCTGGAGACCGATCCAGCCGTAATCTATGCGGCGCTGCGGGAGAACCGTTACCGGGGGAGTATCTACGCGTCAGACCTGGCGAGTCCATCGGCTTACAACACCTATAAGCATGGCGGGCTGCCACCGGGACCGATCTGCAATCCGGGCGTGGCGTCGCTGAAGGCGGCGCTGCATCCGGCGCAGACGGACTACCTTTACTTTGTGAGCGATGCGACGGGGCATAGCCGTTTTTCTGTCGATCTGGAGCACCAGAACGAGAATGTGGAGCAGTACCGGCATAGTGTTGAATCGCATACGTCGCCTTAAGCGTCTTATCTTGCATAGATATACTGAAGGCTTGTGCCATTGAAGACGCAAAATGCTGTTGCGATTGGATTGCTGGCTCTGCTGCCGGCGCTCACGGGATGCCTTGTGCATCACCGCACGGTGCTGCGCGTGGAACCGGCTTTGGCGCTGAACGCGACCGTGGACCAGCTGGTAAAGCAGGTGAATACGCAGTTTGATGCGGTGCAGTCCCTGAATGCATCGGTTGAGTTCGCCGCCAGCGTGGGCGGAGCGACGACGGGCACGGTGACGGATTACACGGATTGGAGCGGCTACATCCTGCTGCGCAAGCCGACGGACATGCGCGTTCTTCTGCTGCTGCCGGTGCTGCATACGCGCGCCATGGACATGGTGAGCGACGGGACCAACTTCAAAATGCTGATCCCGCCCAAGAACCGGGCCATCGAGGGGACGGAGACGGTCACCGTGCCGTCGAAGAATCCGCTGGAGAACCTAAGGCCTTCGATCTTCCTGGACTCGCTCCTGATCCGAGGCGTTGGAGCGAATGAGCTGGTTTCGCTGACCTCGGATACGCAGATCCTGGTGAGCGATAACAAGAAGCATGCCACGGAACTGTCGGATTACGATCTGAATATTCTGCGCCGCAAGGGTGCAAGCAACGAACTGCAGACGCTGCGCGTGATCCACATCAATCGCACGACGCTGCTTCCCTACCGGCAGGACATCTATGACGACCAGGGACGGTTGGCGACTACGGCACTCTACGATCAGTACCAGACGTTCGGGGGGATGCAGTTCCCGACTGAGCTGACGATCAAGCGGCCCCTGGACGAACTCCAGATCAAGATGACAGTGAATAAGCTGACGGTGAACCAGAAGATGGGCGACGACCAGTTCGAGCTAAAGATTCCGGACAATACGCCCATACAGAAGATGCAGTAGTGCGCTTTGCGCGCAGAGACAAAAGCAGATTCTGCGCTTCGCTCAGAATGACAAACGAAAATTATTTAGTATGACGCGTAAAGCGATCGAGGCCGGCGCGTGACGCGTGCTCGGCGATCTTGATGTTGATCTCGAGAGCGAGGGCGAGGGCGGTGCAAGCGTCTTTTCCGGTAACGCGCGGCGTGGTGCGGGTGCGTACGGAGTCCAGAAAAGATTCGATCTCCAGGACGAGGGGTTCTTTGGCCTCAATCGGCAGCTTGCGCAGCGAGAGGCCGGCGGAGGGGTGCGTGCCGGATTCCGCGGCTGCGATAACAGCCAATTGCGCGGGAGTGAGGGACGCGGCAGCGGAGACGTCGATGAAGAGAAGCTCCTGGTGCGCGAAATCGATGGAGAAGTACTGGCGCGGCTGAAAGAAGCGCAGCTTGCGGACCTTTTCGGTACTGACGCGGCTGGCGGTGAAGTTGGCGACGCAGCCGTTGGCGAACTCGAGGCGGACGTTGGCGATGTCGGTCTTGTCCGAGAGGACGGGAAGGCCGACGGCGCGGACGTCTGTGACTGGAGAGTCGACGAAGCTGAGTACGACATCGAGATCGTGGATCATGAGGTCGAGCACGACATCGACGTCGAGCGAGCGGGCGGTGAAGATGCTGAGGCGATGCGCCTCAAAGAACATGGGCTGCTGGAGAAGCGGAAGAGCGGCGGTGACGGCGGGGTTGAAGCGCTCCAGGTGACCCACCTGCAGGATGCGGCCATGGGTCGCGGCGGCTTCGAGAAGCGCATCGGCATCGGCGAGCGAAGCGGCGATGGGTTTTTCGACGAGGAGATCGATGCCGGCGGCGAAGAGGCGACAGCCTACGCTGCTGTGGTGGACGGTGGGGACGCAGAGCGAGGCGGCGGTGATGTCGAGGTTGGCCGCGAGCATGTCGTCGACGCTGGTGAAAGCGGCGATCCCGTACTCGGCGGCGATGGCCGAAGCTGTGGCGGGATCCGAGTCAACGACCGCAACAAGGACCACGGAGCCGGTGGCTTCGAGGCCGCGATAGACACGGAGATGGTTGCGGCCGAAGGAGCCCGCACCAATGACGGCGATGCGTAATGGTTTCTGAATGGGCACTTAGCGGCGCTTACTTGCCTTCTACGGCGTGCAGACAGCGGGTGTAGAGCTCGAGCAGATGGCCGACCTGGTCTTCGCCCTTGGCGGAGCTGGGAGCTGCGAAGCCGACTGTGCTTCCGCCAGCAGTTTTGCCGGTGACGTTGGCTGTGGTGGCGACAAACTTGAGCAGATCGAGCGCGATGTCTTCGTTGCGGCGCGCGGCGTTATTGGATTGTTCCATCGATTCCTCCAACAGTGATGGTATCAGTGTGATGCACGCAGGGCGAATGGCGCGCGGCGCATGCAAAAGCAAAATTTAGAGGTCGGAGAGGATGAGGCAGGCCCGACCGATGATGTGGTCGGCGGGGGTGCTGTGCGCGCCGAGACGGAGCAGGCGGACGGGATGGCCGGAGTTGCCGGGGCGAAGCACCAGATGGCCGTCTTCCAGGGAGACGAAGCGGAGGACAAGAGCACCGCCGTAGTTGACGGCGTAGAGGGTGGGATGCGGGGCGCGGTACGAGGCAACCGAGGTGTACATGCGATCGATCACGACGAGTGCGCCGGGGTTGACCCTGTGTTCCATGGAGGCGGCCTGTTCGTCGTCGAGGGCGATGGCCAGATAGCGCTCCCAGTGGGCACGGAGGGGCGCCGGACGGGAGCGGTTCTGGCGCAGGTATGCGGCGGGAATGGGCAGGACCTCGGATCCGGAGAGACGCGGCTGGTGGAGAGCGGCGGAGCTGGAGACGATGGGGACAGGGATGGTTTCACCGGCGGGGGAACGGGGCTGGGGGTCTGATGGGCCCTCAAAGAGGCATATCTCTTCGATGGAGAGGTGTTGCGCGGCCAGAATACGGTCCATGCCTTCCAGGCTGAGGAAACGCTTGCGATTTAGCACGTTGGAGATATGGGCCTGGCGGAAGCCGGTCTGGCGAGCAAGCAGGGAGCCTGACAGGACACCACGGTCGATGCGGCGCAGCAGTTCCAATCGCAGATGCTCGTGCATGTCCTGAAAGTTCATAGGGGCCCTGTGCCGTTTCGGTATAGCTCAGAGCTAATGATGCACTGCGTGGGAATAGCTGTATGCAAAGTGGGAGTGCGAGTTTCGGAACAAAACCAGCAATTACCGATTCGGGAAAATAATTCCGTTGTAGGACCGTTTGGGCTTCGCTATATCTCGACATCCCGCTGCCGCATGAAGCAAAGAGTGCGTGCAGTGGGGCAAGAAACCGCTCGTCAGGAGAAAGCATGAAGCACTTAGCTAGGAGTCTGAAGGTATGTGAGGGCTGTGGTCGACTTTGGGTCCGCAGTGGGCGGGAGGCCGGCGTGTATTGCCGGCATTGCGTGGTGGTACTGGCGGAGTTTCCTGCGCCGCGGGCGAAGCGAGCGACGGGACGACGGAGGAGAACGCCGGCGGGCGTGGTTCGCGTTACAGAAGAGTGCGGGAAGGGTGGTGCGCGATGAGCGCGGCCGCGGTTCTGCGGATGGTGTATGCGCGGGAGACGCCTGTTTACACGACGGGAGTAGTTCTGGATCCGGGGCGATGGACACCTGAGCCTGCATCGCAAGAGCGAGATGTGGGGCACCCGATCAGCGCTGCCGCCGAAGAGCCGGCGGCGCTGGTTCCCGAACTGGCGTTCTACCGGAAGTACACGGAGGGAATGCTGCGGCGGTATATGCGGCTCTCGATGGAGACAGGTCGGGTGCCGTCGCTGATCGGGCAGCCGATGTTTCGCGGGAGGGTGACATCGTATCGAGTGCGCAGCTTTGAGGACGTTGTCATCTTCGTGCATGACGTGGAGACGTGTTTGAAGCGGCTGGATAGCCGGTCGAGAGAGTTGATCGCGCGGATATCGCTGCAGGAGTACACGCAGGGCGAGACAGCGGGATTGACGGGAATGAGTTTGCGGTCTGTAGTGCGGCACTATGCGGATGCTCTGGACAAGCTGACGGTGATCTTTCTGGAGATGGAGTTGCTGGAAGAGCAGGTGGAGGGCGGGTGTCAAGCGGTGAAGAAGAGAGTGAGGGGCGAAAGAGGTTGATTTCAGAGGCGATTTCGCGGTTTCGTGCGATGGCGCAGCAGGGGTTGCGTGGTTGCTATTCTGGATAGGCAAGTGAGGCGGTAGAAGAGTTCCAGCGAAGGCGAACGGGAGACGCGATAGGC
>Ga0302314_10023118_pt1 | contig 10163 bp, 12 predicted proteins | sample III_Palsa_N2_3_FD_200533 | JGI IMG/M metagenome (GOLD analysis project Ga0302314, IMG submission 200533) | Peat permafrost microbial communities from Stordalen Mire near Abisko, Sweden - III_Palsa_N2_3 | ecosystem: Environmental > Terrestrial > Soil > Palsa > Peat permafrost | place: Sweden...
CTGTCGGTGCAACCTCCAACGCCGCCGACCACAGCACCATCGTGGACGCAGCCCTGGATGAAATCGCCGCCGCCCTGGCCAAATGCTTCGACATCCCGGGTCTGGCCGAACTCGCAGGGCTGCCCGCCTCATTTTCCCGGAGTTTTACCCCATGACGCCCTTCGCCATCTCCGCCATAGACCGCACGTTGGAACCCGCCCTGCGCGCCAAGCTCGACGGCCTCGCCAAACCCCCCGGCTCACTCGGCCGGATGGAAGCGCTGGCTCTGCAACTTGGCCTCATCCAGCAGCGTCCCGACCCACATTTGGAACGCGCCGTCCTGTTCGTGTTCGCCGGCGACCACGGGCTAACGCAGGAGGGCGTCTCTGCTTACCCAGCCGCTGTAACCATTGCCATGGTCCAAACCTTTCTAGCCGGAAAGGCCAGCGCCAACGCTTTTGCCGCCGCCACGGGAGTAGAAATCCGCGTCGTGGACGCCGGCGTCGCCGCACAACTCCCCCCGCACCCCGGCCTGCTGGACCAGAAAATCGCCCTCGGGACGCGCAACGCCGCAATCGAACCGGCAATGACGTTAGCCCAATGCGAAGACGCCATCACGCGCGGGGCCGCCATCGCGAAAAACGCCGCAGCGGAAGGGTTTGATGTCATCGCTCTGGGCGAAATGGGCATCGGCAACACCGCTTCCGCCGCGCTCCTCATGCACCGCCTCGCCCCGGCGCCGCTGGCATCCTGCGTGGGTGCCGGCACCGGTCATGACGCCGCCGGCCTCGCGCGCAAACACGCCACGCTGGAACGCACCGCCGCCCGCACCACCGTAACCGCACCTCTGGACGTACTTGCCGAATTCGGCGGCTTCGAAATCGCCATGATGGCCGGCGCCGTGCTCGGCGCGGCCCAAGCCAAAACCGCTGTGCTGGTTGATGGCTTCATCGCCACCGCCGCTGCTCTCGCCGCCATCCGCCTGGCCCCCGAGGTGCAGCCCTACTGCATCTTCGCGCATTGCTCGGCGGAAGCCGGCCACCGGCTGATGCTGGACTCGATCGGCGCCACCCCGCTCCTCGATCTCGGCTTGCGGCTAGGCGAAGGCACCGGCGGGTTGCTCTGCGTGCCGTTATTGCGTGCTGCCGCCCGCATCCTTACCGACATCGCCAGCCTCGACGATGTTCTCAACGGCCGGCTGTAACATGCCCCGCCAGCTGTCACTGCTGCTCTTTGCCGTGCAGTTTTTAACGCGCCTGCCGGTACCCGCCCAGCTGGATTTTCGCCCCGATTGGATCAACCGCAGCGCCCGTTATTTTCCTTTGGTGGGCCAGTTCGTCGGCCTGATCGCAGCTTCGGTGTTGCTGCTCGCCGCTCACTTCTGGACTATGTGGATTGCCGCCGCCCTCGCCCTTCTCACTGCCACCTTGCTAACCGGCGCGCTGCACGAGGACGGCCTGGCAGACACCGCCGACGGGTTTGGCGGCGGGCACAATCCCACCCAGCGCCTGGCAATCATGAAGGACAGCAGCGTCGGCACTTATGGCATACTGGCGCTCGGTTTCTGCACCCTTCTAAAGCTCAGCTGCCTCGCCATTTTATCCCCCTGGCTCGCCGCCTGCAGCCTCATCGCCGCACATGGGCTGGCCCGCGCCGCAGCTGTAACAATCATGCACACATTACCCTATGCCGGCGACCCCGCTTCGGCCAAACTCAGCACCCACGACCAACCGCCAACACGCGCGGAAACCTGCACCGCGTTATTGTTCGCCGCCTGGCCATTGCTCCTGCTGCACCCAGCCAACATCCTTCTCGCTCTAGCACTCTGCGCCATCATCACCTGGGCCATGGCCGGCCTCGCCAAAAAACTCATCGGCGGCCAACGCGGCGATGTTCTGGGGGCTGTCGAACAATTATGCGAAGCCGGTTTTCTTCTCGGCTGCGCTGCTCATTTCGGAATTGCCCATTGAAACTGATCATCTGCCCGCTCGCCGATCTCAACAAAGCTTTAGCGTCGCAGCCCTCGCACGTGCTGAGCCTGATCTCTCCCGACGCCGCACCACCGGTTTGTACCGGCGCAGAACACCGCATCCTGCGCTTCAACGACATCAACGCGCCGGCAAAAGGACTAACACCAGCCAACCCGAGGGACATAGAATCCTTGATGGAATTCGCCCAAAACTGGTCCGGCGAGGCCCCTCTGCTGGCGCATTGCTGGGCAGGCATCAGCCGCTCCACCGCCGCCGCTTACATTATCGCCTGCCAACGCAGCGCCCCCGGCACGGAAGCAGCACTCGCGCAGCAACTCCGCGATGCCGCACCCGAGGCCACGCCCAACCCCTTAATGATCGCCCTCGCCGATACGCTGCTAGACCGCAACGGCCGTATGAGTGCCGCCATTGCCACCATCGGCCGTGGCCGCGAGGCCGGGCAAGGCGCGCTGTTCACCCTGAACCTTTAGCGCTCCAAAAAAACATCTTCCAGCGGCGTGCGCTTCTCCCACCCCGCCCGCTCCAGCTCCGGGTCCACATGCACCTCAACCGGCCGGCCAAGGCATAGATACGCCACCAACCGCCAATTCTCAGGCACGCTGAGCGCGGCCGTAACCCCCTCAGGTTCCAAAATCGAAACCCAGCCCATGCCGATCCCCTTGGCCCGCGCCGCCAGCCAAAGCGTATGCACCGCCGCTACCACTGAATATTCCGCCATCTCCGGCATGGTCCGCCGCCCCAACCCGCGTCCAGCCTCGCCATTGGTCTCGCAAAACACGGCAAGCTGCACCGGCGCATCATCCAGCCCTGATAATTTTAGCCCGGCATAAACTGCAGCATCCTCACCTTCATACCCAGCCAGTGCCGCCGCATTGCACCGCGCAAAATTCTCCCGCACAGCCGCCCTCACCGCCTCTCCGCGCACGCGCACAAACCGCCAGGGCTGGCTTAATCCCACCGAGGGCGCCAGCTGCGCCACCCGCAACAAATCCAGCAGATCTTCATCGGCAATCGCATCTGGCAGAAACCGCCGCACATCCCGCCGCCAACGCAACAATTCCACGAGTGCGGGGAAAAATTCCGGCGCTGCGAAATCCGGTTCCGTCATGCCAAAACATCCTCGCCACCGGCAGCGATGGCATGAAAAAATGCCCCGCTCACATGCCCGCGCTTGGCCCCGCTGGGCCCTAGCGCCTTGCCCAGGCCATCGCGCAATGCCGCCAGCGGCGCATCCGTGCCCGGCGTCACCACCGCTGCGTAATGAAACTCATGCCCGCGTACATGTGCGCCTTTCGGCCCCAGCGGGCTGTCCGCCAGCATCACCGCCTGGCGATAACCCAGGTTCATCTTCCGCTTGGCAAAACTCGTTTCATGGCTTAGCAGCCCGGCCATCGCATGAACCTGCCCGTCAGCGCTTTGCAGCGTTTCGCCCAGCACCATGTAACCGCCGCATTCGCCATGCACCGGCCGGGTCTCGGCAAAAACAACAAGCCCAGCCTTAAAACGCAACGCTGCCGCCAGCCTCCCCGCATGCAGCTCCGGATAACCACCCGGCAGCCAGCAGCTATCGCAATCCTCGGGCGGCGCCTCATCATTTAGCGGCGAGAAAAACATTATTTCGCTCCCGGCCCGCCGCCAGCCCTCCAGCAAATGGGCATAGATGAAACTGAACGCCTGATCCCGCGCCATCGCCACCCGCTGTCCCGGCGGCGGCAATACCGTGCTGCCCATAACACCCGGCGCCAGCGCGTCACCCAGAGCAAAAATCGCAGGCACATCCAGGCTGGCCTCGGCCATATCCGCCAACCGCTCCAATTGCGCCGGCAAATCCGGATGCTCCAGTGCCTGCACCAGGCCCAGATGCCGCTCCGGCAGCGCCGGCACTGCATCACGCGGGATTGACCCCAGCACGGGGATTCCCACCTTCGCCATCGCCTCAACCACCCCCATCCGGTGCCGCTCGCTCGCCACGCGGTTCAGCACCACCCCGGCAATATTCACGCCCGGCGCATGCCCCACAAATCCCCGCGCCACTGCCGCTGCCGTCTGCGAATGCCCGGACACATCGAGGATCAGCACCACCGGCAGCCCCAATCCCGCTGCCAGATCCGCCCCCGCCCCGGTGCGCCCGTCCGGCCCGGCCACGCCATCGAACAGCCCCATCGAGGATTCAATGACCAGCACCTCCGCCCCCGTCGCCGCATACCCCACCACGACGCCAAGCTGGCCCTTATCCATCGCCCAGCTATCCAGATTGAAACTGGGGTACCCCGTCGCCGCCTCATGAAACGCCGGGTCGATATAATCCGGCCCGGATTTGGCCGCGCGCACGGCAATCCCCCGCCGCCGCGCCGCCGCCAGCAACGCCAAAGTCAGCGTGGTCTTTCCGCTGCCCGAACGCGGCGCACCGATGATGAACCCCCTCACGCTTCCCCCCGCCGGTAACAATTCGTATACCAGTCCGCATGGAAGCCGAACCCTCGCTGCGCCGCGGCTGGACGACCGGCGCTTGCGCGACGGCGGCGGCCAAAGCTGCCTACGCCGCGATCCTCACCGGCCATTTCCCGGACCCGGTGGAAATCACTCTCCCCGGCGGAAAAACCGCTGCCTTCGCCCTCGCCGAATGGGCGCAATCCGGCACCACCGCCACCGTTGCGGTGGTGAAGGATGCGGGAGACGACCCGGATGTTACCCATGGCGCACTTATCCGCGTCACCATCACTTTGGCGCCACCCGGCACCGGCATAATTTTCCGTGCCGGCCCCGGCGTCGGCACGGTTACCCGCCCGGGCCTCGCCATCCCGCCCGGCGAGCCCGCCATCAACCCAATCCCACGCCAGATGATCACCACCGCCATCACTGCCCTCGCCGCACAGCACGCCGCCGCCGGTGACGTCACGGTCGAAATTTCCATACCCGACGGCGAGGCTCTGGCCACGCGCACGCTGAACGGCCGTCTTGGCATCGTGGGCGGGCTCTCCATCCTTGGCACCACCGGAATTGTCATCCCCTATTCCTGCTCCGCCTGGATCCATTCCATCCATCGCGGCATCGACGTGGCACGCGCTGCAGGCCTCACCCATGTGGCCGGCAGCACCGGCAATAATTCCGAGCAGGCCGTCCGCGCCCTGCACAGCCTTCCCGAGACAGCTTTGCTCGAAATGGGCGACTTCGTCGGCGGCATGCTGAAATACCTCAAATCCCACCCCATCCCCCGTGTCACCATCGCTGGCGGCGTCGCCAAAATGACCAAGCTCGCGCAAGGCAGGCTGGATCTGCACTCCAAACGCGGCGAGGTGGATTTTCCCGGCCTTGCGTCTATGGCTGAAACCGCCGGCTGCCATCCGGACATCGCCGCAAAAATCCACCGCGCCAACACCACCGCCGAAGCCTTCGAACTGGCGCACGGCACCGCCCTGGGTGACGCCATCGCCGCGCAAGCTTGGGAAGTTGCCGCGGCGGTGCTGGAAGACACCAGCATCGAACTCGAAATCCTGCTGTTCGATCGCAAGGGACAATTGCAGGGAAGCTCTGGTTTCGCTCCCGCTCATACGCGGAACCGCCGGGTGTAATTCGGGTCGTACAGCGCACTTTCCCGGAAGTCATCCGGCGCCAGCGCCCGCCCGACCAGTATCAGCGCCGTCCGCTCAACCCCCGCCACCGCGCCACAAATATCACCCAAAGTGCCGCGAAAAATCTGCTCGTCCGGCCAGCTCACCCGCACCATCACCGCCACCGGACAATCCGCGCCATAAAACGGTTTTAGCGTGGCCACGATCTCATCCAGCCGGTTGATTGCCAGATGGATCGCCAGCGTCGCCCCCGTGGCGGCAAAAGCTGCCAGCGTCTCAGCCGGCGGCATGGCGGAGGCACGCCCCGAAAGCCTGGTCAGCACCACGCTTTGCGCCAGCGATGGCACGGTCAGCTCCCGCCCCAAGGCAGCAGCAGCGGCGGCAAACGCAGGCACACCAGGGGTAAGTGTATACGCGATGCCCAGCCGCTGCAGCCGCCGCATTTGCTCGGCCACGGCGCTGTAAATCGACAAATCCCCCGAATGCAGTCGCGCCACGTCATGACCATCGGCATCGGCGCGCACGTACTCCGCCTCGATCTGGTCGAGATCCAGCGACGCCGTATCCACCAGCCGCGCGCCGGGCGGGCAATGCGCCAGCAGTTCCGGCGGCACGATGGAGCCCGCATAAAGGCAGACCGGGCAGCTCTGCAGCAGGTTCCGGCCACGTAATGTGATCAGATCCGCCGCTCCCGGCCCGGCGCCGATGAAATGCACTGTCATTCAAACCCCTCCGCCACCGCACAGGTGGCGCGCTCGTGCGATATACGCGTTACCAGTAATCGGCTGTTCGGCCCGGCTCCTGCCAGCGCACAGGCCTCCGCCACGCTTGCGAGCCCCACCGCTGTCTCGGCCACTGCCGAGCGCGTGGTACAGCTCGGCTGCACCGCCTCAAGTGCAGCACGGGTAATCAGCACCAACGGCAGCGCCAACGCCTCTGCCGCCGCATGCAATGCCGCGCCATCTTTAAAATCCGGTGCCGCCAGCACCTGTGCGGCCACACTGGCCGCTTGCACCACCGCTACAATATCTTCCGCCAGAGCGCCGGTGGAAAACCCCACTCCTGCGACGATCATGGTTTCACCGCCGCCCATTGCGTCACCGTCATACCCGGCCGGAACCCATGCAGCGTGCCGATATTATCCAGCCGCTCAACCGAAAGCCGCGTCAGCGTGCCGCCATATTTTTGTACCCCCGCGAACAGCACCGTCTCGGTCTCGATCACCACCGCATTGGCAACCAGCCTGCCCCCCGGCCGCAGCGCCTGCCAGCACGCCTCGATCATCCCCGGCAGATGCGCCCCGCCACCCAAAAACACCGCGTCCGGCGGCGGTAAATCCGCCAGCAGTTTTGGCGCGCGACCCTCCACTACCTGTAGCCCCGGCACCCCGAGCCGCAGCGCATTGCGGGCAATCCGTGCCGCCCGCGCGGGGTCGGATTCTACGCCATAAGCTAAGTTCTCAGGGTGGCGCAGCATCCATTCAATCGCAATCGAACCCGAACCGCAGCCGACATCCCAAAGCACCTCACCCACCCGCGGCGCCAGCGCCGAAAGCGTCACAGCACGGATTTCCCGCTTGGTGATCTGCCCGTCATGCTCGAACATGTCATCCGGCAGCCCGGTGCTGAGCGAGATCACTTGCGCATCCGGCCCCGCCACCACCTCGATCGCCACCAGGTTGATTTGATGGCACTCTGCAAGGTCAAACCCCGCTGCCAACGCCGTACGTACCCGCTCGCGTGGCCCGCCAAGCGCCTCCATTACATGAACACGCGAAGTACCGAACCCACGCTCACATAAATACGCAGCAACCGCCGCCGGCGTCGTGGCATCCGCGGAAAACGCCAACACATTGCGCCCAGGCTGCAGCAACGGGGCCAAAGCTGCGAGCGGCCGCCCGCAAAGGGAAATATTCGCCGTCCGCCGCATAGACCAGCCAAGCAGGGACAATGCCAGCGTCACTGATGAGGCCGCCGGGATCGACAAAATTTCGCCCAATGGCACGGCGGCTGCCAACATCACCCCCACGCCGTCAAAAAACGGATCGCCCGAGGCCAGCACCACCACCGGCGCCGGACGCCGCGCGAGAATTGCCGCCACGCCGCCGGCCATCGGACTCGGCCAAGCCATGCGTTCGCCCTGAATGAGCGGGTCCGCCAATGCCAGATGCCGCGCCCCGCCTACCACCAGCCGCGCCTGCCCCAACAGCGACCGCGCCGCGGAACTCAACCCATCGACGCCATCTTCCCCAATCCCCAGAATGGTCAGCCATGGCGGCGCAGCCAGGAGATCGGTATTGCTAGGCAATGCCACCGTTAAAAATCCTCATCCTGGGCGGCACCGGCGAAGCCTCCGCTCTGGCTGGGCTGCTTGCGGGAGATCCGCGTTTCAGCCCGATGCTCTCGCTGGCCGGCGTTACCGCCGCGCCGCGCCTGCCAAACATCCCCTGGCGCAGCGGCGGTTTCGGCGGGGTGGCGGGCCTCATCCGCTATATCGAAGAGCAAGGCATCCAGGCGCTGATCATCTCCACCCACCCCTTCGCCGTGCAGATGCGCGCCAACGCCGCCGCCGCCGGGCGTGCCACGCAAATCCCGCTGCTGTTCATCGAACGCCCTTCCTGGCAGGCCCAACAAGGCGACAACTGGCAAGAGGTCGCTGACATGACCCAGGCCGCCACCGCTCTGGGCAACACCCCGCGCCGTGTCCTGCTGACCATCGGCCGCAAGGACCTCTCCCCCTTCGCCGCCGCACCGTGGCACGAATACCTCATCCGCAGCGTCGATGCCCCGCCGCCCGAATCCCTGCCGCGCTGTGCAAAAATCATCACCGCGCGCGGGCCGTTCACGCAAATTGACGACCAGCAGTTGCTCACCGAACACAGCATCGAGGTGATCGTCACGAAAAACTCGGGGGGCGCCGCCACGGAATCGAAACTGCATGCCGCGCGGGCACTGGGCCTGCCCGTCATCATGGTTGCACGGCCGGAATGGCCGGATGTAACCGACCTCAACGCCACCAAAGCCGAGGATGCGGCGGACGCGCTCGCCTGGCTCGAAACTCTGCATCACGCCACACTCCGGGGCGCATAAACCCAAGGTTCGCGCCCTGGCCTTTCGACCAGCTTTGTCTCCGCCGTACCCACCAGCACCAGCGTCCGCATATCGGCGCGCGAAGATTCTGCCTCCGCCAGCGTCGTAATATGAACATGCTCATCCGCCCGGCTCACAGCGGTAGCAAACACCACCGGCGTTGCCAGTGGTAAAGTCTCGCGCAGAACCTCGAAAGCGGCATCCAGCTGCCAGGACCGCGCCCGGGAATGCGGATTGTACAGCGCCATCGCAAACCCAGCCTCAGCCGCCGCCCGCAATCTTTGCAACACCAGCGCCCAGGGTTTCAGATTATCGGAGAGCGAAATGGCGCAGAAATCATGCCCCAAAAACGCACCCACCCGTGCCGATGCCGCAAACATCGCGGATACCCCGGCCACCACCTCGACCTCCAGCTCTCGCCAGGCCGGCTCGCCTCTATCAATCGCCTCGAACACAGCGCTCGCCATGCCGAACACACCCGCATCGCCAGCGGAAAGCACCGCGACCACACGCCCCGCTGCCGCCATCTCCAGCGCATGACGAGCCCGGTCAAGCTCCTCGCGATTATCGGACACGTGCCGTATCTGCCCCACCCGCTCCGGCGCGCGCGCCACATAAGGCCCGTAGCCCACGAGATCAGTCACCTGCGCCAACGCCGCATCCGCCTGCGGCGTCAGCATCGCCGCATCCCCTGGCCCAAGCCCGATGATGAATAATTTCCCGCTCATCGCGCGCGCTGCCGCCCCGGTACCAGCACCATTGAAAAATATGGCGCCGGCCCGTCCCCGCGATCCGCCAGTTTTATCACCAGCTCATCCGCCATCGTCCCGCGTTCGATATAAACCGCCCGCTCGAACAACCCCGCCGCGCGCAGCGCATCGCTGATTTTCGGCAAATTGCGCCCAACCTTCATCAACACCGCCGCATCGCAAAGCTTCAGGCGCGCAGTCAATGTTTCTTCATCCAGCGTACCGGGCAACACGGTCAGCACGTCATCGCCATGCACCATCGGCGCACCGGCGCGGCTCCAGCACCCACTCATGCCGCTCACCCCCGGAACAATTTCCGCGCGCTCCAGCCGGTCAAACAAATACATAGCCGAGCCGTAGAGAAACGGGTCTCCCTCACACAGCAGCGCGACATCCCGGCCGTCCGTCAAATGCTCCCGTAGCCGTTCCGCGCAGGCTTCATAAAACACGCCCATCTCCGCCAGATAACGCGGGCTCGCCACATCAACCTCGGTGGTGAACGGATATTCCAGCCGTAGCTCCTCGGCATCCGTGCGCAACTGCCCATCCACGATGGTGCGCGCATGGCCCACGCGCCCTCGTTTCGCAAAAAACGCCACCACCGGCACCTGGCCCAGAATGCGCGCGGCTTTAAGCGTCATCAATTCCGGGTCACCAGGCCCCAGCCCGAGAATATAAAACCGCCCCTCCGGCATTATTCCGCCTCGCTCGCCAGCGCGTTCACGGCCGCTGCCGCCATCGCACTTCCGCCGCGCCGCCCTTGCACGATCACGAACGGCACAC
>Ga0302314_10023122_pt1 | contig 10162 bp, 9 predicted proteins | sample III_Palsa_N2_3_FD_200533 | JGI IMG/M metagenome (GOLD analysis project Ga0302314, IMG submission 200533) | Peat permafrost microbial communities from Stordalen Mire near Abisko, Sweden - III_Palsa_N2_3 | ecosystem: Environmental > Terrestrial > Soil > Palsa > Peat permafrost | place: Sweden...
CGCCGCGTCGGGCCGCCCAGCTCGGCCTGCTGCGTTCCGACGTCACCTGCGTGCCCATCCGCGGTAACGCGAACACCAGGCTGGCCAAGGTCCGCGACGGTGAGCTCGACGCGGTCGTCCTCGCCTACGCGGGCCTGGCCAGGATCGGGCACACCGACCTGGTGACCGAGATCTTCGAACCGGACGACATGGTCCCGGCCCCCGGCCAGGGCGCGCTCGCGGTGGAGTGCCGGGCCGGCGACGCCGAACTGGCCGGGCTGCTGGCCCGGATCGACCACCAGCCGACCCGCGACGCGGTGACCGCCGAGCGGAGCCTGCTCGCCGCCCTCGAGGCCGGCTGCAGCGCGCCGGTCGGCGCTTACGCGGCGAGCCAGGCCAGCACCGGCCTGCTGCGCCTGCACGCGATTGTCCTCGGGACTACTGAGGTGAAGGTTGCCCTGGGGACTCCCGGGGTAAATCCGCAGCCTGGCGTACTAGACGCGGGCGCTTCTTCCATGACAATGGTGGTGCGGGAACGCGGCGAGGCGGATGCGGCGGATGCGGGCCGCCTTGGACGTGAACTAGCGGCGCGGATGCTGACGCTCGGCGCGGCGGACCTGATGGGCGCGAAGAACGATGGGGAAGATGCGCATGACTGAGATGGACGGCTGGGTGGCGTTCGTCGGCGCTGGCCCCGGCGACGACGGGCTGCTGACCATGCGCGCGGCCCGGCTGATTGGCCAGGCGGGCCTCGTGGTGGCCGAGCCAGACGTGACCGAGCAGGTCCGGCGCCTGCTGGCGGCGGATGCCGTGCTCGCGGAGCCTTCGGACGGGCCGGGAACGGCGAAGACGCTGATCGCCGCGGCCAGGGACGGCCAGCTCGCGGTCCGGCTCTACCGCGGGGACCCGCTGTTCGCCGGGGCGGCCGCCGAGGTGCAGGCCTGCGCTAAGGCGAAGGTGCGGTTCGAGGTCGTCCCCGGCGTGCCCGCGGCCACCGCCGTCCCCGCGTACGCGGGGATCGCGCTGACCGGCGACGGGGTCGGCGAGATCCGGATCATCCAGGCCGGCGAGGCGAGCCAGGTCGGCTACGGCCCGGGCACGCTCGTGGTCCTCGGGGCCGAGACGGCCCCGGCCGACCTGGGCAAGATGCTGATCGCGGCCGGCTGGCCGGACTCGACGCCGTTCGCGATCACCTGGGACGGCACAACTACCGACCAGCAGACGGTCGCCACGACCCTCGGCCGGATCGGGCCCGACCTCAAGGCGGCCGGCGTGACCGTGGCCACGACCCGCGGCGGCGCCATCGCCGTGGTCGGCGACGCGGCCTCGGCGAAGAACAGGCTCTCCTGGTACGAGAGCAAGCCGCTGTTCGGGTGGCGGGTGCTCGTGCCCCGGACCCGGGAGCAGGCCGCGGTGGTGTCCGAGCGGCTGACCGAGCACGGTGCGGTGCCGGAAGAGGTACCGACGATCACGGTCGAGCCGCCGCGCACGCCCCAGCAAATGGAGCGCGCGGTCAAGGGCCTGGTCACCGGCCGCTACGAGTGGGTGGCGTTCACCTCGGTGAACGCGGTCAAGGCGGTCAGGGAGAAGCTCGAGGAGTACGGTCTCGACGCCCGGGCCTTCGCCGGCGTGAAGGTGGCGGCGGTCGGCGACCAGACGACGGCCGCGCTGCTCGACTTCGGCATCCGGGCGGACCTGGTACCGGAGGGGTCACAGTCGGCCGAGGGCCTGGCCGACGCCTGGCCGCCGTTCGACGACGTGCTCGACCCGATCAACCGGGTGCTGCTGCCCCGGGCCGACATCGCGACCGAGACGCTGCTGGCCCGGCTGACCGACCTGGGCTGGGAGGCGGAGGACGTGACCGCCTACCGGACCGTCCGGTCCGCGCCGCCGCCCGCGCCGATCCGTGAGGCGATCAAGGGCGGGGGCTTCGACGCCGTGCTGTTCACCTCGTCGTCGACCGTCAGGAACCTGGTCGGCATCGCGGGCAAGCCGCACGCCGTGACCGTGATCGGCGTGATCGGCCCGCAGACGGCCAAGACCGCGGCCGAGTTCGGGCTGCGGGTGGACGTGATCGCCCCCAAGCCGTCGGTCGCCGCGCTGGTCGAGGCGCTCGCCGATTTCGGGGCCGCCCAGCGCGACGCGGCCCTGAGCGCGGGGGAGCCGCTGCGCCGCCCGAGCGAGCGCCGGCGGGGCGGCCGCCGCCGGCTGCGCTAGTTTCCTGCCGTTCTACGTGGAGGGTCTCCTATGAGTGCCGGCTTTCCTGAGGTGCGGCCGCGCCGGCTGCGCGGAACCAGGGCGCTGCGGTCCATGGTCGCGGAGACGGCGCTGCGCCCGGCCGAGTTCGTGCTGCCCGTCTTCATCAAGGAGGGGCTGGCCGACCCGCAGCCGATCGGCTCGATGCCGGGCGTGCTCCAGCACACCCGCGAAAGCCTGCGCAAGGCGGCCGCCGAGGCGGTCGAGGCCGGGGTCGGCGGGATCATCGTGTTCGGCATCCCGGCCGACAAGGACGGCGTGGGCAGCGGCGCCGACGACCCCGACGGGATCTCCCAGGTCGCGCTGGCCGACATCCGGGCCGAGGTCGGCGACGACCTCGTGATCATGGCCGACCTGTGCCTGTGCGAGTACACCGACCACGGCCACTGCGGCATCGTCACCGCCGGCGGTGACGTCGACAACGACGCGACGCTCGAGCGCTACGCGGCCACCGCGGTCGCCCAGGCCCGGGCCGGCGCGCACCTGGTCGCGCCGAGCGGCATGATGGACGGCCAGGTCGGCGTGATCAGGAAGGCGCTCGACGGGGCCGGCTTCCGCCACGTCCCGATCTGCGGCTACTCGGCCAAGTACGCGTCCGCGTTCTACGGCCCGTTCCGCGAGGCGGCCGAGGGCGCGCCCAAGTTCGGCGACCGCGCCACCCACCAGCAGGACCCGGCCAACGCGCTCGAGGCGCTCAAGGAAGTCGAGCTCGACCTGGCCGAGGGCGCGGACATGGTGATGATCAAGCCCGCGCTCAGCTACCTCGACGTGATCCGCCGGGTCGCCGACCTGGTCCAGGTTCCGGTGGCCGCCTACCAGGTCAGCGGCGAGTTCGCGATGGTCGAGGCGGCCGCGGCCAACGGCTGGATCGACCGGGACAAGGCGATCATGGAGACCCTCACCTCGATCCGCCGGGCCGGCGCCTCGGTCATTCTCACCTACTGGGCCACCGAGGTCGCCCGCAAGCTCCGCTAGCGGCGTGGCGCGGGTCACCCCCGTTCGCCCTGAACGGAGGGCCGGTCGGCGGTAGCATTCGGCTATCCCAACCGACCGGCCTGAGTGGATGCCCTTTGGCGTTCCCTGCCTGAAGCCGGCGGCGGTGGTGGACCACTAGGAGCGGGACCTGATGGTGACGATGATGCGGCGACGGGGCCGCCGCTGGGCGGCGCAGCGGCCGCTCGCGATGGGCGCGGCCGCGCTCGAGTACGCCGAGCTTGGCTGGCCGGTATGCCCGGGGGCGCATCCGACCAGGGGACTGGACGGGATCGGGCTGCCCGAGCCGGGCCGCGCGTGCTCCTGCGATCGGGTCGGCTGTCCGGCACCGGGCGCGCACCCGGTCTCACCGACCTGGCAGATGCAGGCGACGGTAGACAATGCGGAGATAGGACAGTGGTGGGAAACCCGCCCGGAGGCGAACGTGATACTCGTCACCGGGCGGGTTTTTGACGTTCTGGACGTGCCCGCGCTCGCCGGGGCCACGGCGCTGGCCGCGATGGCCACCGCCGGGGTCGAGTCGGGGCCGGTCGCGGTGCAGGGCGCCGAGCGGATGATGTTCTACGTCGTGACGAGGGGCGCGCCGGTCGACGAGGACGAGTGGTGGTCCTGCGGCCTCGACTCCTCGCCCGAGGCGACGAGCGAGACCGAGGCGGTGCGCTGGCACTGCCGCGACAGCTTCGTGCTCGCCCCGCCCTCCAGGTACGGCTCGGGCCAGGACGTACGCTGGGTCAGGCACCCAGCCGGGCGACCCCTGCCCGACCCGCTGCGGCTGCTCGAGTTCCTGGCTGACGCCTGCGAGGAAGAAGGCTAGTTCGTGACTGACGCCCCCGCGACCACCGATCGCAGCGCCGAGCTTTTCGCCCGAGCCGTCGAGGTGACGCCCGGGGGCGTGAACTCCCCGGTCCGCGCGTTCGGCCCGGTCGGCGGCGTGCCCAGGTTCATCGAGCGGGGCGCGGGTCCTTACCTGTTCGACGTGGACGGCCGGCAGTACGTGGACCTGGTCTGCTCCTGGGGGCCGATGATCCTCGGGCACGGGCACCCGTCGGTGGTGGCCGCCGTGTCCGACGCGCTCGCCCGGGGGACGTCGTTCGGCGCCGCCACCCCCGGCGAGGTCGAGCTGGCCACGGAGATCATCGCCCGGGCGCCGGTCGAGCAGGTCAGGCTGGTCAACTCGGGCACCGAGGCGACGATGTCCGCGCTCCGGCTCGCCCGCGGCTACACCGGCCGGTCGCTGGTGGTGAAGTTCGCCGGCTGCTACCACGGCCACGTGGACGCGCTGCTCGTCGCGGCCGGCTCTGGTGTCGCCACGCTCGGGCTGCCAGACACGCCCGGGGTGACCGGCGCCTCGGCGGCGGACACGGTGGTGCTGCCCTACAACGACGCCGAGGCGGTCAGGGCGCTGTTCGCGGCCCGCGGCGACGAGATCGCCTGCGTGATCACCGAGGCCTGCCCGGCCAACATGGGCGTGGTCCCGCCCGCTCCCGGGTTCAACGCGCTGCTGCGGTCGGAGTGCGACGCCGCCGGCGCCCTGCTGATCATGGACGAGGTGCTGACCGGCTTCCGGGTCTCCCCGTCCGGCTGGTACGGCCTCGACGGCGTGCGCGGCGACCTGGTGACCTTTGGCAAGGTGATGGGCGGCGGGCTGCCGTGCGCGGCGTTCGGCGGCCGGGCCGAGATCATGCAGCGGCTGGCCCCGGTCGGCCCGGTCTACCAGGCGGGCACGCTGTCCGGCAATCCCCTCGCCACCGCCGCCGGCCTGGCCACGCTGCGGGCCTGCACGCCCGAGGTCTACGCCGCCGTCGACTCGTTCGCCGGCGAGCTGTCCAAGCTGGTCTCGGCCGAGCTCGCCGCGGCCGGCGTGCCGCATTACCTGTCGACCGCGGGCAGCCTGTTCACGGTCTTCCTCGGCCGTACCGGCCCGGTGGCCAACTTCGCCGACGCCAAGGACCAGTCCACCGTCGCCTATTCCGCGTTCTTCCACGCGATGCTCGGCGGCGGCGTCTACCTGCCGCCGTCCGCCTTCGAGGCCTGGTTCACCTCCGCCGCCCACGACGACGCCGCCCTCACCCGCATCGCCGCCGCCCTCCCCGCCGCCGCCCGCGCCGCGGCCGCGGCCCTGGCCGCCTAGCGGGCGTGGCCGCCCGGCGTGCCAGGATGGGGGGCTAGGGCGGGGGCGCTGGTGCTCGCGCCGAACGGGAGGAGCAGGACCGATGGCAGTCAGGAGCGTTATCAGCACGCTGGCGCCAGATGGCACCGAGATCATGGGGCCGGGCGTGCTCATGTTCCACCATCCGGGGAACGACATCATGAACGGCAGCCTGCTGACCGTTGAGTCCAATCACTTCTGCGTGCTGAAGTCACGCGGCGCGATCCTGAACGTGTACGAGACCGGGCAGTACCCGGTGGAGACGCCGCAGCGGCCGCTGATCGGCAGCATGCAGCAGGCGTTCTACGGCGGCCAGTCGCCCTGGCAGTACGAGGCCCTGTTCGTGTCCCGGGCCAAGAGCGTGGCCAAGGCGAAGGGCGTCGCGCTTTCCCGGGAGCTCGCCGAGCTCGTCTACGACGTGGACTACTACGTGCACGTGGACACCCCGCAGGACGCGGTCAAGCTGGTCACGCACATGCCCTACGCCGGGCACATGCTGACCACCGAGGCGCTCAACGCCTACGCGGGACCGGTCGTCGAGCAGGCGATCAACCAGCTCGTCCAGGTGACGCCGCTCGAGCAGGTGAACGAGCGCATCCACGACATCACCGAGCTGCTCCGCGGTCACCTGCAGGACTTCCTGTCGATCTACGGGATCATGCTCAACGACGTGAAGGTGCTGATCAGGCCGGCCGACGAGCGGATGCGCGAACTGATCTCGCTGCGCGCGTTCGGCCTGTCGGAACTGGACGCCGTCCGCTACTACGTGGCGATGAAGATGGCGGAGCGGGGCCTGGTCTCCGCCCCCAACATGGCGGTCGGCCTGCCGTTCAACATCGGCCTCACCGGGCTGCCGCCCGCCGGCGTGCCGGGCATGCCCAGCGTCCCGGGCGTGGCCAACGGAGGCCAGGGCTCGTACGCGGCGGGCCAGTGACTCGGTGAACGATCCCCTCGCGGACCGGCTGCGCGGCCTGCTCTCCTGCGACGTGTACACGGCGAAGGGCAGGCTGCGGGCCGATGACCTGCTGGTCAGGGAGCGGGTGGCCCGGAGCCTGGGCGAGGCGTCCGGCCGGCTCCGGGACCTGGCCAGCCAGTGGCGGGCCGACCGGGTGCCGCCGTCCACCCGGGACAACCCGTTCCCGCCGGCCGAGGTGATGGCGCCGCTGCGCCAGGCAGACCGGCTCGGCAAGGAGATCGACGGCGTATCCACCGCGGTCCGCGGGCTGCCGCTGCTGCCCGCCGACAAGGTGTGGGACCGGGTGCGCCGCCTCGGCCTCGACGAGCTCCTCCAGTTCGACTGGGCGCTGGTCAGCGAGGCGGACGCCCTGGCCGCACAGCTCGCGGCGGTCGCCGATCTCGGCGCCGTCGACCAGGCCGCGATCGCCCAGCGGCTGCGGCGGCTGACCGAGGTCATCGCCGACCGCAGGCGCTACGCCGATGTCGTTGTTTGAGCCGGTATGCTGACCAGGCCATGGCTGAGATCACTGTTGTCCACCTGCTTAGGCACGGTGAAGTGCACAACCCGGACCACATCCTCTACGGGCGGATTCCCGGGTACCACCTGTCGGCGAACGGGCGGCAGATGGCCGACGCGGCCGCCGACTTCTTCGACGGGCGGCCGGTGACCGCGCTCTTCGCGTCCCCGCTTGAGCGGGCGCAGGAGACCGCGCAGCCGGTGGCCGGGCGGCTCGGGCTCCCGATCACCACCGACGACCGGCTGATCGAGTCGGCCAACGTGCTCGAGGGCAAGGCGATCAGCCTGGCCGGCCTGGCCGTGAACCCGCTGAACTGGCGTTACCTGTGGAACCCGTTCGAGCCGTCCTGGGGCGAGCCGTACACCGAGGTCGTCGCCCGGGTCGGTCTGGTCATCGACCGCGCGCGCGAGGCAGCCCGGGGCAAGGAGGCGGTGTGCGTCAGCCACCAGCTCCCGATCTGGGTCAGCCGCCTGGCCGCCGAGCACCGGCGCCTGTGGCACAACCCGAGCAGCCGGGTGTGCGCGCTAGGCTCCGTCACGAGCCTTTCCTTTGACGGCGATGTGCTGACCGGGGTTTCCTATGAGGTGCCGCCCCGCCGCGAAGCCGCCGACCGGGATAGGGCACAATAGGCCGAGTACTACCCCCTGTAGGAGTGGCGGGACCCACCCTGTTCACAGTCAAGCGGCGGACGGTCATCACCACGGCAACCGTTGTCGTGGTGCTGCTGGCCGGCGCCCTCGCGGTGACCCTGCTGACCTCGGGGAAGGGCGACGCGAGCGACGCCATGGTGGAGTACCAGGCCGGCCACCGGCCGCTCGCGCCCGACTTCACCGCCACCTCGGTGACCGGGAAGCCGATCACGTTCGCCAGCTACCGGGGCAAGACCGTGGTGCTCAACTTCTGGGGATCCTGGTGCCCCCCGTGCCGCGACGAGGCCCCCACGCTCGAGGTGCTGGCCCAGCAGTACGGCCCGAAGGGCGTCGACTTCCTCGGCGACGACGTGAATGACACCCCGCAGAACGCGGTGGCGTTCGAGCAGAGCGTCGGCATCACCTACCCGAGCGTGAACGACCCCGGCTACGCCATCGTCCAGGACTTCTCCCAGGTCGCGCCGGTGAGCGATACCCCGACGACCGTGGTGATCGACCGGACCGGCCACATCGCCGGCATGGTGCTCGGCTCGGTGACCTACGCGCAGATGACGAAACTGCTGAACTTCGCGGCGGTGACACAATGACCGATGTCCACACACCGCCGTCGGCCGAGGCGGCGGAAGATGAGGGCGAAGCCACGGGACCGTTCGCCGGAGATGACTCTGGGGTAGCGGGCGGCGGCGGTACCGGCGGGACCGCGGGACCACCGCAGGCCGGGGCCGGCTGGCTGCGCTGGATGTGGCGGCAGCTCACCTCCATGCGGACCGCGCTCATCCTGCTCTTCCTGCTCGCGCTCGGCTCGGTGCCCGGGTCGGTGCTGCCGCAGCAGGGCGCCGACCCCGCCGCCGTGACGGCGTACTACACCGAGCACCCCTGGCTCGCGCCGGTGATGAACGACCTCGGGCTGTTCAACGTCTTCGCGGCCCCCTGGTTCGCCGCCATCTACCTGCTGCTGTTCGCCTCGCTCATCGGCTGCGTCGTGCCCCGCACGTTCAAGCTGGTCGGCTCGGCCCGCACGCCGCCGCCCCGCGCCCCGCGCAACCTGGCCCGGCTGCCGCACTCGGCGTCCTACCCGTCCGTGCTGGCCCCGGACGCCGCCGTTGACGCGGCCGCCGCGGTCCTGTCCGGCGCGCGGTTCCGGCTGCGCCGCCCGGCTGATGGAGACAAGGGTCACTGGCTATCGGCGGAGAAGGGCTACCTGCGGGAAGTCGGCAACCTCGTCTTCCACCTGTCCCTGCTCGGCGTGCTGGTCTCGATCGCGCTCGGCGGCCTGTTCGGCTACAAGGCCGACAAGCTGATGGTCGAGGGAAGCCAGTTCTCCGACACGACCTCCGCCCTCGACGAGTTCCACCCGGGACGGCTGGTCACCGGGTCCGATCTCGCGCCCTTCAGCCTGACGCTGAACAAGTTCACCGCGACCTACCTCACCTCGGGGCAGTCGATCGGCCAGCCGGAGTCGTTCATCGCCAACGTCACCTACGCGGCCACACCCGGCGGGCGGCAGCGGACGGACAACATCGAGGTGAACCACCCGCTGTCGGTCGACTCGGTGAAGGTCTACCTGATCGGGCACGGGTACGCGCCGGTGTTCAAGGTGGCCAACGCGAAGGGCCAGGTCTCCTACGAGGAGGCGACGCCGTTCATCCCGGCCAACACGTCCTCGCTGCTATCCGACGGCGTGGTCAAGGCCCCGGAGGACTCGCTCGGGTTCGAGGGCGTCTTCGTGCCGACCGCGGTGATGACGTCCAACGGGACGCTCGAGTCGCTGTTCCCCGCGGCCGACAACCCCGAGGTGTCGCTGATCGGCTACTCGGGGAACCTGGGCATGAACGACGGGGTACCGCAGTCGGTCTACCAGCTCGACACCACCGGGATGACGAAGGTCTCGGGGTCGCCGCACCTGATGTCCCAGGGGCAGACCTGGACGCTGCCCGGCGGCCGCGGCTCGATCACCTACGTCGGCACCAAGCAGTGGGTGTCGCTCGCCATCACCTACGACCCGGGGCAGGTGCCCGCGCTCGTCTGCGCCCTGCTCGCGATCGCCGGCCTGCTGCTGTCGTTCTTCGTGCGGCGGCGCCGGGTGTTCGTCCGCGCGGTGCCCGCGGCGTCCGGTACGGGATCGGTCGTCACCGTCGGCGGGCTCACCCGTTCCGACGCAAGCGGCGGTTTCGAGGATGAGTTCGCCTCGCTGTCCGCCGAGCTCGCGGGCCTGGACGGGCCAGACGGCTCAGACGGCCCTTTGCCTAACAACCAGTCAGAAACGGGAGCGTGAGGCTCGTGTCCGTTAATCTCGGCATGGCGCACGTCAGCAGCGACTTCATGATCACGGCGCTGCTCGTCTACTCGCTCGCGGTGCTCGCCTTCGCGGGCGACTACGCGTTCGGGCGACCGCGCCGGGTGATCGCCAAGAAGGCCGCGGCCCCCGCGGCCGACCGGACCGCCGAGCTGGCGTCCGTCGGCGCGGGGACGGTGAGCGGCGCGGCCTCGGCCGGCGTCGCCGACCCGGCGTCGCTGTCCGCGGCCACCACGATCGGCGGGTCGGGGAACGGCCCAGCCGCTCCCGGGCTGCCGCAGCGCCGGGTGAGCGCGTTCCGCTCGATGTGGGAGGCGGGCCCCTGGGTCCGCTTCGCCGTGCTGTTCAGCACGATCGGCATCCT
>Ga0302314_10023123_pt1 | contig 10162 bp, 8 predicted proteins | sample III_Palsa_N2_3_FD_200533 | JGI IMG/M metagenome (GOLD analysis project Ga0302314, IMG submission 200533) | Peat permafrost microbial communities from Stordalen Mire near Abisko, Sweden - III_Palsa_N2_3 | ecosystem: Environmental > Terrestrial > Soil > Palsa > Peat permafrost | place: Sweden...
CGTCGCGCGAGCGGTACAGCCCGGGCGCGAAGACGCCGCCCCGCATCGGGGCCTGCTTCTCCACCTGGGTGGTGAGGATCCCGCTGGCTTCGAGCAGCGCGTCCGACAGCGGGATCTCGATGCGCTGGCCGAGCCCGCCGTCGCGCTCGCGGGCGATCAGCGCGGCGCAGGCGGACAGCGCGGTCAGGCCGGCGGCGAAGCAGGACGCCAGCGGGAGCGACGGGAAGCCCGGCGTCGGTCCGGCCGCTCCGGGGGCGCCGGCCGCTCCGGCCGGGCGCGCGTAGGCTCCGCCCGCGGCCAGGATCACGCCCTCCCAGCCGGCCAGCCCGGCGCGCTCGTCGAGCTCGGAGAACCCGGGCAGCGAGCAGTAGATCAGGCCGCGGTTGCGGTCGTGGCAGGTGGCGGCGTCCAGGCCGAGCCGGGCCATGACCCCGGGGCGGAAGTTCTCGATCAGCACGTCAGACTCGGCTGCCAGCGCGAGGGCCCGGGCCTTCCCCTCCGGCGACTTGAGGTCGAGCACCCGCGTCGCGGCCCGGCCGCGCAGCAGGTAGGCGTTGCCCGGATCGGTGAACCGCGGGCCGCCGGGCGGCTCGATCCTGGTCACCTCCGCTCCCGCGTCGGCCAGCAGGGTCGCGGCCATCGGCCCGGCGACGTACTGGCCGAAGTCAAGGACCCGCACGCCGTCGAGGGGCCGGGCGCCGTCGAGGGGCCGAGCGGACGGGTCGGCGGTCATCACGCCTCCGTTCCCGACGCTTGTTCTGGTTCTACGGGTGTTGACTCGAAAGCCGCCAGCGAGCGCAGCGCCTCGCCGGTCGTGCGCACCCGGTTGAACACGTCCTCGTCCGGGGTGAGCGGCGAGAGCGTGCACCAGCAGCCGTCCAGCCCGGCGTCCTGGGCCACCTGGCGCAGCCGGGACTCGCACTCGTCCGCCGTGCCCAGCAGCTGGAACCGGTTGACCAGGTACTCCTGGATATCCGGATGGTCGTCGAACAGGTGGCCGTTGGTGTTCCCGGCGCCGACCCCGTGGTTGGTGAAGTCGTAGCGGGCCAGGCGCTCGCGCAGGATCGGCTGCCAGGCCTCGGGCACGCCCTTGTCCTCGAAGGTCGAGCTGAAGGAGAACCGGGCGGTGCCTACCGAGCGGCCCCGCTGGGTGATCCGGGCGGCGTCCGCCGTGGCCCGGTCGGGCGCGACGAACGTGGTGACGAACCCCCAGACACGCAGGGGCGCGGTGATCCCAGCCGCCGTGCGGGCCGCCCGCGCCCGGGCGGACAGCGTCCGCAGGGCGGTCACGTCAAGACCGGTTCCGAGTATCAGGTCGGTCGCCACCCGGCCGGCCGCCTCGGCGCCGCGCGGCCCGGAGGCGGCGATCTGGACCTCCATGCCCTCGGGGGCCCAGCCGCGGACGTTGGCCACGTCCTCCTCGAGCTTGGCCCAGGTGCTCGGGGTCAGCCCGACCGAGTGGCAGGCCCCGTCGCCGGTCGCCACTCCGGCGAAGAACCGGCCGGGGTAGAGCTCGCCGAACGTCCGCGCGGTCGCGCCGAGCACCGACCAGTGGCGGGTGACGGTGTTGGTCACCGTCGGCCCGATGTTCAGGCGCTCGGTCGCCGCGAAGCAGGCCGCCGCCGTGACGTACGTGTCCTGGTAGAGCTTGGGCACCGTGTCGCCCAGGCCCAGCCCCCAGAAGCCGACGGACTCGGCCGCCTGGGCGAACTTGACCGCCTTCCGCGAGCTGCTGGTGAGGTTGATGACTCCGAGTCGCACGTGCGTCCCCTTCGACCGGCGGGCCTTGGCGTGGTTGACTATCGTGTAACTGTTTCTATCAGGTGCATTGAATGTACCAATAGGAGGCGCAGCGGTGAAGGTGCTGGTGATGGGCGGGACCCGGTTCAACGGGCTCGCGCTCGTGCAGGAGCTGGTCAAGTGGGGTCACGAGGTCACCGTGCTCAACCGGGGCCAGAGCGAGGCCCGGCTGCCGCGCCCGGTCCGCCGGCTCTACGCCGACCGGACTAACCACGAGCAGCTGCGCGAGGTGCTCGGCCCCGAGGAGTTCGACGTGGTCCAGGACCTGTCGGGCTACGCCCTGGCCGACGTGCGGCCGCTGGTCGAGGTCATGCGGGGGCGGATCGGCCACTACCTGTTCGGCAGCTCGACCGTCATCTACGCCCGGCCCCGGGTCCTGCCGATCCGCGAGTCCGACGCGGTCGACCGCTCGGAGCGGCAGACCGAGTACGGGCAGCAGAAGCTGGCGGTCGAGGCCTACCTGTTCGGCCAGTACCGCGAGAACGGCTTCCCGGCCACCGTGGTCCCGCTCTCGATGGTGCTCGGCCCGAACAACATGGTCGCCGACCGCGAGCAGCGCATGTTCCAGCGGCTGCTGCTCGGCCGCCCGGTGCTCATCGGCGGCGACGGCACCGCGCTGAGCCAGATCGGGCACGTCGACGACGGCGCGGTCGCCCTGCGCATGCTGATGCTGCAGCCGCAGACCTTCGGCCAGCGCTACAACCTCACCGGCCGCGACTACTGGAGCGACGAGGCCTACGTCGACACCTTCGCCGCGATCGTCGGCGTCACCCCGCGCAAGGTATTCGTCCCGGCCCCGGTCATGGACGACATCTACGCGGGCAAGGGCGAGCAGAGCGCGGTCCGCAAGGGCGTGCCGGCCATGAACCGGGCCGGCGACTCGGCCGCCGTCGTCATGGCCAAGCATGACCCGCGGGCGGTGGGCGTGCGCGGGCTCATCCAGCGGCTCGCGCCCAACATCCACCGCTGGAACGACAGCACGTTCTTCTCGGTCGAGCGGCTGCGGGAGGACGTCGGGTTCCGGCCCGCGTACACCTTCGAGGCCGCGGTGGAGCACACCTACGACTGGTTCCAGCGGGAGAAGCTCGGGCAGTCGCTGCGATTCGACTTCAGCTGGGAGGACGACCTGCTCAAGCGGCTGGGCGCCTCCTGAGCCTCCAGGGCCGCCGGGGACCCGTCAGTCCGCGAGCTGCCTGGCCACCTTGGCGTCGAGCAGCGCGTCGATCTCGGCCGCGGGCAGGCCGAGATCGGCCAGGACCTCTCGCGTGTGCTCGCCGATCCCGGGGAGCATCAGCCGCGGGCCGGCCGCCTCGGCGCCGGGGCCGCAGCGCAGCAGCGGGCCGATCTGCTCGAAGCGCCCCCAGTCGGCGGTCGGGTAGGACACCACCCGCCCGAGCTGGCGGTTCACCGGGTCGTCGAGGATTGCCCGCCGGAAGCCGTCCCGGTCAAGCGGTTCGACCGTCTCGGCCGGCAGCCCGAGATCCCGCAGCCGCGCGACCCAGGAGGCGGCCGGCCCGGCCTTGAAGGCCGCTTCGAGGACGTCCTCCGCCTCGCGGGCGGCGGCCTCGTCCGGGCCGCCGCGCAGCGGGGCGTAGCGTTGCGGCAGCACCGCGCCAGCCAGCACGGACTCCAGCCGCCGCCAGGCGTCCGGGGACGGCACCACCAGCGCGAACCAGCGGCCGTCGCCGGCCTCGTAGAGGCGGTACCCGGGCCCGTAGCCGGTCTGCTGCCCGTCCAGGGCCGGACCGCGGACCAGGTCGCCGTCGCGGGAGAACACCCCGGAGTGCAGCAGGATCCCGGCGCCGAGCAGGCTCGTCTCCACCTGCTGGCCGCCGCCCGGCTCGTCGCCTTGCTCGCCGCTTCCCGCCCGGCTAGTCGCCCGCGCGTAGAGGCCGGCCAGCACGCCGGCCGCGGCGACCCAGCCCCCGGTCATGTCGATGGGGATCCAGGTCGCGGCGATCGGGTCGTTGCCCGCGCCGCCGATCGCCTGCTCGAACCCGGTCACCGCCTGCATGAGCGCGTCGTTGCCGGGGAACAGCGCGCGCCTGCCGGTGCCGCCGAAGGCGCTCGCATGGCAGTACACGGCGCCCGGGTTCAGCCGCGCGACCGTCTCGGCGCCGATGCCGAGGCGCTCGGCGACCCCGACGCGGAAGTTGTGCAGCACCACGTCGGCCGACCGCAGCAGGGCCTCGACGGCCGGCCGGGCCTGCGGCGCGCCGATGTTCAGGGCCAGGCTGCGCTTGCCCCGCTGGCAGGCCGCGACCGCGTAGGCGGCCGCCCGCATGGCCTCGCCTTCCGGGGGCTCCACCTTGATCACGTCCGCGCCGAGGTCGGCGAGGACCTGGGCGGCGAGCGGCCCGGCGACGAACGCGGAGAAATCGACCACGCGCAGCCCGGCCAGCAAACCGGAACCATGGTCCCGAACGGTCCCGTGCTTCGCCTCACCCCCCGATCGCCGCTCCGCGGCCGGGCTCGGGCTGGCCGGCGGGAACGGGCGGACCGAGATCGGCGTCCCGACCATGACGTCGTGGTGCCGGCCGTCCTCGCGCCGGACGGCGAGGCCGGTCTCGGCCAGGTGCGGGTCGGCCAGAATCTCGCCCGGACCGAGCACCGGCTCGCAGGCGACGCCGGCCTGGCGGAGCAGCCCGACCCACTCCGCGCGCGGCCGGGCGGCGAAGAACGACACCCAGCGCCGCGACCGCTCGCCGAGCTTGCCGGTCATCTGGTCGGAGTAGTAGCCGGCGGCGCTCGGCTCGTCGCCGAGTACCTTGATCAGCGCGGCGTACATGCCCTTGCCGCCGAACCAGACCTGCAGCAGCTCGGCGTCCGCGCACCGGTAGAGGAAGTTCGGGAACGTCGAGCCCTTCTCCCAGTACCCCTCGATCTCCGGCGCCGCACGCTCGGACCGGCCGATCATGCAGCCGAGCGTGGCCAGCATCCCGTCGTAGAGCGAGGTCTCGGCCCAGCCTCCGGCCCCGGTGCTGACCCGGCGGCCGAGCAGCCCGAGCACCGACGTGGTCAGCAGGGACGCGGTGCCGATCCCCGGGGCGCGCACGTCGACGAAGACCGGGCCGGGCCGGTGGCCGGCGAGCTGGGTGCAGAGCCCGGACCAGGCCTCGACGAGCAGGCCGTAGTCCGCGACCGGGCCGCCGCCGGCCCGGCTCGGCCGGCAGCGCGCGTAGACCACGCCCGGGTTCGCGGCGGCCAGGTCGCGGTAGCCGAGGCCGCGGCCCTCGACGAGGTCCTCCGGGCCGTAGGCGAGGACCACGTCCGCGCCGCGCAGCAGCGCGCGGGCCTCGCCGGCGTCGTCGGTGGCGACGACGCGCTTGTCCCGGTGCCAGGCCTGCCCCCAGGGCACGCCGGCGTCGATCGGGGCCGGGGCCGCCCCGGTGACCCGGGTGACGCTGGCGCCGAGGCCGGCCAGCAGCATGCCGGGCAGGCCGCCGGCCAGCCCGAGGCCGAGGTCGCTGACGCCGACGGCGAGCTCGACGACCGTCAGGCCCGCGCACGGCGCCCCGGCCGTCACCGGCCGTTCCCGGCGGGCACGGTCAGCCTCGGCAGCACTTCCCGCGCGGCGAGGGTGACGACCTCGAGGGTGTCGCGGTGCGCGGCCGGCGAGATGATGAAGTGGCGCACCCCGACGTCGACGTAGGCCTGGAGGCGCGCGGCGACCTGTTCCGGCGTGCCCGAGGGGGCGATACGGTCGAGCATCTCGCGCGGCTTGTCGCCGTAGGCGCTGCCGAGGAACCCGGCGACGTCGTCGCGGGCCCGGTCACCGTCGGAGCGGACCGAGCAGTACAGGTACATCATCCACTCGAAGCCGGCCAGGTCGCGGCCCGCGGCCTGGGCTTCGGCGGTGATCGTCGCCACCGAGCGGGCGTAGGCGTCGGGCGACACCAGGTACGGCATCCACCCGTCGCCGAGGCGGGCGGCGCGGCGCATCGCGCCTTCCTTCCGCCCGGCCACGACCAGCGGCGGCCCGCCGGCCCGCATCCGCGGCCCGTCCTGGCCCGGCGGCTGGACGACCCGCAGCTGCACGTCGCCGAAGTCCCAGAACTTCCCGTGGTGGCTCACGTGGCCGCCCCGCCACAGCGTGCGCAGGACCTCCATGGACTCGTCGGTGCGCGCGCCGCGCTCGCGGACCGGCACGCCGACCGACTCGAACTCGCCGCCGAACTCGCCGCCGACGCCGACGCCGACGGTGAGCCGGCCGCCGGACCGGGAGTCGAGATCGCCGAGCTGCTTGGCCAGGACCACCGGGTGGTACAGCGGCAGCAGCAGGACCGAGGTCCCGACGCGGACCCGCTCGGTCCAGGCGGTCATCAGGGCCAGCCTGGTGACCGCCTCCCCGGTGTGGGTCGGCGGCAGCAGGTGGCCGCCCTGCCACACCGACTCGACCGGCAGCCGCTCGACGGCGGCGAGCCAGTCCCGGTCAGGCTCGGGGAGGGCCGCCGCTCCGAAGATGACGCTTTGACCTGGCACGGCTTGAAGATAGCAAAGACTCACTTGTTAAGATAGGGATAGACATGAGTGAGTACTCTCTTATTATTTTGGTGAGGGGTCCGATCGTGAGCGCACCGCTCGACGGCGTGCGGGTGGTCGAGGTGGCCTCGCACGTCTTCGTGCCGCTGGCCGGGTCCGTGCTGGCCGAGTGGGGCGCGGACGTCATCAAGGTCGAGGATCCCGTATCCGGGGATCCCTACCGCGGCCTGTCGACCTACGGGCTGCACAACGTGTACCGCGGCGTGGACCCGTTCTTCCAGTCGGCGAACCGGGGCAAGCGGTCGGTGGCGATCGACCTCAAGCACTCCGGCGGGCGGGACCTGCTGACCCGGCTGGTGGCCGCGGCCGACGTCTTCATGACCAACGTCCGGGCCGACGCCCGCGCCCGTTTGCGGATCGACGTGGCCGACCTCAGGCGGGACAACCCGTCGGTCATCTACGTGCGGGGCACCGCGTTCGGCCCGCGCGGCCCCGACGCCGGGCGGGGCGGCTACGACTCGGGCGCGTACTGGGCGAGGACCGGCATGCAGCACCTGTTCACGCCGCCCGGCGCCGGGTCGCCGGCCCGGCTGCGCCCGGCGTTCGGCGACAGCGCGGGCGCCCTGGCCGTGTCCGGCGCCGTCGGCACCGCGCTGTACCGGCGGGCGGTCACCGGCGAGCCGTCGGTGATCGACGTGGCCCTGCTGGCCTCGGGGATGTGGCAGATCGGGCCGGACGTCGTCAACGCCGGCCTCGGCGAGGCCGGCCACGCCGCGGCGCCGCCGGACCGGCACGACTTCTGGAACCCGCTGTGGCAGACCTACCAGACCGCCGACGGCCGGTTCATCGCGTTCATGATGCTGGCGCCCGACCCGCACTGGCCCGACCTGTGCCGGCGCCTCGGCCAGCCGGAACTGGCCGCCGACCCGCGGTTCGCGGACGCGGAATCGCGCAAGGGGCACTCGCGGGCCCGGCCCGCGCCCCCGAGCACGGCGAGCACACCGAGACCGCCCTGCTGGAACTCGGCCTGACCTGGGACGAGATCACCGCCCTCAAGGACCAGGGCGCCATCATCTGACCCTTCCCCGTCAGCTTCCTAGGCGGGCCGGGGTCTTGGTACCATCGCGGCGTGCCTGGACCATTCGCAGATGATGAGCTGGCCGCTTACGTCGCGCAACTGCCCCCGACGCCCGCCGAGCCGGATGTGGCGACGCTGCGGGCGGTGAACGCCAGCCGTGCCCGGGCGCGCTCGCGCGGGCCGGAAATGCTGGAGGTTCGCGACCTCCTGATCGGCGAGCTCCCGGCCCGGCTGTACCGTCCCGTCGCCGGCCCGGTGCCGCTTGTCGTCTACCTGCACGGCGGCGGGTGGACGATCGGCAGCCTCGAGTCGCATGACAAGCTGTGCCGGCGACTCGCGGCCGGCTCCGGCGCCGCGCTGCTGGCGATCGACTACCGTCTCGCGCCCGAGCACCCCTGGCCGGCCTCGGTCGACGACGCCGTCGCGGCGCTGCGCTGGGTGGCTTCCGCCCCGGCGGAGCTCGGGGAGGCGCCCGCTGTGGTGGCCGTCGCGGGCGACAGCGCCGGCGGGACCTTGGCCGCGCTGGCCTGCCTGCGCCTGCGCGACGAGGACGCCGCGGCGCGGCCGAGCCTGCAGGTGCTGCTCTACGCGAATACCGACCTGGCCGGCAGCTGCCCCTCGATCCGGGAGAAGGCGCGGGGCTTCGGCCTGGACGTCGCCATCGTGCGGTTCTACAACGCCCAGTGGGTCCCGGACCAGGCCCGGTGGACCGACCCGGGGATCAGCCCCCTGTACACCCCCGATCTGGACGGCCTGCCCGCCGCGCTGGTCGTCACGGCCGAGCACGACCCGCTGCGCGACGAGTGCGAGGCCTACGCTGGCCGCCTGCGCCAGGCGGGCGTCGAGGTCGAGCACCGCCGCGAGGCCGGGCTGATCCACGGCTTCCTGACGCTGGACGACGTCTCCCCCGCCTGCTCGGCCGCGGTCGACCGGGTCGCCGCCAGCCTGCGCGCCCATCTCACCGGATCCTGACCCGGCACGCCGCGCCGGCCGGTTCCTTACTGGCCGATGCGCCCGTCGATCCGCTCGCGCAGCAGGTCGGCGTGACCCAGGTGCCGACCGTACTCCTCGATCATCCCGGCCAGCACCTCGCGCAGCGACATCGGCCCTCCGCCGCTGCCGTGCCGGTTCAGCCGGTCGTCGGCGGTGATGTCGAGGCTGGGCGCCTCGGCCACGAACCGGGTGGCGAAGCCGGCCTCCGCGCGCCACGCGGCCCAGGCCTCGGCGACGACCAGGGGATCGGGAACCGCGCCGTCGAAGTCGCCGTCCCGGTCGGTGTCGGAGCAGAACAGCCGGGGCGCGTCCTGGCCCGCCATCAGGACACGGAACGTCGCCCGCTCGACCTCGGCCAGGTGCCGCACGAGCCCAAGCAGCGACATCGTCGACGGCTCTACGGAACGCCGGGCCATCGCCTCGGCGTCGAGGCCCGCGCACTTCATTTCCAGGGTCAGGCGGGCGCAGCGCAGGGATTCGGCCAGCGTGGCCCGCTCGTCGCCCAGCCGCGGCCCGTTCTCGCGGGGGTCGTCGTCCGACGGCCTGCCGTCGGCGGTGAACATGTCGGCTCGCCGGGTCGTCGCCATGGACGCCATCATCGGCGACGCGGCGGGTGGCCGGCAACGGATTAACGGCACCCGCGCTCATGGTCAGCGGGATCGGGCCGGCCCTACCCGAGATCGCTCGCGGTGATCCGCCGCAGGGCCTGCCGTCCGGCCGCGCTCCCGGTCAGGTAGTCGTAGGTGCCCTGGTCGCGGAGCTCGGTCGCGGCGTCGGCGAGGGCCGCGAGGGCGGCGAAGGCGAACGCGCCGCCGACCGAGACCCGGCTCACGCCCGCCGCGGCGAGCTCGCTGACCGGCGGGGCGCCGGCCATGGCGAGGACGTTCACCGGCCGGTCGACCGCGGCGACGACCTGCCTGATGTCGGCCAGGCTGGTCAGGCCGGGGGCGTACAGGACGTCGGCGCCTGCCGCCTGGTAGGCCCGCAGCCGGCCGATCGTGTCGGCCAGGTCCGGGCGCCCGTGCAGGTAGTTCTCGGCCCGCGCGGTGAGGACGAGCCGCGCGGGCCCGGCGTGCGCCGCCTCGGCGGCGGCCGCGACGCGCTCGGCCGCCAGCCCGGTGTCGTAGATGGAGCCACCGTCGTCGCCGGTGAAGTCCTCGATCGAGAGGCCCGCCAGCCCGGTCTCCGCGGCCAGGGCCACGGTCATGGCGACGCCGCCGGGATCGGCGGCGAAGCAGTTCTCGAGGTCGGCGGAGACCGGGAGATCGGTGGCCGCGACGATCGCGGCCGCGTGGGCCAGGGCCTCGTCGCGGCTCACCGACCCGTCCGGGCGGCCGAGCGTCAGGGCGAACCCGGAGCTCGTGGTGGCCAGCGCCTGGAAGCCCAGCGAGGCGAGCAGCCGCGCGGACCCCTGGTCCCACGGGTTCGGCAGCAGCAGCGGGTTCCCGGGGCGGTGCAGATCGAGAAACCGCCCGGCCTTGTCCGTCTGGGTCGTCATGGCCTTGAACGTACCGCGCCTGACAGCGGCTCCGCGAGGTCGCTCGCGGCCGCGGAAAACGGTTCGACGGCTTCGCCGGGTCCTGGCACAGTGGCGGATTATGACGAGCTACGAGCTTGTGTCGGTCGCGGACGTGGAGCTCATGCAGGGCCTGGCGCAGCGGGTCACCGCCGGCTGGCCGGAACTGATCAGCGGCGGCGCGTCGTACGGGGAGCTGGCCTGGATCTGGGGCCAGGGGTCCGCCGCCTACGGCGCGACCTGGCCGCGACGGCTGTGGTTCTCCGGTGGCGACCTGGTGGCGTGGGCCTGGG
>Ga0302314_10023128_pt1 | contig 10158 bp, 9 predicted proteins | sample III_Palsa_N2_3_FD_200533 | JGI IMG/M metagenome (GOLD analysis project Ga0302314, IMG submission 200533) | Peat permafrost microbial communities from Stordalen Mire near Abisko, Sweden - III_Palsa_N2_3 | ecosystem: Environmental > Terrestrial > Soil > Palsa > Peat permafrost | place: Sweden...
TCGCCGACCGCCATGCCGAAGCTCTCGGAGTGGCTGGGCAGGATGAAGAGATCTGCGTCCCAAAGCAGGGCCGCCTTGGCCTCGCCCGCGACCGGGCCGGCGAAGCTGACGACGTCGCCAAGTCCGACGGCCGCTACGGCAGCTTCGACGACCCGCTGGTGGCCCGCCTCATCCGGTCCAGCGATCACCAGCCGCCAGCCCACGGGCCGCACCCGCGCCCATGCCTCGATCAGCATCGGCAGTCCTTTGACCGGATAGATTCGCCCGAGAAACAGCGCGGTTCTCACCCTACCCGGAGGGGCTGGCGCGGGCGCCGCGAGCTCGGGAAGGTCGACGCCGTTCGGGATCATGACGGGGGGCGCGGCCAGGTCGAACGCTGCGAGGTGCTCGGCCTCGGCGTCCGCCGTCGCATGCAAGGCTGACGCCCGGTCGAGATCGCAACGCTGGTAGAGCCGCCAGGCGAGCTTCTTCTTCCAGGGCTTATGCCGGACCGCCCAGGGTTCGAGCATGCCCCGGGTGCTGACAACACGTGGCAGGCCCGCGTCACGCGCCAACTCGGCGAGGCGGTGGTTGTGCGGCAGCCAAAGGCCGTTGTCGTGAATGAGATCGGGGTCGAACGCCGCGACGGCGGCTTGCGGCGAGCCGGTGAGCCGCCTGACCGGCGCATCCGCCGCCAGTAGGTCAGGGTCAGGCGCGAAGCCGTCCGCAGCCCATAGACCCACCTCGATCCCACCCGCGCCGAGCGCCGCGGCGAGGTGCGAGACGGAGAACGCCGGGCCGCCGTAGCTGGCGCGCAGGCTGGTGGCGGTGATCAGGACCTTCATGGCGGGTGGGGCTCGACGCCTATGTGCGGACGGCTCGCGGCCTCGTCGAGTTCGCGCCGCCGCATCGCGTTCGCCATCGGATCGAGCGGGGCGGACGCGCGGCGATAGTCCATCCAGGCGCGCCAGACCCAGCGCCAGCCGTAGGCGGCGATCAGGGCCGAGCCGGCGCTACCGCTCAATTCGACGATCGAACTCAGGGGCTGGACCAGCGCCGTGGCGGGCAGGAAGAACAGAAACACTTCCCCGAACCGCGCCCGCCGCTCGGCGTCCGAGGCTCGGAGGTCGAGCGTGGCGATCAGCCAGCCGAGCCCCAGGAACCCAACCACGACGCCCGGCAGGCCGAAGTTGATGTAGAACTCCATCACATTGCCGACGCCCCACGAAGTGTCCTCGTTGAGCTGCAGCCCGGTCATGTCGGCGACGATCTGGCCGCTGCCGCCGGTGACCGGCTTGTCGGGCCAGAATGCCCGGGGGACCAGCGCCAGCACCCCGTCCACCACCGACTGGCCGTTCAAGTACTGCACCTCGCCGTCGCGCAGCCGGCTCGCCGCCAGGCCGATAAACAGGTTCTGGTTCAGCCGCTGGTTCAGCGCGTCGAGATCTTCGGTGCTGTTCGGGTCGAAGATGTGCGAGTGGGCGAAGACGCTGCTGACGGTCTGGACGCGGTCGTTCATCGCCGCGCCGCCCCAGACCGATTGACGGATGTCGTCGCGGCCCTCGAAATAGACCACGAACACGTTGATGCCGATCAGCGCCGCGATCGTCAGCACCACCGCGCTTCTGCCGAAATGACGCCCGGTCACCAGCAACCCCGACGCCACCAGGATCACCGCGAGGCTGCCGTAGCTCAGGAAGCCGCCTAGCAGCAGCATCAACACCGGGTAGACCATCAGCGCGCCGGTCCAGAACACCATGCGCGGCACGTCCTTGAGCGCCGCGGCGAAGCGCAGGCCGAGCAGCACGCCGAGCAGCCAGATGGCCCCGCCAGCCTCGATCAGCGCGCCCAGACTGGGAATCCGGGCCAGCGGCGTCAGGCCGTAGATGAAAACCCACCCGCCGATGAGGCAGAAGTTCCAGTAGACGGTCCGCTCCGCTCTCACGGTCGCGGGGGCGGGACCGCGCCGAACTCTGGCGAGCCAGACGCCGCCGACAAAGCACCAGGCGGCGATGGCGCCGTAGCGGATGCCGATCTCGACGTAGTCGTAGCCCTCGAGTACGTCGCGCCCCAGCACCAGGGCGATCGCGCCCGGCACCTGTGTCAGCAGCAGGGCGGCGAGGTAGGCGAACGGCATCCCGAGCGTTCGACCGTCGCGTTGCAGCAGCCAAAGCAGGAACAACAGGGCGGCGACGCAGGCGACGATGGAGGCGATCATCGCTTCGCCGTCGCCGCCTTGGCCGAGATCAGGGCGCGCCGTGCCGAGCCGCGCGTCAGCCGCCGCGACGCCTCGCGCGCCAACCATTGCGACGGCGCCTCAACCGTCGCGTGGAAACCTAACGATCCCACGACAATCATGCTGAGCCGAATCGCCCAAGTTTCGACCGCCGCGGACGGCGAGATCGGCGTGACGGCGATCGCGATGTTATGAATGAGGTAAAGCGAATAACTCCACCGCCCGCACCACTCCAGCACCGCGGACGGCTTCACCCGGGCGAAGTGCGCGATCTCGGCGCGGACCCAGCCGAAAGCGATGAAATAGAACGGGAGCAGCAGCAGCGGATAACCGAGCTTGATCGGTGCATGAAAGAAAGCCGCGCTGGCGCCGGCGGCGTAAATCAAAGCCGCGCCGCGCCAGAGCCACACATTTGCGGGTTTGGGCGCGGCGCCTGGGGACGCCAGGCGCTCAGCCAACAAACAGCCAAGCAGCCAGGCCGGCGCGGCCAGCAGCCAAGTCAGGGCTGGCGAAAAGCTCCAGTAGAACGGCGCCCTCCAGTCCACGGCGATCATTGAGGCCGAGAGAGCGAGCGAGACGATCAGCACGGTCCGCAAGCCGAAACGTCGGAAGGCAACGCGCAACAGTGGATAGAGTGCGTAATAGATCAGCTCGCAGTAGACGCTCCACAGCACCACTTCGAGCGCGCCGGTCGCTGCCGCACCCAACGCTCTTGCCAGCACCAGCGCGCCGATCAGCGGACCCGCGATACGTACGCCGCGCCGAGTCCAGAACGGCAGCACTTTGAACGGGGCGCCGCTCGCCGGCCCGTGATGGATGCAAAAGCCGGAAATGACGAAGAACACGATCACGGCGGCGACGCCATCGAAGCTCACGTCATAGGCGCCAACCAGCAACCGCGCTGGAAGCGTCCCCTTGCCGAGCCAGTCGCCGAGCGGGAACGCTGCGCCGTGACTCAGCGCCACGATCGCAGCAGCTACGAACCTTAGCGTGTCGAGTCCCTTGATCTCGTGGCGCTCGGTCATCGGGCCGTCAGCCGATCGACTTGAAGGCCTCGGGCCGGCCAGCTGCGCTCGCCGGCTACGGCGTCGAGCACAGGGCGTAGACGCTCGACATAGGCGTAACCGCTCGCGACACACCGCGCCCGGCCGGCTGCGGCGAGGCGGGAGCGCTCGGTCTCGTGGCTGGCGTAGAACTTGGCTTTCTCGACCAGCTCTTCGGCCGAGCCGAAGAACTCCGCCTCGCGGCCCTCCTCGAAGAAGCTCTGGTGTTCCTCAGTGCGGTCGGCGAGCAGCAGGCTGCCGCAGGCGGGGATCTCGAAGGTGCGGGTGGTGTGCTGGTCGGGCCAGGTCTGGCGCAGGAAGCCGACACCGATGCGGGCGGCGGTGAGGGCGCGGGCGTAGTCGTCGGCATAGACCTCGCCACCGCGCCACGCCTTCGCCAACAGTTCGTCCTTGGCGATGTGGAACGGCTCGCCGCCCGCCAGCTGGCTCAGCACGAGCTGGCGGCGCGGGGTCCAGCGGCCATCGCACAGGAACTCCCAATAGCCGCCGTGGATCTTCACGTCGCCCACCGCGTCGGCCAGCGCGTGCAGCAGCCGCTCGCGGCGGGGCTCCCAACCGCCGAGGAAGCCGACGGCGCAGGCGAGATCCAGATCGTTCGACGGCAGCGGGCGGTGCGTCTCGTCGCAATAGCCGAGCGGCATGTAGATCAGCGGCTTGCCGGTCGCTTCGTAGTCCGCGCGCTCGTAGGCCTTGCAATAGACCAGCCCGTCGAAGGCGCCGATCGCCGCGTCCATGATCGCCGTGCGCCGCCACGGCGTGAAAAAGTAGGGGTCCGGCGTGAAGTGCACGCGCCGGGCGCCGTTCGCGCCGAGGGCTTCGACCGTCTCCGCGCGCAGGTACTCCTGCTTTTCGGCCCAGATCATATCGGGCGCGAAAGACCGGGCGGCATCGAGGGTGGTGCGGTTGATCTCGTCGATCACCGCGCCGCGGCAGAGGCGGCGCTGCGTCTGGCGCGAAGCCCAGGAGGCGCGAGACCATGGCTCGCTGGTTTCGACGCCGACCACCTCATGGCCGAGGCGTCGCAGCGCGCGCAGCCGCATCAGCGAGGTCTGGCCTTCGCCGATCGCGCCGAGGAACAGGATCTTCACGCGAGGGCCGTCTCGGCCATCGCGTCGGCGACAACGCCGCGCAGGCGAGTCTCGAACCGATCCTTGCCATGCAGATCGCGGGCGCGGCGCCAGGCGTTGGCGCGCAGGCGCGGATAGTCGTCCGGTTGGTCGAGCAGGCGCTTCATCGCCGCCGCCAGCTCGCCGGGGTCGGCCGGCCGATCGAGCAGCCAGCCGGTTTCGCCGTGCTCGACCAGTTCGGGGATGGCGAAGGCGCGCGAGGCGATCGCCGGGCAGCCGAACAGGGCCGCCTCCACCAAGATCAAGGGCGCGATGTCGCTGCGGGTGGGGTGCACGACCGCGACCGCTGTGCCCAGGATTTCGCGGAAGCGCTGATGCTCCTCGGCGACCTCCTTGCGCAGGTAGCCGGCGTAGCTGACGCCGCGCTCGTTGGAGATATCGCCCGGCGAGGCGCCGACGATGGTCAGCTTGGCTTCGGGGTAGGTGTCGCGCAGTTGGCGAAAGGCGGCCAGCGCCACCGCGCCACCCTTGGCCTCGAAGTCGGTGGAAACGAACGCGAAGGCCGCGCCCCCGGCGTAGGCGTCCTGCGTGGGCGGTTCGATCTCGCCGAAAATGCCGACCGAAGCCACCTGCGCCGGATCGAGCCCGTATTGCGAGACCGCACGCTCGGCGGCCCAGTCGCTGGTGAACAACACCCGCCGCGCCAATCGCAGCCAGGCGCCTTCGGCCCGCGCGATCCGCGCCAGATCGTCAGCCCGGAAGCGTGCGCGGTCGTGGAAGATGTCGATGTAGTCGCCGAACGTGCAGTCGCTCCAGGCGGCGTAGGGCCGGCGCGGGGCGCGGGCGCTCCACATCGTCAGGCCGTGAAAGAAGTCGAGCGCGGCGTTGGGCGCGGCCAGCCGTTCGACCTCGTTTGCGATCAGGCCCAGCCGCCGCGTCGAGTAGGTGGGAAAGTCACCGCCGAGCCCCGACACCCGCAACGCTTTCGACGCAGCCTTGTCCCAGGAGCCCACTGGCGGATCGATCGGGCCGACGTAGGTCAGCGGATAGGCGGCGGCGAGGGCGGCGCAGGCGGCGGCGTTCATCGCCGAGAAACCGCCGCTCCTGAGGTCGCGCGGCAGGTGCGAGATGAAGTTGATCACGCGAGCACGCCGTCGCGGTAGAGCCGCGTGAGGGCGGCGGCGGAGTGGGTTATGGCGAACGGCGAGGCGGCGACGCGCTGGTTGGCGGCGATCGGATCGCCGCGCGGCGCATCCACTTGTCCCAGCAGCCGGTCCGCCCAAACCGAAAGGCCGGCGTCCAGGTGCTCGAAGGTCACGAGTTCGGGGATCACCACGCACTCGCGCGGCACCTCGGTGGAGGCCAAAACTGGCAGCCCCGCCGCCTGCGCCTCCACCGCCACCATGCCCAGGCCCTCCGCGCGGGAGGGGAACAGCAGGGCATCAGCGGCGCCCATCAGCCGGCCAATATCCTTGCGCACGCCGGCGAAGGCGATGCGCTGGCCGAGACCGGCGCCCTCGATCCGCTGGCGCAGCACGGGAACGGTTGGGCTGAAGGGACCGGCGAAGATGAAGTTGGACCGCGCGTGTCGCTGGGCGCCGGCGATGGCGACATCGACCGCGAACCCGGAGTTCTTGTGATTTTGCGGGTGATCGAGGTCGGGCGAGACGTCGAACCGGCCGGCGAAGAGCACGATCTTTGCGTCGGGGGCCCAGCCGAATTCCTCGCGGACGGAGGCGCGCGCCTCGGAGCTCGCGATGAAGCGATCCGAGTCGATGCCGCAGTAGAGCGCGGCCTTCGGGATGGCCGCGAAAGCCGGGTCGTCGAAGCCGAAGGCGGTGAGGGCCGCACGCGAGGTGCCGGCGATGTGGGTGGCGTAGCAGGCGACGAGGGACTTGCCGATGCGCGCGGTCAGCCGGCGGCTAGCGGTGACGCCGTAGTTGTTGCGGATCTGGTAGGCGGGGTTGTGTACGTGGGTCACGCGTACTGGTGGCAGCTGCCCGCGCCCGATCAGGTAGTGCCAGCCGCTGGCGTAGTCTTGGTGATCGTGCAGGGCGTCGTAGCGCCCGGCTTTCAGGATGCGGCGGAACGCGGGGACGAACGACGCCAGGTCACGGCGCCCGTAGCGGAGGTAGAAGATTTCGGCGCCGAGCGCGCGCGCCTCGTCATCGAACACGCCCGGTTTGCCACCGGTGGCGACGAAGTCACAGCGCACGGAACCACCTTCGGCGTGCCAGTAGCGCAGCAACTCCAGCAGCCAGGCCTCCGCGCCGCCCATGCCGAGATTGTCGATCAGGTGCAGCACGCGCAGCGGCCGAGCGGCCGTCTCAGGCGGCGCGGTGGGTATCCTCAGCGGCGCGTTCACGGTTTCCGCGCCTCGACGTAGAGGCTCTCGTGCGCCTTGTCCGGATCGTCGCGAACCAGCCGCTCGTCCGTACCGGCGCCGAAAGACGCGGCCCTGGCATCGAGAAAGCCAAGTTCGGTCAGAACACGGATCATCAGGTCTGCGTCCCAAGCCGATCGATGCAGATGCATCTGGGTCAAGAACGAGACGCCGACTGCGGGGTGCGGAAACTGCGCGAATTCGGCCGGCGCCGCCTTGCCGTCGTAGAAGTCGACGTAGGCGCGCAGGTCCGGAACGCTGATTCGCAGCCAGGCGCCCGGCTTCAGCGTGCGCCGGCACTCGCGCAGGACCAAGATCGCCTGCGAGTAGCTGACGTGCTCCAGCACGTGTTCGCTGAAGACGCCGTCCCAGTGGTTGTCCGGGCAGCGCCAGCGTCGGGTGATGTCGAGCCGCCAGTTCGGCCGGAAGCCCGGCTCGCGCAGGCGACGTTTGAACGCGTAGTCGTCGGCGTTGACCCAGCCTGGAAAGATATGCGGCCCGCAACCGAGGTTGAGCAGCGGCGCCGGGCCGACATCGGGCGGCGACCGCCGAAACAGCGCATCGCCGAGCCGGCGCTCAAGTCCGTAGTAGACGCTCTGCGCCAGCGAGAGCCCGAATTCGAACTCGCCGGCGCCCAGGCGTTCGGTCAGGCTCACGCCAGCGCCTTGGCCCCGGCATGGATCGCCATCAGGTCGTCCAAGGCTCGGTCCAGGTCCATTGGCGAGGCGCGGAAGGCGGCGAGTGCGGTGGCGCGCGACGGCGCGGGCGCTTGCCAGAGATCGAGCGCCGCGTCGGCCCAGGCGTCGGCGCCCTCGTGGAGCGACAGGCGCTTGGCGGCCGCGCCACGCAGCAAGGGGGCGTCGGAGACCCCGAGCGACAGCAGCAGGCGCAGGCCCGCAAGCTGCGCCTCGACCACGGCGATGCCGAAGCCCTCCATCGGTTCATGCGGGTGAGGCAGGATGAACCAGTCGCTCGCGCTCATGACCTCGGCGACATCGTCTCGCCAGCCGAGCAGCCGGACCGCGTCGCTTATGCCCAGCTCGATGGCGCGGGCGCTCACGGCGGCTTCGAGATCGCCAGCGCCGGCGAACACGGCGACCGCCTCGGGCAGGCGGCGGCGCAGCGACGCCAGCACATCGACGGCGAACACCGGGTTCTTCTCCGGCGTCATCCGGCCGGCGAACAGCAGGATCGGCGTGTCCGGCGCCAGGCCAAAGCTATGCCGGAACCCGGCGCGATCGGCGTGCGCGGAAGCGAAGGGACCGGGATCGAGGCCGAGGGCGTGGACCAGATGCCGTTCCGGGTCGCGGCGATGGCCGGCGAGGAAGGCGGCGAGCGCGTGGTCGGCGTTGGCGATGATCTTGTCGGCGAGGCTGAGGCAGGTGCGGCGCAGCGCCGGGCGCAGCACCGATTGCTTCAGCGGATTGGGCGTCAGCACCGACTCGTCGAGATTGTGCACGTGCACCAGCCGGGACCCGATCGGCACGCCGACCGACGCCGCCAGATAGACGCCGGAGATCAGGTCGTGATGGCAGTGCAGCACGTCGTAGCGGCCGCGCTCCAGCTCCGTGCGAAGCGCCTTCGCGAAGGCGAGCTTTTCGCCGATCGGTACAGGCGAGCGGACCACGCCGGCGCCCAGCGCGCGGGCGTCGTCGTCGCGTGAGCCAGCCTGGGCGAAGGCGCAGTAAAAGGTCCAGTCCAGCGCCTCGCCGCGCGCCTTGGCGTGCGCCAGCATGCGCAGCAGCCAGGTTTCGACCGACCAGCGGTCCAACACGCCGATGACGTGCAGCACCTTGGGTGTCAGATCAACGATGGCAGCGGCGTCCACGGAGGCAGGGGACTGATCCAGCGCAGGGTATTGAAATACCGGCGGGATAGGGCGGCGAGACTGACACCGTCGGCGACGTGGGCCTCGCCGGGCGCCGGAGGGACCACGATGGTCGGCGTGCTGTGCGGCCCGGCCGTGAAGCAGACCTTGTTCGGCAGGTCGAGCGCGTCGAACGCGGCGACGTCAGCGGCGGTGGCGCCTTCGCGATCATCGAACTTGAAGAACACGCGGGCCGGATCGGCGACCATGCGGGCGGAGCGCCGGCGCCAGGCGGCGAGCGCGGCGCCTTCGTTCGGGTAGTGCTGGAAGTCGATTTCCACGAGGCCGCCCAGAATGCCGATAGGGTAGCTCAGCCCCTCGCGTTCGCGCCAGGCGTTGACGTTCTCCGACCGGCTGGTGGTGACGAAGCGCAAGTCGGCGCGCATCAGGCCGGAGAAGTCGCTCAGCAGCGCCAGGTATCCGGCAGGGGGGATGAACAGGCCGACGAAGGGCGTGGCGTAGGGGAGGCCCAGCGCCTGATAGACGTGCGCGCCCCAGCAGTTGTTGGAGACGATGGTGAACGGGGTCCCGACCAGAGCACGCAGCAGGCGGGACTGCAGCCTTGAAGCGCCGGTCGTCCGCGGCCCTGTGACCGGTCCGGCGGTCGAACGCGCCGCTGTGACGGTCACGCCGGCGGGTCTCCGCGGTTCGGGCGCGTGGTTCGGGCTTCGGCGTAGAGGCTTTCGCGTTCGTACTTCTGATCGTCGATGCGTAGCGCGATGCATCCGCTCGGCGCCCGGAACTGGCTGCGCGTGACCTGGGCGAACCCCGCCCGCCGCAACGTCTGTTCCAGCGTCGGCCAGTCGTACATGAACTGGTGCTCGTATCGCTGGCGGAAGTAAGCGTTGACCATCTCCATCGCCGTGCCCTGGCCCCCGCCGCGGACAGCGACCAAGTCCTCCGGCGTCTCGAAGTAGGCTCTAAGCACCAGCTCGGCGTCGGGCACGATCACCCGGAACACGCCGCCCGGCTTCAGGATACGGGCCACCTCGCGCGCCAGCCGCTCGCCGTCGTCCTGGCCGAAATGCTCGACCACATGCTCGCAGAACACGCCGTCGAAAGAAGCGTCCTCGAACGGCAGCGGGCGCTGAAGGTCGAGCAGGAAGCGGACACCAGCGGCTGGAGCGCCATCGACGTTGACCCAGTGATCGTCATCGACGCCGCGCGGGCCGGCGCCGAGGTTGAGCAGCACCGGCGATGCGCGGGTGGCGACGAAGCGGCGAATCTTCGTGCGTTGGCCGGTCAGCGCACCGCGCAGCCGCACGCCGAGCAGGCCAAGGTCCCAGCGCGCCACCGCGAGCGTGCGATGGCTGAACAGGGCCAGCAGCAGCCTACGCACGCGCCATCCGCCGGGCATAGGCGACGCCGCGCCGGCGGCCGGCGAGGCAGGCCAGCTGGATGCGGCGGTGGGGGTTCGGGGTCAGCCAGGCGCGCATGACGTGGGTCCAGCGCACGCGGTAAGCCGCCGCCGCCTGCTCGGAGCCGCGCAGGAAGGCGAGGATCACGGCGGAGAAGTGGATGCCTTCGGCCAGGCGCGCCTGGTAGTCGAGCGTCAGCCGGCC
>Ga0302314_10023129_pt1 | contig 10158 bp, 5 predicted proteins | sample III_Palsa_N2_3_FD_200533 | JGI IMG/M metagenome (GOLD analysis project Ga0302314, IMG submission 200533) | Peat permafrost microbial communities from Stordalen Mire near Abisko, Sweden - III_Palsa_N2_3 | ecosystem: Environmental > Terrestrial > Soil > Palsa > Peat permafrost | place: Sweden...
GCCCATCTGCCGGCCCTGCTGATGTCGCTGGTGCATCTGACCGGTGATGCGTCGCTGCTGACAGAGGAGCGAAGGCCGGAATATGTGCTGCTGGCCGACGGTAAGCTGGGCGGCTATTCGCCCGAAGTCCAGGCTGACATTCGCGCCCGCGCCAAGGTCGCCATCACCGCCCATATGGCCGGAGCCGCGATGCCCCCGTCGCCATCGCCCCAGACCATCCGCCGGATGATGGATTTCCTGGCCGGCGTCGATATCCCGGCCAGCTATGCCGCCTTCCTCACCGAGGAACTGCAGATCGACGGCGTGGACACCAAGGCGCCCGACTGGTCGAGCCCGACCTTGAAGGCGGCGGCGGGGCGGATGAGGGTGCTGGTGGTGGGCGCCGGCATGTCGGGCCTGTTGACCGGCATTCGCCTGAAGCAGGCTGGCATCGATTTCACCATCCTGGAAAAGAACGCCGACGCCGGGGGCACCTGGTTCGAAAACGTCTATCCGGGTTGCCGGGTCGACAATCCCAACCACATGTATTCCTACTCCTTCGAGCCCAATCACGACTTCCCGCAGTACTATTCCACCCAGCCCGTGCTGCTCGACTATTTCCGGCGCGTGACCGACAAACACCAGCTGCGCGACAACATCCGCTTCGAGACCACGGTCGAGGAGGCGGTGTTCGACGAGGTCCGCGGCGTCTGGCGCATCGAGGTGATGAACAAGGACGGCGGCCGCGAGATTCTGGAGGCTGACGCACTGGTCACCGCTGTCGGCCAGCTCAACCGGCCGAAATACCCGGACATCGAAGGCCTGGAATCCTTCGATGGCCCGAGCTTCCACTCGTCGCGCTGGCGTCATGACGTCGATCTGGCCGGCAAGCGCGTGGCGGTGATCGGCACCGGCGCCAGCGCCTTCCAGTTCGTGCCGGAGATCGCCCCGAAGGTCGCCCACCTGGACGTCTACCAGCGCACGCCGCCCTGGCCCCTGCCCGGCCCGACCTATCACCACGATGTGCCGGAAGGCAAAAAGTGGCTGCTCGAGCACCTGCCCTTCTACGCCAAGTGGTACCGCTTCTGGCTGTTCTGGATGCTGACCGACGGCTTCTATGACTCGGTGAAGATCGATCCAGGCTGGAACGGCCCGATCGACGCGGTCGGCCAGGCCAACGCCGAGCTGAAGGCGATCGTTGTCGAGGCGCTGCGAGCCCAGGCCCCCGACCGGCCCGACCTGCTGGAGAAGATCGTTCCGAACTATCCGATCGGCGGCAAGCGCGCGTTGGTGGACAACGGCGTCTGGGTCACGGCCCTGAAACGCGACAACGTCGAGCTGCACACCACCGGGATCGAGAAGATCACGCCCGCCGGGGTCGTCACCAAGGACGGCGTCGAGCACCCGGCCGACGTGCTGATTTACGGCACCGGCTTCCACGCCAGCCGGTTCCTGTGGCCGATGCGGATCGTCGGCCGCGGCGGTGTCGATCTTCAGACCGCCTGGAACGGCGACGCCCGGGCCTATCTGGGCATGACCGTCCCGGGCTTTCCAAACCTGTTCGTCCTCTATGGCCCCAACACCAATATCGTCGTGAACGGCAGCATCATCTTCTTCTCCGAATGCTCCGTGCGGTACGTGATCGGCGCCCTGAAGCTGCTGGCGGAGACCGGAGCCCAGACCCTTGAGGTGAAAAAGCAGGTGCACGACGACTTCAACGTAAGAGTCGACGCCGCCAACGCCAAGATGGCCTGGGGCTCTCCGCACGTGAACAGCTGGTACAAGAACGCCACCGGCCGGGTGTCGCAAAACTGGCCGTTCCCGCTGGTCGACTACTGGAACGCGACGATCGCCCCGAATCCGGAGGACTTTGTCCTGAGGGTGATGGCCAAGACGCCCGCTTGACGCCATTGAAGGCCCTGCTCGCCGACCTTCGACCGGGCCATTCGCTGCCCCAGGGGTTCTATCTGCGCTCGGACGTGTTCGACGCGGACCTTCGGCTGCTGGCGGGCCGGTGGACCCTGGCCGGCCACGTCAGCGAGGCCGCCGAGCCGGGAGACTGGTTCACCGCCGAACTGGGGGCGGAATCGGCGATCGTGGTCCGCGGCGAGGATGGCGCCTTGCGGGCGCTGGCGAACGTCTGCCGCCATCGCGGTTCGCGGATCTGCGATGAGCCGCGGGGACAGGGCGCGCTGTTCACCTGCCCCTATCACGCCTGGAGCTACCGTCTGGACGGCGCCCTGCGCTCGGCTCGGGAAATGCCGGCCGGGTTCGATCCGGCGGCGCATCGACTCAAGGCCTTGCCGCTGAAGGTGGTCGGCGGCCTGATCTTCATCAGCTTCGGCCATTCGCCGCCACCGTTCGGCGACGGCGAGGCGGCGATCCAGGCCATGACCGAACTTTACGACTGGCCTTCGGCGCGCATCGCCGAGCGGCGCACCTGGCGGGTGGCGGCCAACTGGAAACTCGTCATGGAAAACTACCATGAGTGCTACCACTGCGGCCCGGCGCACCCGGAGTTCGCGGTGCTGCACGCCCTGGCCCGGCCCAACGCGCGGTCTCTGTCCAGCGCGCCGGATCCGGCGACGGGGCTGGCCGACTTCGAGGCCTGGGAGGCGGCGGCGGACGGCCTGGAGGTGGCGCGGGTGATGCGCTCTGCGCTCAGCGAGGGCGCGGTGACCGGTTCGGCCGACGGCAGGCCGCTGGCCCCGCCGATGGGCCTAGGCGGAGCGCGCTGGGACGGGCTGTCCGTATTCGGCGAACTGGGGTTCCTGAGCGCCTTCCTCGCCTACGCCGACCACGGGGTGATCTACCGGTTCATCCCGCGCGGCCCGCTCGACACCGAGATGGAGGTGATCTGGATCGTCGCCGGCGGCTCCGAGGCCGGCCGTGACTACGACCTGGACCGGCTGACCTGGCTGTGGGACGTCACCAGCCGGGCCGACAAACGGATCATCGAGCGCAACCAGGCGGGCGTGTCCTCGCGCGCCTACGAACCGGGGCCGTATTCGCTGATGGAGCCGGGGACGCGGGCCTATGTGGAGCGCTATGCGACTGAGTTCGCGGAGGTCGTCCATGGCCTATGACGCGCTGATCGTCGGCGGCGGCCACAATGGCCTGACCTGCGCCTTCTACCTGGCCCGCGCCGGCTACAAGGTGCGGGTGCTGGAGCGCCGCGGCGTGGTCGGCGGGGCGGCGATCACCGAGGAATTCCATCCGGGTTTCCGCAACTCGGTCGCCAGCTATTCGGTGTCGCTGCTCAACCCGAAGGTGATCGCCGACATGGAGTTGGCCCGCCACGGCCTGAAGGTGGTGATCCGCCCCCTCTCCTACTTCTCGCCGGTCGACGACCGCCGCTACCTGATCCTCGACAAGGACTCCGAACGGTCGCGCCGCGAGGTGGCGCGCTGGTCACCGAAGGACGCGGATCAACTGGAGGCGTTCCACGCCCATCTCGACGGCAGTGTCGAACTGCTCCGCTCACTGCTGCTGAAGACGCCGGTCAATCCCGAGGGCGGCTTGCGCGACCTGGTCAGCGGCCTGGGCCTCGCCAATCGGGTGCGCGGCATGGGCCTCAAAGGCCAGGGCGATCTGCTGGACCTGTTCGGCAAGAGCGCCGGCGACATCCTCGACCAGTGGTTCGAGACCGATGTGCTCAAGGGCCTGCTGGGCTTCGACGCCACCATCGGCAACTACGCCAGCCCCTATACGCCGGGCTCGGCCTATGTGCTGCTGCACCACGTGTTCGGCGAGGTGAACGGCGTCAAGGGCGCCTGGGGCCACGCGATCGGCGGCATGGGCTCGATCAGCCAGGCGATGGCCAGGGCCTGCCTCGAGGTGGGTGTGGAGATTTCCACTGACGCGCCGGTGCGCGAGATCGCCGTCGCCGGCGGCAAGGCGGTCGGCGTGGTCCTGGAAGACGGAAACGACCTAGCCGCCCGCGCGGTGGTCTCGAACCTCAACCCCAAGCTGCTGTTCGGATCGCTGGTGGCGCCGGAACATCTCGACCAGCCGTTCAAGGACCGCATGGCCGCCTGGCGCTGCGCGTCCGGCACCTTCAGGATGAACGTCGCCCTGGCCGAACTGCCGAACTTCACCTGCCTGCCCAGCGAGGGCCGGGCCGAACAGCACGGCGCCAGCATCGTCATCGCCCCGTCGCTGAGCTATCTCGATCGCGCGTACATGGACGCGCGGATACACGGCTGGGCCCGCGCCCCATCGATCGAGATGCATATCCCCAGCGTGCTCGACGACTCGCTGGCGCCGCCCGGACGGCATGTGGCCAGCCTGTTCTGCCAGCAGTTCGCGCCGACCCTGCCCGCCGATCTGGCGGGCGGCTCGAACTGGGACGATCACCGTGAGGCCGCCGCCGACCTGATCATCGACACGGTCTCGGCCTATGCGCCCAACTTCAAGGGGGCCGTCCTTGGGCGGATGATCCTCTCGCCACTGGACCTGGAGCGGAAGCTAGCCTTGACCGGCGGTGATATCTTCCATGGCTCGCTGACCCTCGACCAGCTCTACAGCGCCCGACCGATGCTGGGCTACGGCGACTACCGGGCGCCGGTGCGCGGGCTCTACATGTGCGGCTCGGGAACCCATCCCGGCGGCGGCGTCACCGGCGCGCCGGGCCACAACGCCGCCCACGAGATCCTCCGCGACCTGCGTTCGCGCCGCGCGAGACATCTGCGGGCCAGGGTGGCGGCCTAGCGCAAATCATCTCCACGCGAGTGATTTCACTTGAGCGGAGTTTGCGCTAACGCGCCGTCGCCATGCCGCCAAAACCGATCGTCTCGCCCGCGAACCGAACCCAGGCGCTTTGCCAGGAGGCGGTCGCCCTGCAAAACCTCGGCAAGGTCGAGGAAGCCCGGGCGATCTACAAAAAAGTGCTGCTTCGCGATGCGAAGCACTTCGTCGCCCTGCACGGCTTGGGAATACTCAGTGTCCAGGAGGGACAGGCGGAACTGGGGGCGGCGCTGCTGTCGCGGGCGGTGAGGTCCGAACCGCGGGTCCCGGATGCCCGCAACAGCCTCGCGCTCGCCTTCCTCGCGCAACGGCGCTGGGGAGAGGCCCTGGCGAGCCTGGACAAGGCGATCGATCTCAGACCCGATTTCGCCGAGGCGCACCACAACCGCGGCCTCGCCCTGAGGGGGATGGGGCGGCTGGAGGACGCCGTCGCCGCGTTCGACCGGGCGGTCGCGCTGCGGCCGGCCTATGCCAAGGCGCTCGTGAACCGCGGCTCGGTGCTGCAGGAAATGGGCAATTTCCCCACCGCCTTGGCGAGCGTCGATCGGGCGATCGCGCTCGATCCGACCGTCCCCGAGGCCCACAACAACCGCGGCATGGCCCTGGACGCGCTGGGTCGGCCGGCGGACGCCATAACAGCCTACGACCGGGCTGTCGCCCTGGCCCCCCGGTACGCCGACGCGTTTCTCAATCGGGCGGTCGCCCGGTTGACCGTGGGCCAATGGGCGGATGGCTGGCGTGACTACGAGTGGCGCGACGCCGTCGTCGAGCGCGGAGTCCAGGCGTTGGACGCCTCGCGCTCGTGGCGGGGAGAGCCGGACCTGAATGGCCGGCGACTCTTGTTGCTAACGGAGCAGGGCCTGGGCGACATCATCCAGTTCGCGCGCTACATCCCTCTCGTCGAGGCCCAGGGCATGGCCGTCGATGTCGCCGCGCCCCTCTCTCTCCATGACCTGTTGCGAAGGATTTCGCCGACCTGCCGGCTATTTCCTACGGACGGTCTGCCTGCGGAGATCGATTGGCATTGCCCGCTGATGAGCCTGCCGTTGGCGCTGGGCACGCGCATCGAGACGATCCCGCCGCCGCCGAGCGTCTCACTTGTCGACGAGGTCCGCCGCGCGGCGTTCGAGGTGGTGCTGGGGCCGAAGACCCGGCCGCGGGTGGGCATCGCCTGGAGCGGCAATCCCGACCACCAGCGCGACCGCCAGCGCTCGATCCCATTCGGGACACTCATCCCGATGCTCTGTGAGGACGTGCAGTGGGTCGCCGTGCAGAACCAGGTCCGCGACAGCGACGCGGCGGCGTTTCATGACTTCGGCAAGGTGAGCTTCCACGGTGAGCAGTTGCGCGATTTCACCGACACCGCCGCCCTGATCGACCTTCTGGATCTGGTCATCGCGGTGGACACCAGCGTCGTCCACGTGGCCGGGTCCATGGGCAAGTCGACCTGGGTGCTCCTGCCGTTCAGGGCCGACTGGCGGTGGCGGTTGAACCGCCGCGACTCGCCCTGGTATCCGAGCGCCCGGCTGTTCCGGCAGGCACGGGCGGGGGACTGGGCAGGCGTGCTGACGGAAGTCACGGCCGAGCTTTCGGCGTACTTCAGTCCCGTCTAGCCCCGGAACCGAGTTCTCCGCCGAGTTTGTGATACGATCACGGGATCTTCGAAGGCGCGTCGTAGACGAGGGTGTGGCCGAAATCCTGCGTGGCGCCGATGACGCAGCTGGGAACGTCGTGGCGAACGGCGATGGTGGCCGGACTCATATAGCCCGCCCAGAACCAGTAGAGCCCGCGCCGGGTGGAAACCTGGATCAGCCCGGGACGGTCGAACTGGCAGACGGGGAAGGTGTCGTGGGCGCGGCCGCCGTCGTCGGCGATGTCGCTGCACTGCATCGCGCCATGTTCGCGGGCGAAGCGCACCCCGCCGAAATCCGACACCTGCGCCTGGGCGCCGCCGGACGTGTCGAAGGCCTGGCGGGCCGGCGCTTGGCAGGCTGGGCCGGAAACCATCCACGCCTTGTAGTCGGCGACCCCCTCGTTGCGGCGCTGGAGGACCTGCTGGACCGTGATGAGGACGAGCGCCGCAACAACGGCGGCGACGCCAACGACCGGACCGAAACGGCGCCGCGGAGCACGGCGGACGCCAAATTCCCGGGTCACAACCTCACACCTCCCGACCGTCCGCCGAACCGCCGATCGGGCCGGCGCGGATGGCGTCAGGTCGCAGAGACCGATTTCTCCGTCAAGCCGGACCTGTGGTTGACTAGGCGACAAGACGCGCGGCTCAATGCGGCCGGGGACGCCGCGCAACCTTTGACCTGGAGCAGGACCACGGGACGAATGATCCGTCTGGTCACCATAGCCATGGCGTCGATCCTGCTGTTGGGCGCCGCGGCGGGCGATGGGCGCGCCTCCGCGCCGCCCGCGACGATCGCGGCCGCGCCTATCGGCCCCTTTCTGGCGCACCTGCAGGAGCTGAAACGCCGCTCCGACTGGCCGACGGTCGAGCGCCTGTCCCGCAACGCCCTGGCCGAGTTTCAGGCGCGCTCGGGCGACTATGCCGTCGAGGTGGCGGACGCGACCGAATGGCTCGCCGCCGCCCTGCAGGCGCAGGGACACTATGCCGACGCCGAACCGCTCTATCGAACGGCCCTGGCGATTCGCCAGAAACGCCTGGGCGGCCAGAGTCCGGACACGGCCGAGAGTCTGGAAGACCTGGCGCTGCTGCTGCTCGACCGGGGTCGGCTGGCCGAAGCCGAGCCGCCGCTGCGGCGCGCCGTGACGATAGATCTGAGGGTCCTGGGCTCCGAGGATCCAGCCACGGCGCACGCAGAGCACAGCCTCGCCCGGTTGCTGCGGTCCGAAGGGCGCTACGCCGAGGCGGAACCCCACTTCCGGCGGGCCCTGGCGATCCGCGAGAAGACGCTGGGGCGGGATGATCCCGACACCGCCGCCAGCGTCTACAGTCTCGGCCGGCTGCTGTGGTTGGAGGGCCGCTTCGCCGAAGCCGAAGCTGGGGCCGGACCACCCGGACACCGCCCAGAGCATCGGCGGCCTCGCGCTGGCGGTCCACGACCTTGGGCGATATGCCGAGGCCGAGGTCCTCTATCGCCGGGCCCTGGCGATCAAGGAAAAGACCGAGGGGCCGGACCATCCCGACGTCGCGGTGGACCTGAGCAATCTCGGGGTCTTGCTGTGGGACGAGGGTCGGGTGCCCGAGGTCGAACCACTATTCCGGCGCGCCCTGGCGATCCGGGAAAAGGGCTTGGGTCTGGAGCATCCCGACACCGCCATGAGCCTGAACAATCTCGCCTTCGTGCTGGAAGCCCAGGGCCGCCACGCCGAAGCCGAGCGACTGTTCCGCCAGGCGCTCGCGGTCGATGAGAAAATGCTCGGGCCCAAGCACACCGACACCGCGATCGTGATCCGCAGCATCGCCGAACTGTTGCAGGGTGAGGGGCGCTACCCCGAGGCCGAGCCGTTGTTTCGACGGGCCGTGCGCATCGACGAAAGGGCGTTGGGGCCCAGCCATCCGGACACCGCCGACGCCCACCAGAGCCTCGGCTACACCGAGGAGCGGCAGGACGAGTTCCAGGCAGCCGCCGGCGACTATCGCGCCGCCTGTTCGCTGCGCTCTTCGCTCGCCGGCGAGCGCGAACAGATCGGCGAGGCGGCCAGCGCCGCCAAGGTGCGGTCGAGCCGATGCTCGGTCCGGCTGGCCCTGTCCCTGCGCGGCTGGTCGGACCATGGTGGCGGGACGGCGACGGCCGACCGCCCGGACACCCTGAAGCGTGAGGCCTTCCTGGCGGCCCAGCGCGCGGCCCTGTCGGCGGCGGGTGAGGCCATGGCCCGGTCGGCCGCGCTCGCGGCGGCCAAGGTCTCGGGCGTCGGCGATCAGGCTTCGGCCTACGAGGGCGCGCTGCTGGATCGCGACCGGCTGGACGAACAGATCGCGGGCGCGGCCGGCGAACCAGGCGAGGCGGGCGCCAGGCGCCGTCTGGTGCTGGCGAAGGCGCGCGCCGACGCGCTTGCCCGGATCGCCGCCCTGACCCGTGCGCTGAAGGCCAGGGCGCCGCGGTATTGGGACTACCGCGCGCCGGAGCCGGTGGACGTCTCGGCGGTGCAATCCTTGGTGGGTCCCGACGCGGCGCTGCTCAACCGCAACGAGGCCCTGGTCCTGTTCATGGTCCCGCCGGACAAGGACCAGGGCCTGGTGTTCGCCGTGAGCAAGACGCGATCGGCCTGGGCCCGGATCGGCCTCACCGGAGCCGCGTTGAAGGGCCGTGTCGACGACATCCGCGCGGGGATCGAGGCCCGCCATCGGGCCTTCGACCGCAAAGGCGCCCACGACCTCTATGAGGCCCTGCTGGGTGATCCGGGGATCCAGGCGGTGATCCAGGACCCCTCGGTGCTGCTGTTCGTGCCCTCCGGGCCCCTGACCAGCCTGCCGCCTGGCCTGCTGATCACCTCCCCGCCGCAGGGCGGAGCCGCCGGCGACGCCGATCAGTCGACCCTCAGGTCGACGCCGTGGCTGCTGCGGGCCAAGGCCGTGGCCCTGTTGCCTTCGGTCTCGAGCCTTCGGACGCTTCGCCAGCTGATCCCCGCGGGCAGGCGCACCGCGAAGGATCCGCTGCTGGCCTTCGCCGATCCGGATTTCGCCGGCCCCGGGGCCGCGCCCGGCCCATCGCCCGCTGCGGCGGCGCCGAGCCTGGCCGACGCCCGCGGCGGAATTCTGATCGGGGAGGCGCTGCGCGCCTTGCCGCGGCTGCCGGGAACGCGGGTCGAAGGCGAAGCGCTCGAGGCGGCCCTCGGAGGTCGTCCCGGCAGCCTTTTGACCGGCGACCAGGCGTCGAAGGCCGAGTTGATGTCGCGCAACGCCGACGGCAGGCTGGCTCAGGTTCGCGTCCTGGAGTTCGCCACCCATGGGTTGGTGGCCGGGGCGGTGACTGGCCTGACCGAACCGGCCCTGGCCCTCGCCGCCGGGCCCAGGCCGGAGGACGAACTTCTGCTGGCCTCCGAGGCGGCCACGCTGAAGCTCAACGCCGAGTGGGTGCTGCTGTCGGCCTGCGACACCGCCAGCCCCGACGCCCCGGAATCCCAGGGCCTTTCCGGCCTCTCCCGGGCGTTCTTCTTCGCCGGCGCCCGGTCGCTGCTGGTTTCCCACTGGCCGGTCCGGGACGACATCGCCGCGAGGATGATCCCCGCCACCCTGCTGGCCGAACGCAACATCCCTGGCCTCAGCCGCGCCGAAGCTCTGCAGAGGGCTTCACTGGCCATCCTCGACGATCCCAAACTCAATGCAGCCAACCCGTCGGCCTGGGCCCCCTTCAGCCTGGTGGGCGAAGCCGGCCGGTAGGAATCGGCAACCCATCGTTTGAGACAAGAGAGTTCTCATCGCAAATTGGAGCGCCATTTGATTTTTGCTAAACATTGTGA